>Ga0308309_10000205_pt1 | contig 43814 bp, 27 predicted proteins | sample HubBroMetageWFT5_FD_192491 | JGI IMG/M metagenome (GOLD analysis project Ga0308309, IMG submission 192491) | Warmed and freeze-thawed soil microbial communities from the Hubbard Brook experimental Forest, New Hampshire - Hubbard Brook CCASE Soil... | ecosystem: Environmental > Terrestrial >...
AGGTGTTTACTTATGGAGATGGTCTGGCGATGGCAGTTCGGTTCGCCGGAGATTTAGAGACGCGGGGGATTGGCAAGGGCGAGCGGGTGATGCTTTGGGGCGAGAATTGTGCGGAGTGGGTTGCGGCGTTTTTTGGATGCGCTTTGAGGGGCGTCGTGGTAGTTCCGATGGATGATGGGGCGGCGGCGGAGTTTGCTGGGCGGGTTTCGGGGCAGGTTGCGGCTCGGCTTTGGGTTTGTTCGAGGAAGCATGCGGGGGAGATTACTGGCGCAGTTCCTGTTATGGCCCTTGAGGACGTCAGAGTCCCCGCCCTCTCCCCGCAAAGAGCGCGGGGAGAAGGACGGGGCACCCCGCCGTCGGATGTCGGTGCGGCCGTCGGGCTCGAGGACATCCTGCAGATTGTTTTTACTTCGGGGACTACTACTGAGCCTCGGGGGGTCGTTATTACGCATGGGAATGTTTTGGCTAACCTTGCGCCGCTGGAGATGGAGATGCGGGGGTATTTGAAGTATGAGCGCGTGGTGCATCCGGTGCGGTTTTTGAATTTGCTGCCGCTTAGCCATGTGTTTGGGCAGTTTCTGGGGATGTTTCTGCCTCCGGTGCTGGGTGGGACCGTGATTTTTCAGGAGGAGCTGAAGCCTTCGGAGATTGTGCGGACGATTCGACGGGAGCGAGTTTCGGTGTTGGTTAGCGTGCCGCGAGTGTTGCAGTCTTTGAAGCAGAAGATTGAGCGCGATCTGGAGGATGGAGGGAAGGTCGAGGATTTTCGGCAACGATTTCGTGGTTCAGAGGGGAAACACTTTCTGCGGCGGTGGTGGATGTTTCGGGTGATTCACCGGCAATTTGGGTGGAAGTTCTGGGCATTTATTTGTGGAGGGGCGGCGCTGGATGCTGAGACTGAGGAGTTTTGGGGACGGCTGGGGTATGCCGCGATCCAAGGGTATGGGCTGACGGAGACCACGTCGCTGATCAGCGTGAATCATCCTTTCAAGCTGAGTAAGGGGTCGATCGGGAAAGTGTTGCCGGGGCGCGAGGTGAAGCTGGCGGACGATGGCGAAATCTTGATCCGGGGAGGCGGCGTGGCGGCTGGGTATTGGGGCGCGGGTCACGCGACGGGAGGTGTTGAAGAAGACGGTTGGTATCGCACGGGGGATGTGGGCGCGCTGGATGACGCGGGGAATCTTTATTTCAAGGGGCGCAAGAAAGAAGTGATTGTGACTCCGGGCGGGTTGAATATTTATCCGGAAGATTTGGAAGCGGCGTTGCGGCGGCAGCCGGAAGTGAAAGATTGTGTGGTGGTGGGGATTGAGCGTGGGGGGAATGCAGAGCCGTGCGCGGTGGTGATTGTGCGAGACGATGTGCGGGACGATGCCCAGGTGGCGGGGGTGGTGGAGCGCGCGAACCAGTCACTGGCGGAGTTCCAGCGGATGCGGATGTGGGTGCGGTGGCCGCAGGAAGACTTTCCGCGGACCAGCACACAGAAGCCGCGACGGAATCTGATTGCCGAGTTTGCGGCGAGCGAAATTTCAGGGTCAGGGCAGAGGCGGGTTGCGAGCGCGGGGGAAAGTCCGGTGATGGAGTTGATCGGGCGCATCACGGGGCGAAGCGTTGCGGGGGTGAAGGGCGAGGCGGCGCTGGATGCAGAACTTTCTTCTGACTTGGGGCTGAGTTCGCTGGACCGGGTTGAGTTGATCAGCGCGCTGGAGGACCGATATCAGGTGGATCTTAGCGAGACTCGTTTCAGCGCGGCGCGGACGGTGGGGGATGTGGAGAGGATGCTGAGCGGTGAGACGCGGTCGCGCGCGGAGTATCACTATCCGCGATGGGCGCTGCGGTGGCCGGTGACGTGGGTGCGATGGCTGGCGCATTATTTGTTGATGAGGCCGGCCATGATTTTGCTGGGCTGGCCGCGGATCGAAGGACGGGAGAATTTGCGAGGCTGGAGCGGGCCGCTGCTGGTGGTCTGCAATCATGTGGACGACGTGGATGTGGGTTTCGTCCAGACGGCCTTGCCGGCACGGCTGCGGAATCGGCTGGCAACGGCGGCTGGGGGAGAAGCATTGGAAGCGCTGCGCACGCCTGCTTGCGGGAGAGGCCTTCTCCGCAGAGTCTATGATCGCACGCAGTGGGTGCTGGGGGTTTCTCTGCTGAATCTGTTTCCGCTGCCGCGGGAGGCTGGGTTCCGGCAGAGTTTTGCTTACGCGGGGGAGGCAGTGGATCGCGGATACAGCGTGCTGGTGTTTCCTGAAGGACGGCATACGGTGGATGGAAAGATAAATCCGTTTCGCGCTGGGATTGGGCTGCTGGCAAATAACCTGGGAATTCCTGTGTTGCCCATGCGAATTGTGGGATTGTTTGAAGTAAAGCAAGCAGGCAAGAAGTTTGCCCGGCCGTGGAAGATTTGTGTACGAATGGGGCGGCCGATGAAGTTTGCGGCGGGCAGCGATCCCGGAGAGATCGCGCGGGAGTTGCAGAGCGCGGTGGAAGCTCTGTAGAGGTAAGGTTGCGCGCCAGAAGATCGAGCGCGGGCTCAATGCTGCCGTACCCGAGGCTCTTTCTGGGGAAGCAGAAAAAGAGCGCCGGGATTCGATTGCGAATCCCGGCGCCTTTCAGAGTTGTAGCGATTGGACTAGTTAATGGTAACGGCGACGGCGACAGACGGAATGCCGTTGGCGACGACTTCAAGCGTGCTCGAGCCGGTTCCGATGGTTGGCGGAATGTCGAACTCGGCCTTGACGATGGCAGATCCCGTAGCCACGCCCATGGTGCTGAAGCTATGAGTGCGGGCATAGACCACGTTTCCGGTTGCGGTGTTGGTGATTCGCACCAGGGGCCAGTTCGTGGCACTCTGGTTGTCATCGCCGTAGGCGGCGCACTGGGACAAGCCGTTCAACTGAGTGCCCCCGATCAGGTTGTTGTTGGCGCCATGAGTGAGGGTGCGGGCAACGTGAGTGATGGTAGGTTGCCATGCGGGGTTGTAGGTGCCGCTGGGAGTGTAGACCTCAACGTCCGATGAGAAATCAGTGAACATAATCTGACCAGTCGGCAGGCAGACCATGTTTCCGATGTAGGAGCTATCATTTGCGGCATTGGGAGGGCCCGAAGTAAGGTTCAGGTTGGTGCCATCCCACTCGTAGAAGGTGGTAGGGGAAGCGTAGATTCCCGGGCTGGTGTCAAGAAGCACGTTGCCATCGGGCAGCAAAGCGGCGGGACCGTCTGCGATATCGTTGCCGGACGGGAAGTCCGGTCCGGGGGTCCAGGCGCCGGTAGAGGAATCGTAGATTGCGGTGTGTCCGGCGGCGCAACTATTCGCTCCGGTGGCGAAGACGGTTCCGTCAGGCCGCAGGACTGCCGGTCCTACTTCATACGAAGCCGCATTTTGTCCGCCGCATCCATTGGCAGAGTCCCAGAGTTGTACGAGGGTGCTTCCCGCGCTGGCCCAGGTCCCGCGGCCGGTGGTATAGATTTCAGAGTTGGTGCCAGTTTTGTTGTAAGAGCCGACATAAGCATCCACGGTGAGGACGTTACCGCTGGGCAGCAAGGTCCAGCCTTCCTCGGAATTCTCGTCGAACTTGCCGGTGCCGGTAGTGGTCCAGGTTACCGGGTTGAGGCTGGTCAGCAGGGCCTCCTGGGCGGAGCAACAATTGGCGAGCATGAATGTGCCGTTGGGCAGCACGACGCTTGAGGCATCGCCAACTGAGCTCCAGTTCGAGGGAGCCTTCAGCGAACTCCACAGGTTGGTGTGCGGGTTATAGATCGCACCCAGGGTGGTCTCGGCACTGTTGCCGTTGTTGTATTCACCGCCGAACATGACGACCTGGCCGCTGGCTAGAACCGCTGAAGCAAAGTAGACGGGGTTGTATCCGCTGGGCAAGGTGCCCGCGTAGACCCAGGTTCCGTTGACGTAGCTGCCGGTGCGGTCTGGAATCAGGCGGTACCATACGTCGGCGTGAGGTTCGAAGAAGAGACTGTTCACCAGGACGGAGCCATCGGTGAGCAGCAACATGTGAGCGACGGCTGAAGGAAGAGTGGCGGCTACAGGCGTCCACGTGCCTGGTGTAAATGGTCCCTGGGAGCTGGCGATGCCCGACCACGCCAGTAGAGTCAACAGAACGATTGCGAGCGTACGGAAAGCCTTCATTAGTTTCCTCTCGTGTTTTGGTCTATCGAACCTGATTTATGGTCTGGCTCCGATGTGGTGTTTACACAGTGCAACGCCGGAGGCGGAATGTGCCGGGCCTTGAGCTTCGGCGTGGAATCTCAAGGCCGCCGGATTATAACTCGGCAGGGGGAATTCCGATCCCTTTGATACGCAGATTTGACAATTAATTTTGCGGGAGATGCAGAAGACGCGGAGAGTTTGCAAAGTCTTGCATACTTTGACCGGCGGAAGCACAAAATGCCAATTCTCGTCCACAGATCAAACTCTCTGATTGCGACGGGAAGAAGTTGCGCCGCCTATTCTTCATCCGTGCTGTCCTCCTCGTGGTGCGGGTCCGATTCGATTTGAACTTCCGGAAGGTTCGCGCTGCGGAGTACGCGATTGAGAGCGGGAAGTTCTGAAGTTTTGAGCGTATCCCAACGCTTCATTACGTCGAGCGCATCGTGTTCGGTGGCGGCGAGGGCTTGAGATTGCGGAACGGTGGGTTCGGCATCAGCCTGCCAGACCTGGCCATACAAAATGGCGAGTTGACCGTTCACTCGGGGCAGGGTGATTTCGTCAGCCGGGGGTGCGGCCGAACCGGATGGCCCTCCGAGAACTGCGGCGAGTTTGGCCTGGAACGCTTGAACGGAATCGCGGGTTGGGCCAGTGGCTTGCTCGGTCAGTTTTTGCAAGGGATCGCGAATCGATCCGGCTTGCATGACAGCCTTGGAAGTCTGGCTTAAGAGCGATGCCAGGCGCATTTCAAGCTGGAATTTCTTCTCGAGGCCGGCTGCCGAGATCGTCACTCGGGGGTCCATCTTTACCGTGAAAGCGGCGGCATAACTCTTGCCGTTTGCGGTGAGGCGCGCGGTATAGGAGCCGGGCAGGACGGTGGGGCCGAGCGGATAACGAGGAGTGTCCACTGGGATCGCGGAGATGGGATAGTCGTGGCGTGGGGAGGTGGGCGCGGGATAGTGGAGATCCCACACCCAACGGTGCATGCCGGCTTCGGAAGGCAGGGCGCGGAACGGGCGCAGCCAGTAGAGGGGGATGAGTCGTTTTTTCAGGTCGGCTTCGGTGACCTCGGGCTTGTCAGCGCTGGAGAATTTGCGAACGAGTTGGCCGCGAGAGTCCAGGATTTCTAAAGTGACGGGAGCGGTGGCGGTGTGCGCAAGATAGTAATCAATGACCGCACCATCGGGAGGATTGGCGGCGGCGGGCTCGTCGGGCGGAAGCGGCGTGTCGGTGTAGGTGTCGCGCTGAATACGGTAGGCCGGGGCTGGAGTGAAGAGATGGACGTCCTGGGCGGCGAGAGAACCGGAGGCTTCGCGCAGGGGGGAGATGTCATCGAGAATCCAGAACGAGCGCCCGTGCGTGCCCACGATCAGGTCGTTGCCGTGAATCCAGAGATCGCGCATGGAGGTATGAGGCAGATTCAGTTGCAAGGATTGCCAGAGGTCGCCGTCGTCGAAGGAGACCCAGACGGCATTCTCGGTGCCGGCGAAGAGCAGGCCTTTGCGAACAGGATCTTCGCGTACCGTATCGACCGGGCCGATGCCGGGGAGTCCGGTGGTGATCAGCTTCCACGTCTTGCCGCCATCGTGGGTACGGTAAATGTAGGGTTGCTCGTCATTGATGCGGAAACGGCTCACGGATGCGTAGGCGGAGTCGTCGTCGAAGTGCGAGGCGCTGATCTGCGTGACCTTGCTCCAGGGGGTCAGCTCTTTTGGGGTAATGTCGTTCCAGTTCTTGCCACCGTCGCGAGTTTGCCAGATGAGGCCGTCATCGGTGCCGGCCCAGAGGGTATCGATGTTCTTGAACGATGGGGCGAGGGCATAGACGACTCCGCGTTGTTTGGCGGCGTTCTTGGGAATGAGGCTGCCCACGCTGGCTGGAATTCCAGGATTGTCGCGCGTGAGATCGGAGCTGATCGTCTGCCAGGAGTTGCCGCCGTCGGTGGTTTTGAAAAGCACGTTGCTGGCGAAGTAGAGGACGTGCGGATCGAGGGGCGAGAACATCAATGGCTCGGTGCGGTCGGTGCGGTATTTGGAGCTGCGGAGCGGGTTCGGAGTAATGTTCTGCACCTGGCCGGTGGACCAGTGAAACTTTGAGACCTCACTTCGGCCGCCGCCGAAGATAATGTCAGGGTCGAGAGGATCGGGTGCGACGTAGCCGTACTCGATCACGCCCACGGGATGCCACTCGCGGTAGGTGATGGCGCCGTCGTTGCCGCGGCTGGAGATGCAGACAGAACCGCTCTCCTGCTGGCCTCCGCAAACGCGATACGGGAAAGTGTTGGTTACGGCGACGTGATAGATCTGGGCAGTGGGCTGGTTGTACCAGGAACTCCAACTGGCTCCGCGATTGACGGTGACCAGAGCGCCTTGATCGCTGACTAGAAGAATGATGTTTGGGTCATTGGGATTGATCCAGAGATTCTGGTAATCGTCGCCGCCGGGAGCGCCACGGAATCCGGACCATGTCTTGCCGCCGTCCACGGAGCGCATGGTTACGGTGCTGGCGCTGTAGACCACATCTGGATTCTTTGAATCGACTCTGGGGATGGCGAGGTCGCCGCCACCGATGCGGCCCGAGGGGCGCGGGTCATCGGTGACCTGGGACCAATTTTCTCCGGCATCGTCGGAGCGGTAAAAGGAGAGCCCGCCTGAGGCGACGGCGACCGTGGCATAGAGTCGCCGCGAATCACTGGGGGCGATGGCTACGTAAAGCTGGGAGAGATCTTTCGGCAGGCCGCTAGAAAGAGGATGCCAAGTGGCTCCGCCGTCGGTCGACTTAAAGAGTCCGCCGCCGGTTCCGTTGACTTCATTGCCATCCTCCCACGGGCCTTCGCGAACCTCCCACATAGAGGCGTACATGACGTCGGGATTGGAGGGATCGATCTCAACGTCGGAGGCTCCGGTGTTCTCGTCTTTGTAGATTGCCTTTTGCCAGGTCTGGCCGCCATCGGTGGAACGGAAAAGGCCGCGCTCTTCACTGGGGCCGTAGGGATGGCCGAGCACGGCGGCGAAGACTCGATTGGGATCGCGGGGATCGATGGCCAAGGCGGGAATCTGGAAGCCGTCGCGCAGGCCGAGATGAGTCCACGTTTTTCCGGCGTCAGTCGATTTGTAGATTCCGTTGCCCACCGAGAGGTCGGGGCGATGGAGGCCTTCGCCGCTGGCGACATAAATGATGTTGGGATCGGACGGAGCTACCGCAATGGCGCCAACCGATTGCGTTGATTCGTGATCGAAGATGGGGTTCCAGGTGCGGCCGTAGTCGTCCGACTTCCACACTCCGCCATTGACCTGGGCCATGTAGAAAACATTGGGTTGGCTCGGAACTCCGGTGGCGGCGCGGGTGCGGCCTCCGCGGAACGGGCCGATCATTCGCCAGTGGAGCTCCTGATAAGTGTTCTCGGGAACTTGTGCGGTGCTCGCACCGATCGACAGGAAAACCGAAATGCAGGCGAGTAGGCGAAGGACTACTTGGAATATGGTCACGGGGGCCCCCTGACGGTGAACGCCAAACCAGACAGAATAAACTAAATTGCAGTGATCGGGGATCTCGAGGTTGGAATGCATGCAAGAACGCCTCGCTGCGCTCGGCTGGACCCTTCGGCTTTGCTCAGGGCAGGCTCCCGAGGCGGCCGTCCCCACACCAGCCGTTTCAGCCGATTTCGGCTAAGGTTGGCGCCAAGCCGCCCGCTGGCGTGGGTGGCGTTGCTCCGGACTGGCTGGCGACCCAGGCGCCGACGCGGTTCGCCGTCTCATTGATTTGCGGGAGGGATGTTCCCCGGAGATATCCGTGCACCAGGGCCGCGGTGAAGGCGTCGCCGGCACCGACGGTATCGGCGACCTTCACTCGGAAGCCCGGATGTTCGCGGCATTCGGTGAGGGATACCAGGAGGCTGCCGCCGGAGCCGCGCGTTACGCAAAGCAGCTTCAGGCCATGCGAAGTCAGCAAGAGCCGCGCCGAGTCTTCCTCGGTACGATGTTCGAGTTCGAACAAGCGCATGATTTTTGGAAGTTCTTCATGGTTTAGTTTGACGATGGTTGCGAGCTTCATCGATTCTGCGAGGAGTTGCGCTGTGTAGAAGCTCTGCCGGAGGTTGACGTCGAAGATGCGGAGTGCCTGGGGGCGGGTGGCATGCAGGAAGGCGCGAATCGCCGACCGGCTTTGTGAAGAGCGTTGGGCCAGCGACCCGAAGCAGACCGCGTCTGCTTCTCCGGCTAACTGCTGCCATGCGGGAGTCCACTCGAGAAAATCCCAGGCAACCGGCTGCGAGATGTCAAAACGGGGTTGGCCGCTATTGTCGATTTCAATCTTCACGGTTCCAGTGGGATGGATGGGATCGCGCTGAACCGAAGCGGCATTGAGTCCGAGCTGAGCCAAGCGCTGGAGGGCTTCGTCGCCGAGAGAGTCACGGCCGATGCGGCTGGCGGGAATTCCCGCATCGCCGAGCAAGTTGGTGATGTAGGCAAAGTTGGCGGGCGCTCCGCCGAGTTGCTTGCCGGATGGAAGGAGATCCCAGAGCAACTCGCCCAAGCCCACGATGATGTGCTTTCCGCTAGTCATTAGTTCGTTAGTTCTTTTGTCGAGCCGGCTTGCTCCCAGGACTTGGCGCGGGAGATTGCTTCATTCCAGCGCGCGCGCATGGCATCGACTTGAGAGCGGGGCAAACGCGGTTCGAACCGGCGTTGCTCTTGCGGCAAATCAGAAATTGCCTGCACTTGCTTCCAGAAGCCAGCGCCCAGGCCAGCCAGGAATGCGGCGCCGAGCGCGGTTGTTTCGGTCATTGCAGGGCGCACCACGGGCACGCCGAGAATATCGGCCTGGAACTGCATGAGAGCGTTGTTGGCGGACGCGCCGCCATCCACGCGCAACTCTTTGAGCGGAGTGCCGGTGTCGATTTGCACAGCGTCCATGAGATCGGCGACCTGGTAGGCGATACTTTCGAGGGCAGCGCGCGCAATGTGACCTGCGTTGTTGCCGCGCGTGAGGCCGAAGATTGCGCCGCGGGCGTAGGAATCCCAGTGCGGAGCACCAAGACCTACGAAGGCGGGGACGAAGTAGACTCCACCATTGTCGGAGACGGAATTCGCCAGAGCCTCCACTTCCGATGAGGCGCGAATGATTCCCAGGCCGTCGCGCAACCACTGGACGACGGCTCCGCCGACAAAGACGCTGCCTTCGAGTGCGTAGTCGGTTCTATCTCCAATTCGCCAGGCCACGGTTGTGAGCAAGCGATGAGTGGATGCTATGGCGCGAGGGCCTGTGCTCTGCAACATGAAGCAGCCGGTGCCGTAGGTATTCTTGGTGAGGCCGGGGCTGGTGCATCGTTGCCCGAAGAGTGCGGCCTGTTGATCGCCGGCGATGCCTGCGACCAGAATGCCGTTGAGGCCGGGGGTGGAGCTTATTTCTCCGTAAACTTCGCTAGAGGGCCGGACCGCGGGCAACATTGACGCGGGGATTCGAAAGAGCGCGAGAAGGTCGTCGTCCCAGCGGCCGGAATTAAGATTGAAGAGCATGGTGCGGGAGGCGTTGCTCGCGTCCGTGACGTGCACTTTGCCGCCGGTTAATTTCCAAACGAGCCAGGTATCCACGGTGCCAAAGGCAAGGCGGCCTGCTTCGGCGAGTTGGCGGGCGTTGGGGACGTGTTCGAGAATCCAGGAAATCTTGCTGCCGGAGAAGTAGGCGTCAATCAACAAGCCCGTGCGCTGCTGAATCATAGTTTCGTGGCCTTGCGCCTTGAGCTGTTGGCAGAAAGCGGCAGTGCGGCGATCCTGCCAGACAATCGCGTTGTAGATGGGCTTGCCGGTTGCGCGGTCCCAGACGATGGTGGTTTCGCGCTGGTTAGTGATGCCGATGGCGGCTACGTCGCTGGGCTGCGCGTTGACTTTGGCCAGAGCTTCCAGGGCAACGGCAATCTGGGATGCCGCGATCTCTTCGGGATCGTGCTCGACCCATCCGGGCTGGGGAAAGATCTGGGTGAACTCACGCTGGGCCAGGGATCGGACCGCGCCGTGATGGTCAAACAAGAGGGCTCGGGAACTTGTTGTGCCCTGATCGAGAGAGAGAATGAAACGCAAGAGGCCTCCTGTTTTCGCTTTCCGCGCGGACGTTTCTAGGACGAGGGTGCGGACGACGGGTTAGGCGCGCGCAGAAACCGGCGAATGCCGAAATCGTAGACCGCGGCGCCGACCAGACCACCCAGGAGCGGCGCAACCACTGGAATCCACCACACTCGAGGGCCGTCGGTTAGGCCGTTGTTCTTGAATCCTGCGAGCGCGGTGAAAAGGCGCGGGCCAAAATCGCGCGCGGGATTAATTGGATAGCCGTGCATGCCGCCAAAGCTCATGCCAATCGCTACGACCACCAACCCGATCATCGCGGGCGCGAGGTTGGCGCCGGGAGGGACGTTGAGTTCGTCAGTGATGGCCAAGACCATGAGCAGCAACAGAGCGGTGCCGATGACCTGATCGAGGAATCCGGCCTGAGGCCATGCCGGGAAGGCAGGGAACGTTGTGAACACGCCCGCGGTTCTTTCCAGTTGAGGGTCGAACTGGTGGAAGGCTGGCAGATAATTCCGGTAGACGAGGGCGGCGGCGAGGAACGCCCCTGTAGTCTGGGCGATGGAATAAGGCAGGACCTTGCGCCAGGGAAAACCGCGGAAGACCGCCAGGGTGAGAGTAACCGCGGGGTTGAGATGGCCTCCGGAGACTTTTCCCGCAATGTAAATGCCCATGGTCACCGCCAATCCCCAGCCGAGAGTGATGTTGGTGTAGCCGCCGTGAACGGTGGCCGCCGGTGTGGCCGCGGGGAACAATACGACCATGGCAACGACGCCGGTGCCGAAGAGGATCAAGACGAAGGTTCCGAGGAACTCGGCAATCAACTCGGCGGCCAGGGTGGGTTTGTTGTTCATGGAACGTTGCTCCTGCGCTGACTCGCGGCTTCTTGACCGCGAGTAGTCTAGCAAGATTTGAGGCCGGGCTCCGGGTTTCGGCGTTCGCGAGGCGACTGCTCCATGCCGGCGCTGGAATCATCCTCCGCGCAGGTTATCAAGAAGGTAAGAGGGACGGCGTTTTTTCTTGACACGCAGGACGCGGTCTGTAAGATAGAGAATATTTATTCATATCAATGAATAATTATCCACAATGAATAAAACTCTGCGGCAGAGAGCCGTGCTGGAAGCCCTGAAGCAGGGGCCGGTGGCCAATCAGGAGGATTTGCAGCGAGCGTTGCGCAAGCGGGGGTTCAAGGTGGGGCAGGCGACGCTGTCGCGGGATATTCACGACCTGAATGTGAGCAAGACGGCGGGTGGCTATGTTCTGCCCCAAGGGGAAGGCGTTGCCGGCCTGACCCTGCCGCCGGTGCAACGGCTGGTTCGTGAGTTTGTGCTGGATGTGCGGCCGGCGCAGAACCTGCTGGTGGTGAAAACAATCATCGGCAGCGCCCAGCCGGTGGCGGCGGCGCTGGATGAGCAGGAATGGGAGGAAATGGTGGGAACGATTGCCGGGGACGACGCGATCCTGATTGTTTGTCCCGACAAGGACGCCGCCAAGAGGGTGGCGGCTCGGATCGAGGAGATGCTGGGCTGATGTCGGCGAAGCTAAAGAGCGCGGTGCTGGGAGCTAGCGGTTATTCGGGACTGGAGCTGACGCGCATTCTCGAGCGCCATCCGCGGCTGGAGAAACCGGTACTGTTGCGGCGGGAGGGCGGTAGTAGTGCGAGTGACTTGGCGGAGGTATTTCCGGAGTTGTCGGGCAACGGAGGTTATCCGCTACGGCCGCTTTCGTGGCCGGAACTGAAGCGCCAGGGCGTGCAGTTACTTTTTCTGGCTACGCCGCATGAAGCGTCTCGGTCTCTTGTGCCGGAGGCGATCGCACAGGGATTACGCGTGATCGATCTGAGCGGTGCGTGGAGGCTGAAGCAGGCGCAGCATCGTGCCATTTATTCATTTCAGGATGCGGACGCGGTCACGGCTGCGGAATTGACGGCGAAGGCGGTTTATGGACTGCCGGAGTTGAACAGCGAACGCATTGCGGAGGCTCAGTTGGTCGCTAATCCTGGTTGCTATGCGACCTCGGTGATTCTGGCTTTGGCGCCGTTGCTCAAGGTGGGGCTCATCGATCGAGAGCATGGAATCATTTCCGACTCGAAGTCGGGGGTGTCGGGAGCGGGCAAGGCGCCCACGTCGCGTACTCACTTTGTTTCCGTGGCGGACAATCTGTCGGCCTATTCGGTGTTCAATCACCGGCATCTGGGAGAGATGGTTGAGCAGTTGGGGCTGGAGGACGCGGAGCTGACTTTCACGCCTCATCTGCTGCCGATTCCGCGCGGGATTTTATCGACCATCTACGTGCATTTGAAGCGGGCGATGAAACCGGCAGAAGTGGAATCGTGTCTGCGTGATTTTTATTCGGGCAGGCATTGGGTGCGGGTGTTTGCGACGCCGAAGTTGCCGCAGGTGCAGTTTTCGCTGCACACGAACTATTGCGATCTTGGGTTCTGCCTGGCGGAGGATGGCCGGCGGCTGGTGCTGGTTTCCTGCGTGGACAATCTGCTGAAAGGCGCGGCAGGACAGGCGGTGCAGAACATGAACCTGATGTATGGGTGGGAAGAGCGGGAGGGTTTGCAGTGACGATTGTGGTGAAGATTGGCGGAGCGGCGATTGAAGAGGCTGCGACGCTTCGTAAGTGTGCGCAGTCCATTGCCGAGTTGGCGCAGGATGGCCACCGCGTAGCCGTGGTGCACGGCGGCGGCAGCGCGCTGACCCGCATGCTGGACCGACTGGGAAAGAAGAGTGAGTTCGTGGATGGGTTGCGGGTCACTGATGCGGAGACTCGGGATACGGCGCTGATGGTGTTGGCTGGGATTATCAACAAGAAGCTGGTGGCCGCCATTCAGTCGGCGGGCATGCCTGCGATTGGTTTCTGCGGCGGCGATGGCATGACGTTCCGGGCACGGAAGAAGTTCGTCAATGGCCGCGACCTGGGATTTGTGGGCGAGATTTGTTTCGCCGAGCCGTGCTGGATCGAAGCACTGTGGCAGCAGGGAGGAATTCCGGTGCTGGCTTCGCTGGCATTGGGCGCTGACGGCGAATACTACAACGTGAACGCTGATGAAATGGCGGCAGCTTGTGCGGCGGCCTGCCACGCTAACACTTTGATCTTTCTCACCGACGTGCCTGGAGTGAGAGATGCCGCGGGAAGCGTGATGCCGTGGCTGAGCACGAAGCAGGCAGCCGAACTGGTGGCGGGTTCGGTCATCAGCGGCGGCATGTTGCCGAAGCTGCAAGCCTGCGGGCAGGCGCTGAAACAAGGCGTGGGGCGTGTGAGGATTCTGCCGGCGACCGAGGCCGAAGTGTTGCCACAGTTCTATCTGACCAAGCTGACGTGCGGTACGGAGGTCATTTACTCATGAGTCAGTCTGTCGCCGGGGAATACCAGTCGCAACCGGCGGGCATGCTGGTCCAGAACCATATTCCGAACTATGGAGTCAACGTTGAATAGTCATGTGCAGGGCAGAATAGCGGCCGCTCCCGAGAGAGTGCCACAAGTGTTTTGGTGTCCGGATCTGGTTTCGACGCGCGATCTCGGTCCCTCCGGCGTGGATGCAGTTTTGCATCTGGCAGGAATCATGAAGTCGCGTCCGGCTGATTTTCGACGAGCGCTTGCGGGCAAACAGATGGTGATGTTCTTTGAGAAGCCTTCCTTACGAACCCGTTTGACGTTTGAGGCGGGAATGGCGGGCCTGGGTGGCACGGCGATGTTTGTCGACCAGACGCACGAGCGAATCGATGCGCGCGAGAAGTTGAGCGACGTGGCACACAACCTGGAGCGCTGGGTGGATCTGATTGTGCTGCGAACGTTCTCGCAAGGGACGATCGAGGGCATGGCGGAACATGCCGGCGTCCCGGTGATCAACGCCCTGAGCGATCTGGAGCATCCGTGTCAGGCGCTGGCTGACTATCTCACATTGCTGGAGCGGTTCGGAGATGTGAAGGACCGGTGCGTGGCGTATGTGGGTGACGGCAACAATGTGGCGCACTCGTTGCTGCTGACGTGCGCGTGTTTGGGATCGTCGATCCGGGTGGCGACGCCGCAGGGGTATGCGCCGAATTCGCAGATTGTTGCTGCTGCGCGCGAAATTGCCGCGGAGACTGGCGCCGGAATTCAATTACTGACCGATCCACACGAGGCAGCTGCCGGGGCCGATGCGATTTATACCGATGCCTGGACGAGTATGGGGCAGGAGAAGGAAGCGGACGAGCGCGCGCAGATTTTTCCGCCTTATCAAGTCAATGCGGAACTGATGGCGGAAGCCGCGCCCCACGCGGTGTTCATGCACTGCTTGCCGGCACGCCGCGGGTTGGAAGTGACGGATGCGGTGATGGATTCGCAGCAGTCAGTGGTTTTCGAGCAGGCGGAGAACCGCCTGCATGTGCAAAAAGCGATTGTTTATTTGCTGCTGGGCGGCGCTGATCGCCTGCCCGCAAGGAGTGCTCATGCCTGAAAAAGTTGTTCTCGCATATTCCGGAGGGCTCGATACCTCCATCATTATTCCGTGGCTCAAAGAGAATTACTCATACAGCGTCATCGCCATGGTCGGCGACGTGGGCCAGGGCGACGACATTGAAGCTGTGGTTGAAAAGGCATACGCCACGGGCGCCAGCAAGGTTATCGTGGAGGATCTCCGCGAGGAATTTTTGACAGGATACGTTTTTCCGGCGCTGCGAGCCGGAGCGGTGTACGAACATAAGTATCTGCTGGGCACATCGCTGGCGCGTCCCGTGATCGCAAAACATCAAGTCGAAGTTGCGATGCGCGAGGGAGCGACGGCGGTGGCGCACGGCTGCACGGGAAAAGGAAACGATCAAGTCCGCTTTGAGTTGACGTATCAGGCGCTCGCGCCCGAGTTGAAAGTGATTGCGCCGTGGCGGGAGTGGTCGCTGAAATCCCGCGAGGACTGCCTTGACTACGCGGAGCAGCGCGGCATTCCTGTGGCGGCGAGCCGGGAGAAGATCCACAGTCGTGATCGAAATTTGTGGCACCTCAGTCACGAAGGCGGAGAGCTAGAAGATGCGGCGAATGCGCCGAATGCAACGACCTGGCAGATGACCCGCTCGCCACAGGAAGCGCCGGACAAGGACGAGCAGGTGACTATTGGTTTTGAAAAGGGGATTCCGGTCGCGGTTGACGGCATGAAGCTTGACCCTGTGTCGCTGGTGGAGTTGTTGAACGAAATTGGCGCGCGCAACGCCATCGGCCGAGTGGATCTGGTGGAGAATCGCTTCGTGGGAATCAAGTCGCGCGGGTGTTATGAAACGCCCGGCGGCACGTTGCTGATCGCGGCGCATCGCGAACTGGAAGCGCTGTGCCTGGAGCGCGAGGTCGCGCACTTCAAGCAGCATGTGGGGTTGAAGTACGCGGAGCTCGTCTACTTCGGTTTGTGGTTCACGCCGCTGCGGGAGGCGCTGGACGCTTTTGTCGCCAGTACCCAGGCAGAGATGACCGGCAGCGTGACGCTGTCTTTGTATAAGGGAAACGTTGCGGTGGTGAGCCGCCAATCCGAGCACTCGCTCTACCGCACCGATCTATCTTCCTTCGCCATGGGCGATAGCTACGATCAGAAAGATGCGGCGGGGTTCATTCGGATTCTGGGATTGCCCTCGCGCACACGGGCGCGGGCTCGCGTGGAGGTTGCGCGATGAAGATGTGGTCGGGACGGTTTCAGCAGGGGCTGGACCCGCAATTCGAACGCTGGCAGCGGTCGTTTGACTTCGACCGCCGGCTGCTGCGTTACGAACTGGCGGCCAGCGGGGCACACGCGCGCGCGCTGAAAAACGCCGGGGTTCTGTCTGCTGACGAACTCATCAGCATTCTTGAAGGACTGCAGCAGATTGGCGAGATGGCCGCGATTTCCAAAGGAGCGATCGAAGATGACGAAGCCGAGGACGTGCATCATTTCGTGGAAAAGCAGCTGGTAGCACGGATCGGCGAGGTGGGATACAAGTTGCATAGCGGGCGCAGCCGCAACGAGCAGATCGCCACCGACCTGCGCCTCTATGTGCGCGCGGCGATCGACGTGTTGCGCGGCGAACTCGCCGAGGTCTGCGGGGTTTTGACCGACCGCGCCGAACAATCTGGCAACGCTGCAATGCCGGCCTACACACATCTGCAACGCGCTGAGCCCGTACTGGTAGCGCATTGGCTGCTGGCTTATGTCGAAATGTTTTTGCGGGATGCCGAGCGGCTGGCCGATTGCCGAAAGCGCCTGAATGTTTGCCCGCTGGGATCGGGCGCGGTCGCTGGCGCGACTCTGCCTTTGGATCGTGCTTTCATGGCTGGGGAACTAGATTTTGCTGGTCCGATGGCGAACAGTATCGACGCCACCAGCGACCGCGATTTCGTTCTTGAGTTCGTCAACACTCTTTCGCTGCTGGGACTGCACTTGAGCCGGTGGGCGGAGGAAATGATTATCTTCTCTTCGCAGGAATTCGGTTTTGTGCAGTTGCCGGAGGCTTATTCCACGGGCAGCAGCGCCATGCCGCAGAAGAAAAATCCGGATCTACTGGAACTGGTGCGGGGCAAGACCGGCCGCGTGATCGGAAGCGCAACCACACTGCTGGTGGCGTTGAAAGGCCTCCCTCTGGCTTACAACAAGGATTTGCAGGAAACGCAGGAACCGCTGTTTAACGCCACGGACACAGCGCTTGGGCTGTTACCGCTGGTGGCTGGATGGATGAGGGCGGTCGAGTTAGACCTGGAGCGCATGAACGAGGCGGTGCAATCGGGATTCATGAACACGTGGGCGGCAGCGACTTACCTGGTGAATCGCGGAGTTCCTTCGCGACTGGCGCATGAGCAGATCGGCAAGGCGGTGAAGGTGTGCCTGGAACAGCAGTGCGAACTGCAGGACTTAACGCTGGATGAGTTGCGGGTTCTGAACCTCGCATTCAGCGAAGATTTTTATGAGTGTTTGAAGCTGGCTTCGGTGTTGGCGATCCACGATGTTGTTGGCGGCACCGCGCCAGGCCGGGTACGGCAGGGGATTGGGGCGGCGAAAAAGAGGATTGAATTCCTGCGCGAGGAGGTCAATCTCCATGCGCACGCGTAAAGCCATTTTGCCGGATGCAAAGCACATCCACGAACTGATCGCGAGCTATTCAGGCGACGGCACGTTGCTGCCGCGCACGCTGGCGGAGATTTGCGAGAACGTAAGGGACTTCGTAGTTCTGGAAAATGAAGGCCGCATCATCGGATGTGGTGCGCTGCATCTTTATGGCACGCACCTGGCAGAAATTCGTTCGATCACAGTGGGTCCGCGGGCGCAGGGTCAAGGTGGGGGCAGCCGGCTGATGAGGGCTTTGCTGGCTGAGGCGAGACGGCATCGCGTGGATTGCATCTGCCTCTTCACGCGGGCTCCCGAGTTTTTTGCGCGCCAGGGATTCGAGATGGCGCGGCGAGAGGACCTTCCCGACAAGATTTACAAGGACTGCCACGTCTGTCCCAGGTTCCACAACTGCGATGAAGTTGCCATGGTGCGGGGCAAGCTGCCGACGTTCGCGATCCTCCCGGAGCCGGCGAACTGGCTGGTGAAACTGCAGGCCTAGCGCCTTGACCATTAAGATAAGGCGCCCTTGAGCAGGCAGGGCGCGCCCTGTCACGCTGACGCATCGTGAAATGGAGAGCGAGCCCTGTTTACCGGTCCGCAATGCTATCATGCAAAACGATAAGTTGGCCGAATCGTGAGCAAAGGATGATTCATGGCAATCGTCACGCCGGGCACTTCCGCCACCACTGCCGCGACTGAGACTTCTTCTTCGTACACGGCGCCGCTGGCCGTAGTGACTACGCTGTTCTTTATGTGGGGCTTTCTTACCTGCCTGAATGACATCCTTGTCCCACACCTGAAACCAATTTTCGACCTGAATTACAGACAGGTCATGCTGGTTCAATTTGCTTTCTTTGGAGCGTATTTTCTCTTTTCCATTCCCTCGGCAAAGGTCATCGACTGGATTGGCTATCAGCGGTCGATGGTGGTGGGTCTGCTCACCATGGGAGTGGGTGCCTTTCTGTTTGTACCCGCCGCCAGTGCCCCGTCGTACCCTCTGTTTCTGGTCGCGCTGATTGTCCTGGCGGCAGGCATCACCTGCCTGCAAGTGGCGGCCAATCCCTACGTGACAGTGCTGGGTAAAGCCGCGACCGCCTCAAGTCGCCTGAACCTTACGCAGGCGTTCAACTCGCTGGGAACCTTTCTGGCTCCTTTCTTCGGTGGTGTGCTGATTCTGAGTGCAGCGCCAAAGACTATGGAAGAGATACGGTCGCTGGCGCCCAATGCCCTGCAAGCCTATCGCTTACACGAGGCAGCCACCGTCAAGACGCCCTACGCGGGTTTGGGCATCGCGCTGGTGCTGCTGGCGATCGCGATCGGCAGTTTCAAGTTACCGAAAATCGAGCACGCTCAGCATCGCGTCGGCGAAAAGGTGAACGACTCCATCTGGAAGCATCGGAATCTGATCTTTGGCGCGATCGGCATTTTCGTATACGTCGGCGCCGAGGTTTCCATCGGGAGCTTTCTGGTGAACTATTTCAGCCAGCCGGAGATCGGGGGCCTGACCGAAAAGCTGGCGGCAAGCTTCGTGTCGTTCTACTGGGGCGGAGCGATGCTAGGACGATTCATTGGGTCGAGTTTCCTGGGAGGTGCGAAGGCCAAATACATGGGCTTGGTAACAGCTATCAGCGTTGGGTTAATCCTGCTCTCCTATCCCATTGAATCCCACCTGCCGCCAGGATATCAGCCGGGAGTGCCGAATCTAACATGGCTTGCGTGGCTGGTGGTTGCCGGACGTCCGTTGTTCGCTCTGGTTGCGATCGCGGCAGCCACTATCGCCCTGGTGGCGATACTGCGCGGAGGTACGGCCACTGCAAATACGGGGGTATTGCTGGGAATCTGCGCCATCTCCACGAGTGCACTCGTGGCAATCTCGATGCTCACCAATGGGCACTTCGCCATGTGGAGCATCATTCTGGTTGGATTTTTTAATTCCATCATGTTCCCGAGCATTTTCACTCTGGGGGTAGCGGAGCTTGGCCCGCTTACTGGGGATGGTTCCGGAGTGATGATTATGGCGATTGTTGGGGGAGCCCTTATTCCGCTGGCGCAAGGCGCGATTGCCGATAGGATCGGAATTCACCACGCGTTCTTTCTTCCTGTGATCTGCTATCTCTACATTCTGTTCTTCGCGCTCAGCGGTTCGAAGCCCAATAGCGAAAGGCACTCGCGCGCGTAACGGCGAGTCAGGCGGTTGCGCTGGGCTTAGCGGTTCCTTCGAAATGCGCTTCGATCTCCTCGAGAGTCCTCCCTTTAGTTTCCGGCAGAAAGAACGCAGCCGTGATGAAGTAGATTACGGTGCACGCGGCGAAGCCCCAGAACATTGTTGAGTATCCGTACTTGCCGACCGTTGGGAGGAATACGGCGGCGATGCCGGTGGAAACCGCCTGATTGAGCAGCAGGGCGATGCTCATGCCGTTGGATCGAATGCGGGTCGGCATCAGTTCGGAAAGCGCCAGCCACACGCACACGCCGGGGCCGACGGCATAAAACGCCATGAAGATGAAAAGAGTGATGGCTACCTTCCATCCGCTGCGCTGGCTGGGCAGAGGAGTGATCAGGGCATTGTCGATTCTCAGCGGAGCCTGGCGCGCGGCATCGAGATCGCCAAAGGGATTGGAAAAGAACGCCACGACTTTGTTGGCGGGCACGCAGCCCTCTCGCGTGATTTCGATGGGGGTTGCGGCCGTGTCGTCGGAACGCGCGGCCTTGGTGGCAGCGTGGAAGTCTCCATAGGAATAGATGACGACCAAGGAAGTGGGGCGGCTCTCGATTTGCTGGGCTGCGTTTCCACCCGCGTTCAGCAGCGTTTCGGCGAGCTTCTGGTCATAGGTTAGCGTGATCTTCTGGTCTGATGTGACCATCGACTGAAGCGGGTTTCTGGAATCCACGCGCAAGCGTTCCGTCTGGCGGAAGAGGAGGCCGGTGCAAACGAGCGACAGAATAATCCCGGCGGTTCCCACCGACAGCAGGAATTTGCGTCCCTTGCGATCGACCAACAAGACGCCGCCAATGGTCATGAGAAAATTCACAATGGTGAAAAGAACGTAGCCCCAATGGGCCTGGACATCGGAGAGGCCGCTCTGCAAAAGGATGTTGGTGTTATAGCCGATGATCGAGTTGATGCCCGTGGCCTGATTGCAGGCGAGAATCACACAGGCCAGGACAAACGGGATCACGTATTTCCGGCGCAGAAGGGATTCCTTCAACTTCGCCCCGGTTGAGGTCTGGGCTTTCTCCGCGGCGGTCGCTTGTTCCATTTCCGCAAGTTCGAGGTTGGCCTGCTCGTTGGTGCGAGAACGGAGGAGCGCGGCGTAAGCGGCATCGCGTTTGCCACGGCGAAATAGCCAGCGCGGAGACTCCGCTACCATGAGGCTGCCGATCACGAACAGGATGCCGGGTGGCAGCGAAACCCAGAAGATACTGCGCCAGGCCGTATCTTTAAAGGCGAAGAGCCTGGCGGCGTCGCCAAGTTTAGCAACCTCTTCGACACGAATGCTGAAATACATACCGACGATGGCAGCCGTTGTGATCCCGAGCGTCAGCAACCACTGGAAGATGCCCGTGCCCTTGCCGCGACTCGAGGCCGTCAGGCACTCCGCCAGATACAGCGGAACCACAACACCGATCAAGCCGGCGCTGATGCCCTGCAAGAGGCGGCCAAGGACCAGAGGTTCATAGCCGTGAGAAAGCGCAATTACAGGAATGCTGACGACAAACAACACACCGCTGAGCGCCATTAGAAGCTTGCGGCCCATCCAATCCGCCAGCGTGCCGGCGAAAAGAGTTGAGATCACGCTGCCCAGAAGTACGGCGGCGACGACGATGGAAAGCCGGCCCGCATTTAGACCGGACGTGGCCTCGAGGTAGGGTAAAGCGCCTGCAATGATGCCCACGTCCACGCCGTATAACAAACCGCCCAATCCGGCCACGAGTAGCAGGAAGCGGTTGTAGCTGGCTTTTTCGTTGTGCGCCACGGTGGCGGTCCTTTCGCCGAATCGGAGAACCCAGAAATTTATTCCCCGCGAGAATACTACGGCGAAGGGGTTTGGGGATGAATCTTTCTGGGTCGCGGAGAAACTCGCCGATTTCTAAAAGGTTTGAGGTCCGTTCTTAGAGGATGAAACTCGCGCCAGCGAAGCAGTGAATGGATAAGGTGTAGCGCCCGGCGAGAAAACATTCAATCCGGCGAAGGCGGCCCTTGCCCCTGGCTGGTGAATCACTTGGCGGATTAGCCGTAGTTTAACTGCCGAAAGACTTCGATGATGACGTTGGCCTCAGCCGAGCGGCTGAGGCAGCGCTTCGCAAATGGACAGCGGAAGTTCGGCGGCCAGATGCCGAACCTGCTAGGCGGTAACCTGGATGGATATCAGCTCGGGGTTGCAGCGGGAATTCTGGATGGACTTTACGGCGTCTTCCGCCGTGAATCTTCCCATAATCAGTGCCAGCTTGCGGTCGGTTGTGGTCTGGATGGGAGTCCGGTCAATGCGCTGAACATATTCGGGAGCGCGTGTGCCGCTACGGTTCACTTTCACAAGAAACTTCGTGTTTTTCATGGTTTTTCCTCCGGACTCAGGACGATGAACACAGATGACGAGCGAGGTGGAACCGACGCAAGAGGCCCCAAAGGGACTGGTAGCGTCATTGCATGATTACTTTCCCCGAGACGCTGTTAAATAGAAAAAATCTAAGATGGGACCGGCTAACTGCGAAACTTGAAAGGGAGATAAGAATAGATATTTCCCTCAGCTATAATACTAGGCTGGTTCGCCGCCTTTGTCAACGTTGGAGTGGGATTGCGTAGCACTCTCAACATCCGTGAGTGCACTATCCGCGGCTTAGATCAGGCTCAAACGCTGCCAGCGCTCAGGGTTGCAAAGCCTGGCCAGCCTGCGGATGAATTTGCTCGCGGCTGATCTGGCTGGCGTCCCAGCCACCGCCGAGAGCTTTCACCAGATAGACGGAGCTGACCATCTGCTGGCCTAGCAACTGCGTCTCCAGGCGTTCGCTAGTCAGAAGGGTGGTCTGCGCGGTGATTACGTCGAGGTAGCTGGTGACTCCGCCGATATAGCGATTGTTAGCGATCGCCAGCGCTCGGCGTGCGTCTTCAACGGCAGCACCCTGGGTGGCGAGAGCTTGCGAAAGCGTGCTCAGATTGCTGATGCCGTCTTCGACTTCCTGGAAGGCGGTGAGCACGGACTGGCGGTAGTTGGCCACGGACTGGTCATACGCGGCGCGCGCAGCGGCCAGATTCGCGCGGTTCCGTCCACCCTCGAGGATGGGTTGCAAAGCGTCCGCGCCAAGTGACCAGAAGAGGCTGGGCGCGTTGAAAAGCGGCGCCAGGTCACGGCTCTGCCAGCCTCCGGAACCGCTCAGCGTGATGTGTGGATAGAAGGCCGAGCGCGCGATGCCGACCTCCGCGTTTTGGTAAGCCATCATGCGTTCGGCGGTGGAAATATCAGGCCGTCGCTCCAACACATCGGAGGGAACTCCAAGCGGGACTGGCGGCGGCGTGGCCCGCAACGGCGCGACGGGCACGCTGAGGCTGGAGGCCGGCTGGCCAACCAGAACCGCGATGGCGTGCTCATACTGAGCGCGCGATTGCTGCACCAGCGCAAGCTGCGACACGGTGGAGTCAAGCAGGGCGGACTGTTGTGCGACTTCGAGTCCGCTGGCAATGCCACCCTGGTGGCGGTTATTCACTAAGTCCAGCCCTTTGCGCTGGTAGCCCACGGAATCCTGCACCACTTCCGCCTCGGCGTCCAATTCACGCAGCGTGAAGTAATCGGCAGCGAGTTCGGCGGTCAGCACTAACTGCACGTTCTGAAGATCGGCAGCCGTGGATTGCAGGGAAGCGTTAGCCGCTTCCACGTTATGCCGTACGCGTCCGAAGAGATCGGCTTCGTAGCTAAGGGAGAACGGGACCGTATAGACATTCTGCGTGTACGGAACGATGGGCTGGGGCACGCCGTTCACAATGGTTGGCCCCGCGCCATTCAGCGGGCGATTGCCGGAGCCGCGCTCGCGCAGCGCGCTGGGATCCGCCGAAAGCTGTGGGAACACATCTGCAGTGGCGACGCGCGCCAGGGAGCGCGCCTGGTTTAAACGGCCGCGCGCGGCCACCAGAGACTGATTAGCCTGGAGCAATTGTTGTTCGTAGGCGTCCAGCGCCGGATCGTTGAAGACTTGCCACCAGGCGCCTTTCGGGATTGAATCCTTGGGGGCGGCTTGCTGCCATGGAGGTTGCGTCTTCCAGACATCAGGCGGTGGGGCTGCAGGCGCAGGCCGGCTGTAACGCGGACCGACGGTGCATCCGGCCGCAAGTCCGAGCAGCGCGAGCACTACCGAGATTGCGGCTTGCTTCACGATCCACTGCCTTTCTGCTGGTCGTTTATTTGGTCTGGTTTCTGATCCGGCGGTTTCGGGCCTGACGGCGGCTGCGCCACGTTTACTTGTTGCCCGTCTTCAAGCGAGTCCGCGGGATTGATTACGACTTGATCTGTGGGGAAAACGCCGCCCAGGATCTCTAACGTAGCTCCGTAATCGCGTCCAATGTTGATGGGACGCAACTGCACTTTGCCTCCAGGACCGATGACGGCGACGCGCGGGCCTTCGGCGCGGAACAGCATCGCGTTCACCGGAATCGTGACCTTGTTCACGCCAGAGCCGACGGCGAAGTGTACTTCCCCGAACGAGCCGGGCAGCAGACGCCCGTCCGGGTTGGGCACGTCAACCTCTGTCAGCAGAGTTCGGGTGGCCGGATCAATCGCCTCTGCCGTGCGTGCTACCTTGCCGAAAAACTTCTGACCGGGGAATTCCTGCAAAGTGACGGCGGTCTTGGCGCCAACCTTTATAAAGGGCGCGTAGGCCTGCGGAACGCTGGTGAAGACCCGCAGTGGATCGACCCGCGCAAGGTCAAACAGTTCGCGGCCGGCGGCGCCTGCGCCAGCGTTGATGAGCGCGCCGGGATCGACATTGCGGCGAGTCAGCACACCGGAGAACGGCGCGTAGACGTCTTTGAAACCTTCAAGCTGTTCGAGGCGCCGTACGTTGGCGTCGGCGGCGGCCAGGTTGGCTTTGCTTTGCTGGTATCCGCTCACATACTGGTCGGCTTCCTGAGCGGAGACGGAATCAGTCTTACGCAGGTTCTCCCAGCGGTCGGCGCTGATCTTGGCCAGGTCCATCTGCGCGAGGATTTGCAGACGCGCGGCGCGAGCCTGGTTCAATTCCTGATCAACCTCGGGAGTATCAATCTTTGCCAGCAACTCAGCTTTGGTTACGCGGCTGCCGATGTCTTTGTACCATTGCACAAGATAGCCGCTGGTGCGGGCGTAAATGGGAGATTCTTCATAGGCCTGCAGAGAGCCGGGCAGCACGAGGTCTTCGTCGGGTTTTTCCGACAGAGGGTACACCACGGCGACCGTGGGCACGGTTTCGCGTTCTGTCTCCTTGGCCAACGCGCGCTCGCGGCTGAGGTGGTCCCACAAAGTAAGTCCTCCTGCGATAAGCAAAACGAGCAATAAGACGCCCACGATCGTCAGAGCTTTGGCTGAAGGCGCCGGGGGCAAGTCGGGGGGCTTCTGGATCCCCGGAGGCTGGTGGCGGGAGTGCTGCTGGATCGCAGCGATCTCCTCGTCACGCTGGGCTTGAGCACTATGGGCATGGTGCTCTACGTTCTGTTCCGGCTGCGATTGGTGAGCGTCGCGGGTCGGTTCGGACCGCTCCGCATCCCCCGGCGTTGGTTTGGATTCGTTCTCTGCACTCATGCTAGACTCCGATTCCTGCAAAACTGTTTAAGCCTGCTCCTGTCGCGCTCGCTTGGCTTCCCGGCGAGTGTGGAACATGGCGAACACACTGGGGACAAAAAACAAAGTAGCGATCGTGGCGAACAGCAACCCGCCGATGACGGCGCGGCCGAGCGGTGCATTCTGCTCGCCGCCTTCGCCAAAACCCAGCGCCATGGGAACCATTCCGATGATCATGGCCAGGGCAGTCATCAGCACGGGCCGCACGCGCGTGTATCCCGCGGCAACGGCGGCCTGTACGGCAGGAATGCCTTCGTCAATCTGTTCGCGGGCGAAGCTCACCATCAGGATGGAATTGGCGGTTGCGACACCCATGCACATGACCGCGCCGGTAAGCGACGGCACGCTCAACCTCGTACGGGTGAGCAGCAGGAACCAGCAGATTCCCGCGAGAGCACCCGGCAAGGCGGCGATGATGATGAACGGATCAAGCCACGACTGGAAGTTGATGACAATCAGTAAATAGACGAGCAGAATGGCGCCGATCAGTCCTACGCCCAGCCCGAAGAATGACGAACGCATGGTTGCTACCTGTCCGCGCACGATGATGTGGGTGCCGCGCGGCAGTTGGCCTTCGAACGTCTTGATTACTTTGTCGGTGTCGGCGGCGACGGCGCCGAGGTCGCGATCCTGCGTGCTGGCGTAAACGTCAATGACCGGCTGAATGTTGTAGTGATTTACCGTCGCCGGCCGCGCCACAGGAGACAACTGCACCAGGTTGCCCATCAATTGCGTGCCCTGCTGCGAGGTAACCGGTATGGTCATCAGGTCTTGCATACTCGTCATACGGTATTGCGGCGCCTGCACCGCGACCTGGTAGGTAACTTCGCTGTGCGGGTTGAGCCAGAAATTCGGGGACGTCTGGAAGCTGCCGCTGAGTGAAACCAGCACGCTCTGCGCCACGTCGCGGGCCGTGAGCCCAACCTGCGTGACCCGCGTGCGATCAATATCCATGTGCAGTGTGGGCAGGGAAAGCAACTGCTGCACGTGTACATCGGCGGCGCCGGGGATGTGCCGCATTTTGTTGGCAATCTGCTGTGCAATGAGATAACTGCTTGCCATGTCTGTGCCGACGATCTGCACATCGATGGGGGCTGGCAGACCGAAGTTCAGAATCTGTGTAACGATGTCGGCGGGCTGGAAAAAGAACTCCACGCCAGGAAAGCGCTGCGGCAATACCTCGCGCAGATGGCGCATAAGCCCCGCGGTGGGAGGGTGATGCTCCGGATCGAGCGCGATCAGGATCTCAACATCGCTGGTGCCAATGGTTCCGTTGGAGCTGTAGGACAGGTTGATGCCGGAGTTGGGCAGCCCGATGTTGTCGAGAACCGTCTGCAATTGACCTTTAGGAACCTCCTGGCGGAGCACGGCTTCGATTTCATCGCAGAGCCGCGCTGTTTCTTCCACCCGCAAGCCGGGACGCGCGCGCACATGCAGGCGCAGCAGACCTGCATCCACTTGCGGAAAGAAATCTTGCCCAAGGAACGTGAACAACCCGAGCGAGAGCAGGCAAAAGGCCAGGAAGCAAAGCACGAAGATGCCGCGATGCTCGAGGGTAGTTTCCAGCAACTGCTCGTAACTCCGGCGGAAGTCCTCAAACTTGCGCTCGAAGCCGCGCTGAAAGCGGCCGAGGGACGATTTGGGCGCTTCCGCGCGATGCTCGTGCCCGCGCATGATGTACATGACGAGCGTGGGAATAAGGGTTCGCGAAAGCAGGTAGCTGGCCAGCATGGCGAAGCTCACCGCCTCCGCCAGAGGCACGAACAGGAACTTCGCCACACCCGCCAGGAAGAACATGGGCACGAACACGATGCAGATGCTGAGCGTAGAGACGAAGGCAGGCACGGCGATCTGTTGCGCGCCGTCAAGAATGGCTTGCCGCATTTCCTTGCCCATGGCGAGGTTGCGCTCGATGTTTTCGATTTCTACTGTGGCGTCATCGACCAGGATGCCGACAGCGAGCGCCAATCCTCCCAAGGTCATGATATTGATGGTCTCTCCGATCGCGCCCAGCATGATGATCGAAACGAAGATGGAAAGCGGGATGGAAATGGAAATGACGATGGTGGGGCGCCAATCGCCGAGAAAGACGAGGATCATGACGGCGGTTAGCGCCGCGGCGATCAGCCCCTCCCGCAAGACGCCCTGGATCGATGCGCGCACAAACAAAGACTGGTCAAACAGTGGGGTGATCTTCAGCTCCGGCGGCAGCGTTTGCGCCGCCTGCGCAACGATATTCTTGACCCCTGCGACAATTTGCAACGTGGAGGCGTTGCCGTTCTTGTAGATCGACATCAGAGCGCCGCGATTCCCGTCCTGGCGCACGATGTTGGTCTGCGGTGCAAAGCCGTCGCGTATATGTGCGACGTCACGAATGTAGAGCGTTGATCCGTTGACGGTCTTGACCGGCAGGTCGTTCAACTCCGCGATGGTCTGCGGCGTTCCGTTCATCTCAACGTTGTATTCCAGCTGGCCCAGCTTGATGGTGCCGCTGGGAAGGATGATGTTCTGCGCGTTGACGGCATTGACAATATCAAGGGGCTGGAGCCCGTAAGATTGCAACTTGGGTAAGTCCAGATCCACTTGAATTTGGCGCATCTTGCCGCCATAGGGATAAGGCGTGGCGGCTCCCGGCACGGTGGCGAGAAAGTTGCGCAGAAAGTTCTGGCCCAGATCGTTCAGTTGCTGCTCGGGCAAGGTCTTGCTGCTCAGTCCCAGCTGAATGATGGGAGTGGTCGAAGCGCTGTACGAGATGATAAGCGGTGGCGTAGTGCCGGGCGGCAGGCTGCGCACCGTTGTTTGTGCAATGGCCGTGATCTGCGCGATGGCTCCCTGTACATTCGTGCCCGGCCGGAAAAAAATCTTGATGACGCCCAGGCCGTTTACCGACTGAGATTCCATGTGCTCGATGTCGTTGACCGTGGTGGTGATGCCACGCTCGGAATTGGCCACGATGCGGTCGGCCATGTCCAGCGGCGACATGCCTGAATAGAACCAGACCACGGAGACTACCGGAATGTCGATACTCGGGAAGATGTCCGTGGGGGTACGCAGGATCATAATCGGCGTCAGGAGAATAATGACGAGCGCCATCACCACGAAGGTGTAGGGACGCCTGAGAGCTAACGCTACAATCCACATCGGTTAACCACCCCACTCCAGAGTTCGAGATGAAAAGGGGTTGCCTGCCCGGATACGATACGAAGAGAACCCCGCGGACCTGATTTTAGATTCGATACTAGGCGTATTGGATTCTAAAGCCCGGTTATGATTATATATGGTAAAGTAACCTCATGGGCCAGAAGGCTGCGGCTTTTGGCAAACGCGGCGGGGGCAGCCGCAAGCGCTCTCCGGGGCGCCCGCGAAGTGAACCGGCCCGCCTGGCCATTCTGCGCAGCACCCTGAAACTTCTGGGAGAGAACGGCTTCTCCGAGCTGACCATCGAAGACGTGGCAGCTCATGCCAGCGTCGGTAAGGCAACCGTGTACCGCTGGTGGCCGAACAAGGCTGCCCTTATTGCCGACGCGTTCGCCAGCAGCGCGACCCGCAAACTCCACTTCCCCGATACCGGCTCGGTGCGCACGGACATGAGCCAACAAATGCGTCAACTGATCAAGATCTTTCGCAGCCGGCGCGGACGCATTGTTTCCGCTATTCTCGGCGGAGGACAGAGCGACAGAGATCTGATCGCCGCTTTCCGCGAACGATTTCTCTGGCCCCGCCGCCAGGAAGCCTACACGACGCTCCGGCGCGGGATTCTACGCGGCGAACTGCGAGAGGACGTGGACATGGACCTGCTTCTGGATTCACTGTATGGGCCCATTTACATGAGATTCCTGATCCAGCATGACAAGTTGACGCCCGACTTTGTCGACCGTCTTTGCGAACTTGTGCTGGGCGGGGCCCGTCCCTACCGGAAACTGCGAGCGCGCAGATCGATTTGACTTGCGGAACCCGGTCTCGCAGGAATCAGTGTTCGAGCAACAATTCTCTACGGCGCGACGGCAACCTGGTGGTTCAGGGTCTAGCCCCGTTGCCCTACAAGTTCCCCCACCGCGCGGTACGCCTGGTCAATGGCTGCGTCGGTGTAGGCCTCGCCCCCGGCATCCGAATTTGCGATGACAATCCTGCCGAACTGCTTCCGTCCCAGCACCCAGGGCTTTTCCTCTTCAGACCAGTCGGGATCGAAAAGGGGGTTGTCGTGGAAGGCATAACCGTGCGCCCAGCGGTTTACCGTGATGCCTTCGATATCCCGCGCCGGGTCAAATCCCGCCGGGCCCAACATGCGCCCGAGTTGCTCACGAATGTTGCGTTCGTAGGTTGAAAATGACGTGCCCAGCAGTTCCTTCCGCCCCGCACGATTCTGCTCTCGTTGTGACAAACCCGGTTTGCACGGAGTTCGCAGCATGAACAGTACGGCCGGCTCCTCAGGCTTGCTGGGGAATTTGTAGTCTCCCAGGCTCACCGGGAAATCCAGCGCAATATAGTTGTGGTAGCTGCCTGGCGCATCAATCTGGAACGCGCCCAGCTTCTGAAACGATGTCCAGTTGCGGATGGCCACGTGCGTATACAGCATCGGAGTTTTTACCAGCAGCGCCAGCGCATCCCGCTGCTTCTCCGGCAGTTCGGGGCAGAGATACGGAATCATCCCGTTGTAGCAGGCCAGCACGCATGCTTTCGCCGTCACCGAACGCAGCTTGTCGCCCCGCATGTAAGCGACTTCCACTTCCTTCGCCGTTTTCACATCGCCCACATGGCGCACCTGTACCACCGTGGTGTTCAACCGAATGCGCGTCTTTGCCGTCGATTGGGAAGACTCCATATCCAGCTTGCTATAGTCTGCCTTCGCCGTCACCACGTCTTCCATCGTGTGTCCCGGAATTACCTCGGGAATCATCGAACGAACCAGCAGCCGTGCGATCGAAGCATTGCCGTCTGGGAAGTGAAAAATGTATGGGTCAGGTTTCTCGTCGTTCCCGCGCCCCTGGCTTCCACCCAGCTTCAAGCCCGCAAAGCCGGGGTATCCAAAGTCATCGTAGTCGTCGCCCTCCTCGTAGCAGAACAGAGCTGGGACCGCCTCAATGCCAATACAGAAAAGATCGTGCGTCTTCTTTTGGAAGAACGGGAGTACATCCGGATGCACTTTCACGATCTTCGTCAGGAAATCGGCATAGCTCATCTTCGTCAGCCGTTGCCGTTTTTCCTCCAGGGAAAGACCCGGCAGATAGTCCACGTTTTCGGTGTAGAGCCGCGTGAGGTCGCGCTTCGCCACATCGGAGAGCGGCGTCTTCGCAATAAACTCCGGCCAGGGCAGCAAGTTTCTCCCCGCAACAAAACGGTCTTCCCCAAACGTCTCTTTGTCGAAGAACACGCCCGTGCCAAGCTTCATAGAGGGATACAGCTTCTGGTCATAGGCTTGATAGAACTTCTGTACATCAATACCCAACTCCACCAGCAAATCCTTGGCGACCTGGCTGTACTTGGAGGGACTCTCCATCGACTGCGTTCCCCCGTAGCACAGCAACTTGCGTCCGCCCGCCTCAAATTCATTGCGTTTGGCGTGCCCGCCGAAGTCGTCATGATTATCCAAAATCAGAACGCGTGCCTGTGGACCCGCACTCTTGCGGTAAAAGTGCGCCGCGGCCAACCCGCTGATGCCAGCTCCCACCACCACCAGGTCGTAGGTCTCACCGATCGCCTCGGGCTTCCCTTCTCCTTCCCAGAAGTCTCCATCCCGCAACTTGTGAGCAAAGGTAAACGTGCCGTCATGGTTGCCGCGAATTCCCGTCAATGACGGTGGATAGTAGTTCGGCGCTTTCTCCGGAGCAAATTCTTTTTCGGTGGGGTTCGGAGTACTGGCCTTCGCGTCCCCCTGTTCCTGTCGCCCGAGCGCCGTAGCCAGATCCGGAAGAGTCAACGCTCCGAGGGTCACCGCCACCCCGTTGACAAAATCCCGCCGCGTAATCTCGCGGTGCATTCCCAATTCCCGGTCTCTGCGTGCTTTCTCTTGATCCCCTCTATCGCTCATCGTTGGCTCCTGCTCTGAGGCGGCTGTCGCGCTCAATTCGAAAAATCGCTTCGACCTTTGAAGTCAATAGCTTGTACAAAATAGAACTGCGGTTTGCTGTACTCAGTTCGTATAAACGTTGTACTTTATTCGTCGACTCTGGTGTCCGTCAAGGCGTTCTACGACTGGGTAGTGGGTTCGTATGCTGACCCACTACCTACGACTGGGCACAGCACGCTCCTCACTTCCGGAATGCTTCTGCGGCCGGGTGGCAGATCACGTTCAATGGGCAGCAATCAGTGGTACTGCGATCAATGCGGCGGCGATCCCGGCGGTTTGACGGCGGGAGACGCGCTCGTTCAGGATGAAACGGGCGCACAACACCGTCACTGCGGGGTAAAACCCTGACAAGATCGTTGCCACGTCGAGGCGTCCGTTGCGGACGGCGTAAACGAACAGAACATTGGCGATCGCGTCGAGAATCCCTGCCACTACCATGTAGGGCCGGTTTGTGAGCGGCTTCCAGGGCTTGCCGCTCACGATTACGACGACGAGGAGTGTCACGATGGAAGCAGCACGGCCGATCACCAGCGGCCAGTAAACCGCTTCGCGGGCAGCCTGTTTGCCGCAGATCAGATAGACGCTAAACCCCACGCCGCCGCAGATGGCCAGGGCCAGTCCTGAGGTCGTACCCTCCGAGAAAGTCATCAGAAAGATCGCGACCAGCGCGAGCGCGAATCCGCCAATCTGAAGTGGCGCCGGCATCCCTTCGTGCCAAATGCCGAACAGGACCGTCAGCCCGCTGGTGACGAGCGCAGCGACCGGTGCGTTGATGCCCATCTGTCCGATCGCGAGTGCCCGGTAGAAGCAGACCAGGCCAATCCCCGCGCCAAGACCGGCAGCGGCCCCCCAGAGCAAGGCAGTGGAGGACGGCACCGGCTCACCCGCCGCGAAGACGAGCACGAGCAGGCACAACAGTCCAGTCCCTTGCGCCACCATGACGACGGTCGCGGCGTTGGCGCCTTTTGCGCCGACACCTCCACTGAAATCGCTGCCGCCCCAGCAAACCGCTGCGGCAAGGGCAAATCCTGCGCTGACGAGTTCATTGGACAACGCAGGTAGTAACCCGGCGCTCAGTTCGAGCGCTCCTGGCAGGAAAGATATGGTCATGACTGAGCCTGGCAGCAGGTGCACATATCACAGGCAGCCCGCGTGAACGTATGCGAATAGCCACCAAACCCGGTTCTGCCATGTGAGTTCCGCCCGACTCCGCCCGGAGCGGAGCCCGTGAAGCGCCGTTTGGCCCTTTCCTTGATATATACTTCCGTCGGCTCGTGGGAACGCAACATGATCTTCGCGGGAGACGGAGCGCTGCTGCAGCAAGCGGTGAGCAGCGCGTTGAACAAAGCGTACAGGATCGATCGTGTCTTCGGCAACACGGACCGCACGGCGGCGTTTTGCCGCCAACGCGGCGTTCCATTCGAACTGGCCGACGGCCTGAATGAAGATCCCGAGCGGGTACGTTCGATCTGCACGGACGGGATTGGGTTTTCGATCGACAACGCTTTGATCCTGAAACCGCGGCTGCTCGATTCGGCGGGCGTCTCGTTTTTCAGCGTCCACAGCGGCATCATCCCCTTCCAGCGGGGAAACCCTGTCGTCGCGACGATCTTTGCCATCCTGCAGGGCAGCAAGGAGTATGGAGTCTCCTTATTCAAACTGAACGCCGAGATCGACGCCGGAGAGATCCTCGCCATCAAACGCTTCGCGATCATGCCCCGGTCTCGGTTGCACGAGATCGTCGTGGTGAGCGCCCTGCTCTGTCAGTCGATCTTCGAAGAGTACCTGGACCGCATCGTCCATGGTGCATACACGAGCGAGCGTGTCTCGATGGGGGACACGAGACCGTATTCCCTCAAGGATCTGGGCAAGCTCGAAGAGTATCGCGACCATGCGGACTTCGACCGGGCGACCGACTTCGGCATCCTCGACGGTCTGCTTCCCAAAGACCAGTTGGTGCTCATTGCTGCTCTGCGCGAGCGGCGCCTGCGCGATGCACCGACGATTCCACCAGCGAGTGCCGCGCGTGAGCGGCAGTTCTCCTATTGGAAGCGGCGGCTCGCCGACCTTCCCAGCTTGCGTCTGCCCACCCGCCGAGCGCCTCCGGCCATCTCCGGCGATCGAGCGCGGTTCTCGTTCACGCTGCGGGAGCAGGCGACCGAACCCCTCAAGGCGCTTGCACGCGCGCAGTCTGCGCCCGAGCACGCGGTGTTGCTGGCCGTGTTTTATGCGCTTCTTGCGCGCTACACGGGACTGCATGACCTCTGCGTCGGCAGCGCGATCAGGCGGCCCGACCAGAACCCAATCGGGGCTCCGGCCGGCGCATTTTCCAACGTGGTGGCGCTGCGAGCCAATGTCTCCGGTCAGCCGACCTGTGCTCAACTCGTCTCGCACGTCAGGCAAATTTGCGCGGAGGCCGGCGAACACGCCGATCTCCCGTTCGAAGAGGTGCTCAGGGCGCTGCGGCCGCAGGCCCGCGGCCGCCTGTTCGATGTGAGCTTTCAATCCCATCGGGGCGCGATCCCCGAAACAGCGCCCGCCACCTCGAGCGTGGATCAAGCCTGGACCTTGTGCGAAAGCGGAGGCCGTTTCGAGGGGCTCATCGAATACGACTCTGGGTTGTTCGATGAAACCACCGTGGTGCGGCTCGCAACCCACTATGAGTATCTGCTCGGAGAGATGCTCGCGCATCCGGACGCCTCGATCTTCACGCTTGAACTCGTCACGCCGGCGGAGCGGCAGACGATCCTCCGCGAATGGAACGCGACCCGCGCCGACTACGTCAGAAACCGATGCGTCCATGAGCTTGTCGAAGAGCAAGCCGCGAAGACCCCCGGTGCGGTTGCGGCCATCGGCCCGGACGGAGAGCGGCTCAGCTACGGAGAAGTGAACGCACGGGCAAACCAGCTGGCTCGATACCTGGTCACGCAGGGCGTGAAACCCGAGACGCGCGTCGGGATCTGCCTCAAGCGCGGGGTCGACATGATCATCGGGATCCTCGGTATCCTCAAGGCTGGCGGAGCGTTCGTCCCCTTCGATCCGGCGTATCCCGAGGAGCGCATCGCCTTCATGCTGAAGGATGCCGATGTTTCTCTCTTGCTGACCGAGCGTTTGTTTGCCGGCCACCTCCCCGCGGGCGGCTGGCGCTGTGCGGTGCTCGATGACGCAGCCTTGTCTTCGGTACTGCAGTGCCTGCCGAGCGCCGACCTGTCATTGGAAGCGGCGACCTCCAGCCATCTCGCCTACGTGATCTACACCTCCGGTTCCACCGGCAGACCCAGAGGCGTGATGGTGGAGCATGGCTCGGTGCACAACACTTTCGCGGCCACGCAGTGGGCGCACCCCATGGGGCCGAACGAGCGATTCCTGAGCCTCGCTTCCTTCGGCTCGGACACCGCGGTCTGGCAGCTGCTCGCCCCGCTGTGTTGGGGCGCTTGCGTTGTCCTCAACACGCAGGTGGCCGATCCGTCAGAGATACTTCGTTGTATTGATCAACACGAAGTGACAACGGTAGAGCTGGTTCCGTCCCTGCTCCGCACTGTTCTGGAAGAAGTCGATCGCGGAGCGCGAAGCGCCCGATCGTTGCGGACTCTCATCTCGAGCGGTGAGGCGCTCACGTCGTCGCTGCTGGAGCACGCCTCTGCCTCGCTCCCCCACTGTGCCGTCTTCAACCAGTACGGCCCGACCGAGACTTCGTCGCAGGTGACCTACCATCGCTGCCACCTGGGCAAGCCGGTCTCCATCGGAGTCCCGCTCGCTCACACCCGGATCTACATCCTGAGCGCCGAAGGCAAGACGGTTCCCGTTGGGGTTATCGGGGAGATCGTGATCGGCGGCGCGGGCCTCGCACGGGGCTACCTGAATCGACCGGAGCTCACCGACGAAAAGTTCGTCCGCGATCCGTTCTCCGCCGAGCCAGGCGCGCGGATGTACAAGACCGGAGATCTGGGCCGGTTCCTCGAGAACGGCGAGATCGAGTTCCTGGGACGCCTCGACCAGCAGGTGAAGATCCGCGGCCACCGTGTCGAGCTGGGCGAGATCGAGAACGTGCTGCGCCAGTTTCCCACGGTGAGCGATGCGGTTGTCCTCATCGCCGATGAGCAGTCCGTGAATCCCCGCCTCATCGGTTACGTCGTCGCAGGAGCGAGCGGAGATGGCTCGCGCAGCTCGCGGGTTTTCGTGGACCGGCTGCGGGAGCACGTCCGGCGCCAAGTGCCAGCACACATGGTGCCTGCCGTCATCATCCCGCTGCAGCAGTGGCCGTTGACCCCGCACGGCAAAGTGGACCGCAAGGCTCTTCCGAACCCAAGCACAGGGCAAGGGCTCATCGGCTCAGAGCGCGTGGCCCCACGCAACGAGGTCGAACGCGCGATAGCCAAGATCTGGGCGACCGTGCTCGGGGTCGATTCCGTCGGCGTCCACGATCACTTCCTCGAGCTCGGTGGACACTCTTTATTAGCGATCCGGCTCATCGCCGAAGTGCGCGCGGCCTTCGAGGTGGAGCTCTCGTTAGGCTCCGTCTTCGAGATGCCGACGGTCGAGCTTATGGCCGCGTTTGTCGCGTCCGGTCGGACGAAGAAGCTCCGCAGTCAGCAGCAGCCAATCCGTGAGACACTCCTGCGCGACGCGATCCTGCCCCCCGAAATCATTGCGACCCAGGCGACGACGCGGCCGACCGGCAGCGACGTGCTATTGACCGGCGCCACCGGCTTTCTCGGGAGGCACCTATTGCGGGCGTTGCTCGAGCGCACCAGCATGCGTATCCATTGTCTGGTGCGCGGCTCGAGCCGAGACCCGGCGTCACGCAGGATCCGCGCTGCCCTCGAACTGGCCGGCGCGAATGTTGACTCGGCCAATCGCGTCAACGTCATCGTTGGTGATCTGACGCTCCCCGGCCTTGGGCTCTCTTCCGACGTATGGTCCCTGCTTGCCGAGGAGGTGGGTGCGATCTACCATCTCGGCGCCATGGTCAACCATGTGACCTCCTACGCCTTGCTGCTGGATGCCAACGTGAAGGGCACGCTGGAAGTCCTTCGGCTCGCAAGCACGGGTCGCATCAAAGCGGTGCACTTCGTATCGTCGGTCGACGTCGTCGGTGCGTGCGCAGGGACGTCATCAACGAACGAGGTCTTGCTTTGCAGCGAGCCGCCGCTCGGCGTAGAAGCGTACACGTCGAGCAAGTGGGTAGCTGACCAGCTCGTCGCGAAAGCCGACGCGCGCGGCGTCCCCGTGTGCATCTATCGCACCGGTTACATTGGGCCGCACAGCACCAGCGGCGACGCCAACGCGGCGGGCTGGTTCGAGCTGTACCTGCGAACCGTGCTCAAACTCCGCAGCATCCCCGCCGACGCGCGCGACTTCGCGCTGACACCCGTCGATCTGATCGTCGACTCCATCTTCGAGCTTTCGAGGCAGCCAGCATCGCTCCACCATGCATTCCACTTGCTGCACCGCCAGCTGACGTCGACATCTGCGACCATCGTGGAAGCGGCTCGACGTCTGGGGCACGTGCTCGAGGTGGTTCCCCGCGGAGCATGGCGGGAACGCCTGGCGACATATTGTGCCGCTCATCCCGACGACCCCGCGGTCGTCCTCGGCCCCTACCTCGACGCGGTCTCGGAGCACGGTCCCGGCCACGCCAGCACACGCGCACCGATCGATTTCACGCGCGCCGCCGCCGCGTGCGCGCCCATGCGCGCCTTCGAGCCCGAGATGCTGCTGCCGGCATTCCTTCGACGCGCTTCGCCCGAGGCAGCCGGCCTTCCGCCTCGTGTTCGCGGCCTGCTGGCATGACGATCAGGAAAAGTTCGTCCGCCGAAGCGCTGCGGGCGCTGAGCATGATCGCGGCAAAGCTGGATATTTGCCCCGTGCAGCACGCTGGAGCAACCAATGGTCCGGCGCAGGACGCGATCTGCAGCGTGCAGTTTCGCGATCCTGTGTTTTGTTCGCCATGGTGGGGACATGCCACCGGGAGCTTCGTTGGCGGCACACTCGATCCTGCGGCCTGTCTGACCGGCGCCTACGGTGAGATGATCGAGAACGTATCCTGCGATCTTTGGTACCCGGACTGGCTTCCGTGCCGGCGGGAGATCAAACCCCTGTGGGACGAAGACCTCATCAGCAGCGAACAGTGCGCGGAAAGCCTGCCGCGCGGCAGCGGCGTGCGGCACACCGTCGAGTCGTGCCCCCCGGCGGCCCGCCATCGAGTTCATCCCTACGCGAACGTGACCAATCCCGCAGATCGGATTCTGTTCCCCCGAGAGATCGGCCTCGAGGTGTCTGGCCGGAACAACGGCGGTGCGGTCGGCTCCGAACCCTGCGAAGCGATTGTCACGGGCCTCTTCGAAATCTTCGAGCGCTACGTCCTGGGAAAGTTCGCTCTTCGAACCGAGCGATTCCCGCTGATTAACCCGAACGTCTTCGAGAGCAAGCGCGCCGGGCGGATCGCGACGTTCTTGAAAGCCAATGGCCACGAGACGCTCTACCTCGATATGAGCCTCGGCGGCCGCCTGCCCGTGGTTGGCGTGCTCCTGCTCAACCCGGCGCTCGATGTCATGTCGCTGGCGGTCGCCGGCAGCCACAGCCTGCAAGAGGCCGTCGAGCACTGCCTTCGGGAAATGCTTTCCGACGAGTACTATCGGGACCGTCTGGTGGGCTGGCCGACCGGCTTCGAGGCGATAGATCTCGTGCGAGCCTGGGCTCGATCGGGATTTACCGTCGGCTGGGGCGGTAGCCTCGCGCAGATCGATTTCGCGCGCGGATATTCAGAGGAGTACAAGCGCGCCTTCGATGAGCATGCCCGCGACAATGCCGAACTGCTCCGCAGGAGCGTAGCCATCTGTCGCGGCTTTGGATCAGAGGTCTATGCGCGCGACTGCTCGATCCTCGGCGTTTCGTCTTTTCACGTATACGCGAGCGTGCTGTCCGAAAACCTGTTCGTTGCGCACGAGGGGCTGCTAAGCCAAGACGAGAACGCCCGCATGCTGGCAGCAATCAGCCGAGATCGGTGGCTGCGCGACTATCTGCCCATCCTGGACCAGTGCAGCGCCGGGGAGTTTAGCGCATGGACGACGCTCGGCCGGCTGCTCGACAATCCGTTTATCGGGTATCCGGAAGACGAGGACGTGTGCGACTATTTCAACTGGCCCGTGGCGCCGGCGCGTGGCCCTGCCGCACTCTGGCCCGAGTACCGGGGTGTGTCCTTAATGACGCTTGTCGCCGGACTCGCCTACCACGCCGGTGACTTTGCGAAAGCCGCCGCGCTCTGGCGGAGAGCGACGACTCTCAAGCGACCGGCATATGACGTCGTTGGTCACTTCCTGGATCTCGCAGCGACCTCGCCGGATCTCTCCGCAGCCAAGCGTGACTTCGTCGCCTCGTTCGGAGAATCGCGGTTGGCGGAGGTCGAGCACGAGATGTCCATCGCCTCGCTGATCAGGATTCCGCTTCGTCCAGGCGACACCGACATCGAGCAACGCTGGCAGTGCTTCCGCGATAGAATCTACCCTCGCCGCGGACAATGGCGAGCGGAACCGTTCGAACTGGGGGGCTGACCGGCAGACGCATGTCGACGACGGACAAGATCCTCTATTCCATCTTTGGCAGACAGAACCCGCGCGTTCAGCGCGCCGCGGGGTACTACTACTACGACACGAACGGGAACCAATATCTGGACGCGACTTCCGGAGCATACAACTGCGTCCTCGGTCACACGATGCCCGAGCGCGTCGCGCGTGTTCTGCGCGGGCAGACCGAGAAGTTCAGCTTCGCGAGCATGGAGCACTTCGAGAACGAGGCCGCCAACCGGCTCGCGGATCGCCTGCTCGCGCTGATGCCCGATTTTGCCGCGACCTGCTTCTACCAAAGCGGCGCCGATGCCGTGGAGGCTGCGCTGCGGTGCGCGTTGCAGGTCGCGAGCACTCGACATTCCGCCGCCCGCTCCAAGATCATTGGCCGCCGCGGCGCCTACCATGGCCTCACTCTGGGAGCGCTGGCGCTGGCCGCGTCCGACAGCATCCGCCAACAGGACGTGCCCAACTTCCTGCACATTGAGGCGCAGGATTGCTTCAGCTGCCCCTTCGGCTTGGAGTATCCGCGCTGCGAGGTAAAATGCGCTTCCGCGCTCGGACGACTCATCGAAAAAGAGGGACCGGAGACGATTGCGGCCTTCGTCGCTGTCCCGTCAACATCGGGCGGCCCGGTTCCCGACGAGTACTGGCCGCATATCCGCGCGATCTGCGATCGCTACGGGATCCTGCTGGTGTCGGACGAGGTACTCGAGGGGATGTGGAGGACGGGTCCCGCCGTGGCATTGAAGCGCTGGGGCGTGACTCCCGACGTAGTTGCGACGGGCAAAGTGCTCGGTGCGGGCTTCATGCCGATCTTCGCGATGCTCGTCACCGACGCGGTGCGAGACACGCTCTCACAGAACGGCAGATTCCCGGGTGGACACACCTTCACGGGTCACGTCTTGTCGTGCGAAGTCGCGCTGGCGGTGCTGGATGAGATCGAGAGCCGCAAACTCTCGTCGAGCGGCGTCGAGTCGGTGGGACGCGAGCTGAACGGGGTCTTGAGCCGGATCTGCGAGCGCGTCGCAGGAGCCCGCATGGCGACGCTCGGGACGATGGCACGCCTGCGCATTCCCTGCACCGTCCCGGGAGATCCGCGCACCTTCCATCTCAAGGTTCAGGCGCTTCTGCGTGCGGCAGGGCTCGTCGTGTGGGTTGACGACGTTCAGCAGCTCCATATCGATCTGGGCTTTGGTCTCCCGTTCATCGCCGACGAAGAGTTTTTCCACGAACTCGAGATTCGCCTGAGCCGTTTTCTGGAGAAGCTGCCGCCGCCTTTCCCCAAGGAGTCAGCATGAGCACGCGACACAATGTAAAGAGCCTTCTCGGCGCGGGCGTGACGGCGGCCCTCAACCAGCCGACCGTTTCAGGGATTGGCCTTCCCGCCAAGGTCTATTTCGATCCCGAAATCTTCGAAGCCGAGTGCGACCGGGTGTTCCCTCGCGCCTGGGTCGCCGCCGGCGTCGCTTCCGACATCCCGAAGCCTGGCGACGCGACGCTGGTCACGATCGCGCGCCGGAATGTCATCCTGCTTCGCGGCAGAGACCGGGGGGTTCGCGGTTTCTACAACGCGTGCCGCCACCGTGGCATGAAGCTCTTGTGCGAGCCGGCAAAGAACCTGCGCAGCATCACGTGTCCCTTCCACCACTGGACCTACGGTCTCGACGGCAGCCTGCGCGGCACGCCGTATCTCGGTGGCGTGGGCGAGCACAAGCTCGAAGGCTTCGAGCGCGAAAGCCTGGGGCTTATTCCGGTTTCCATCGGAGAATGGTGCAACACGCTATTCGTGAATCTGGACGGTCAGGCGCCGCCGCTCGAGGAACACCTGGCCCCGCTCCTCGCACATCTCGGCGGCGATCGCGACTGGGCCGCTCTCTACCATCACAAACCCGGCAGCATCAAGGAGGAACAGATCAAGGGCAACTGGAAGGAGTACGTCGAGGTTAGCCTCGAGGAGTATCACTTGAAGTTTGCCCACCCGGAGGTGTTCAAGGGCGTCGATCCTCTGGCCTGGCGAGACGACCCGGTGATCGACCGTCACATGTGGGGCTCACAAGCGCAGCTGAGCGGAAGCTATGGCGCGGGCTACAAGTACTACCTCGGCGCGGCGCTTCCGCGTTGGTTGGAGCGAGGCAAGAAGTGGCAGAGCTACGTCATGCTGTTCCCCAACCTCGGTATCTTCGCGACGTCCGACCAGCTCTCGATCGATTACGTTCTGCCACTGAGCCCAGCCCTCTACAATTACCGTCAGGAATTTTATTTTGCCGGCAGCGTCAAGCCCGAGACCACGCACAAGGGCGCGATCCAGGCAGCGATGGCTGCCTGGGATCTCTTGATGTCCCAGGACGCCGCGCTACTTGAAGGACTGCGCGACACCCAGTGCACCAATCAATACATCGGCAACCGCGCACGATTTGCTGGCCGGTGGGAAGTCAATGTGCATCGCTTTCAACAGCACTACTTGCGGTCGCTACTAAACGATGCGCGCTGAGCGCCCTTCGCAGCCGCGTGCACGGACAGCAGCGCTGCGCACTGTCTCGTTAACAGACACACATACGGATCGACCCTATTCCAGCCAAAGAACTTCATATCCAGTCATCGTTAGCTTTGTACTCACGCGCTTTCCTGATAGACGGTCGGCCGCAGATCGGTTGATCGCAACCGTCTGAGGTTTGGCAGTCGCGTTGATGACAAACAGGCTGTTGTCGGTGCGAGGCACGGCCAGCACACCCTCCGGACACGGAGCGCCCAGAAGACCGGGCGCGGTAAGGCTCTGAACCAGCGCGAGGAAACTGTCGTCCTTCGGCCAGAATCCGAGCTTGATTACTGTGCCTTGTCCCAATCTCCTTCGGGTCGCCGCAGGCCTGCCGTCCAGGATTTCCTGGTCGCTCCTGAAGGCGGCGATCACTTCTGCTTCGCGCGCCAGCTCCAGATACTCGCAATAACCATCCAATCCGACTGGCGATGTGCGGTTCAACGTCGCATCGCTCCACGTCACTTCCGGTTCTTCCCTTCCACCTTTGGAGGGCGACCCGATCCAGCGCACCGTTCGCACCAGGCAGCCGGTCAGTTCCACGAGATTCGCGCCAAAGCCGTCACCGCGAAATACTCCATCCCGATCCATATAAGCTGTGAAGGGCGTGATCAGCAGCGTGCCGCCGCCTGCGACGAACTGCCGCAGCGCGGCCACCGCCCGCGGATTGTCGAATGCCGGAGCCGCAGGAATCAGCACGAGTGAATACTTCTGAAGATTCGTAACAGTCTCCGCGGCTGTTGTGTTCATGGTGTCAATCCCGATGCCCAGCCGATGGAACGCCGCGAAGCTCTCCGGGAGCACCGACAAACTGGAAGGAACATGTGGGTAGACCTGAAGCGCTGCGCGTTCATCGAAATCCGTCAGTGCCACGGCTGTTGCCTTCACCGGATTCGCCAGCAAGACCGTTCCCCACTTACGGAAGAACTCACCCGCTTCCACTGCCCAAGGGAAGTCAGGCTCCGGCTGGCCGGACCAGTCCAGCAGGCCGCCCCATTGCGGCCAATGACCGCCTCGCCAGCGGTTCCCGGTCCAGTACAGGAGCCCCGAAGCGCCGAACGCGGCAAGTTCCAAATTCCACATGCGAAACTGTTCACGAGTGGGCGCCACATCCCACATCGCGGTCTGGCCTGGAGCGCCAAAGCTCGTCTCTGTGACGATAAACTTTCCTGTTCCATACGCCGAACGGTGCATGTCGAAATGCCAGGGAGAATCACTCCAGAATTGTTTGTCATCGGAGCTCGGCTGATAGTAATTCAGGCCGGACATGGAGATGAATGCCTGAGACTTTGAGTCATCCGCAAGTGCCGGCCACACTTCGACCCAATCGGTCATGATCCATTGTCGAACGCCGGCGCCGCGCAAGATCCCCGCTTGCTCGGCGAGGAAATCGAGAATCACATCTCTTTCAAAATGAAGATTCGCCAAAGATAGTGCGGGCAAGAGTTGCCGAGCATCGCCGGGAAGGCTTATATGATCTTCCTGGCCTTCCACACTGGGCCGTGGTTGAGGCACTTCGTCGAATGAGTCGACTTTCATTCCCCAGCTCACCAGATTCAGGCGTTGATTCAACTCTTGCGGAGTGTGATAGGTATTTTCGAGCCATTGCCGCCACGCTCGCTCGCAAGCTGGGTTGTAGCAGATGACGGGGACCAGATACTCGATTTCGTTGTCCAATTGCCAGGCGAGCACAGCGGGATGGTCCGCAAATTCCTTGCCCAGCGCACCGACGTAGCGCCGGCAGGCTTCGCGATACAAGGGATGGTTCAGGCATGGGGATTTGCGTGCCATCGGGTCCACGGATAGACCGGGCAGCAGTTGGACTGTAATTTCCGGGTGGGCGCCGACGAGCCACTGCGGCGGGATGTAGGTGGCGGTACCAAGAATTGCCATCATCTTCCGGCGTTCGATCTCATCGAGAAAGTCGCGCAGCCATCCAAAGTTAAATTTGCCCGGCGCGGTTTCCAGGTTTCCCCAACTGGACTCGCCTACGCGAACCACGTTCATTTGTGCGCTCTGCAGGAGGTCGAGCATCCTGCTCGACTCCTCGCGCTTCTGCAATTCCGGGTAGACGGAACAACCGAACAGAAACGGAAGATGAGGATGATCTATTCCGCTGCGCGATCGCCCGAACAGCTCCGATTTCGAAAGCGAGTGAAGGACCGGCACACTCAGCGCTAGCGTTCGGAGAAACTCCCGTCGGTTCGGCTCCACGCGGTTCCCTCAGTTTTGGAGTGCGTCTGTGCGATTCCAGACCGGAACAGTTTCCTACGATAAACGTGCAGTCGGACTGTCAACACGCCCCGTAGTTCGACTCCTGCTGCCGCCACCCTATCCTTTATATCAATGATTGCGGACACAGGAGCTAGGAGCGCAACGTTTAATTTGTACGGACAGGCTCGCGGCGCGGGTTGTGGCTGCCTACTCCGGCGCGCGCCTGGCGAGCATTGCAAGGGAGGAGCCTTTTACCTTGACTTTGGTGAGGAGTGTGACGAAAATTCCCTTCTCGACTGCGCTGCCTCCTCCCATGAATGGCTTGGATCGAAGTATAAATATCTTAAGCAACCGCCGACGC
>Ga0308309_10000206_pt1 | contig 43091 bp, 38 predicted proteins | sample HubBroMetageWFT5_FD_192491 | JGI IMG/M metagenome (GOLD analysis project Ga0308309, IMG submission 192491) | Warmed and freeze-thawed soil microbial communities from the Hubbard Brook experimental Forest, New Hampshire - Hubbard Brook CCASE Soil... | ecosystem: Environmental > Terrestrial >...
ATCGTTTCCGGCGGCGAACTCCATCGCCTGCGGCATATCGGCGTCCCCGGCCGCCGCATCGTTTTTTCCGGCGTCGGAAAAACAAGAGAAGAAATCCGCGAAGCCCTGCAAGCCGGAATCCTCCTTTTCAACGTCGAATCCGAATCTGAGCTGGACATACTATCCACCGCAGCCGCGCTCCTAAAACGCCGCGCCCACGCCGCGTTGCGCGTCAATCCCGACGTCCAGGCCGGTGGCCACGCCCACATCTCCACCGGCCATCACCGCCACAAATTCGGCATCGACTGGGACCACGCCCGCCGCCTCTATCTCGATAAATCTCTTGCGAAGTGGATTTCCTGGCAGGGAATCAGCGCCCACATCGGTTCGCAAATCCTGGGGCTAGCGCCTTTCCGTCGCGCCGTCGTTCGCGTCTCGTCCTTGGTGCGCGAACTGGCGAAAGCCGGTGTGCATCTATCGTCTCTGGATTTGGGAGGCGGCGTCGGCATCCGCTACACCCAAGAAAGTCCGCCCGACCTGGACGCCTACGCCCGCGCCCTGCTGCCGCACATTCGCCCGCTCGGCTGTCGCCTGCTGCTCGAACCAGGCCGCGCCATCGTCGGCCCCGCGGGCGTTCTACTCACGCGCGTCCTGCATGTAAAAGACAACCGCGGCAAAATATTCGTTGTCGTAGACGCAGCGATGAACGATTTCATTCGCCCCGCGCTCTACCAAGCCGTCCACCCCATCACGCCAGTCGTCCGCAGCAAGAACGCCAACGTCGCAAAAGCAGATATCGTCGGCCCAGTCTGCGAAACAGGCGACTGCTTCCTTCACGATTGGCCAATGGAGTTGGCGAAACAGGGAGATCTGCTGGTTCTCTGGGGTGCCGGAGCCTACGGCTTCGCGCAAGCCTCAAATTACAACTCGCGCCCCAAGCCCGCCGAAATTCTCGTGCACAAAAAGCAATTCAGAGAAGTCCGCAGCCGCGAAACCCTCAGCGATCTACTCCGCGGCGAATAACGCCGCAATTCACCACAAAAAGTCGGGCGTCATCCCGAGCGTCGCGAGGGATCTGTTTCTTGCAGAATCGACGAGCCTGCTACGGTAGACCGCCCCCCGGTCAAGCTCCCCGCCCATCCTGATGCGCCCAAGCCTCTTCATTAGCCCGCAACCGCCGCTGCGTCTCTTTCGCCTGCTGCTTCGTCCGAGACTTCGCGCGCGCCCGCCCAATCCTGATCGAGGCATTGAATATCGCGCCAACCGGAATAAATCCTCCCAGCTTATGCGCCGCCACCGACGCCAAACCCATCGAAGCCACGCACCCGCACGACTCGCAATCCGGCGTCCCACCAAACTGGCAAGGCGTAATCTCCGTAATCAAATCCGCCGACAAAGTCCGCGTCGTCTGCGCGAAAACGCAATCCTGCGGCGAGTGTGGCGGCGAAGCAAACTGCCGAATCAAAGCTTCGGGCATATCCAGCTTCGGGTACTGTTTCCGCAGCACCAACATATCCGCAATCGCCTGCGCGCGCTCAGCCGCAGTCAGCATTTCCGGCAAATCATCGCCCACCTGCGGCGTGAACAAACTGAACCACACCTTCTTGATCTCCGGCCGCGGTGTCCAAAATTCCAAAAACTCCGCTAGATAACCAGGCCGTTTCATCATCTGACCGGTAACTGTGCAATGCAAAGTCACACTCTGCCCCACAATGTTTTTTAGAATGCGCTCGTAAGTTGCCGGCGCCCGCCGCACATCATGCTCCGGCTGCAATCCATCAATCGAAACCGCCACATGCAGCAGCGGCATATCCGCCCAACCCGCCCCCAGCGTTCGAAAAGCGCTGGTCACAACCTGCACATGAATCCCGCGCGCAAACAATTGTGGCAGCAGCAACTCCAGTTCGCGATAACGCACCAACGGATCGCCGCCCACAATCGAAAGGTGCAGCGGCTTCAGCCTGTCCACAATTTCCAGCACTCCATCCACGAGCGCCTGCCCCTTGCGATCGATCAGCTGCCGTAAAGTCTGCCCGCCGCCCAGATGCGCGTCCTCGTACGCGTAGCATCCCGGGCACCGCAAAGGGCACTCGCGCGTGATTTCAATCGAAAGGGAAGGCTGCTCGCCCTTCAGAATCTTGCCCCAAGCCTGAATAATTTCCGAAGTGTACATCGAGGTTATTCCTTTCCGACTGTCCCTCCAGCCTTTAACGTGTATGTGAGGTGCTTCGTGCGTGCGCCGCGTAATGGCCGCCGCCGGAAAATGTGTGCGCGTGGAAAACCGGTGGACTTTCCTGAACCTCAGCTCAAAACCACAAACAGTCCGCACCCACCGTCATTCGGATGCGTTCCCCTAAATAATCGTTGGCCCAATCCCCAGCAATCGCTTCGCACGCAATTATAGAACGTTCTATCCGCCGCAGGTAGGAATCTTGCACTCTGCCGCGTGTGCGTACGGATCCATGTGCACGTCCGCGCCTTCGGCCCGGAATCGTCTCGCGCGACCCTACTCCGTGTACAGCAGTAGCAGCAAGCCCAACGCAATCATGAATATCGGCCACAGTTTGTCGAACAACGGCCGCCATTTCCCGCCGCTATCGGCCAGTCCTTTCGCCAGCGCCACTCCCGCCCCCGCTCCCGCAAACCGCAAGTGCTGATGCTGCACCCGCACCATCGTCTGCATGGCATCCGGTCCGTGCATGCCCCCGTGATGATGAAATAGCAGCATCGTCGCGCCCCCCAGCGCCAGCACCGGAAATATCCAAGCGCTCCACGCCGCTTGCAACCGCCCGCTCGTGCGCAGTGTCGCGACCACTCCCAGCGCCAGCAATATCGCCGCAAAAGTCTTGTGCTGCGCCACTTCGGGATTGTGTGTCACGGCGTAGTAAAAGCTCTGGTACCCAAACGGCCAAATTTCCGTATCGCTGAAAACCAGCAGAAAAAATCCGGCGATCAGCAAACACGCCGCCCACGCATAATGTGCCGCAGCCCAGCGCCCCTGCAAACGGTTCTGCGCCAGAAAAAACAGAGCTGCCAAAATCAACAGCGCCCCTGCCAGATGATGATTAAACTCACTCTCGCGCTTATCCGCCAACTGCTTCGCCAAAACCTCCGGCGTCTGCGCCGGCACCGCCGCGCCGTGCTGCGGATCCGGCATGTCCGCCATATCCGACATGTCGTCCATCCCGCTCATCCCCGGCTGCGCAGGAATATTCGGATGCTGCGTCCACGCCGGCGGAAACAAGAACACTGCCAGGATCAGGACCAATACCGATGCTCCTGCGATCCACCACGCTCGTTCGCGCCCGCTAACAGCCACTTTTTCGTACCTCCCGTTTCCTTGCATCCCCGCACAATACTATTCCGAAATTGCGTCGCTTGGCCCATACAGATAATCTCTGAGTCGCGCGATTTTTGCCAGTCATTCAAGCAGGCGTTTGCGCCTGTGCTGCTCAGACGCGCTTTCCACGCGGAAGATACCAAGCTTTTTTGAACACACCGTTCCGAAATGTTACGATTCAGGGTACACTGTCGGTGCCACGTTGACGAGTGGCCCTCGATCGCCGCAGTGGTTCACGGCGCCCGTTGCGGCGCCCAGAGGGCTGTAGACTCTACTCGGCGTTAACCTTAACCCCCAGCCAACTCAATGCTACGATTCCGGGCTTTGGCTCGAGATCGAGCAATATTCTCTAGGAGAGGACGATAACGTGAAAAAGAATCTGTGTATTCTCGCATTCGGCCTGATTGTAACTCTTCCCCTGTTTGCTCAGAAGAAAGTAGACGATCGCTTGGAAAAATCCACCACCGCGATGCAGGCCATTCTGCAAAGTGACAAGGGTCTGCCCACCTCCATCCTCGATCACGCGCACTGCGTGCTGATTTTCCCAAGCGTGAAGAAAGTCGCGATCGGCATTGGCGGAAGCTACGGTCGCGGTGAATTGGTTTGCCGCAAGGGCTCGGATATGGCCGGTTCCTGGGGAGCTCCCGCCATGTACGCGCTCGACCAGGGCAGCCTAGGCGTGCAGCTGGGTTCCACGGCTACGGATTTCGTGCTTGTGGTTATGCGCCATGGCGGCGTTGAGCAGATTCTGAACGGCAAGACCAAACTCGGCGGGAACGCTGCCGCTGCTGCTGGTCCCACCGGCGCTCAGGCCACCGGCTACAACGCCGATGCGATGAAGGTTGACGTGCTGACCTACTCGCGCTCCAAGGGGCTTTTCGCCGGAGTATCGCTGGAAGGCGCCTCAATGGACGCGGATCGCGATGCGAACAAAGCGCTCTACGGCAAAGAAATTACCGCCCAGGAGATCATTTCTGGCTCCGTGCCGGCTCCGGCCGCGGCTCAATCGCTAATCAGCTTGCTGGACAACACGTCAGGGTCCCGCAAATAACGCAGATCAGCCGAAAATCAGGACGCGCATGCCACGGAGCGCAGCACCGCAGAGGGTGCCGCTCCGTGGCGTGGTCGCGTTTCCCCGCGCGCCCGTCTCAATTCGTCTTGTCTTTCGAATAACACAACGGCTCGAGGTTGCACTCCACACACTTCGGTTTGCGCGCGTTGCACACCCGCCGTCCGTGCCATATCAATTGATGCGAGAATAGGATCCACTTCTCCCGCGGAATAATCTGCATCAAATCCTGCTCGATCTTTTTCGGGTCCGTGTTCTTCGTCAGGTCCAATCGCTCCGAAAGTCGCTGCACGTGCGTATCCACCACCACACCCGACGCAATCCCAAACCCCGACCCCAGCACCACGTTCGCCGTCTTGCGCGCCACTCCGGGCAGCGCGAGCAGCTCCTCCATCGTCTGCGGTACTTTCCCGCCAAATTCCTCCACGATTTTCTTGCTCGCGCCCATGATGGACTTCGTCTTGTTGCGGAAGAATCCTGTCGGGCGGATTTCCTGCTCCAGCGCCCGTGGATCTGCATAAGCAAGCGCCTTCGCATCCGGATACTTCTGGAATAAGTCCTTCGTCACCATGTTGACGGTCACGTCGGTGCACTGCGCGGAAAGGATCGTCGAAATCAGCAGCTCAAAGGGGTTGTCGTGGATCAGCTCACAGCTCGCTTCCGGGTACGCCTCATCCAGCCCCTGCAGAATCGCGCGCACCCGCGCCGGATTCGCTCCGCGCCCAACAGCCAAACCGCCCGTGGATTTTCGCGTACGCCCCGCGACGGCACGACTGCCCGCAGTTTTCGCCGGCCGAGCGGCAGACTTTACCGCCCTAGCGGCCCTCTGATTCTCGCTTTTCTTTTTTGTTTTGGCCATCAGGCCGAAGAATATATCACAGCCCGAGCGCCGCTCGCACAGCGGCGCCTGTTTCTCTGTGGAACGACGTCCGAATTGCAATGCCACGAAGCGCGTCCGGAAGGGCAGGGCTTCGGCCCCGCCATCAAGCTACCAAGGAGAAGGGCTTGAGCCCCTGAAGCCGTGAGTTTCGATCGTGGCTGCGCACTTAACAGATAGGCCTCGCCACAAATCACTCATCACCAATCACTGCCTTCCTCACACCGCAAAAAACAAATTCTGAGCAAACGGCCACTCCGCGTCAAACCATTGCCGCTCGCAACGAAACCCCGTCCGCTCCCCCATCTCCACTACTTCCGCAGGATTATATTTGTGCGAACTTTCCGTCCAGATCGTCTCGCCCTCGCGCAAATAAAATCGCTGGTTCGCCGCCTGTATCGTCACTCTCTGCCAGGCCTTCGACCGCAAATGCATTTCCACGCGCCGCTCGCATTCGTCATAACGCGCCACGTGTTCGAATTGCCGTAGATCGAAATCCGCGCCCAACTCCCGGTTAACGCGCGCCAGCAAATTCATGTTGAATGCCGCCGTCACTCCCGCCGGATCGTCATAGGCCAGCAGCAATTGCTCAATCGGTTTCACCAGATCCGTCGCTAGCAACAAAGCGTCTCCCTCGCTCAGAATCTTTCGCACTTCGCGCAAAAATTGATCGCCCGCCGGACGGTCGAAATTCCCGATCGTGCTGCCCAAAAATAGCACCAGAATGCGTTCGCCTTCCTGTCGCCGCGCCGCCACTTCCTGCAACCCCTCCAGATACGCGCTCTCGAATCCCACGATGCTCACACGGTCCATCTGCCCGATTTCCTGCTGACAGCGCGAAAGCGCGCTCCCGGAAATATCAATCGGATAGTAATTCACCCTCTGCCGCTTGGACAGCGCCTGCAGCAACAACCTTGTTTTTTGCCCGCTCCCGCTCCCCAGCTCCGCCACCAACACTGGCGTCGGCAGCAGAGACACGATCTCGTGCGAATCTCGCAGCAGCAATCGCATTCCCGCGCGGCTCAGCCCATACTCCGGCAACAAACAAATCACATCAAACAGCGCCGACCCCACCTCATCATACAAATATTTCGAAGGCAGCTCTTTCTGTCCCGTGTGGCTCAGCCCGATCACCACGTCGCTCGAGAATTCCGCCGTCAGCGCCGCTGCAACCGGTGAAGCCCCCGCCCCTGCCATACGTGGTGCGGATGCCATTGGCTATTCCTCCGTACAACGGAAGCTGCTGTAGATATAAGGATAATGAGGTTGGAACCAGTTCCGATACGACCGCCGCAGCATGCACGCGTCCGTACGCGCCGAACCGCCCTTCATCACGTAATGTTTTCCGTCGAAAAAATCCGCCGAATATCCGCGATAAAATTCAAACGGCTCAAATTCCGGTAGCGGTCCGAATGTCGTGGACGTCCACTCCCATCCATTTCCCAGCAGATCGTAAACTCCGAACCCGCTGGCCCCTTCCGGGTGAGTATCCACGCCCGTCGGATCCCAGCGGTCCTGATTGAAATTTCCGCGCCAGAATTCCGCCGGCTCGTCGCCCCACGGATAAGCCCGCTCGCGTCCTTCCGGCGTGCCGTAAGCCGCCCGCTGCCACTGTTCCTCTGTCGGAAGTTTTCGTCCCGCCCATTTCGCAAATGCCGACGCTTCCGCGTAGCTCACGTACACCGGCCACGATGGCGGCAAGGGAATCGTGGCGAACATCCCGCGATATTCCCACTTCGTCTTCGCATCCTCTGCCGGCGATGCGCTCGCACGCTTCCAAAAAAGTGGATGCTCGAGCTTTTCTTTCCGCACCCAGTCCCAATCTTCCGTCCGCCAATATTTTCCAGTCTGGTATCCGCCTGCTTGCACGAACTTCAAATATTCCGCGTTCGTCACCGGAAACGCGCTGATCGAAAAACTCGGCACCAACACCCGCTGCATCCCAAATTCGTTGTCCCAGCCAAACGCCAGGCTGTGGCGCGGCTGCCCCAGCGTCGCGATCCCCGAAGGAATCGTCACCATCTTCGCATCCGGCGCCGGCCGCGCATCAATCGCCGGCCCCGCCTTAGAAAGTTTTTTCTCGAGCGCCAGATTGTGCAGCAAGTACGCCAGCGTCTCCGCGTGCATCAAGCGGTGTTCGATCGCGACATTGAGCAGCGTTCCGATCTCCGGTGACGCCGTGAGCGCCCGCGTCACACTCGGATCGCGCAGCCGCTCGTCCAATCGCGCGCGCACCTGCCGGTTATATCGTTCTACCTGCGCGATCTCGGGCCAGTCCCTTGGCTGATCCTTCGGCAAACCGCCGCCCACGGGATCAATCCCGAACGCAAACAGCTTGTCGAAAGGAGAGTCTTCCAAACCAAGTTCGAGCGCCGGGCTCAGCAGATTTCGGTCGAACGCTTCCAGGTGGCCCAGATAAAAAATCAACCGGTGCCGCGCCGGAATCGGCCGTTCGTAGAAGGAATTCGGCGGAAGTAACGCAAATAATGCGTCGGTGTTCGCACGCGCGTTCTCCAGTCGCGTGAGTAAGGATGGCTCTAGCCTGGTCACTACTCGGGAAGCCGTCAAGGTTCACCTCGAAGAGGGGGAGTTCCTTTCTACCTCTTCCCTTGGTCTCGCGGCAAGCTTTTTCGTTTGCAGGTTATTCGATGCCCCGGCGCTTCAGGAGGGTGCAACGTTATTCGGGGCGATCACATACAGTAATTTACTGAAAGATTTGCCGCGATGACTGTAGGCGTTCTTCTCCTCCCGCGTCAGTTCCGCGTAAGTGCGCCCCAGCTCTTCAAACAAGAAAACGGGATCGTACCCGAATCCCCCCGACCCGCGCGGTTCCGAAGTGATCACTCCGGTTGCCAGGTCAGAGACCGCGGCGATCGGCCGCCTGGCTTGCGCGACGGAAGTGACGCAAACAAATCGCGCGCGGCGCTCAAGCCCTTCCATGCCGCGCATCTCCCGCAACAACTTCTGCACACGGTCTGCGTCCGTCGCACCGGTCCCTGCATAACGCGCCGAATGCACCCCCGGCGCACCACCCAAGGCCGGTACTACTAGTCCGGAATCATCCGCCAGCACCGCCTCATCCGTAAACCGGCTGTAATGCAAAGCTTTCCCCGCGGAATTCTCAGCAAAGGTCGGAGCAGACTCCTCAAACGCAGGGAACTCCCCAAACCGCGGCAATAATTCCAGGATGAGGCCAGACCCGCGCGCCAACTCCAGATACTCCCGTAATTTTCCAGGATTCGAAGACGCCAGAAACAATCTCATGAAAGGAAGACTCGGAAGCCAGCGCCGTGGGCGCGGCATAAACTAGCCCAGGCCGGCTGGCCTGGGAAAATAAACCAACACGAGCCCGAGCGCCGCAGGCGCGACACATCTTTGCCTGAGATGGCGCCGCAGTCTCGCCCTCGATTTCGCGATCTTTATCGCGCCGCTGCACTCGCTGTTACTTGCTGCGCGCCATGAATTTTATCTGCAGCAATTCCTGCTGCGCCTGTACCAAGGTCCGTATCCCGCCCGCCGCCAGTTTCAGCAAATCCTGCAATTCAACGTCCGTATACGGTCTTCCCTCGGCGCTGGCCTGCACCTCAACGAACTCTCCACTGCCTGTCATCACCACATTCATATCCACCTGCGCGCGCGAATCCTCTTCGTATTTCAAATCCAGCAGCAGCTCATCCTCCACAATCCCCACGCTCGTAGCCGCCAAAAAATCAATCAACGGCACCTTGCGCAAAATTCCCGCCGCCACCATCCGCTCGAGCGATAGCGCCAACGCCACAAACGCCCCCGTCACCGAAGCTGTCCTAGTCCCGCCGTCCGCCTGGATCACGTCGCAGTCCAGCCACACCGTTCGTTCGCCCAACGCCTTCAAATCCGTCACCGCGCGCAAAGTTCGCCCAATCATGCGCTGAATTTCCAGCGTCCGTCCCGATTGCTTGCCGCGGCTCGATTCGCGCGGCGTGCGGTTCTCCGTCGATCGCGGCAGCATCCCGTACTCGCCCGTCACCCATCCGCGCCCCTTGCCCTTCAAAAATGAAGGCACGCCATCCTCGACCGTCGCCGTCACGATCACCCGCGTGTCGCCCGCCTCAATCAGCGCGCTCCCCTCCGCATGAGGAATAAAATCCGGTGTAATCTTCACCGGCCGCAATTGGTCGGCCGTACGTCCGTCAACTCGCAAGAAAGAATCTCCCTTCAAGATTCTGCAATGGATCCCACAGGAAATCAGAGCACCAAGTGTGACGACTACCCACCCAACTGTCAACAATCTGGGAAGCGAAATCGCACGTTCGGCGCCCGACGATATGCACTGGCCTGAATCGTCGCGACGCGAGACAAATCCGTAGCTCGTCAATTCATGATTAGTTACCAAAGCGCGGGAATCGGTGACAGATGGACCTTTTCAAGCGCCGCGCAAAAATCGCAATCATCGCAAGTTCAGGAACTGTCGGCGTGACGATTCCGGCCGCACGGTCCTGGTTTCTAATCCTCGCCGCACTCGCCGGGGACGTGGCATTCGCGGCAATCACCTACAGCAGCTGGGCGACGACCTCACTCTGGATTCACCTCATCTTCATTTGGGCGATCGTCGGTGGGGCTCTCGCCTTGGTCTACCAACTCGCCGTCACCCAAATCATCGCGTTCGACTCGTTGCGGCTCACGATCGGTAAAGAATTTAATGGCTGGGAGCGCAAACACGAGTATCAGGTCGCGGATTGCAGCGACCTGGAATGGGTAAGCGCAGCCAAAGGACGGCCCGCTGAATTGCAATGCAAAGCCGGTTGGCGAACCGTCATCGTCGGCAAAGACCTGTCAGAGGAAGGAGCCGCAGATGTTCTCGCGGCTCTGCAAACCAGCCTTCCAGGCGTCGCTCAAAAACTTTGCTCGTATCCCAACAGCAAGGATCATTTCATAGCTTTAGGACTTGGCAGATCAAAGTAGGCTTCGGTCAAGCGTTGCGCCGGAATGCCCTCCAAGCGACTGTAATGCCACCACACCCTTCACATAATCTGCCGCATTCATCCCGCCAGCCAAAGCCCCCTGCACATCTCCCAGCGATCCAAACCGATGCGTAATAAACGGCGCAACCGAAATCTTCCCCTGCTCAATCAACCGCAAAGCCCGCGCATAAGTAGCAGGCCGTCCATCCTTCTCGAATCCCCCCGACGCTCCCACCGGCGTCACCAGCGTCGGCTCCTTGAACATCACATTATTCAGCAAGCTCAGTTCAAATCCAGCGTGACCATGTCCGTACAGCAGCACCGTCGCCTGCTTTCGAATCACCGAAGAAATCGCCGCAAACGCGCGCCCCTGTCCCGAGGCCTCAATCAAATATTCCACGCCGCCGCCCTCAGTATGCTCGCGCACCGCCGCGCCCAAATCCCCGTTGCTCGGATCCAGCACCACATCTGCGCCGAATCTCGTCGCGAGCTCGCGTTTCATTTCATTCGGCTCGCTCACTATCAACAATCCGTCGTAACCCAAGACCCGCCGCAAATATTGCAAATGCAGCAATCCAGAAGGCCCCGCCCCGCAAATCAACACGTGCCGCACGCGCCGCTCCGCAGACCCCGCAGCCCCGTCAATCGCAAACCGCCCACGCGCCCGCGCCACCGCGTCCGAAGAGTGAATCACGCAACCCAGCGGCTCCGAAAGCGCCGCTTCGCTCATATCCAGATCCGAAGTCAGCCGCACCGCGTTGCTGGCCGGCATCGCGATAAATTCCGCAAGCCCCCCAGGCAATCCGGTTATTCCATGTTCCGTATAAAACGCGCACTGATGCGAATCCCCGCTCAAACAATATTCACACCACGGTTTTCGCCGCGCGCTAACGCAATTCAATCCCTGATCAATTACCACGCGGTCGCCCACAGCAAGATCGCGCACCTCGCCACCCGCCTCGAAAACCTCACCGCTGATCTCGTGCCCCAAAATCTGCGGCTGCACCGAAAGCGGCACCGTCTTCCCGGACGCATCAGTATTGTAATTCGCATGCCCGGAAAAAATGTGCGCATCGGTTCCGCAAATTCCCACAGCCGAAATCCGCAACAGCACGTCGCGTGCACCCACCCGCGGCTGCGCAACGTCGCGCACTTCAATCCGTCCCACATCGCAGAGCACACAAGCTTTCATGACTGCATCCTTCGCGCCTTGCCGCCAGCTCTAACGACTCAGAAATTCCACCAGCTTCGGTATCACCTGTTCCGGCGCCTCTTCCATCAACCAATGCCCGGACCCGCGCACCACCACGCCTTCCACATTCGTCGCCACCAGTTTGCCCTGCTGAATCAAAAATTCTCCCCCCGCTTTTTCGCCGCTCAACACCAGCATCGGCATCGCCAAAGGCTTCCCGGCGAAGCCCGCGAAATCCTTCGCATCCTGCTCGAACGCGCGAAAATACTCAAACCCAGCCCGCATCCCGCCCGGTCGCCCATATTCTCTTGCGTAAAACCGCCGGTCGCGCTCCGGCACAGAATGCTTCGCGTCCGCCGCAAAATCATTCCAGAAATGCTCAAAATAAATTCGTTCCCGCCCGTGCACCAGCGCCAAAGGAGTCTTCCCGTAAAAATGAAAATGCCACAGATCGCGCATCAACCAAACATTCCGCCAATCGCCCACCCCAGGCAAAAACGCATCCATCAAAACAATCCGCTGTACCTCCGCCGCGTACTGCGCCGCATAAGCGTAAGCGACCATCAGCCCAATATCGTGCCCCACAATCTGCACGCGCTCATAACCGAGACTCCGCGCCAGCGCGTGAATGTCCGCCGCCATCTCCGCCTTCGTGTAGCCGCCCGCTGGCTTCGCAGATTGCCCGGCTCCGCGCAAATCCGGCGCGATCACCGTGCGCGTAGCCGCCAATTCCGCGATCAAAGGCAGCCACATGTGGCTCGTCTCGGCGTAACCATGCAGCAAAATAACCGGGTCGCCCGCGCCAGCCGCCAAATAATGCAGCCGCACTCCGTTCACATTCGCAAATCGTGATTTGATTTTGTGCGCAGACCTACGCGCGCTTGACTTCGTGCGTTTTGGCATGCGGTAGTCTATTCCAGAACAGACAAACCGAACAGCGTGCTCTCGAAGAAGCTGCGCTCGGGGGTCCGCCGAAATAGAAAATCGCGTGTCATCCCGAACGAAATCCCGGGCTTTTTCATTCCCGCCGCCGTTTGGCGGGCGCGGGACGCAGAGAGGATTCTGCTTTCTGAGGAAGAATCGAATCTCTCAGAAGATCGGGGTGTCTCACGTTGCTGAACAACGCGCGAATCTCGGTCGGTCGTGGAGCCACGACATAAACGCAGCGAAGTCAGAGCGGCTTTAGCCGCTGCAGCACCGGTTTTGCAGTTCTGACGCGCAACCGCAAAATTCAGCGCGCAGGTTTCCCGCCAGCACTGTCCGGCGTCGATGCCGGCACCGGCGCCTCCGAACCACCCGGCGCGGCCGCCGCCGGCGCACTCGGCACCGCCGGATTCAAATCAAAATACCCAGTCAAGTCGGCGTGCCCTGCCAAAGTATCCACTTCCTGCCCATGAATCAGAATTTTCAACCGGTGCGCGCCAGTCACATTGCTCTCCAGCGTCCGCGCAATCGAATCCACCGCCATGTCCTCGCTCAAAATTCCAGACGGCGTCTCCGAAGCCAGCGCATCGGAAAAATCCGCGATCGCCGTGCCATCCGGCAAAATGTAAAATCCCAGCAGCGTGGCATCCTCGGGCAAAGTGCGCTGCGCCGCGCTGGGCGCATCCGCAATCAAGGCATCCAAAACCTGCCGCCCGCGTTTCGCAGGATCCGCCGAAAGCGGCAGCGGCATTTCCACCGGCGCGATTCGATCCGCCCCCGCCGCCCAAAAGATCTTCGCGGTCACCATCACGTCCGTGGACGTCGCAATTGCGGGCTTCAGCAATTCCCGCCGCTGCTGTTCCTCCGAACCTTGCTCTTGCGACAAACGTTCGATCCGCTGGTGCAGTCCGCGCAGGCTGATCAATCCAATCAGCACCGCCACCGACAGAATCCCCAGTGTTATTTTCAAATTCCGGGGCATTATTTCGCACCCGCAGTTCCGCCGAGGCTCGCAGGCAACGATCCCAGTGGCCGCATCGCCTGAATGGTACGCTCGACGGTCGCCGTCATCGACGCGCCCATCGCCAGCAGGGAATTCGAATCCCCGGCCGAGACGCTCGAAACCTCCACCGCAATCGCCGGAGCCGCCACCGAGCGCAGCTCGCGCACCGCGAATCGCGTGGACGTCGCCGGCGACCCCGGAAATTTCTGCGCCAGCGCCGCTTGCAGTGCGTCCGCCAGCCGATGGCTGCCCTCCAAATAAGGCCGCTGCGCTTCTGCCCACACGATCAGGCCGGTACTGGGCGCACTGGGTGGAGGCGCGACACTCGCCGCAGTGCTCCCCGGCGCACTCGCCGGACCAGCAGCAGTCGCCGAAATCACGGCCGCGATCGGACTTGAAAATTGATAAGAATAAGCCCGCGCCGCACCCAACTGTCCCGTGGACGAAACGTGCAAACTTATAAAAATCGCGTCGCGATAAGCGTTCGCTACGGCCGCGCGATCCTCGTAAGAAGGATTCGAATCATCGTTGCGCGTCATCACCACGCGAAATCCTTGCCGCTCGAACTCACTCCGCAGCATCCGTGCAAATATCAGCACCACGTTTTTTTCCAGCAAGCCGTTGTCCGCCCGCGCTCCGTCGTCCGTCCCGCCGTGCGCAGCATTGATCACGATCACTGGTCCAGTATGCACGGGCGGTGCGGCCGGCACCGGATTTAGGGCAGGTGCAGGCTGCTGCGGAGGTGTCGGCGTAGGCTGCGCCTGCGGCGGCGCAGGAATTTGCGCAGGCGCCTGCCCGCCCTCCTGCCAAGGAGAAGCCGACGCGGCAGCAGCGCTAACCAGCCCGCCAGCCGCAACAATCACAAATATAAATAGCAAGCGTCGCACGGCAAAAAGCATAGCAGAAATGCCGCGCCTCGCAGCCCTGAACAACTCACCCCGTCGCGCAGGACTAAGCACCTTCCCGGATCATCTCCGCCGCTTTTTCCGCGATCATCATCACCGGCGCATTCGTATTTCCCGCCGGCACGCGCGGCATAATGGACGCATCCACCACCCTCAGCTGTTCGATTCCGTGCACGCGCAGCTGCGCATCCACCACCGCCAGTGCGTCGTTCCCCATTTTGCAAGTCCCCACCGGGTGATAAAGCGTCTCGAGTTCGTCTCGCAGAAATTCGCTGAGCTCATCCTCCGAATTCAGCGCCGCACCTGGATGCAGTTCCTCTCCGCGAAACTGGTCAAAGGCCTTCGCATGTGCCAGCCGCCGCGCGAGGCGCACTCCCGCGATCATCGTGCGCAAATCCGCATCAGTCGAAAGATAATTCGCGCGAATCGCCGGCGCATCCAGCGGCTCCGCCGAACGGAGTGAAATGGTCCCGCGGCTTTCTGGCGTAATCAACGTCGGCCCAAACCCGAAGCAGTGCTCCTTGCGCCGCACCAGCCCATGCCCGCGGTAATAAGCCGGCCCAAACAGCAACTGCAGATCCGGCACCTCCAATCCCACGCGGGTACGCAAAAATAATCCGGCCTCCGCCACGTTCGATGCCAGCGGCCCATTCTTCCACAGCAACCAGCGCAAAAAATTGCCCAACGTCTCCGCGCCATCCAGGCTGATCTTCTGCGTGCACAAATAGCCGACCGAAACCATCGGATGATCCTGCAAATTCTTTCCCACGCCCGGCAAATCGTGCACCGTCGAAATTCCCGCGGCCTTCAACTCATCCGCCGCACCGATTCCCGAAAGCATCAGCAACTGCGGCGAATTAACCGTGCCTCCTGCCAAAATCACTTCGCCATCCGCACGCGCCTTCTCCATCGTGGCATCCTGCAGAAACGCCACGCCCAGCGCGCGCTTTCCTTCCAGCAACACTCGCGCCGCGTGCGCGCCGGTCACTACCGTAAGGTTGCTGCGCTCGCTCGCCGGCTGCAACAATCCGTCTGCCGCACTGCAACGCGCGCCATTTTTCTGCGTCACCTGGTACAGCGCCACTCCATCCTGTCTTTCGCCATTAAAATCCGGATTTCTCGCGATCCCGATTTCCTCCGCCGCCGCAAGAAACGCCAGCGTCAACGGATTCACATACCGCGGATCAGCCACATTCACCGGCCCACCAACGCCGTGATATTCCGACGCCCCGCGCTCCTGATTTTCCGATTTCTTGAAGTAGGGCAGCACCTCCGCAAAGCCCCAGCCCGCGTTCCCCAACTCGCGCCAATAATCGTAATCCGCCGGGTTCCCGCGAATGTAAATCATCGCGTTGATCGCGCTCGATCCCCCCAGCACTTTCCCCCGCGGCCAATACAATCGCCGGTTGTGCAAATGCGGCTCCGGCTCCGTAGCGTAGTTCCAATCCACGGAAGTCTTGAAAAGCTTAGAAAACGCCGCCGGAATCCGAATCTGTTTCGCCCCGCCCGCCCCGCCCGCCTCCAGCAACAACACGCGCGTCCGCCGGTCCTCCGTCAACCGCGCCGCCAACACACACCCCGCCGACCCCGCTCCCACCACAATGTAATCGTATGTTTTGGATTTACCAGCCATAGAACGCGCTTGCATTAAATGCCATGCAGCGTCCCGCAGCAATCAATTTGTCGCAGAAACGTCCAGAGGAAGGTCCAACGGGGAAGAAATCAAGCAATCAGCCAAGGACAATATGGAGTGCGGCGGCTCGGCGCCGCTTTCGTCGCAGCTAAATGTCCGCCAACAAAACGATCCAGGCGACGCTTGCCTCGCCCGAGTTCGTCGCGCCGCGCACTTTCGGGCGATCGCCTCGGTAGCGGCGCTGCTTGCTGCGCCCCAGCTTGCCACGCTGTCAGGCACGCGGATTTTTCAGCGGTCCGTATCGGTCGCGCTACCAGCTGCAAGGAAATCATCGCAGGCGCGCGCGCATCACGCCGCCCGCTGCTCATCCTTCAAAGCACCAGCGCTCCAACGAACCCTTCGCAATCTCGCCGTAGCCCAATAAACCACAAACCCCGCCGCGATCAGCATCAACCCAAACGCCAATCCACTAATCCCCAAAATCTGCTCGCCCGCCCCGTGCACAATCGAAAATCCCAGCAGCAACAAAGGAAACACGCCAATCAATACCGCCCCAGCCATCCCACCCGGCACCTTGAAAGGCCGCCGCAACTCCGGCTCCCGAATCCGCAACACAATCAAAGCCACAAACTCCAGCATCAAACTCATCCCATACAGAAGCACATCGATCGTAATTAACCGCTCGAATCCCAATCCCAAACACAAAGCCCAACACGCCGCCAGAAAAGCAATCGCCACCCAAGGCGCCTGGGTCTTCCGCTGCAACTTCCCGAACACCGACGGCAGCAATCCATCCTGCGCCATTGCCAGTGGCAACCGCGAATAACTCATCACCAGCGCATTGAACATCCCAAACGCGCTCATCATTCCGCCGAGCACCAACGCCACACGAAACCCACGCGCAATCAACGGCCCGCCGACCAGCCCGCCCATCATCCCCGCAATATCCGCCCAGGATCCAGTCTCAAACGCCGCCGCCGGAACTCCGGTCAACCACATCGCCGCAAACGGCAGCACGTACGTCAGCGAAACCACAATCACCGCCACAATCATCGCCGTCGGATAAGTCTTCTGCGGCCGCTTCACTTGCGTCGCGATCGTCGAAGCGTTGTCCCACCCCATATAATTCCACATGCAAATCAGCAATCCGCCGATCAACCCCACGCTCGAAGTCGTCGGCGTCGTCACCGCGCCCTGCAGCGCCCCGATTTTCGCCGGCGCAATCAGCACGATCAGCACAAACGGCGCGGACAGCAAAAAGAACAACCACAGCGAACTGATCGCCACCACGCGAATTCCCGCTATGTTCATCAGCGCGCACACCGAAACGACGCCCATCGCCACCATCCATCCGCGATGTCCCACCGCAAACCACGGTATCAGTCGCGTCAGGTACGCCACAAAAAGCGTCGGATAAATCGCCATATCGAAAATACTCGCCACCAGCGACAGCCACGCTTCCTGAAATCCCCAGAAATTTCCCATCGCGCGCCGCACCCACGCGTAATATCCGCCTTCCGAAGGCAGCGCGCTGGAGAGTTCGCCGATCATGTACGTCGTCGGCAAACTCCAGATCAGCGGCGTCAGCAGCAGCAGCAAAATTCCCAGGCCGTAGCCCGCACCGTGAATGATGTCTTCAGTCCCGTAGGTTCCGCCTGACACCATGAAAAATGTCGCGGCCACCAGCGGCCAAAGTGTGAGCTTTGCATTTCTTTTTGTGGAAGTAACTGCCCGGGCAGGAAATTGGGCTGGGAGGGATAAGGTGCTCAATTTTTTGTCGCGTCCTCCATCAGCGATCCTCGCTCTCTCTCAGCCGCGCTTCTGGAGCGAGTTCGCATCATGCAGAATACGGATATTCGTCTTTGATGCAAGAAAAATATGCAAAGAACCAAAAAATGTTTCCGCCGCTCGCGCTCATCAGGAGTTCGGTACGGTCGCGCACGCTGCCCGCCACAGCATCGCTTGCCAGGCCAGCCCGCGCGTTCGGTTCGGGTGGAGCGCCTGTTCAGTTCTGGCGGGCCCGCCGCGCGTGAGCGAGAGATGCAAATCGCCGGAGTTTGTCTGAGAACTCGACAGTGTTTGTAGGTCTTAGCTTCGGCCACGACATCGTCGGAACGAAAGAAACGCGGCTTCGGCCGCTGCAGCACCGGTTTTCCGGCTGCAACAGAGACGAGTCGACGCCGCGGGGAACTGTGCGAGGGGAAATTCGAGGAACTTCGGAAGTCCGGAAGCAAGCCTCATACCGCAGCGGCACCTGGCGACGCCTGTCAAAATCAATTCTGCGGCTTGCTTTCCGAAGCCGCGCCACCGCCATGCTTCTGTTCGCGCCGTTCGCGCTGCTCCGCAGCCCACTGCTTCTGCTGCTCAGGCGTCATCACGCCCCAAACCTGCCGCCGTATCTCCTTCCGGATCACTTTCAGCTTCTGCTGCTTCGCGTCCGCACTCAGCGACGAATCCTTCCCCAACGCCGCGATCTGCTGCTTGGCATCCTCGCGGATCGTCTTGATCTGCGCCTTCTGCTCGTCCGTCAAATTCAATGCCGCATCATCTTCCGGCGTGTCCGCGCTCATAGCCCCCGCACCGGCCGCATTCTGTCCAGAACCCGCGGCCGACCCACCAGCAGAAACCGCGCCAGAGGAACGGCCCGCCGCCGATCCGCCACCACCCTGTTGCGCCCGCGCCGCGCCGCCACAACCTAAGCTCAGCGCTATGCCGCAGACCGCCATCAGAACCGTATCCTTATTAATGATCTTCATGGAATCCCCTGTCGGACCTAAGCCCTTGTGCTTCCAAACCGTTTGCAGACGGACGCGAACACCCAGCCAGTTCACAGCCGCTGACGCTGCATCACTTCCCGCCGACACTCCGTTGCAATTCCGTCAAAGCCAGCAAAACCTCTTCACTATGCTTGGCCGGTTCCACTGCGAAATACTCCCGCACAATCACCCCCTGCGGATTCACCAAAAACGTATGCCGCGCCGATAGCTTCTTCACTCCCATCACATTCATGATCGACCCGTACTCCTCAGACACCTTATGCTCCGTATCCGCCAGCAACTTGAAATTCAACCCTTCCTTCGTGCAAAACTTCTGATGCGAATCCGCCGAATCCACGCTCACTCCCAAAATCACCGCATTCTTCGCCTCATACTGCGCCAGATCCCTCTGAAAGTTATGCGCCTCCGTAGTGCATCCGCTGGTAAAATCCCGAGGGTAAAAGTACAGCACCACCCACTTCCCGCGGTACTCACCCAATCTCACCGCCTTGCCTTCCTGCGAATTCAAAGTGAAATCCGGCGCCATCGCTCCCACCGCCGGCGCCTTATCCGAAGACGCGCTCAGCATCCGGTAAGCCCCGCCCGCCACGATCACCGCCGCCACGGCCAACACAATCAGTACCACCATCCGCGCGCTCCCAAGCTCAAACTCCCTTGTTTTCATAGCCTCGCTGCCTCCAACGCCCTGCATAGTATGCGCCTCCTCGCGCCCCGATTCAAAATCGCGCGCGCTATCCTCTAGTGTCCCAACGCCGTCCCGCCGATGAACAAATTGAGCACAGCCCTGTCGTCGCAACGGCCAAACGGCGTTCGACGGCTGGCTCAGTCTTAGCGGGTGTTTCCCACGGACGATCATCGCGGCGCCTTATCGCAACAGCAGCGCGCCCGCAACGTCCGTACGAATCGGCACGCAGCTGTCAACAGTAACGGACTGCATCGGGAGCGGAACGGTGAGGAAACTCAAGATTCTAATCGTAGATGAGTCCACTGTACTGCGGAATATCATCGAACGCGCCCTCCGCCAAGCCGGCCCGGACCTCGGCGAGGTTCTCTAAGCAGTCGCCGCTGGGGTTGCAGGGGACCAGCCTGGTCGTGCGGGGGCGAATGAGACAACCGGGGGAACCGCGGAGAGCCGAGCTCAATCCGTCGTCTCGGGACTCAACGGCGACGCCAGTCGCTTCACGCCGAATGCCGACACAGACCTGGAGGCATCACAAATACTTGCTTGCGGGCAACTCCGGTACAACGCGCAGGCCGCCTTCAGTAATGCAGAAACAGCATCGGTGCCAGGTCGCGTCGGATGTTCTTCTGTCCACACGAGGCGAACCGGACGGCGAGCGGCGGTCCAGCTCGATCCCTGGCCTTGGTTGTGAACATGCACGCGCCGTGCGGGATCTTCGCTAACGCCGACATAAAAGGAATTGTCGGCGCAGCGAAGCGTGTTGCAGTAGTACATGAGGATGCCCTTCGACTCGCCTAAACTACGGGCTCGCTGAGGACAAAATTTCACTTCGCGAAATTTTGGAGGCGGGGGGAGTTGAACCCCCGTCCGAGAAACCTTGCAACACGAAGCCTACATGCTTATCCCGTTCCGTTGGTTTCGCTGCTAGCGCTCAGAACAGGCAAGACGCGCTAGCAACTAGTCCGATGATCTCGCCGCCGCATTGCGGACCGAAACGCGACAGCCAGCCTACTGTGTGACGCCCCGACCCACGCGCGTAGGTAACGCCTGGGGGAGCGCGTAGCCTAATTTAAGTTAGGCTGCGAGTGCCAACTGTGAGTTGCCAGTTGTGTTGTTCCACCATATTACGGGTAGGTGGGTCCCGGCATGCCTTCGAGCCGCTACAGTTTCCGTCGAAACCGTTGCGCCCCCGTCGGTCTCCACTAGAATATCACTTCAGCGAATACCGCGCCAAATCGTCGCGCTCAATTCACAGCCTAACGCGTCAATACAGCTATCATCGTGGAATACTGGGGAAATTGCGCGCTTAGCTCGTGCCGCTGGCCGGTTTCGTAATCCTCGTATTCGAATCCCGGTGCCATGGTCGTCCCAAGCAGCGCGTATTTCCCGCCGGCGCGCACCCGCGAACCCTGCCACACTCCACCCGGCACAGTGTACTGCAGGCGCATGCCTGCCGCGATGTCCTGCCCTAGCAGGATCACTTCGCCGCTCCCATCTGCTTTCAACTGCAGCATCTCGACCGCATCGCCCAGATAAAAATGAAACATTTCGTCGCCACGCACCCGGTGCATCGCCGAAAAAGTATCCGGAGTCAGCAGATAATAAATCGCCGTGGAAATTGCGCGGTGGCCGGGATAACCGCCCGGCAAACTCTGCGGAATCATTGCCGCGCCGCGATACGTTTCCGCAAAGTATCCGCCTTCGATCGGATGCGGCCGCATCTGCAACAACTCCCGAATCTGTTCCGCCGTCAGCATCTCTGGTTTTCTTCCACTCTGTGGGCAATTATTTTTGGCAATCACCAGTGCAGCGTCGCTACACTGACAAGCATGGAAGTGCATCTTAAACCAGACACGGAATCGCGCCTAAGCGAACCAGCCTCGCAAAGCGGTCGCCCGACCGACGAACCTGCGGAGGACGCCATGGCAGGATACCTCGCGGAAGTCGCCGAAGCCCGCGACCTGCTCGCCCGCCGCTACGATCACATCTGGAGTGGGCGCGTTAAGCCCATTGACGGCGAAACGTCCTTCGAAGATTTGCGCCAGCGCGAAGAGAAACTGCTCAATCGGCTCCGTCCAGAATGAGCGCAACACTTTAAGCTCCCGCAGCGGAATATCACGCAAATTCGTCGCAATCCGATCTCGGGAGATTTGAACGCAGCGCTAGCGCGAGCAGCAGCCGGGGGACGAAACTTCAGCCCAGCTGCGCTCGATTAGTTACTCATCCTGTTACCCGAGCGCTGACCCAGGCCAGGCCAGATCATTATTCTCTGACGCAAATCGTTCTTCCATCGTGGTCCGTAGAAGGATGCTGTCCCGCCGGGCATGAGGGAGCCTCGCCTGGCCGTCCTGCATCTTTGTCGTGGTCTTTGTCTCGGTCTCTGTCGCGGTCTCTGTCGCGGTCTCTATCCCGGTCCCGGTCCGCCGCGCTTGGATCGCCCGGAGGTCCCTGAGGCCCAGCCGGCCCGGCGGCTGGGGTGGTGGAGCACCCGCCAATCAGCAGCAGTAGCGACAACGTGCCCGTAAATAGCGATTTCTTCATCTCGTTTCTCCTTATGCCGTCGCTCGGGGCACAACGTTGCCATCGCAAACAACCGCGCATAGCAATATGCTATCTATAGCGCGAAGGCTGGCGCTGTCCCAATTCGCACAGTATTCGAAGAAGGTGGAACGCGGTGAGCCTGTCACGTCGCCGCTGCATGGCAGGAACGCGCTTCCGTAATGTTCGTTGACACCCCCCGTTACCGTTTCCATAATCCAAAAGAGGCAGATAGTCCTTTGACTCCAAGGAAAACGTCGCTCGAGCAGGCCCTAGAAGAGGCGGTTTCACGCGCCTTGCGCGACAACCTTGCGCCGCTGCAGCGCACCGCGGACGAACTCCACCACGCCTATGCCGATCTGGTTGCCGCCTGCGGGTCCAGCCGTCCTAGCAACGCCTTGCCGGCACTATTGCGTGCGCAAACTGCCGCTGCTTCCCTGGCTGCCGGACTTTCCGTCCTTTCAAATTTTGTCGCGGTAGCACTTAATCCGCGCGATCAGCAAGCCTCCGAGGAACGCGAATTTGCCGGCGCGACCTCAACTGTCGGCGTGGAAGAGCCGGACCAAGCCCCTGAGGTTGTGGCAGAGGAAGAAGCCGCCCCAGAATCGGCGCGCGAAACATCGGTAGTCGAAGAACCTGCGGCCTCCCAGGCACCGCCCGAAGCTGAACTGGAATGGGTGGAAGAGCCCGAAGAAGTATTGAACGCAGCTCCCGAGCTAGCATCTGTCCCTCCCGCTGCGCCGCCACTCGAAGAGGACGTCGCCGAAGAAGCCTTCGATCTGGCGAATCTGCCCCGGGAAGAGCAGGAACTGCATCGCCGCGCCAATCGCGTAGCGAAAGTGGCCATGCAAGACATCAAGTTGTTGCAGCCGAAAGAAGTTCGCCTCGGCCGCGAGCACAAAGACATCTGTGTCCGCCTGCGCGCGGATATTGATAAAGCACGCAAGGAATACGACCGCCGCTTTCGCGCGATTCAGGATCATCCCGTGGATTACTTCTACGATTGGATGGTGGAAATTCTCGCGGACGGCGATGCCAAGGCCCTCGGCGAATATCCGTATCCCTCGCCCGTTCTGCGGCAGTAAGATAAATCAGAATGAAATTCTTCGGGCCTGCAATGCGCGCTGTCGCAGTTCTGTTCGTCTTCTCGGTCGCGGTATGCTCTGCGCCAGCAGCCTTCCCGCAGCACGCCTCGCAAGGCCAAGTTCATCCGCCGGCTTCAAGTCACGCGAAGAAGCCCGCTGCTTCTTCCGACTCCGCGTCGGCGTCCTCCGCAGCCGCCACAAAACAGCTCGAGCAATTGACGCGCTCCTTGAAACAAAAAAGTCCCGGCGCAACCTACGTGAAACTCAGCGCCTTCGCGCTGCAGAAATCCTCGGGAGTGCTGGGTTATCGCGCCGCGCTGGCGCTGGGGTATTACGACTACGGTAAGGCGCATTATCCGCAGGCAGCGAACTGGCTGAAGATCGCGCAAAGCGACGCGCTGCTGCGTGATTACGCCCTTTACTGGAGTTCCCAAACCAATCTTGCGCTCAATCACAACGCGGAAGCCCTCGCCCAGCTGCAAGAATTTCGCAAGGATTATCCCGATTCAGTCATCACCGAGCAGGTGCTGCAATCTCTGGGCGTCGCCGCGCTCGCCGCTAGCCAGCCCGCGGTGATTCTCGCGGCTCTCGATAACTTTCCGCAAACAGCGCAAAAGCCCGCGCTGCTGTTCCTGCGCGCCGAAGCCCGCGAACAATCCGCGCAACCGCTGCTGGCTGCCGCCGACTATCAAACAGTTTATTTGCATTTTCCCTTGAGCGATCAGGCTCGCGAAGCTGGCGAAAAACTCTGGTTCCTGCAAAGCTCCCACGGCGACAAACTCGCCGCGATTCCCGTCGAGCAGCTGCTGGAGCACGCTACTACGATTTTCACAGCACACCAGTGGGGCGACGCTCGCAATGAATATTCGCACCTGCTGCCGCAACTGAGCGGCGCGGACCGAGAACGCGCGCAGCTGCGCATTATGGAATGTGGCGTCGCGCTGGGCGCTGCGATATCAGGAATCGCCGCGCTCACGATCGCTGACCCCGACGTGGATGCCGAGCGCTATTACAGCATTGCGAATTACTATCGCGACCGACCGTCGGAATCGCAGATGATCGCTGCGGTGGAATCGGCGGTGGCGCGCGCTCCGGACAGCCGTTGGTCCGAATCCGCATTGTTCCTCGCGGGAAATTATTATTGGGTGCAGCTGGATCGCGATCGCGCCGCGTCTTACTATCAGCGCCTCTACGCCAATTTCCCGACGGCTGCCGACGCGCTTGCGGCGCAGTGGCGCCTCACATGGGCCGCCGTCCTCAAACGCCAGCCCAACGCATCCGCGGACCTTGCCGAACATCTGCGCCACTTTCCCGGTTCGCAATTCTCGCCCGATGCGGTGTATTGGCTCGGCCGTTTGTCCGAGGAAGCCGGGAACGCCGCGCTGGCGCGCACCTACTACGCGAAGTTGCTGCAGCGTTTCCCGCAGAATTATTTTGCGGTCGCTGCGGCGAAGCGGCAGCGCGCGCTCGGTCCTGGCGCGGCAGCCGATGCGGACGTTCTCGCGAACATTCCTGCGGTGCCTGCCGCGCTTCCACTCGGCGACACTATTCCCGCAGGCGCCGCAACGCGCCAACTGCGCGCCGACGCACTGCGCTCGATCAGCTTTGACGCCTCCGCGGAGCTGGAATTGCGCGCGGCCTTCGCCGCAACCGGCGAGCCACGGCTGTTGCTCGAAGCCGCTCAGGAAGCAGTAAATGCCGGACACATGGGCTCGGCAATCTCGACCGTGCGCCAGATTTATCCGCAGCTCGAATGGCGTCCGTTCGCGCAAGTTCCGCGCGAAGTCTGGCTCACCGCCTACGCGATGCCTTTTGAATCGTTCATCGTGGCTCGCTCCACCACTGCCGGCGTTGACCCCATGCTCACCGCCGGACTGATCCGTCAGGAGTCCGCCTACGATCCTGAAGCTCGTTCCCACGCCAACGCTTTCGGGCTGATGCAGCTGTTGCCAAAAACAGCGCAGCGCTTCGCGAAGCAAGCCAAGGTGCGCTATTCCACCCCCATGCTCTTTCAGCCGGATTACAACATCCATATCGGCACGATTTATTTTGCCGGGCTGCAACGCAGTTTCGGCAGCGTCGAATCCGCGCTGGCTGCTTACAATGCTGGAGAAGACCGCGTCGCGTTCTGGACCACGGGCCAAAGCTATCGCGAGCCGGCCGAGTTTGTGGATTCCATCCCTTTCACCGAAACGCGCGAGTACGTGGAAATCGTTACGCGCAACGCGGATATTTATCGTAAGTTATACGGGACGCAACCCGAGCGAGGCGCGACGAATGAACCCCGTAAAGCCGCAACCAGCCCCGGCCACTAGCCCGCAACTTTCCTGGAAAGCCGCGCAGTTCACCGAGTCCGTTATTCGCGAAATGACGCGGCTGGCGCTGCAGCATAAGGCCGTAAACCTCTCGCAGGGTTTCCCCGATTTTCCCGCGCCGGCGCTGATTAAACGCGCTGCGCAGGATGCGATCGCGGCGGATATCAATCAGTACGCGATTACTTGGGGCGCGAAACCCTTGCGCAACGCGATCGCCGAGAAATTTTCGCGCACGAATGCCGGCATGGCCATTGACCCGGAGCGCGAAATCACCGTGTGCTGCGGCTCTACCGAAGCGATGATTTCGTCCATGCTGGCTGTGATTAATCCTGGCGACGAAGTTGTGGTGTTCGAGCCATTTTATGAAAATTATGGGCCGGACGCGATTCTGTCCGGAGCCGCGCCCCGGTTCGTGAAATTGCACGCGCCTGAGTGGACGTTTGATCCGGCCGAGCTGGCGGCTGCGTTTGGGCCCAAAACGCGCGCCATCATTGTGAACACGCCGAACAATCCCACCGGCAAAGTCTTCACGCGCGGCGAGCTCGAAATGATTCGCGATCTTTGTGTGCGTTGGAATGCTTACGCCATTACTGACGAGATTTACGAACACATGCTCTACGATGGCGCTGAGCACATTTCGATGGCCGCGCTAGACGGGATGCACGACCGCACCATTACCATCAACGCGCTTTCAAAAACCTACAGCGTCACTGGTTGGCGCGTTGGTTGGGCGATTGCTTCGGCGGAAGTCAGCGCCGCCATTCGCAAGGTGCACGATTTTCTTACGGTGGGAGCAGCGGCGCCCTTGCAGGAAGCTGGAGCTGTCGCGCTGAAGTTCCCGCCGGAGTATTACACCACGCTGGCTAGCGAATATGCGCAACGCCGCGAGAGACTGCTGGGTATTCTGACTGGGGCCGGTTTCAAGTGCTTCACGCCGCGCGGCGCGTATTACATCATGACGGATATTTCGGCTTTCGGTTTCCCTGACGATGTAGCCTTCGCGAAATATCTGGTTACCGAGATCGGCGTCGCTGCGGTGCCTGGTTCCAGTTTTTATCGCGATCCGGCCGACGGCCGCACTCATCTTCGCTTCACATTCTGCAAAACGGAAAAAACATTCCAGGCCGCCGCGGAGCGATTGGCTAAACTTAAGAAAACCGCCTGATGCGTGGTTTAAGCGCCGCGACATGCGCTGCTTGTGCGGTTGGTAATTCACTCTCCATGCTCTGTGTGTCTGTCTCAGAATTGGCTTGCTTGACGCCGCAAGAAACTCTGCGCCAATACCTGTGCTAGAATCCGCGTGCTCCCTCAGGAGGCCAATGCATGGCCGTGGAATTCGTCTTGATACCAATGGGCACGCGGCTCACCGCGAACGGCGAGGGCCAGCCGTTTGAAATTTCTTCCAACAGCACGCGTACGTTCCTCTGCTCGATGGAAATTACCGAACAGATGGAACAGGAATCCGTGGACATTTCCGTGTGGGGTTCCGCCAACGGCGAGGACTTCGGGAAAATGCCGCTGCTGAAAATGCCGCAGCGCTTTTATCGCGGCGAGACGCGCCAGGTTCTGGATCTTTCGCTCAAGCCCGAAATTCGTTTCATCCGCGCGAAGTACGATCTAACCCGCTGGGGCCGCGTCGCCCCCCATCCCATGTTCGTTCTTGGTTTTCGCGTGATCGAAATTCCCGCATTCACCGCGCAAACCGCCGCGCGCTGAATTACTCGCCAGCAGCGCGCCGCAAACTCTACGTACTTAGAGTAAAACTTTGCAAGTAGCCCGGCACGATCACGGGCCAATGATAGCGGCTGGCGATGCCGGTGCGCAGACCTTCCAGGCCGCTCGGTTCGCCGTGGACTAAAAACGTCTGGCGCGGCGGGGCAGTAAATCCCGAAAGCCAGCGCAACAACTCGCTTCTTCCGGCGTGCGCGGAAAGTTGATCGAGCACCACGATCTCGGCGCGCACCGGCACTTCCTGCCCGTGTATGCGCACGAACTGCGCGCCATCTTGCAACGCGCGGCCCAGAGTCGCGGCTGCCTGATAACCGACCAGCAGCACCGCGCTCCGCGAATCCGGCAGCCGCTTCGCCAGGTGATGCAGCACGCGCCCCCCGGTAGCCATTCCGCTGGCGGAAATAATGATGCAGGGCGAAGTGACGTCGTTGATTTTTTTCGAATCTTCCACGGCGCGCGTCATGTGCACGTCGTGCAGATTCAGCGGGTCGCGATCGCCTTGCTGCTCGAGCTTTGTGAAATCCAGATCGTGGTCCTCGCGATGGCGCGCGTAAATGTCCGTCACGCTAATGGCCATCGGACTGTCCACATACACGGGCAGCTTCGGAGTTCGTTGTGCGTCGTCCAGCTCGCGCAGGTAATACATCAGAGTTTGCGTGCGTCCCACGGCGAAGGAGGGAATCACCGCCACGCCGCCGCGCTTGGCCACGCGATTGATCACGTCCGCCAACTCATCCGCCACTGAGCCTGTGCCGTGCTCGCGATCGCCGTACGTTGATTCGCACAAAAGGAAATCCGCGCGCGTCGGGGGCTCCGGATCCTTCAGAATTACTTGATCGTAGCGGCCGATGTCGCCGGAGAAAACCACCAGAGTTTTCTTGCCGTTTTCGGTGATGGTCAATTCCAGCCATGTGGAGCCGAGGATGTGCCCGGCATCGTGCGTGCGCACGGAAAATTCCGGGCTGATCGTGAAAACATCCTCGCGCGGGATCTCCTGGAATCGCGCGAGTGCCTGTTGGGCTTGCGCCACGGTGTAAAGCGGCAGCGGCTGTTTGTGGCTGCTGTATCCTTTGCGCGCGGCGAATTGCGCGTCTTCTTCCTGCAGGTGCGCGGAATCGGGCAGCAGTAGGTTGCACAGCTCGTGCGTCGCGGCATCGGCATACACCGGCCCGCGATATCCAGCCGCCACCAGGCGCGGCAGGTAGCCCGTATGATCGATGTGCGCGTGCGTTAACAGCACCCAATCAATCGTCGCGGGATCCACCGTGAGCGGATTCCAATTCCTCTGTTGCAGCTCTTTCGACCCCTGAAAAAGGCCGCAATCCACCAGCAATCGCTTACTGCCCGCTTCGAGCAGATACTTCGAACCGGTCACCGTTCCCGCTGCGCCCAGAAATGTGATTTTCGCCATGGCCCGAGCATTCTAGACGCATCGCCGCCGCGACGCCATGCGCTTTGTGGCCGCAGCATTTTGCGAATCGTGCTGGCGCGATTTCAGCTTGACCCGCTGGCCGTCCGCACGTAGTCTCGCCAGTTCATGAGCGGCGCACGATGCCGGAGCAAACTTGTAACAGGTGGGAATTGATATGAAATTGCTAGCCGCAATTCTTTACAGTTTGGTTCTGGCCACCGCAATCTCCGCGCAGGATTCGCCTGCGGCGCCGGTCGCGCAAGATTGGGTTGCGCAATCCCTGACAAAGCACACGTGGGAATTGGGTTTTGTCGCCGGCGGCGGTACCGGTCTTGGCAAATCCGATGGTACCCAGTTTGCGTTCGGCGGTGGGCGCGGGGGCTGGATCCTCACCGGGAACCATCTGCGCGGCATGTTGCGCGGCAACTTCGAATGGGCTGTGGATGTGCTCCCCCTCTACGCCGTCCTTCCGCCTGCCGGCGGAGTGTACGGCGCCAGCGTGCGTCCCGCGATCTGGCAATGGAACTTCACCAGTTGGCAAAAGTATGCGCCCTACGTTGCGATCGTTGGCGGCACGGTGTTCACCACCAGCAATGTTCCTCCGGGCAACACAGCGGCCGTAAATTTCACCGAGGGGCTAGCTTTCGGTACGTACCTGTTTGTGAAGCCGCGGCGCGCATTTTCCGCCGAAGCCACTTTCGGACATTTGTCCAATGCCAGCATTGGGCGCCACAACCCCGGATATAACGCCACATTCATATTCACAGTCGGCTACAGCTGGTTCAAAGGCGGCCACTAGGAACGCCGCGCGGAAAATCAGAGCGAAAAGATTTAACACAGAGGACGCAGAGCCAAAGCGGAGAAAAGTCCGAGAACGACGAGCTATGTCGCGCGCGATTTTCGCGAGCGGACTCTGCGGCGTTTAACCACCGTTGGTTGATCGGCGAATTCGCGTCCGGCGGGATTGGCTCTCCGAGGAAAAGCGCCAGGAGCTCCGGTGGCAGCGGCGCATCGAAATCATCCGAAACGATAACTTCCCCGCAGTACATGCCCAGCGGGCGAATAGCTTGAGATTTTTCGCTCTTCGATTTGCGGGTCATCAGTTTTTCTTTGAGGTTGGCCAGAGGGTGAGCTAACTCGAGTATGAAACTTCTATCAAGGATCGTGCTGAGAAGGGAGAAATTGGTGGAGCCGACGGGGTTCGAACCCGTGACCTCATCGATGCCATCGATGCGCGCTCCCAACTGCGCTACGGCCCCACTGTCGTCTTACTTAACTTAACTTATAACACCCGGCCACGCACGCCGTCAAACCTACCGGCATCAACGATTGTCATATTGTCGCCACCACGCTGAATCTAAGCGATTTACAGTCTTAAACCAAGGCCGACCGTGGCAGTACCTTCGGCGCATACCCGCCCCCGCATTTTCTGCTATGCTGGAAACGAATCAGGGCATCCGGTGTCTAACTATTCAGAAGGACACGCCCTGAAGCTCGGCGCTTCGGGAGGGTAAACAGAACGGCATGTCCGACTTTGCGCAATCACTGCCGTGGGGCCGCGACGAATCAGAATTAGTCACCGAGCTGCAAGCGGGCTCGGACGCGGCATTCGACTGGCTGGTCACCTATTATCACGCCGGGGTGTACAACCTGGTTTACGGCATTCTTTCGGATTCCGCCGACGCCGCCGACGTCACGCAGGAAGTTTTCCTACGCGCCTTTCGCGGGATTCGTGGATTCCGCCAAGGTAGTTCGCTGAAGACTTGGCTGTATCGTATCTCGGTTCGTCAAGCCTTGAATCATCGCCGCTGGTGTTGGCGGCATCACCGGGAGCAAGTTTCGATTGACGCGGAAGAGGAAGGCAAGAATCCCGCGCTGGATCTGAGGGATTCGGAAGCCTCGCCTTTGGAGCAATGCGAGACGCGCGAAATGCAAGCGACGGTTCGCCGAGCGCTCTCGCAAGTGCCGGATTCGTTCCGCAGTGCCGTGATCTTAAGAGACCTGGAAGGCTTGTCGTACGAAGAGGTGGCTGAAGTGCTCGAAGTATCCGTTGGCACGGTGAAATCCCGCATCCTACGCGGCCGGCGGCTGCTGAAAGAAATTCTCGATCCGCTGGTGCGCGCTCCGGAACGGACCCCTTCCGGCTCTGCAGAGCATGCGAGTCTTTCGTATCCGGCATCTTCCGAGCTGCATCCTCATCGGCATCCATCGCCATCCATCACCACATCCGCGGCACCACTTTCTGCCGCGGCCGCTCAAGTTTCCGCACGGTCGTTGAGAGGTCTCCGATGAACTGCCGTCAGGCCGCACGTTACCTCCCGGGATATCTCGACGGCGCGATTTCGCCGCAGCAGCACAGCTTGGTCCGCGAACATCTCGTCGCCTGCGAAAATTGCAACGTGCAGCTGGAGCGCTTCCGCCGTTTGGCTGTTTGCCTTGCGACCGTTGCACCGGCTCCGCCACCGGCGGATCTTGCGGTGCGCATTCGCGTGCGCGCGGCGCAGTCTGGCGCACCGTGGGCGGACGTTCGCCGTATGTGGTCTCGCGCGGCGGTCACGTTTGAAAATATTCTGAAGCCTCTGGCCGTTCCGGCCACGGGTGGAATTTTGACGGCGCTGGTGGCCTTCGTTCTGATCGTACAGAACATTCTGGTCGGCGTTCCCATGGGCGGCATCGTGCCGAACGATCTGCCGCTGAACCTGGTGCAGCCTGCGCGCCTGGAAAGCCTGGCGCCGTTCCCGGTTCCTGGAGTGGTCGGTTCGGCCGCGCATTCGGAATCCGGGGAGTTGCTCCTGGAGGCTACGCTCAATGCATCGGGCGAAGTCGTCTATTACAAGATTATCTCGGGCCCTAACGACCAGGCCGTCCAGCGCCAGCTCGATCAGGTGATGCTGTTCTCGCGCTTCCGTCCACAGTTCAGTTTTGGGCGTCCGCAGGCCGGCGGCCGCGTGCTGGTAAGCTTCAGCGAAGTGCGGGTCCGCGGCTGACGCCGCGCGTCGCGCCATTTCATTGATGTCGCGTCGTCATCCGGACTGCGGCGAAAGATCTCTCGCGCTTTTCTCCGCGTACCCGGCGCTCTCACATCCGGGTCAGGTCCTTCGCCGTGCTCTAACGCAAGTCCAGCCCCGCCCGCTCCCTCCTTGACTCTGCTCAGGCTGCCATTTAGAGTCTCACTGCATCTTTTATACAAGACACGCGCACTGCACGGGGCAGAGCGCGAGTTTCCGATGCGAATGCAGCCAACTCGACGAATCCGGTGAGGAGTTCCATCATCCCAAAGCGTTCCCAGAAATTTTCAGCGCACGTATTTCTCGCCGCGATCATCATTTTACTCGGCACCGCCACCACTCCCGCCACACGTGGTCAGGCCGGCCCCGCAGAGGTCCAGACCGGAGTGAGTGTCGAGGCCAGCCCGTCGATTTTTTCCGTCATGTGCGCGCTGGATGCCGCCGGATTCGCCGCCGACGAAAGCACGCTCACAGAAATGCCTTCGCGCCTGGCGCTGCGCGGAGAATTGCTGAAGCTGCAAGGGCCTGCGACCGAGGCGCTGCGCCAGTTCTATCGCGACTACGCTCTGGCCGATCCTGGCGAGACGCTCTCGCGCTACATTACCTTTGCGCTGGTGATCGGCCCGCCGCCGAATTTTGCGTTTCTGCTGGGCCATGACGTACTGCCGCCCGACGCTCTGGCCATCGAAGGTTTCGAGGAAGTCCTGGCCAATTTTTATCACGAAGCGCATCTCGACCTGCGTTGGGCCTCAGTGGAACCGGAATACAATCGCGCGGTCGAGCGCTACCAGTCTCCCGTGCGACGCGTCGTCACCGTCTCCGACGCTTACCTGCGCGAAATCTACAAACCCCGCTACGCGCATTCGTTTACCGTGTATATCGAGCCGCTGGTGGGCAATCGCACCAATTTTCGCAACAATGGCAATCACTACGCGATCGTGGTTGACGGCGGCCCGCAATTTCCGGAGGCCGACGTTCGCCACGCGTACTTGCATTTCCTGCTCGATCCGCTGCCGCTGAAATACCGCGAGTTGCTGATGAAAAAGCGCGGCTTGCTGAACATCGCCGCGCGCGCGCCGCGCCTTTCCCCCGAATATAAGAACGATTTCATGGCTTATGCCGACGAATGCCTCATCAAAGCCGTCGAGCTGCGCATTCGCCATCTGAAGCCGGATAAAGAGGAAGCCGCGCTGGCCGAAGACGATCAGGCTGGATTCATCATGGTCCGCTCGTTCGTCGTGCAATTGCAGAAGTTTGAGAAAGCGGAGCCCGCGATGTCGTATTATTTCCCCGACCTGATTGAAGGGATTGACCTGGAGGCCGAGCAGAAGCGTTTGCAGAATTTCCAGTTCGCGGCGCTGCCGGAAGCTGCGCCGGAAAAAGCGGCGCCGGGCAGCGCGCGCGGTGGATTGCAGCCGGGACAAGCAGCCAATCCGGAGTCGGAATTGGAGAACGCGCTGGCGCAGGGCGATCATGAAATTGCCTTGCAGGATGCGGTGGCGGCCGGAAAAACTTTCGAGAAGATTCTGGCAAAATATCCGGACAACGCGCGAGCGAATTTCGGCTTGGCTGTCGCATCGTTGTTGAATCACGACGCGGATCGCGCGCAGGAGCTTTTCGAAAAATTGGCAGGCGCTGCGCCTGCGGCCTCTGGGGCTGAAGCTCAAGCGGCCGCTACTCACGATCCCAGTGTCGTTGCGTGGTCGCATGTGTATCTGGGGCGCTTGCACGATTTCGCGGAAGAACGCGACCAAGCTCTTGCTGAATACCAGGCGGCGCTCGCGACTGCGGGTGCGCCGGAGGCCGCTCGCGTGGCCGCACAGCGCGGAATTGACGCGCCGTACAGTCCGCGCGGCGCGAGCGCTGCAAGTAGTACGAGTGGCACGAGCGCGGCGCCAAAACAATAAGCTTCGAGCTAGGCTAGCAGCCGGCCGCGGGTTTGTAGCTATTCTAAAAAGGAAGGCAACAAAAATGACGCTCCGTTCAATTCGCAGTGGTCTGACAACCCTTGTGGTGCTCCTTGCCGCATTTCTTCTGGCGCCGAATTCTTTCGCGCACCATCAGCAGAACACACCGCCTTCGAGTCCGAGCACCCAGGCCGGAGCCGCGTCTCAGGCCCAGCAACAAACGCAGAAGGAAACACAAACCGCCGCCGCGCCCGCGCCGGCGAAAGTGGATCCGGAAGAAGAGGCCGCCTACAAAGCGTTCAGCGATACCAAACCGGAAGACGCAGACAAGCGCATCCAGCTGGGCGAGCAGTACGTTCAGAAATATCCCAGCGGCAAGTATGACGCGCAGGTGTATCAAGGGCTGACCACCGCGGAATATTCGAAGCAAGATCTCTCGAAAATGTATGCCGACGCCGATAAGGCGCTGGCACTAAATCCCGACGACGTCACCGTGCTGGTGCTGGTCGGCTGGGTGATCCCGCACAATTACGATCCCAACGATCTCGCGGCGGAAAGCCGGCTCGACAAGGGCGAGAAATACGAAAAGCATGCACTGGAAGTTCTCGCCGCACTTCCCAAACCTGCGAACTTGACCGACGAGCAGTTCGCTAAAGTGAAGGCGCAGGGCGAATCGCAAGCGCACAGCGGTTTGGGCCTGATCTATTTCCGCCGCCAGGACTACGATCAGTCCATCGCCGAGCTGAAAAAATCCACCGCCGACCCGGCCAATCAGGATGCCACGGATTATTACGTGATGGGCGTGGAACTCACGCGCCTGAAGCGATATTCAGAATCCGCGGACGCGTTCCAGAAATGCGCGGCGATGCCCGGTGGCCTGCAGGATCGTTGCAAGCAAATGGGCGCCGATGCCAGGAAGCAGGCCGCAGCATCGCCCGCTCCGTCTAAATAGGCATTACGGTGATCGCGCGATGACTCCCGAAGAGCGCGCCGAACTCGAGGCGATTCTCGGCCACCATTTTCAAAGGCCCGAGGAACTCGATCGCGCGCTCACGCACCGCTCGCATCGCCAGTCTTCCAATGGCACGGACAACGAGCGGTTGGAATTCCTCGGCGATCGCGTCCTCGGGTTGATCGCCAGTGAGCATCTCTGCCGTTCTTTTCCTGACTGGGATTCCGGGCAGCTTTCGAAGGGATTGGCGCGCGTGGTCAGCGCAACATCTCTTCATGCGGCTGCGAAGAAGTTGAAACTCGGGCACTATCTGCGCCTTGGTCCGGGCGAAGAAAAAACCGGTGGGCGCGACAAGAAGCGGCTTTTGGCCGATGCCTACGAAGCGGTGCTGGCGGCGATTTATCTGGATGCTGGGCTTGCTGCAGCTGCTTCCTTTTTGCGGCGTACGGTACTCGACCCGGCTTTATCGGGCCACGGCGAAGGGCTCGAGCGCGCGGACCATAAATCAGCACTGCAGGAATGGCTTCAGCAACGCGCGCGTTCTCCTGTGGAATACCGTATTCGCAGCGAATCAGGGCCCGAACACCAGAAAGTTTTCGAAGTGGAAGTCTGGCACGGCGGTGAACGCCTCTCCGTATCCACTGGCCGCAGCAAGAAAGAAGCCGAGCAACAAGCCGCCAGCGCCGCCCTGGTGATTTTGGAGTCCCGCGACACGCCGAGCCTCTCGTAGGGGCACGGCATGCCGTGCCCGCCGCTCCGTTGCGAACATTTCGTCCTCTGCTGCACAACCACCCTTGCTGATTTTTTCCACAAGCTGCTAAAGTGAACGCATGGCATCTGAAACCACGGCCCTGCCCGCGCCGTCCCCGGAAGCTGCAGCGCTGCCCGATCCGGGCATGCCCGTCGCGCCGCAAAAAATCCTCCGCTCCCGCAGCGGCCTAGCCGAATTTCTGGAAATGCTGCTGGTGACGATGTTGCTCGCGCTCTTCGGTACCACTTTCATCGTGCAAGCGTTCAAAATTCCCTCTGGGTCCATGGAACCGACGCTTCTGATCGGCGACCACGTCTTCGTGAACAAATTTATCTTCGAAGGTACCGGCGCGTGGTACGACAAATTCCTGCCGTATCGCGATATTCGTCGCGGCGACATCATCGTCTTCAAATTTCCTTTTGACGATCATCCGCACTACGTGAAGCGCGTGATCGGGCTACCGGGTGAACGCCTGCGCATCGTGAACGGCGGCGTTTACGTCAACGGGGAACTGCTGCGCGAACCTTACGCGGTGCGCGATCCGGCCTATCAGGATCCTTATGGCGATAACTTTCCGCCCGCGAATCGCGCAGCCTTGGAATTCGTCGCGCGCCGCGAATGGGCTGACCAGCTTTTCGATTACGTGCACAACGGCGAGCTGGTCGTTCCCCCCAATCATTATTTCGCGATGGGAGATAATCGCGACCACAGTGCGGACAGCCGCTACTGGGGCTTTGTGGATCGCGACGCCATCATGGGCAAGCCCGTGTTGATTTACTGGTCGGTGCGCGCCACATCCAACGACTATCGCACGCGCGATGCCTCCAGCGCTCTGCGCGGCATCGGCCAGACTTTGTTGCACCTGCGTGCGCAAACCCGCTGGAATCGCATGCTGCGCGAGGTCCATTAACGCGATGGCCGCGCGCCGTCGTTAGTCATGTCGCAAACAGTTTCAGAACCCGTGCTGCAGACTCCGCCGCGCGAATCGGCGCCGCCACAGCGTCGTAGCTGGACTCGCTGGCCGCGCTGGATCGTTCTGTTCCTCGTATTTTTGTGGCTCGCGGATCTCGGCGTCTCGCTTCTCATTCGTCACACGCGCCTGCAACGCAGATTGACCGCGCGACTCGAATCCGTTTTCGGCCGCAGCGTCGAAGTCGGCCGCTACAATTTTTCGCTGTGGGGCGGGCCGACGCTCGTAGCCCAATCCGTCACGTTCGGCGAAGACCCGCGTTTCGGTCACGAATATTTCCTGCGCGCCGATTCGCTCAGGGTGCGCCTGCGCTGGCAAAGTTTTTTCCGCGGGCATATGGAATGGGGCGCCATCTCGCTGGAGAGTCCCCGCTTGAATCTGGTGCGCAATGCCGAAGGTGACTGGAACGTGGCCGAATGGCTGCCCAAGTCCGCGGCCTCGGCCCCGCCGTCATCCACAGCTCCCGCGGTGCGCTTCGGCCGCATCGACGTAACTTCCGGCCGTATCAATTTCAAACGCGGCGACGAAAAACTTCCGTTCGCTCTGACCGACGTAAACGGCTATATCGAACCCGACCGTTCCGGCCGCTGGACGCTGAACCTGGAAGCTGTTCCAGCGCGCGCCGCCGTGCTGCTGCAGCAGGCCGGAACGATTCGCGTTTCCGGTCACGTCGGCGGCACCTCGTCGCGCCTGCGTCCGGCCGTGCTCGACCTCGCGTGGGACGACGCCTCGCTTTCCGACCTGCTGCATCTCGCGCACGGTTATGATTTTGGTGTCCGCGGAGATTTGGGGCTCGTCGTTCACGCGGAAACCGAAGGCGATAATTGGGCGCTGCAAGGGCGCGCTGAATTGCGTCGCTTGCATCGCTGGGATTTTGCCGCGCGGCCGGACAATCCCGCCGTCAACGTCAACGCGAAAATGATTCTCTATCCGCTCGCCTCTGGCCTGGACATCACCGAAGCCACCATCGAGGCTCCGCATTCCTGGGCGCGCGCCGACGCACATTTTGCCTGGCCCGCCGCCGAGGAAACACACTTTAAGCCGAAGAGTCCGGTCGCGGCCACGCCCGCGCAGTTTGAAATCACGCAATCGCAGGTGAACCTGAGCGACGTGCTCGCCTGGATCCGCGCATTTCGCTCCAATGTCGCCGCCGACATCGCATTGCGCGGCTCGGCCAGGGTCCGGGCGGGATTTTCCGCGTGGCCGCTGCGGCTGACGTCCGCGGCAGGAGCGCTCGCGAACGTAAGTCTCTCCGGCACTGCCTTGCGCATCCCCGCGCACCTCAGCCAGGCGCAATTCCGTTACGACCACGAAATGTTCACGCTGCTGCCCGCAACCGTTTCGTATGGTGCATCGGATGGCGCCTTTCACGTCGAAACGATTGCCAGCCCGGGGCAGCGGGAATTTCCCGTCTATCTTTTGTCCGGCAATCTTGCGCAAGTGCGCGACCTGGTGGCCACGGCCGGCGCGCTGGGATGGAATATTTCGCGCGGCTGGGATCTTGGCGGTCCGGTGCGTTGCGATTTGCGTTGGCAGGGCGCGCGGTTTCCCTGGCAGACGCAGCCCGTTGGCACCATCGAGTGGGGAGGGGAACCCACCGGCGCGTCGTTGCTCACGCCATTCTTGAATCAACCAGTGAAGCAGATCAGGGCGCGCGCCGAATTGAAGCCGGGCTTGCGTCATATTGCGCTTTCTTCGGCGGAGGCTTTCGGCGCGCGCTGGACCGGCACGTTCGATCGCCGCGACGATCGGCATGACGACGTCGCTGCATGGCAGTTCGCGCTCTCCGCCGACGCGCTTTCCGTCGCGGACCTGGATCGCTGGCTCAATCCGCGCTGGCGGCAGAGTTTTCTGGACCGCATGTTGCCATTCTTGAATTCCAGCTCGCCCGCGAATGCCGTCCCGGAAAATCTTCGCGCGGAAGGACGCATCAATATAGAGGAACTCGCGCTCGAGCCCATGGCTCTTCACCATTTGCAGGGCGACGTGAAGATGGGCGGGCGCCACATCGAAGTCTCGCGCGCGACGGCGCAGTTCTTTGCTGGCGCGCTGGAAGGCTCGCTCGATGCGCAACTGACCGCGACGCCTGTTTACCGGCTGAATCTGGATTACTCAGGCGTGGATCTCGCCGCACTAACTGCCGCGTTTCCTGCACTCGCGGATTTATTTGCCGGCTCGGCTTCGGGCGAGTTCGCGTTAGATGCCGGCGGCGCCTCTCGCGGCGATCTGGTTTCGTCGCTGGAATGCCGCGGCAATGCGCGTATCACCGATGCCAAGCTGCAAAATATCGGCCTGCTGGAATCTACGCGCGCAGCGGAACCACGCCCGGGAGAAAGCTCTTTCCCGGCGGCTTCGGCGGTATTTTCCTGTGGCGATGGAAAAATTATCTTCCAACGAATACGATTCACCGGTGCCGCGCAGGACGTCGCCGCTTCCGGCTTCGTGGATTTTTCGCGCAACCTTAATCTGCAATTGCGCGTGATTCCTGCCGCTGGCGCCAGCAACACGCCGCGCCCCGCCGCCAACGCCGCGCAACTCTTCAATCTCACCGGACCCATCCGCTCCCCGAATATCCAGCCAGTGAATCCAGCAGCGCGCCGCGCCGCCGAGCAAGAAACCACGGAGCAGAGGAATTGATCGCAAGCCGTCTGCCTCCCGTTGGTTACCGCAAGGCATCCGTCGCAGCCGTATTGCTGTTTTTGCCGTTCGTCGGCAACACCTCCTCGCAGCGCATTCACCTAACTCCGAATTTCACGATGGGCGAATCGTTCCGCTACCACATCGAATCGCGCACGACTACCACTGGAACCACAACGACGCCGATCGCCAATCCCGAAGGCGCCTCACAGCTGAAGCAAGTTGCCGACTTGGAAGTGCGCCTCGACGTCGTCGGCCTGCAACCCGCCGCGAATGGCACGCCCGGCGCCGCCCGCCTCCGCGCCACCTACGAAAAAGCCAGCGCCTCGACGGAAACCGATGCCTACGACCCGGCGGCTGCTTCGCTTGATGCGCAATACAATAATCTGCAAGGCCGCTCCGTAGAATTCACGATCGAATCCGACGGGAAGATTTCCCACATCACCGGCCTCGATGCAGCCGTCACAAATCCCTCGGCGGCCGCCGCCGTGCGCAACTGGATCAACGGATTTTCTCCCAGCGCAAATTTGCCTCCCGAAGGAATCGCCATCGGCCAGAAGTGGTCAGCGGAGCATCTACTGGAAAACACGCCGCTCGCGAATTTGCTGTGGCGCACGTCGTCCAGTTATCTGCGCGACGAGCCGTGCCAGGTCCCCGGCCAGTCGGCATCACCCGCGCAGAATCCCACCGAGACTGACGCCACTCGGGCCGCGTCACCCGGCCGACTCTGCGCGATAATTGTCACGACTTTCGAGATTTTGCGCCATGGCTCAGCCAATGCCGACGCCACTCCCGAAGATTATCGCCACAACGGACTGCGCACCTCCGGCACGTGGACCGGCCACGGCCAGAGCCTCGACACCATTTCACTGCAGACCGGCATGCTGCTGCGCTCCACCCAAACCAGCACGCAAAAAATGGACTTCGAAATCGTAAGCGCGCTCTCCGGCTCAAAAATGCACTACGCCGGCCAAGTGGAAACCCAATCCGAAATCACGCTAGTGCCCAACGCTCCCGCTGCGCCCTAGCCCCAAGCCCAGTCGCCGCAGTTAGCGTTCGTGGCACAGCCACTCTTGGCGGTGCTCGCTCTTTGACATGTCAATCGGGCATGCATAAGTCGAATAGGTGAAGCGCGGGGTGCGCGAAACTCGCGATCCAAATCGCAAGCTGCGACCTCAACGTCCCGAGCCAAGTTGCGACTTTCTGCCTCTACCAGTGTTACACTTCATGAATCCGAGCGCATCCCCCCAGCCAGCTTGGTTCGCATTCAAGAAAAGACAATTAGCGAGCGACCTCGACTCGCCGATTTGATCTAAAACTCCAAAACAAACAGGAGCTGTCTCTGAATATGCCGCTAACAAAATCAAGCAGAACCTCATATTTCTTGCTCCCGCTCTTAGCCTGTGTGCTGTTTCTCGCGTTGCCGGGCATCACGACTGGCCAAGACGATCCACCTAGCCGTGTCGCGAGAATTAACTCCATACAAGGTTCAGTCTCTTTTCAACCCGCCGGCACGGAAGATTGGCTTGAAGCTGGTCCTAACCGCCCTTTGACCACGGGCGATCAGCTCTGGGCCGACGAAGGCTCCCGCGCCGAGCTCCACCTCGGCAGCAGCGCCATTCGCGTTTCTGAGCAGACCGGCATTTCATTCCTGAACGTCGCCGACCAAGCCGTACAAATTCAAGTGGCGCAGGGCACGGCTGATATTCGCATCCTGCATATGTGGGACAACGAGGTCTACGAGATTGACACTGCCAACGTCGCGTTCACGATTACGCGCCCTGGTGAATATCGCGTGGACGTGGACCCGGATGGCACAGAAACCCTCATCACGGTACGCAACGGCGCCGGCGCAGTAACCGCGGGCGGCCAAGACTACGACCTGAGCAGCGGCCAGCAGTACGCATTTGAGGGCACGGACCAGATTAACTACAGCGCCGACTATATTCCCGATCCCGACGACTTCGATGGTTGGTGCACGGATCGCGATCACCGTGAAGACAACGCGACGTCCGCGCGTTATGTCTCCCGAGAGGTTATCGGGTACGAAGATCTCGATACCTATGGAACGTGGCGCACCGATCCAACATATGGTCCCGTATGGGTTCCAACGGGCGTCGCACTTGATTGGGCGCCTTATCACACCGGCCATTGGGCCTTCGTCGGTCCCTGGGGATGGACATGGGTCGACGACGCTCCCTGGGGTTTCGCGCCATTCCATTATGGACGCTGGGCTTACGTCGGCGGCGGATGGGGATGGATCCCAGGCCCTGTCGCTGTGGTCGGAGTCGGAGGAGTCGCGGTCGTAGGCGGCGGATGGGGCGTCCGGCCCGTTTATGCTCCGGCGCTGGTCGGGTTTGTTGGTGGTGGCGGATTTAGCGCGTCCATCGAGATCGGCGGCGGAGTTGCCGGAGTCGCCTGGGTCCCGCTGGGGCCTCGCGACGTATGGGTTCCCGGGTACCACACCAGCGCCGTGTACATGACCAATGTCAACGTTACCAGCACGACCATCGTGAACCGCACGCAGATCACCAACGTGTACAACACCACGATCATCAACAACAACACGACCACCGTGACTAAGATCACCTACTCCAATCAGGCGGCTCCCGGTGCCGTCACCGCTGTTCCGCAGAAGGCGTTTCAAGGCGGACAGCCCGTCGCCGCCGCGTCGGTCAAGGTATCGGCCGAGGTGGTGTCCAGTCCCAAGGTCATGTCCGCAAAGCCTGTCGCGCCAACGGCAGAGAGCGTAAGGGGGCCGGCGCGTCCCGCAGCGGCTTCTGCGCGGCCGCCCGCATCGCTCGCGAGCCATTCAGTAGTCACCAAGATGGCTCCGTCGCCTAAGGCCATACCCGTCGGGCATTCGGCGCCTTTGACCCCGGCGGCGTATAAACCCGCTAGCAAGCCAAATGCGCATCCGAACACGAGCGTCAAGCCAGCGACGCGACCGACAATTGCAGCGAAGCCTTCGGGAGCGCCGGGAGGTAAGCCCGCGAACGCAGGCCCGCCAGCTGGTAAGCCAGCCAATGCACCGCCACCGGCTCGCATCGCTTCGAATCCAGCCGCCACGGAGCAGCCCAACAAGGCAAATCCTCCCGCGGGTAACGCGAACAACAACGCAAACACCAAGCCCAATGCCAATACGGCCAAGGACGCGAACGGCGAAGCGCAACCACCCAAGAAGTCCACGCCTCCGCCATCGCACGACAATACAAACTCGCGCGACGAGGCCGCCAAACCGGCTGCTCCCGCGAAGCAACCGGAGGCCGTCAAACCGCCTCCGCCGCCCCCCACACCGAAGCCAGAAGCCAAGCCTGCACCGAAGCCAGAAGCCAAGCCTGCGCCTGCAGCGAAGCCAGCCGAACCTCCGAAAAAGCCGGCCCCTGCGGCTCAGGAACCGCCGAAGAACCAAAACAAAGAGCCAAAAAAGGACGAGAAGAAGCCACCAAAAGACGAAGAAAAGCACCCGGAGAAGAACTGACCGGTTTTAGATCCGAGATCGAACCGGCCCCGAGCAAGCGGGGCCGGTTTGCCTCTACCCTGATGAGCTAGACTTCTGCGCCCATCACCACAAACTCCTGCCACAAACAGCTATAATCAACTCGCATGATCCCTGCGTCCTACAAGCCGAAGAAGAAGTTCATGGAGTTGGCTATTTCGGAAGCCAAGCTCGCGGGAGACCGCGGCGACTATCCCATTGGCGCGGTGATCACGCGCCTGGTGGGCAAACGCGAAGTAGTCATCAGTAGCGCTGGCAACCGCGTGAAGACTTCCGGCTCCAGCATCAAACACGTGGAACTGGAAACGCTCAAATACGTCTGCAGTGGCTACGGCCGCTACCTGCCCGACTTCGTCCTCTACTCCACACACGAACCTTGTGCGATGTGCGCCGGCGCATGTGTGTGGTCCAGAATTGGCGCGGTCGTTTACGGCGTTTCACAGGAAGATATAGCTGCGTACGGCCGGAAGTGTGGCACGGAAGATTACAAATGGCGAGCGTGCCTCATCTCCTGCGAGTTTGTCTTCCGCAAAGGCAATCACCGCATCCCCGTCATAGGCGGTTTTCTTCGCAAGGAATGCCAAAAACTTTTCAGTTACAAGACCACGCGTAAATGACCAATGCGAACCTCGGCAGATATTCCTGAGGACGCTGATCCGAGGCACTGTGCCTGCTGCGCCCGGTTTTCGTAGCGTCGGCGTCTTGCCGGCTCTTTGTCCTGGCGGTTCCAGCCGTAGCGTAGATAGTGGGCCACCTTGAACGAGCGGTATGAGTGATACGATCTTCCCGTGTTCAGGAGATTCAAGCTTCACAGGAAGAATGAAGCCTTAAAGTGCTCGTTCTGCAACAGGAAGAGCGACGAAATCGAGAAACTCATAGCGAGTCCGTCTAACGGTCCTATCCAAGCCTATCTCTGCAACGAATGCGTTATTGTTTGCAGCGCTATTTTGGAGTCCGAGAAAAAGA
>Ga0308309_10000207_pt1 | contig 42997 bp, 46 predicted proteins | sample HubBroMetageWFT5_FD_192491 | JGI IMG/M metagenome (GOLD analysis project Ga0308309, IMG submission 192491) | Warmed and freeze-thawed soil microbial communities from the Hubbard Brook experimental Forest, New Hampshire - Hubbard Brook CCASE Soil... | ecosystem: Environmental > Terrestrial >...
GTCCCACGCGTGCCTCGACCTTTCCATCCTTGACCCAAGGTGGGTGGCGACCGATGGATGGGTTTTTGGTAGGTCCGCCATGTCGACGAATGGCAAAGGCGGCGGCTTCGCTTCTTTGCGAGAAGTCTATCTGGCATCTGATGCCAGGTTCACCGGCAGGGTGAGCGTGCCCGTACTCTGGGATAAGGCGACGCGCACGATCGTTAGCAACGAATCCCTCGACATCATTCTGATGCTCAATCGAGATTTCGCGCCTCTAGGCACGGCGGTCCGGTCCGACCTTTATCCTAGCTCACTTCAAATCACGATCGATGCGCTCAATGACAGGACAAACAGATTTCTCGCGGCCGGAGTCTACAATGTCGCGGGCGCCGAAAATCAGGCCGCATACAACTTGGCAACCAGCCAATTGTTCGGCTTTCTGGAAGAACTCGAGCAAATGCTTTCCGAGGGTGGCCCCTTCTTGCTCGGCGACTCGCTGACAATCGCCGATGTCCTGGTTTTTACGGCTTTGGTCAGATTTGACCCGGTGTACGCGCCATTGTTTCGGATCGGAGGCAAACGCCTCTTGGATTTCCCTGCCCTGACGGCATTCGTTCGGCGTGTTTACGAGATACCGGGAATAGCCGAGACGGTGAGGTTCGATCACATCCTTGCTCACTATTTCGACAGCGACTGGTCGATCCCACCTCGCCGCGGCGTCGTGCCTAATCTGACCGAGATGCCATGGACAAAGTGCCGGGCGGATGAGTGGGTCGGCCGATAGCATGGCCGAATTGCTGTTCCTTATAACAGCCCTCGACCGCCACACCCGACTATCCGCCCGTGGTCAAAAAGATAGGTATCGGCTCATCTGCACCGAGCCTTCCTCCATTGCCAGCCGTCGTGGACGCCATATGACCGAGCAAATCGAAAACACGTCTGATGTCCGCTTTTGGCACAAAGCGGACGTCGATTCCCCGTGCAGGGACGTCCGCTTTCAGGGGTGAAGCGGACATCAACCGAAGGCGCACCGATGTTCAGAAGCGACCCAATGCGGACATGATGCACTCGATCTCTCCGAGTTGCTTGGGGCCGGATGACCCAGGGTGCGAGTCCACCTCCATTCCAGGTGTCCCACCTGCTTTGCAACTACTTGATCATATCGACAATAAAAAGGTGTTTGGTGCCCCCGGTCGGACGGGATGGACGCTCAAAAAGAGCCCAATTTTATTGATCTTTTTGACACTGCTACCATCTTAAAAGCAGCGAAGATGGTAGCAGTCCCAAGACGACTTCCGTCTTCCGTAATGACCGTTCCACGATCTGCACTTACGAAAGGCCGACCACCAGTCTAGGAAACTGCTGCTCTATGGTCATTGCCCGGATCGGCCGTCGATCAATCCGCTGCAATTCTTTCAATTTGCGGCTTTGCAACGACGATATAGTCGGACGTGCGCAGCGCCATCGATCTGTCCAGGCGTGCGGCGTTGAAGAACAGTTCGTCCTGTTTGGTGATGGATGGATCGACGATCAGGATCAGATCGGGGTGGAAGGCAAACGGAAGAACAGTCCCCGCAACGCTGCCAGCAAGCCTTTCGGCCACGTCCGTCGCCGCAAATCCTGCGTAGGTGGCTCCATTGAATAACGACCTGATTCGAGCCGTGTCGACGCGCGCATTGCCGGGAACGACAGCCAGGACAAACCGCGATGTCTTCCTGCCGATCTTTACGATCAACACGATGCACTTGGCGGCGGCTTCGACAGGGTGCCCCCGAAGGGCGCTCACCTTGTCCGTCTGCCCCTCCGGCGCATGATCGATCAATCGATAGGACGCCTTGTTGGCGTCCAGCAGGGCGATGAGCTTCCCGTAGGTATCCGACGTCACCGGGCACCCGCTACCGCTGCGATGACTTCGATCTCGACGCTGGCGCCGAGAGGCAACGCGGCCACGGCAATCGTCGTGCGGGCGGGATAGGGCGCCTTGAAGTGCTTGCCGTAGATCGCGTTCATGGCGGCGAAATCGGCCATGTTCGTCAGATATACCGTCGCCCGCACAACGTCCGGAAATGAACGGTCCGAGGCTTCCAGAACGGCGGCCAGATTCGCAAATACCTGTTCCGTCTCACGCTCGATACCGCCTTCGACCAGCTTGCCCGTGGCAGCCAACTGTCCGATCTGCCCGCTGGCGAAAACATGCCCCGGGGCGTCCGAGCGCACGGCCGGCGAAAAAGGGCCGACGGGCTTGGCCAGTCGATCGGAGAAGATCGCTTGCATGGAATGTCTCCTGTTTTGATCGTCATACGTGGTCGCGGATTGCCTTCTTGGCGGCCGTGATCGCCTTTTCATCGCGCTGATACATCGTCCAGCCCTTGATACGTTTTGCGCGAACAAGTCCCGCCGCCGCCAGGATGCCCATGTGCTCGCTGAGCGAAGGCGGGCTCACTCCGAGCTTCTCGGCGATCAGCACGCCGCACACTCCGTCCTTCACCAGATCTCCATCGACCTGCGGGCGAAAATGGGCGCGCGGTTCCCGCAACCACTCCAGGATCTGAAGCCGCCGCTCGTTCGCCAGCGCCTTGAGCACGATCACGATGTCCACGTTTGACAATTAGGGAATAAGCTAATTAATGTCAAGGCTATCCAGCTTCACAGATAATACGAGGTGTACCGTGACCACGTCTGTCGGGCGGGATCGGATAGCCGAGGTGGAACGATTGATTCGCCCGTATATCCGGCGAACTCCTGTCATTGCTATCGACGCAGCCGATTTTGGACTTCCCCGATTCCCCTTGCACTTGAAGCTGGAGCTCATGCAGCACTCAGGCTCGTTCAAGGCGAGAGGCGCCTTTGCCAATCTCTTGTTGCGGGACGTTCCGTCCACGGGTGTCGTCGCGGCGTCGGGCGGCAACCATGGCGTGGCTGTCGCCTATGCCGGTCAACGGCTGGGCATTCGTGCAACGATCTTCGTGCCAAGCATCACCTCGTTGGCGAAGGTGGATAGCATTCGTGCCTACGGTGCCGAGATAGTGGTCGGGGGTGACCGTTATGCCGATGCGCTTGAAGCAAGCCAGCGGTGTATCGCCGAGACCGGCGCGCTGGCAGTTCACGCGTTTGACCAGATCGAGACGCTGTTGGGGCAAGGCACCGTGGGTCTGGAAATAGAGGCCGATGCGACGGATGCCGGCACCTTGTTAGTGGCGGTCGGCGGCGGCGGCCTGATCGGCGGCGTTGCCTCATGGCTTGGTGGTAGGATGAAGATCGTTGCGGTCGAACCAGATGGTGCCCCAACGCTGCATGCCGCATTCGCGGCGGGGCGGCCGGTCGATGCACCGGCAGGAGGAATTGCGGCGGATAGCCTTGCCCCCAAGCGCGTCGGCGATCTGGCATTCCCGATCATAAAAACTCATGTCGAGCCCGAGGTCGTGCTGGTGACCGATGAAGAGATCCAGCAAGCACAGGTCGCCCTATGGACCGTGCTCCGCATTGTTGCCGAGCCGGGAGGGGCGGCAGCCTTCGCAGCCTTGCTCTCGCGACGTTACTGTCCGGCTCCCGGCGAGCGCGTCGCGGTTCTGGTTTGCGGCGGCAACACAACGGCCGTCGACTTCTCCCAGTGAGCTCGAGGGATGTCCGCTTATTGGCGGGATAACGCCTTGCGCGCCAACGCGCCAAGCTTCAAATCGCCACTACGTAGGTCGCGATCCATAATGACGGTTCGCTGCTCAAGCGCCTCTAGCGGACCTGGATGGAGTTGCTAGGATTTGTTCGACCTCTCCAACTAGCTCTTCCACCAAACGCGACGCGCTGGAACGACGTACAAGTGCGGTAGCCTGCCCCGCCGAAAGAGCGATCAGATCACTTCTCCCGCGCGCGACGGCGACGGGCCTCAGTTGCGAGGTGAACCAATTCTGCGCCGGATATCCGGGCAATTGGGTTTCGAAGGGTCGCATTGCATCGATGAATCCGTTCCGGATCCCTCTCGCCAAACGGCCACTGAAAGCCCTGCTGAGTACAGTGTCACCAGCGCGTCCGCTGACGAGCATCTCGCGATGTAGTTCATTGGTTCCCGAGTCATCGCATGCAAGGAACGCCGTTCCGATTTGCACGCCCATTGCGCCCAGAGCGAGTGTCGCCGCAATGCCACGGCCATCGGCAATCCCCCCGGCGGCGATCACCGGTATCCCGACTCGGCTCGCCACCTGCGGCACCAAGGCAAAGGTGCCGACGAGTGATTCCTCTGCCGGTTTCAGGAACGATCCCCGGTGACCGCCCGCCTCAAAGCCCGATGCGACGACGAAATCGAAACCCGCCGCTTCGATCGCGACCGCCTCGTCAACCGTGGTCGCAGTACCGGCAGCGAGAATACCTCTGTCGCGGCAGGCTTGCAGAATTCCGATCGACGGAATTCCAAACACGAAGCTAAGCAAAGCTGGCTTCGCTGCCAGAACCGCGGCGACCTGAGTTTCAAAGTCCTGGCCGAAGTGACCTGGGGGTGCCGGAAGATCGATGCCGAGTTGTTCATAGTAAGGGGCGAGCAGAGCAGCATTTTTCTCGAACGCTTCAGCGTTCATCGTAGAGTGGTCCGTTTCCCGATTCGGGACCCACAGATTAATGGCGAAAGGCTTGTTTGTTAGATTGCGGATCTCCGCGATTACTTCTGAGATTTTGTCGGCTGGCAGATGGTTGGCACCGTAGGATCCCAGGCCTCCAGCTTCACAGACCGACGCGACCAACTGTGGTGAGGATAGTCCGCCGCCGAACGGCCCCTGGATGATTGGATAGATGATGCCGAGTTGTCGCGATATTTCAGAGTCCGCCCACATCGTATGCCTTCTCCGGCGTGCTGCTAGTCAAGCAACGCGCTCCGTGACGGTGGCGCCGAATGCCTCAATCGGACTGTGCCGACTTGATCGCCAACAGTCTCACTGGAGCAGCTTGCGTGCCCCTTCCCAGAGATCGCGTGCCAGCTTGGTCGCAGGTTCGGCACGCGCAAGCATCGCCGATTGACCGGCCCAGGCCTGCAGCCGATCCACCTCACCTGTCTTGCCGGCCGCATCGCGCATGATCTGGGTGAGGCCCCGTTGCACTGGATAGGCAGCTGGAGTCGGCGCGTCGGACGCTGTCGCCGCTCGAACATAGGCGGTTGCAATGCTTCGGCCGGCGCGTCCACTGAAGACCCGGCTCACTCGAGTGCCTTCCGGCGGCGTGTGTGCCAACGCATCAGCCCAGGCGGAATGGAGTTTGGCCTCCGGACAACGTAGGAAGCCGGTGCCGATCTGAACGGCGCTTGCCCCAAGGAGCAGCGCCGCCGCGATGCCTCGCGAATCGGCGATGCCACCCGTCGCCACCACGGGCACTTTCACCGCGTCCGCCACGGCCGGTACAAGGGCAAAGAGTCCGACCATACCTGCTTCGGCCTGGGCGGCGTCGAAGCATCCACGGTGCCCGCCTGCCTCCATACCTTGCGCTACGACAACATCGGCACCCGCGTCCTCGGCGGCACGGGCCTCGGCCACAGTCGAGATGTTCGCCCACCATGAGATGCCGTTCTTCTTCAGGCGTCGAACGAAATCGGGCGGGTATAGCCCCATTACCGAGGACACGATCGGAGGTGCTGCTTCGAGCAGGGCTTCGCACTGGGCTGAAAAATCAGGAGGCGTGGCATCGCCGGCGCTCGCCGGGACTTCTGGCCCCCACTGTCCTAAGAAGGCGCGCACCGCTGCCTCTCGCTGGGCGTCGCGCTGCGGCGATGGATCGGGAACCCAGAGATTGAGCTGGAATACACCGTTGCTGGCCGACCGCAGTTCTGCGGCCCAGGCAAGGATAGCCGCGGGCTGCATCAACAATGCACCGCAAGCACCGAGACCACCAGCAGTCGCGATGGCCGCCGATAGCGAAGGTGGGCAAGCTCCCGCCATCGGTCCCAGCAAAACGGGCATGCGCAAACCGAAGCACTGACAGAAGGCCTCGGCGCGAGTGAAGGAAGAGTGTGTGCCGGGCATGTGCCCTCCGCTCATTGGGCAGTACGAAAGGCAACGCAAGAAACGCCGTAGCGCGCGAGGCCCGGAAATTAGCTCGACGGCGCAGTCAGCAGAAATAACATCTCATGATGGATGCCATCTCTCCGGGAGATGGTGGTTGCCGCTATTCAGCGGCAACCTGCAATCTGGTGTCGGCGATACCGGATCTGGCCACGGCCAAAAAGGCGCTAAGCGCGCTGGAAATGTATCCATCGCGGCGGCGCACAAAAACCGTCTCCACAAATGCGTCGCGCGATTCCAGCGCATGGATCTCGATCCGGCCATGGCGCCAACCCGAGCCGACCACGGATCGAGGCATAAGAGTTACTCCCATGCCGCTCGCAACGCACGACAGCACCGCCTCTAGCGTCCCGAACTCCAGCACGCGGGGCGCCGGAATGCCACGCCGAGTCAGTATGTCTTCGAGTCGCTGGCGATACGAACATCCCCGGCGCAGCACGACGATGCGAACCTCGCCCTGTCGAGCCAACTGGTCCCATGAACCAACCTGCAGTGCTGTCAGAAGGCTGAGCTCCTCCGAGAAGTACTGTTCGGCTTCCAGTTCCGAGTGGGCAACCGGACCGCAGACGAAGGCGCCTTCCAGGCGTTGGTCGAGCACTTGCTCCAGCAGTTCGCAGGTCGTGCCGGTCTGCAGCGTGAGGTCAACCTGGGGATGAGCCTCGACAAAGTTCGATAGAAAGCCTGGGAGACGCACAGCTGCTGTGGTCTCGAGCGAGCCGATGACCAGCGGCCCCTGTGGTGTGCCGTCGTCCAGCACTGCACGGCGCGCCTCGTTCAACAGCAAGGTCACACGTAGGGCGTAAGGAAGCAGGCGTTGTCCCGCGGGCGTAAGGTCCACCCCCCGGGCATGGCGGTGAAACAAGGGCGTTCCAAGGCGTTCTTCCAATTGGCGGATATGGCTGGTGACGTTGGATTGCACAGTATGCAGCTCCTCTGCTGCCCGGCTCATGCCACCTAAGCGTGCCACCGCTTCGAATACCCGCAGGTCTGCCGCATCCATTTGCATTCCGCCTTTCTTCTCGCGTCATCCCGACTCGACAGCGCACGATGATCTCTAAGCTAGCAGGCCTTTCAGATCTTTTGGGGTCTGGCATGCCACTACGACAGACCGTCGTTTCTGAAGCGTTGCTGCCTGCGGGGTGGGAACATCTGCGGCAGGACGGTTATCAGCAGGCCGATGAAGATCAAAGCCATGCCGACATAGCGCACTGGGCTGAACAACTCGCCAATAGTCAGGGCGGCGGCGATGAACCCGGTGCAGGGAGTGATCAGCGCGAAGGGTGCCACCGCACTTGCCGGGAAGCGCTGCAGAAGGCTGCCCCATGCCGCGTAGGCCAGAAAGCTTGCCGCCAGTGAGAGATAGACCACCGCACCCAGGCTCAACCACGAAGCGCCGCTCAGCGCATGCCAAAGATTAGGGTCAGGATCGAGCCACCTCGAAATGAGCAAAGCCGGCAGTGGCGGAACGAGGCTCGACCATATCATCAGTGGAAGGATTGGTTCACCGGCAACGCGTTTGACCAGGAGATTGCCGACCGACCAGCTGAACGCCGCACCTAAGGCAAGTGCGAGGGCGATCGGCCGCAAGTCCGACCCGACCGTGAGAGCGATAAAGAACAGGCCGCTCAATGCAATGGCCAAGCCAACGCTCTGGCGACGAGTCGGTCTTTCCTTGAGAAAGGCTGCTGCAAGCGCGACGGTAAAGAAAGCCTGCAGCTGCTGCGTCACCGAGGCCAGCCCAGGCGGCATTCCATTGGCCAGCGCAAAGAAGAGCAAGATGAACTGGCCCGTAAACAAGGTGGCGCCGATCATGGCTACGTAGAGCAAGCTTACCCGCGGACGCGGCACAAAGATCACGAGCGGACAGATCACCAGAAACCGCAAGGCCGTGAGTTGCGACGCCGAATAACTCTCAAGCCCGAACTTCGCGACGACAAATCCGAAGCCCCAAATGATCGAGGTGAGTGCAGCTATTGCCATGTCGCGGGCTCTCACTTCGGTGCACTCCGGCAAGCCTTCGACGAACACACGGAGACTGAACTGGATAGTGTGAAGGGCCTCATTTTACTTCATTGGCGCTATGACGAGCCCAGCTCTTATAAGCACCATTGGGCGAGTCACAGGCTTTTCAATCTCCTATCTCAGGAACCTGGCGGTCGGGCATTTGGTGTCTTGGTGCGGTCGAGCGCGGGCCACTGGCCCGAAATGTCAGGCAGCACGATTTCCTTGCCGGTCAGCCGTTCGATCTCCAGCTCATAGAGTATGATCTGGTCGATGAGTGGATAGAAAGCCTTTGGCCGCGTCGCCTCGGCGGTACGGTATTTAGCCATCAGCGCGTCGAAGAACCGCTGCTTCGCTGCCCCTTCTTCGACGATGCGCACCCGTCCGAATACCAGCACGCTGGCATGCGACATCGACGAATCACATTCGAAATGATTGTAGTCGAAAACGGATCCTGGTTCGTCGATGGCAAGGCAGGCCCTTGGCTCGTGATCAATGTTCGATCTGAGATGTCCCCGGGTCCGCGCGCCGTGCATGGGGCTGCGGCCGTCCATCCGGACATAAAGCATGGTCGTGCAATACGGAGCGCCATCCATACCGATTGTCGCAAGCCGGCCGCAGAAGGCCTGCTTGAGCAATGCCTGTGCACGCGCCTCGTTCATCACCAGATCCTGGCGCCTCATCTGTGTCGGCCGCTCATCACTTACTCCCTTCGAAGCACGGCGATCTTGCTTTTCATTTGGTTCTTCGAAAAGGTCCATTCTTGCCATTTCTCAAGGACCATTTACATGCTGCCGCAAACTGTCGGAGACCTTCTTAGCTCGCCGATCGATCGAAGAGCGGCGACGCCGCTCTTCCGCCAGGTTTATGTCGGCCTCACTACGGCGATCCTCGAGCAGAGGCTGCTACCGGGTGCCAAGCTGGCGGCAAGCCGCACGCTAGCCGGCCGGCTCGGCTTGTCGCGTACCGCCATCGTTTTTGCGTACGAACAGCTGCTCGCTGAGGGCTACGCCAGCGAGGCTGCGAACTTCCTCTCCGAGGGCGCATGGGTCGCGAACGACGCCCATTTCACGGGGCTTTCGGCGCACAAGACAACCACCATACGCCGCACAATTCGCCTCTAAATTCGGTCGTTCCGGGCCCTTTCGGCCGACTTTCTCCGGGCCATGATTCGGCAGTGGTCGTTTCCGATGCACATGGCTTAAACGACGGCCCGCTTGCATCCGACGCAATCCTCAAAAGCGCTTGGGGAAGATTTCACGCCGCATGAGCGGGAGAATCTTTTTGCGCCGTAACGTTGCGTCGCAACATCGCTTAGTTGATCACCACCGCCAGTTCGAATCTCGAGCGGTCAGGCAGACGGACACACTGCGAACTTTTCTCCAGGGGCAACGCGCCGCTTCACTTTTCTGCGGACCGATTAAAACGCGATGCATGAGCGATCGAGCAGCGCGAAAAAAGCCCGATGAAACGGGCACTCGTCGCGTCAGCGCAAATACGCGCGCCTCACCGCGCGCGCGTATCTCGTTATTGGCGCCGTTTCAACTGACTGGCAGCAGCGCCGACGGTCGGTCGTTCTGTAGAAGCCAAGAGATGACTTCTTCCGCGCTCTTGTCTGGCGGAAACACCGGATAGAAGACCTTTGTGACAACGCCGGAATCGACGACGAGCGACATCCGGCAAAGCAAAGTCATGCCGGCTGCAGTAAAGGTCGGAAGGTTGATCGCTCGAGTGAGAGTGAAGTTCGCATCGGAGAGAACCGGAAAGGGCAAGTGGAAGCGGTTGGCGGCTTCACGTTGGTATTCGGTGTCCTGCGTTGACAATCCAAAGACATGGGCAATACCCAACTTTCTCAGTTCGTCAAAATGATCACGGAACGAGCAAGACTGATGGGAGCAGCCCCAGGCGCCGGGAATGCCGGCCCATCCCTCGGGAGGGTCCTGTCCTGGACGACCCGTCCGAGGATAGACATAAACCACCGTTCGATCCGCGAGCGTCGAGAAGTCGACTGCTCGGCCGTCGGTCGCGCGCAACTGCAAGCTGGGCAGTCGCAAGCCGACAAGATGTTTCGCGGCACCATCATCTGAAGGTGGGGGAAGATTGTCGGGTAGTTTGCCTGGATCGAATAGGGGCGCCGTCATGGGGTTCTCCTGGTTTGACTTGCTCACCGGGTGTGGCGTGGCGGGTAGCGCTCTGCGACCCATTGGGTCACTGCCTGATGGAAGTTGAGCGGTCCTGGCACCGTCATGTGGGTTTTGAGGTATCGGAACCCGGCTTTTTGCAGCGTGCGATTGGGTGCCGTGTTGAAGGCGTTGGGCTCACAGAACAACTGTTTCAGCCGCAGGACATCAAAGTACAGATCCACTGATTTGCGCACGCACTGGGTGCCGATACCGATGCTCCGACATGCGGGGTCGATAATATGAAGGTGCATGTTCGCGCGATCTCCGTGCACGATCCGATCGGCGGTCGAAAATCCCACCGGCTGATCATCTTGTCGCCAGATGACGAGCAGCATTCCCCGGCGCTCCAGTGGCAGGCCGAACTCCTCTTCGACGCGCCGCCTCCAGGCGTCACGGCTTGGCAAACGCGTTGGATCGACCCCCAACATCTCGAGATGCTCGCGGCTGGCACCGTGGAAGTAGTCGATGATGAGGTCGCCCTCAGCGAGGGTCATCTGGCGGACTGTGACTGTCACGACCTGCCGTCTCCGGCGTTCGGCGCCGGACGGGGCGGCAAAGTGCGGCTTGGATGGACACCGTCAACGTAACCCATGAAGGGCGGATGGATGGAGTAGCCCAGTAACTCGCGAGCTCGTTTAGGCAGCATCACGGCCTGAGCGGGCGGAACTGCGAGGGTCATGTTCTCAATTTGCCGCGCCCAACCGACGCAATACTGCGGAGTGATGATCAGTCGCGGAACCTGTGAGCGGTTGGCCCCGCCGCGATGCCACAGCGTACCCTTCGCGAGTGCGAGCGATCCCGCAGGCATAGCCAGGGAAACCGCATCCGCGCGCGCGCCCAGATCTTCCTCGGAAGCCGATCCCTCACGATTGAAACTGGACGGCTCGGCCGCGCCGTCCGGCAGCATGGCACCCCAAAGGTGGCTGCCGGGAATGACCTGCGTTGCACCGTTAAATGCTGTGGTCTCGTCGAGGGCCCAGAAGGCGCTCAGTCCGTAGGCAGCACGCGGCCGAGGCGCTCGAATGGCCGCGTCGTCGAAGTGCCACGGTTGCACCGTCTCCCCGGGTTGTAAGTTGATGGCCAGGCAAGCAGAAAGCAGACAGCTCGGTCCATGCTCGGCCTCGGCAAAGGCCAGCACGAGCGGATGGATTGCAAGCTCAGCAAACACTGGAGACTTCGCAAGCAGGGCATAGATGCGATTGGTGCTGAAACCCTCGAAGTCGTTTCGGCCGGTCTTTCCGTTGTCGAGGAGGAGGGTCAGGGGCGTACGTAAAGCGATTACCTGTTCTGAGCTGAGGACCTTTTCGAAGATCACAAAACCCCGGGCCTCGAATTCTTCCCGCCACGAGGCTAGAGAGCGCCCTTGTAAGTAGGAGGCGTTCCGCTCGACACTTTGGATGTGCATGCAGATCCCTTGGGCCTTCGCCGACTTTCGTTGCGCCGTGCGCGTGAAGTATCAGGAGCTTGGCGGCCGAGCATTCGGTGTCTTAGTGCGGTCGAGAGCGGGCCACTGACCGGAAATATCGGGCAATACGACTTCCTTGCCGGTCAGCCGCTCGATCTCCAGCGCATAGAGCGTGATATGGTCAATACGCGGGTAGAACGACCTCGGCCGCGTTGTCTCGGCGGGGTGGTATTTGGACATCAGCGCGTCGAAGAATTTCTGCTTGGCTGCCTCCTCCTCGACGATGCGCACTCGCCCGAACACTAGGACGCTGGCATACGACATCCCCGAATCGCATTCGAAACGGCCATAGTCGAAGACCGATCCCGGTTCGTCTATGGCAAGGCAGACTCTCGGTTCGTGATCGATGTTCGATTTGAGATGGCCCGTGGTCCGCGAGCCGTGCATGAGGATGCGCCCGTCAATCCAGATATAAAGCATTGTCGTGCAGTAAGGCGCGCCATCTACGCCGACCGTTGCTAGCCGGCCACAGAAAGCACGCGTCAGCAGCGCTTGTGTGCGCGCTTCATCCATTACCAGATCCGTGCGCCTCATCTGTGTCGGACCACTCATAGTCTTTCTCCTTATATGCATGGCAATCTTGCTATTGGTGTGGTTCTAGTGAAAGGTCCATTCTCGGCATTTCGATAGGACCATTATGATCTCATGTCGCGAACTAGCGTTGAACTTCTGAGCGTGCCGATCGATCGAAGAGCGGCGACGCCGCTCTTCCGACAGGTCTATGCCGGCTTGACTGCGGCGATCCTCGACCGGAGGTTGCGGCCCGGCGCCAAGCTGCCGGCAAGCCGCGCGCTGGCAGAGCGGCTCGGCCTGTCGCGCACGGCCATCGTCGCCGCCTACGAACAGCTGCTGGCTGAGGGTTACACCACCGGCCGGATCGGTTCGGGTACCTATGTGGCGACTGACCTGCCTGATAAGCCCGCCGGCCGAGCGCACGCCATCAAGCCCGCGCACGGCACGTCTCGAGGAGTGCCGCGCCTCTTCGGCAACGTTGACGTCACGATGCAGAACGACGACCGGCCTTTCAATCTGGGCCGCACACTGATCGACGCGCGTACCGCCGATCAGTGGCGGCGGCTGAGTGCCCGTGCCTTGCGCACGATGCCGCGATCCCATCTCGGCTATGGCGATCCAAGAGGCTCGGAAGAGCTGCGCCGCGCCACTGCGGTCTATCTCCACGACGCGCGTGCCGTGCGCTGCGATCCGGGACAGATCATCATCACCGGCGGCACGCAGCACGCGATTGACCTTATCATACGCACGCTTCTGCCAATGGGCAGCGAGGTCTGGGTCGAAGATCCCGGCTATCCGCTGACGCGCGAAGCGCTGTCGGCGGCGGGCATGAAATTGCACTCGATACCGGTCGATGCCCACGGGCTGGATGTGATTGCCGGACGCGCCGCCGCGTCGCGAGCGCGGGCCGCCTTCGTCACGCCATCCCATCAGTTCCCGACTGGCGTGGTGCTGACGATGGCGCGGCGGCTGAAGCTGATTGCTTGGGCGCGCGCGGCCGGCGCATGGATCGTCGAGGACGACTATGCCAGCGAGTTCCGCTACGGCGGCCGGCCGCTCACTTCGCTGCAAGGGCTCGATTCGGCCGAACGCACGATTTATGTCGGCACGCTCAACAAAGCCCTGTTCCCCGGTTTGCGCGCCGGTTACCTGATCGTACCCGAGCCGCTGCTGCAGCGTTTCGTGAGCGTGCGGTACCTAATGGACCGCCAGCCGCCGAGCCTGCAGCAGGACGTGGTCGCAGCGTTCATCCGCGAAGGTCACCTGACCTCGCACATCCGGCGCATGCGCGAGCGCTACCGCGAGCAGCGCGACCTCCTGGTCGATGGCCTGAAGCGCCACGCGGGCGAGTTTCTAGAGGTTGAGCCGCCCGATCAGGGCATGCATCTGGTGGCGTATCTGCGTCGGGGCCTTTCCGATTGCATGGTCGAACAGGCCGCGCTCGACGAAGGCGTCGTCGTCCGAGCCCTGTCGCGGCTCTATGCGCACGCCCGACCACGACAGGGCCTGCTTCTTGGCTTCAGCGGCTATCCCGCTGCGTCGATCGGCCCCGCCGTCCAGCGGCTGGCGAAAGCCCTGCGGCACGTCGCGGGTAGAGGGCGTTTAAATGCACCAGCTTCTCCTGCGAACCCTTGAAGTCTTCATCGTGATTGCTCAGAGCACGAAATCTGACGACAGCCGCAACGATTCTGCATCAGGCCGCTGTGTATCTACTGGTTAAAGATACGGCTATGCGCGATCTGACTAGGATCGAAACTCAATAAATCTATTGAGGCACCATGCACAAACCCTGAGCCTCGATGCCCAGGGGAGGATTGAACTTGCTGCGAAAGTTCTCGAAGGCGATCGCCGCGGTGAGGGCCGCTGCCGATCGATTCTCAATAAATCGCACATAGCCCTCGAGTAGCCATGTATAGGCCTGGTCTAAATCTGCTCCGGTAAGTCTTCGCACAGGCAGCGTCTTTAGAGCGGCCATTTCACCTTCCGAACCACCGTTATCGAAAGTGTGTTCAACTACGATCTCTCCTTCGTCCTCCGCCCATTCAAGAAATCGAGCTCGAATAGTCGCTAGATCGACATGGGAAACGCCCCAGCCCATTCGCTGTTATTCGGCGAAGAATGTCGCGCTAACCCGTCTCAGATCTGCGTCCGACAGACTCCGGAGTTTGCCGGCAATAGCGTCGCGAATTTTTTGCCGCCACTCTGCGTTGACGCGCCCCAAATCTCGATCGCACGAGTTCGGTCTCGCGTTTCCGTAGAAAAATGTAACTTCGTTTTTCCAAGAGCTTTCCGCGCCTCCTTCGGGATGTGAATCACGACCCAAAAGATGCCTGAAGGCTTTCTGATTAGACCGGGGGTGGCGGCTTTCTTTTGACCTTTGCGCATTGCGTAGGTTTACCGAAAAACCGACTGCTACCGCAAGAATGGTAGCATCAATGGTAGCACTACGCTGAAAGAAATACCAATTTTATCGATGTTCATTGATCTTATTGAGATTTTGCACGACGTGGTGCCCCCGGTCGGACTCGAACCAACACTTCCGTGAGGAAACCTGATTTTGAGTCAGGCGCGTCTACCAATTCCGCCACGGGGGCACGCTGTGTGCGGCGCGACTAAACCCGATGGGCGGAACCGGGTCAACGCTTGCAAGCGCCCTGCAATCGTTCTCTCCAGTCGGCGAGCCGGTCATTGGCCCCGTCTGAGCATGACCTCGGTGTCGAACTCGTCGGAGATTTGTCGAGCGCCGTGCCGCCAGCTCGATGCGGCACCCGCGCTTTCGCAAAAAGACCGTCAACGAGGCCACCTAGGCGGAGAGTCCGCCACCAGACAGACGTCGGAACATTCGATCGACGCCTGGCCCATGACCGCTATCTGATACTGGGCAGCCGCCAGCATACAGCCAGCCCGTCAGCTCGGCACCGTTAGCGGATCATGACCGGGTGAGAACCGAGGAAAAATTCTAGTCAGTCGCAAACGCTGGCATGATCTCACGCGCGAAGGCGCGCAGGCTGTCGCGCGACGAGCCCCCAATATTAAGCAGCACGTAGCGGATCCCCGCGCGCCGCAGCATGTCGAGTTTCCCGGCGACCTGGTCCGGCGTGCCGTAGAGCATGCTCTCTTCGGTGTCGCTGCCGTCGTAGCGCAGGATATGCGACCCACCGACGCGATTCGGATCGCGCGACACGGCGAGCGTGCGCTGTTGCCCGGCGCGGTACCTGCCCAACGCCTCCTCCTTCTCGACGGCATTCATTGCCACATAAAGATCACGCGCCACGGCCACGGTCATCGGGTCAAACAGGCGTCCGCGGCGTTCGACCTCGGCCCGGAAGAGCGCGATCCGCGCGGCATGTTCCCCGGCCGAACTGTATTGGTCGAGCAGCAAGTTTCCGCTGCGTTCAGCGACGCGCTGGATCGAGCTTTCGCTCGCCGCCCCCATCCACAGCGGCGGGTGCGGTTTCTGTAGCGGAGCTGGCTCGACGATGATGTCGTCGTACGACCAAAACCGTCCGTGGTAGGAAAACCGGTCGGCCGTCGACCATGATTTCACGAGGATCGTCAGCGCCTCCTCAAACCGCGCATCGGCTTCCTCGATTGGAATCCCGAACCCCTTGAATTCGGTGTAACGGTAGCCCTTGCCGACGCCGAGATCGAGCCGACCGCCTGACAACACATCCAGTGTCGCCGTTTGTTCGGCGAGCAGCACGGGATTGTGCCACGGCAGCACCATGACCGCCGAGCCGACACGCAGCTTCGTCGTCCGCGCAGCGACCCAGTTCAGCAGCTGCAGTGTCGCCGACACCTGAGACCAGCCGCTGAAATGGTGCTCAACGAGAAAGCTGCTGTGATAGCCGAGCGCCTCCGCCTCGATGTTGTAGTCGATGTAGTTGTGAAACCCCTGGCCGCGATCGCCGCCGGCCTCGGCACTACCAAACAACCCGAACTGCATCTCCTCGTTTCCTCTCGAAGTTACACCACTGTCGCCGCCCAAGTGGGGCGACATCGAAATTCCACATCTCAAATGAGACCCTCCCTCCCGGCACGGCCGTCATGGCGCAGCTCTCCGCGGCGCCGGCATCAGCGGTAGGTCACGAGGCATCGGATCTCTATGCTCACACGCAGCGGTATATCGGGCGGGATTTCCGGCAGGTCGAAGGCCGCATGCGGTGTGAAGCGAGCGACGCCGCTCAGCTGCGAGTCATACTGCTTGAAGACCAGGGCCTCGTGCCCGTCCAGCTCAGAGAAATAGGCCCAGCGATGCCGACGCGCATGATGCAGCTGGTAGATCTCGCCCGTGCGATCGCGGTAGCGCAGCTCCGTGACGGCTGGGTCCACGGCCGATATTGTCCGCGCGTCGCAAAGCGCCAGCGGTGTATCCAGCACCTTACCGCGGATGGACCGCCAGATGTTGACGATGGCGAAACGCTGCCAGTCGGGGCTGAGCTGGCGCGTCGCGGCCACGCTCTCCTGGCGCCGCCGTCCGGAGGCGTCGCTATAATCGTTATGGACGCGGCCGACGGCGCCCAGGGAGTTGCCGTCACCGTCGCGGCCGAAATTCAGCGCCGGGCGCCCGCTCTCGCGCCGCCGGATCGCGTGGTCGAAAACGAAGGCCTGGTCGGCGCCGGTCGCGAGCTTCGCCAGCTCGGCCGCCTCGGCGTAGTAGTGGCGCCGGATGCGATCCTCGTCCGAAAAATCCGACAAGCCGGTCGGTGCATCCCAGAGCGAAAAGCCTTCCCGGTCGAGGTCGGGCGGCATTGCCATGGCCCGTGCATCGGCAATCCGAACCTCGTGCATCCGGTACTCGCAATTGGTCCAAGCCACACCCGCCGGCGGCTGGTACATGTGCACGTAGGCGCGCTCCGCCATGGGCGTGACATAGCCGAGGCCGGCGGTGACTCCCGGCAGCCTGGGCTCGAACGGCGCGAAACCGCGCGATGGCGCTGTTGAATCCTGCGCCCGGGCGGATGAGATTTGATCGAGCATGCTTCCTTCCATCCTTCGAAGATGCCGTGACGGCACCGCATGCCGGCATCAGAAGCGATCCCACGCGGATTCTCAAACGAAGATCTCGGCTCATTCACATAAGCGTTTGGAATGTGTTGTGAGCTCGGCTGCGTTCAAATACCTTTCTGCGGACCCCCGCGTTGTGCACTCGGTGGCAAGGGCTACGACGAGGCGCTAATGTCGGAGGGTATCGACCACCAGACATGAGTGAGCGGAATGTCCGTGCCCATCGCTCGGCTTACTTCCCTGGACCTGATCCGCGGCTTCGTCGCAGTCGGAAGGCGGATGAGCATTACACTCGCGGCGGAGGATCTCTCCCTGACCCAATCGGCGGTCAGCCGGCAGATGCGCACCCTCGAGGACCAGCTCGGCGTCCGGCTGCTGACGCGTGGTCACCGATCGATCGCGTTTACGCCGGAGGGCGATCGGCTCTTCCGCAGCGCCGATGGCGCGGTCCAGCAGCTGCAAGACGCGTTGGAGGCGATCCGGATCGGCACGGCGCGCCGGCCGGTGACGATCACCTGTCCGTTCGGCCTCGCCGGAATCTGGCTACTGCCGCGGCTCCTCGGTTTCCAGCAGCGTCATCCGGCGATCGACGTGCGCATCGCCGCGTCGAACCGCGTCGAGGATCTGCGCGGCGACGGAATCGATCTCGCCATCCGCTATTGCAGCGCCGAGGGTGCGGGCGCGGACGCCGTGCGCTTGTTCGCCGAGACCATGGCGCCGGTCGCACATCCGAGGCTCGGGCTGGACACGCTGGATCCAGCCGTCCTCAAGCGGCATTGCTTGCTGGAGTTCGAAGGCTCGCCCTTGCCCTGGCTGACTTGGCGCGATTGGCTGAACGGTCAGGGCTGGAGCGGCATCAAGCCCCAGAGCACGCTCCGCTTCAACCACTACGACCAGGTGATCGCCGCCGCTGTGGCGGGCCAGGGCGTCGCCCTCGGCATTCTGGAGCTACTCAGACCCTTGCTCGCCGACGGACGGCTCCGCGTGCTCGGCGTGCTCGGCGGGATCCGTCCGGGTCGGGCGCCCGCGCGCGCCTATTGGCTGATCAAGGCCAAGCCCGAGCCGCGCGCGGATGTGCTGACCACCGCCGGCTGGATCGAGGCCGAGGCCGCCGCGACGGAAGCCGGCGCGGCGCAGTCGAGATGCTTACCACAGGCCTCCGAGGAACAGGCCGACACCGGCGCCGCCCTGGACGCCGACATCTAACCGTGCGTCAGCGATGAATCCCTTGGCGATGCCGGATGAGGAGCCGGCAAGGGGCGATATGCAGGCGCACCGGCCATCTCTTGTGCGCGACATCGCGCCAATGTGAGCGCAGACGAAGACCAAGCCACCGATTCTTCTAACAACTGGGTGAGCTGCGAGACAACGAACTTCATGACAGGTTGAGGCCGCAAAGAAAGCTTGCCAGACGAGAGCGCCGATGGCCTCCGCTTCAAGCGAGTCGAAGCGACCGGCGTCGCACTCCCTGCTGCCGTCGCTTGCATTCCGTGAATGAATGCGAATGGAACGTTTCGTCATTTGAGCGGCTGACTAGGGACCCTGATAATAACCGAGCGGTCGACATATTTTTCGCGCGGCAGCGAGAGCCGGAGAACATGGCATGGCTTGGGACATAACAGAGACGCAAGGCGTGGCCGTCGTCTCTATGAACAGCAACAGTGTCAATCGACAGAATCCTGTATTCTTTAGGGATCTCGCACATGCGCTAGACCGCCTAGAAACCAACTTTCCGAATTTGCCCGTGGTTGTCACCTCGAAGGAGCAGGTCTTTTCCGCGGGTTTCGATTTCGACTATTGGTTCCCGCTGATCGCGCGGCGAGATGTGGCCACTGTCCAACACTCCTACACGGAGTTCAAAAAGATAAATCTTCGCCTTTTTACTTATCCCAGGCCGACAGTCGCCGCCATAAACGGACACGCGTACGCCGGCGGACTTATTACCGCCCTTTGCTGCGACTTCAGAATTGCCGGCGAAAACGGGACACACTTTTCCCTGAACGAAGTAGCGATAGGTCTGGCAATGCCGAGCCTATTTACGGAAATAATTCGCTACGCGGTCGGTACCACGAGCGCAGCCAAAGCGACGCTCAGTGGCAAAGTGTATTCGGGAGGGGAGGCTTTGTCTCTAGGTCTAGTCGATTCTTTGACCTCGCAGGACCGTCTGCTTGCAGAAGCTGTTGTCGTCGCCAGGCGCCTAGCACCAGATTGCAACACAGCCTACGCTTTTTCTAAGGAGGCTCTCCAGGCTCCGACTCTCAAGCGGATCCGTGAGGAAACGGACGTCCTTGATGGACGTTTCGGCGAGACGTGGTGTTCGAACGACGCACAGTCAGCTACCGCCCGCACGTATAAGTCACTCAAGGGACGTTAACGCAGATGAGTGTGCTGCAAGAACAGCGACCAGCGATCGAATTCTGGTTTGATTTCGCATCCGGTTACGGATATTTCGCCGCGCTGGAAATTGACGCGCTGGCCGAGCGTTGCGGTCGGACTGTGCTGTGGCGCCCGTTCACGCTCGGCGCGGCCTTTAAAGTCACAGGCGCACAAGGTTTGAGTCGAACGCCGCTCAAACGGGACTATGCGCGGCACGATTGGCAACGGCTGGCGAGGCAGAAAGAAGTGCCCTTCACGCTCCCCGCTGATCATCCGAAGGTTGGACTCCCGGCGCTTCGTGCTTTTTACGGCCTCGAGCGTAAGGATGCTCGAGCGGCGGCCCGGTTCGCAAAGCACATTATCGTCGGCTATTTCGAGGACAGTCTCGACATTGATGACCCAAAGGCAATCGCTGCGCTCGGCTTAATGCTAGGGCTCAATCCCGATCTGATCCTTGCCGGCATCGCTGACCCTGAAGTCAAGGCACTCGCGCGCAGGTACGGCGAAGAAGCGGTCGGTCGAGGGGTCTTCGGTTCGCCCTGGATCTTCGTCGCCGGGGAGCCGTTCTGGGGCAGCGATCGTCTCCCCCAAGTCGAGAAGTGGCTTGCCGAGGGTCCGTGGTAGAGGCTCGGACGGTGGCCCATCCGTCATATTTGCTCGCTCAAGAAGACAATAACATTCAAGACAAAGACGTTCAGGCAAGTCACATATTAGTGTTCGGTCACAAGCGGTGCACCAACGGGAGAAAGCTGATGGAAACCAATGCGTCAACTGTCGGACCCGTCTTGCGGCTGTTCGAAGCCCGCGCCAAGCCAGGTAGCGCCGATAAGCTCGCTAAGAAATTTGAAACCACATCTGCCAGCGTTGTTCGGGACGAACCGGGCAACAAGGGGTACTTCTTCGCAAGAAGCACCGCGGATGAAGGACAGACCCTTTTATTTGCTTCGTTGTGGATTGACCTGGACGCCGTAAAAGCCCGCTTCGGTGTCAACTGGAAAAGTTCTCATCTGCCAGATGGATACGCCGAGCTAATCGATGAATGCTCCGTGCGTCACTTCAATCTCGCTTCGGGTTGGCATGTGGTCGATATGGCGTGAGCACGCAAAGGTCAAATTCGAAATAGCTGGTGCTGCATCGCGCGGATGGTTGGTTGCGCGCCGCCGCGATGGTGCCCTCCCACGGAGTGCCGGTCGTGGGCGCCGACGCTATCGAGGAGGTCATGCGCACGTGACGCTCCGGTGGAACGTGGCAACGGCGATGGCCCAGAGCGAGAAAACTGGGACCGGCTGAAACACATAAAAGTCTTTAGGCTGGGACGGGTGCGAATCATTCCCACTCGACATCGACGAAAACGCAAGTCTCTGATCGGTGTGGGCAAAGAATGGTGGTGCCCCCGGTCGGACTCGAACCAACACTTCCGTGAGGAAACCTGATTTTGAGTCAGGCGCGTCTACCAATTCCGCCACGGGGGCACGCTGTGTGCGGCGCGACTAAACCCGATGGCCGGAACCGGGTCAACGCTCCAGGCTCAGGGTCCCGGATCGATCCTCGGACCGTCGGAAGGCTCTGCCAGCATTGCTGGCATCCCGATGCCCTGGAGAGTTGCCCGATCGCGCGACGGATTGTCCCCCACTACGGCGCGCACTTATTGTTTTCTTTCAATGCACGAAAGGCACTTAGCCCCCCGAATGGTGCTTACTTATTATTGATACTGAACACAGCGCCTGCGGCGGGCGAAGCTGCCGGGCGGAACCGCATGGACGCTTGCGAGCACTTTGGGTCTCCGGTCTTATGCGCCTCCCATGCACCCCTATATTCATGCCCAGAAAAACCCCGACAAGCCCGCCTACATCATGGCCGGCAGCGGCGAGACGGTGACCTATCGGCAGCTCGACCAGCAATCCAACCGCATCGCGCAGCTTTTCCGCTCGCTGGGCCTTTTAGCCGGCGATCACATCGCGCTCTTCCTGGAGAACAATGCGCGGTTCTTCGAGATCTGCTGGGGCGCCCAGCGCTCCGGTCTGATCTACACCGCCATCAGCTCGCGGCTGACGGCGGCCGAGGTCGACTACATCGTGACCGACTGCGGCGCCCGGCTGTTCGTCACATCGAAACAGCTCGCCAGCCAGGCGGCCGAGCTGGCGCCGCTGATGAAGGGTGTCGAGAAGCGCTACATGGTCGACGGCACGATCGCGGGTTACGACTCGTGGGAAGAAGCGGTCGCGCGCATCCCAGCAACGCCGATCGCCGACCAGACGACGGGCCATGACATGCTCTATTCGTCGGGCACCACCGGGCGGCCCAAGGGCGTGCTGCCGGCGGTCGAGCCGCAGCCGATCGATTTCGACAATCCGCTGCTGGCGATCACCCGCGGGCTCTACGGCATGGACGAGAACACGATCTACCTGTCGCCGGCGCCGCTCTATCATGCGGCGCCGCTGCGCTTCAACATGAGCGTCATGCGGCTGGGCGGCACCTCAGTGATCATGGAGCATTTCGATGCCGAGGAATTTTTGGGACTCGTCGGCAAATACAAGGCCACGCACACCCAGCTCGTGCCGACCATGTTCGTGCGCTTCCTGAAGCTGCCCGACGAGGTGCGGCTGAAATACGACGTGTCGTCGCTCCGATGCGCCATCCACGCCGCCGCGCCCTGCCCGATTCCGATCAAGGAGAAGATGATCGACTGGTGGGGTCCGATCGTGTGGGAGTATTACGGCGGCACCGAGGGCAACGGCCTCACTTTGTGCAACGCGACCGAGTGGATGGCGCACAAGGGCACGGTCGGGCGCGCCGTCGTCGGCACGCTGCGCATTTGCGACGAAGACGGTAACGAGCTGCCGGCGGGCGAATCGGGCACGGTCTATTTCGCCGACGGACGGCCGTTCGAATATCACAACGATCCGAAGAAGACCGCCGAATCGCGCCATGCCAAGGGTTGGACCACCCTGGGCGACGTGGGCTACGTCGATGGCGACGGCTTCCTGCACCTGACCGACCGCAAGGCGTTCATGATCATCTCGGGCGGCGTCAATATCTACCCGCAGGAATGCGAGAACCTTCTGATCAATCATCCCAGGGTGATGGACTGCGCGGTGTTCGGCGTGCCCAACGCCGATTTCGGCGAGGAGGTGAAGGCCGTCGTCCAGCCGCGCGACATGGCGGAGGCCGGCCCCGCGCTGGCCGACGAGCTCTTGGCCTATTGCCGCCAGCACCTCTCCGCCCTCAAATGCCCACGCAGCATCGACTTCGAGGCCGAGCTGCCGCGCCACCCCACCGGCAAGCTCTACAAGCGCCTGCTGCGCGACCGTTACTGGCAGGGCCGCGACAGTAGGATCGTATGAGGTCGAGCCGTCACTAAAGTAACACTAAATGAGACTTGATTTTTACTTCAGAAGAGTGCATATCTCCTCCCTTCCATCCCGCCAGGAGGATGCCAGCATGTTCCATCGTTCGCACGTTTCCCCGGCATCGGCACGGACCGGCGGAAATACCGGAAAGGGCGGAAACCCCCTGCCGTTTTCCGACGCGTCGGATTCGTCAACGATATCAAGCGCATCGTCGAACGCTTCGGTTGGCCGGTTGGCGCCGCGCCGACCGGCGGAAGCTGGCGGAAACCGGCGGATACTCCCTGCAGAAACTTTGCTCGGGGGTCCAAACCGGTAGCGGAAATTGCGGGAAATGCGGAAATTGCTGAAGCCAGCAGGCAATGCCTGCGTGATGGAGGGAAGATGAAAGCAGCCGTGGTCGGAGAATCGGGCGTCGAGATCCGCGATGTCGCCAAGCCCGTGCCCAAGCCGCACGAGATCCTGATCAAGATCCGCGCCGCCTCGCTCAACCGCGCCGACCTGGCGGTGGCATCCGGCCACCGCCACGGCACGGTGGGCGGCACCGACACCATCGTCGGCCTGGAATGCGCCGGCGAGGTCGAGGCGGTGGGCAGCGACGTCAAGGATTTCAAGGCGGGCGATCGCGTCATGAGTTCGGCTGCCGGCAGCTTCGCCGAATATGCCGTCACCGATGCCGGCCGCGCCCACAAGATCCCGGCCAACAACATGACCGACGAGCAGGCGGCCTGCATGGCGGTGGCGGTGCAGACCATGCACAACGCCCTGGTCGGCGCTGGCCGCCTGAAGAAGGGCGAATCGGTGCTGATCCAGGGCGCCAGCTCGGGCGTCGGGCTTTTAGGCATGCAGATCGCCAAGCACATGGGCGCCTCGATCGTCATGGGCACCTCGACCAACGATGGCCGCCGCGCGCGCCTGAAGGAATTCGGCTGCGACCTGGCGCTCGATACGCGCGACCCCAAATGGCCGGACAAGGTCAAGGAGGCGACTGCCGGCAAGGGCGTCGACCTGATCGTCGACCAGGTCTCGGCAAGCGTCGCCAACCAGAACATGGAGGCGGCCGCCCTGCTGGGGCGCATCGTCAATGTCGGCCGGCTGGGCGGCATGAAGGGCGAGTTCAACTTCGACCTGCATGCGCTGAAGCGCATCGACTATATCGGCGTCACCTTCCGCACCCGCACACCCGAAGAGGTGCGCGCCATCGTCAAGGCGGCCCGCGCCGACCTGTGGCCGGCCATCGAGGCGGGCAAGCTTTCCTTGCCGATCGACAAGACCTACCCCCTGGCCCAGGCCGCCGAGGCGCTTGCGCACATGAAGGCCAATGCCCATTTTGGCAAGATCGTCCTGGTCGTGTGACGAGGACCTCCGAGGACATTCCATGAGCAAATCGATCAACCATCTCGCCACCGCCGACGGCCTGTTCTTCGGCAAGGGCGGCCTGGACCAGCGCCGCACCGCCAAGATGGTCGACGAGGCGCTGGCGGGCTGCGACGACGGCGAGCTGTTCCTCGAATACGAGCAGAGCGAGAGCCTGTCGTTCGACGACGGCAAGCTCAAGAGCGCCTCCTACGACACCACCCAGGGCTTCGGCCTGCGCTCGGTCGCGGGCGAGGCGACGGGCTTCGCCCATGCCTCGGCGCTCGACGAGCAGGCGCTGAAGCGCGCCGTCGCCACGGTGAAGACGGTGTGGGCGGGCCACGCCGGCAAGCTCGATGAATCGCCGCGCGGCACCAACCATCTCCTCTATGCCGACGACAATCCGATCGACGGCGAGCCGTTCGCCCGGAAGGTCGCCCTGCTCGAGCAGATCGACGCCTATGTGCGCGGCAAGGAGCCCAAGGCGCGCCAGGTCTCGGTCTCGTTGGCGGCTTCGTGGCAGGTCGTCGAGATCATCCGCGCCGGCGGCTGGCGCGCCGCCGACGTGCGGCCGCTGGTGCGCCTCAACGTCAGCGTGGTCTGCGCCGACGGCAGCCGCATGGAATCGGGCGGCACGGGCAGCGGCCAGCGCGCCGCCTACGGCGACATCTTCAAGCCGGAACACTGGCAGCACGAGGCCGACGAGGCGATCCGCCAGGCGCTGGTCAACCTGCAGTCGGTGCCGGCGCCCGCCGGCGAGATGCCGGTGGTGCTCGGGCCGGGCTGGTCGGGCGTGCTGTGGCACGAGGCGGTCGGCCACGGGCTGGAGGGCGACTTCCATCGCAAGAAGACCTCGGTGTTCACCAAGATGATGGGCGACATGATCGCCTCGCCCGGCGTCACCGTGGTCGATGACGGCACGCTCGCCGATCGTCGCGGCTCGCTCACCATCGACGACGAAGGCACGCCGACGCAGCGCAACGTACTGATCGAGAACGGCCGGCTGGTGGGCCTGATGCAGGACCGCCAGAACGCGCGCCTGATGGGCGCAAAGCCGACCGGCAACGGCCGGCGCCAGAGCCACGCCTACGCGCCGATGCCGCGCATGACCAACACCATCATGCTGGGCGGGAGCGCAGACCCGAAGGAGATCATCGGCTCGGTGAAGAAGGGTCTCTACTGCGCCAATTTCGGCGGCGGCCAGGTCGACATCGTGTCGGGCAAGTTCGTCTTCACCATCACCGAAGGCTACCTGATCGAGGACGGCAAGCTGGGCGCGCCGGTGAAGGGCGCCACCTTGATCGGCGCCGGCTCCGAGGCGCTCACCAAGGTCGGCATGGTCGGCAACGACATGGCGCTCGATCCCGGCATCGGCACCTGCGGCAAGGACGGCCAGGGCGTGCCGGTGGGCGTCGGCCAGCCGACGTTGCGCATCGATGCGCTGACCGTGGGCGGCACGGCGACCGGCTAGCAGCAGCTGGTTCTTTTCACCTCCCCCGTCTTACGGGGGAGGCCGGGAGGGGGAAGGCTCCGATCGATCCGCTCCCTGGAAGAAGATCATGATCTTTGCATTCCACGGAGGCCTGTTTGCGGCTCACCCCCTCCCTGCCTCCCCCGTAAGACGGGGGAGGTGTAAGAGAGGTTACGGCTTGGCCGGCGCCTTGGCGTAGTCGGCGTCGCTCACCGGTTCGAACCAGCTCGTCGCCTCGCCCTTGTCGTTGGTCTCCGACATGGCGAGATGGACCATCATGGTGTCGGGCGCCGAGCCATGCCAATGGCGCGCGTTGGGTGGAATGACGACCGTGTCGCCCGGCTTGATCTCCTGCACCGGCTCGCCTTCGAGCTGGTAGCGGCCGACGCCCGACAGGACGTAGAGGATCTGGCCGACGGCGTGCTTGTGCCAGTTGGTGCGACCGCCCGGCATGAACGACACGCGCGACGCGCGCAGCCGCGACGGCTGCTCGGGCGTGAACACCGGATCCGACAGCACCGTGCCGACGAAATTGGCCGGCTCCGCCTTGGTCGTCGGGCGGGAGGCGGCACGCATGATCCTGGGCTTCATGACGTTTCCTCGATGGTTATGGCATTCCGTCTATCCTAGCGCCGGGCCGCGACTAGGGCGAGTAGAGTCCTTTGGCCGCGGCCAGGCTGACGCAGATCGACTCGATGGCATCAAGGGTCGGCGTCTCCACGCCGGCGCTGCGGGCGAAGGCGAGCGGGGCGCGCACGATCGATTCGATCTCCATCGGCCGGCCGAGATCGTAGTCCTGCAGGATCGACGGACGATGACTGGAATAGACGCGCGCCGGCCCGTAGCGTTTGTCCGGGTGGTCGTCGAGCATCACGCCGTGAGCCGCCGCGACGGCCAGCGCCTCGGCATGGGCGCGCCGCGACAATCGATTGACGATTGGCGTGGCCTGGACCTTCACGGACTGTCCCGTGACAAGGCAGACGGTCGAGCCGGTGAGATTGGCCATCAGCTTGTGCCAGATCTCGTAGCGGATGTCGGTTGTCGCGGGCGAGTCGATGCCGGCCGCTTTCAGCGTGGCGCGCAGCGCTGCAATGCGGGGACTCGGCCGATCGTCCGGCTCACCGACCCAAAGAATGTTGCGGTCTGGCGCTTCGTTGTGCACCACGCCCGGCTCGACGACGTGGTTCGGCGAGCTGACGACGGCACCCACCGCACGATCCAAGCCGACGACCTTGGCGAGCGCCCCGCCCGGATCCAGCCGCGACAGATCCGGCGCCGGCGGGCGCGAGGCAGAGAGGCCATGGCCATACCACCAGGGGATGCCGTTCTGCACGAAAGCCACCGGCGTGTCGGGGCGCAGCAACGGGCCGATGCTGTCGGCAAGGGCGTGCTGGCCCGATGCCTTCATGGTCACCAGCACGGCATCCTGCGGTCCGAGATCGGCCGGCCGGTCGGAGGCATGCACCGGCGCCACGATCTTCTTGTCGCCGGCGAGCAGCGTGAGGCCCTTCGCGCGGATCGCCTCGAGATGCGCCCCGCGCACGACGATGGAAACCTCGTTGCCGGCCGCCGCGAGTCGCGCCGCGAAATTCCCGCCGATGGCGCCCGCGCCGAATACGCAAATCCGCATGCCCCGCTCCCCGATCCTGCCGTAGGCTGGTCCTCCGAAAGAGGAGGAAACAACCATGGCCAACAAGGCTGAATATCGCGGATTGATCCATCGCAACAATGCCGATCTGCAGGCCTGGCTGGCCAAGCGCCCTTCGGAAACGGCCCTTGAGCCCGAGCTGCCGATCATCGATCCGCATCATCATCTCTGGGACACGCCACAGCGCGGCCTCTATTTCCTGCCCGAGCTGCTGGCCGACATCGGCGGCGGCCACAACATCGTCTCGACCGTGTTCCTCGAATGCCAGTCGATGTTCCGCGCCGGCGGACCCGAGGAGATGCGCCCCGTCGGCGAGGTCGAGTTCGTGAACGGCACCGCTGCCATGAGCGCGTCGGGCCAGTACGGCAAGACGCGCGTCTGCGAGGCGATCATCGGCTGGGCCGACCTGATGCTGGGCGCCAGGGTACGCAAGGTACTGGAGGCCGAGATCGAAGCCGGCGGCGGCCGCTTCCGCGGCGTGCGCTACGGCACCTCGCATGACGACAGTGTGGTCGGCAAGCATGTCTCCCGGCCGATCCCGCCGCACCGCCTGCTCGACCCGAAGTTCCGTGAAGGCTTCGCCGAGCTCGGCAAATTGGGCCTCACCTTCGATTCCTGGCACTTCCATCCGCAGCTTCCGGACCTGGTGGACCTGGCGCGCGCCTTTCCCGACACGACGATCATCGTCGACCATGTCGGCGGCGTTTTAGGCGTCGGGCCCTATGCCGGGCGCAGCGCGGAGATCCTGCCGCTGTGGAAGCAGAGCATCGCTGCCCTCGCGCGCTGCCCCAACGTCAACATCAAGCTGGGTGGGCTCGGCATGACGTCGTTCGGCTTCGACTTCCACGAGCGCGAGATGCCGCCCTCCTCGCAGGAGCTGGCGGACATCTGGCGGCTCTATATCGAGACCTGCATCGAGGCATTCGGCCCCTATCGCTGCATGTTCGAGAGCAATTTCCCGCCCGACAAGCAGTCCTGCGGCTACACCGAGCTATGGAATGCGTTCAAGCGGATCACCTCGGGCGCTTCGGCCGCTGAGAAGACCGCCCTCTACAGCGGCACCGCCGCGCGGGTGTATCGAATGATCAAGCCGTAGTGCTGGGGGCGCGCCACCCCAGCCTACTGCCGCGTCTCGGAGAGGCGGAGCGAATCGAGGAAGCGGGTCGCGGCACCCCGACTCGTCGTGTCGTACTTGGCGGTGACCAGCATGCGGTAGAGCCGGTCCTTGACGATGTAGGTGCGCATCATCACGACGGCGCCTTCCGCGTCCTCGATGTCGAGCGCATAGCCGTCCCAGCCCTGCAGGGTGACAGGCTCGTCGCGCACGTACTTGTACTTGGCGCGCGGGAAGGCCTTCTCGGCGTCGCCGCGACCGAGGTCGCGCGCCATCTCCTTGCTGTCGTGGCTGGAGAACCAGCCGGGCTGGTAGTCGACATAGTCGAAGTCGAACATCTCGCCATCGTGCTTGGAGGCCCAGGCGATCCGTTCGCTGGCGTGGCCCTTCTCCGTCTCGTCGGCCTTGGTCTCCGTGACGGGCGCCGGCATCTCAAGCCGGAACCTGAGGTCGCGGCCGACCACCGTCTGCCAGTCGGCAGGCTGCGCCCGCACGGCCAGCGGGGCGGCGAGCAGGGCGAGAACGAGCAGGCGCCTTTTCATGCCGGCGGCACGAGGTCTTTGCGACCCGACCAGTCCCAGGCGAGGCCGGTGCGCGAGACACCGAGCAGCAGGCCGTGCAGTTCCTTGGGATGCACCCAGCCGCCATCGGGATCGGTCGCCGGATCCGATCCGCGCGGCGTATAGCGCGCGTTGGCCTCGAGCAGACGGCCGCGCACGGCCGACCAGTCATGGACCTCGACGTAGCACATATAGAGCGAATCGCCGTGCTTCTTGGCAAAGCGGCCCATCGAATGCACGTCGTCGGTCACCTGGCTGAGCTCGATGCGGTCGAGCCGGTTGGGCGGATCGAACAAGGTGAGCGTGCCGATGTAGCCGAAGCGCTCGCTGCCGATCTCGCTGAAGCGCGCAGGATCGAGCCCGAACAGGCCGGCATAGACGGCCGCCACCCGGCGCCAGTCGCTGACCAGGGTGTTGGTCGTCTCGTAGAGGCTCGACACCGGCCCGATCCGCGGCCGGTAGGTGGTCTCGGAAATCACCATGGGCAGGCCGAAGGTCGTCCCGGGCGAGAGATAGAGCTGCTCGGCGTCGCGGTCGTAGGCAACACCCAGCCCCTCCCAGCGCTTCACCATGCCGTCGAGGTCGGCGGTGCAGTAGCCCGCGGTCATCAGGCCCTCGCCGCGCTTGGCCAGGAAGTCCTGCGTGAGGCCCGCGCCGTCGGGCTCGCAGAGCTCGAACTCGCTCTCACCCACGGCCAGGATCGTGCGCCTGGCGCCGAGATGGCGACTGTGGTCGCGGCGCGCGATCTCCGATCCCAGAAGCAGGCCGAAACGCTGCGCTGCCTTGGCGGCGTCGTGGACGGCAATCTGCACGCGATCGCAGCGGTCGAGCATGGCCCGACGATACCTCAGTAGGCGTAGTCGCGGAACAGCGGCGCGAAGGAGCCCTTCCACTCGCCCTGCCACTTGGCCAGGAGTTCGTCGGCGGGTGCCAGGCCTGACGCCACCGCGCGATCGAGCGGCGCCAGATAGATCGTCTCGTCGTTGCCGTGGGCATCGAGCCGCCGGCGCGCGCGCAGCCCGGCATGCGCGATCTCGACCACCTCGCGCGCCCATTCGGTGAGGCTGCGCCCGCGGAAGATCGTCGACAGCCCGCTCTTCGGCGTCTCGGCGCGCAGGAAGTCGTGGTCGGCGACCGTCCAGCCCTTCACCAGGTCCCACGCCGCATCGAGCGCGGTCCGGTCGTAGAGCAGGCCGACCCACAGAGCCGGCAGCGCATTCAGCGCCGGCAACGGGCCTGAATCGGCGCCGCGCATCTCGAGGTAGCGCTTCAGCCGCACTTCGGGAAACGCCGTCGTGATGTGGTCGGCCCAGTCGTTCAGCATCGGCAGCTCGCCCGGCCGCGCCGGCAGCTTGCCCTTGAGGAAGTCCTTGAAGCTCTGGCCCGCGGCGTCGATGTACTTGCCGTCGCGATAGACGAAGTACATCGGCACGCCCAGCATGTAGTCGACGTAGCGCTCGAAGCCGAACCCGTCCTCGAACACGAAGGGCAGCATGCCGCACCGGTCGGGATCGGTGTCGGTCCAGATGTGGCTGCGGTAGCTCTTGTAGCCCACCGCCTTGCCTTCCTTGAAGGGCGAGTTGGCGAACAGGGCGGTGGCCAGCGGCTGCAGCGCCAGCGAGACACGGAACTTCTTCACCATGTCGACCTCGGATTCGAAGTCGAGGTTGGTCTGCACGGTACAGGTGCGCAGCATCATGTCGAGGCCGAGCTTGCCCTTCTTGGGCATGTAGTCGCGCATGATCTTGTAGCGCCCCTTGGGCATCCAGTGCATGTCCTCGCGCGTCCACTCCGGCGCGAAGCCCAGGCCGATGAAGCCCGCGCCGATCTCGGCTGCCACCTCTTTCACCTCGTCGAGGTGCTGTTCGTTCTCCGCGGCCGTGTCGTGCAGGGTCTCGAGCGGCGCGCCCGAAAGTTCGAACTGGCCACCCGGCTCGAGCGTGATACTGGCGTTGTTGCGCTGGAGCGCGATCGGGTTGTTGCCCTCGACGACCGGTTCCCAACCGAAGCGCGTCATGCCTTCCAGCATGGCGCGGATGCCGTCCGGCCCGTCATAGGCCAAGGGTTTCAGCGTCGCGGTATGGAAGCCGAACTTCTCGTGCTCGGTGCCCATCCGCCACGCTGCGGGCGGCTTGTTGCCGGCAGTAAAGTACTCGATCAGCTGCCGCCGATTCTCGATCGGCGTGCCGCCGCCCGACGGTGGTGCGGACATACGACCTAGACTCCCTCGGTCGCTCCGCAGCTCAAGAGGCCGGGAGCGGCGCGGTCGCATGAGCAATTCTCACGCGAGCACGCGGCTGGTTCATGGTGTTCAGCTTCCCGTCTCCCACACCGGCGGGGGCGAGCGCAAGCGGTCTGACAAGGATCAGACGGGAGCCCTGGATGTGCGGTAATCGGCGGCCAGACGCGGTGTCGGCCTCCGCCAGTCGCCGACCAGCGCCTGCCAGCAGGCGAGCGCTGCAAGGGCCGCGGTATCGGCGCGCAGGATGCGCGGTCCGAGGCCCACTGCCGTTACATCCTTTATCCGACGCAGCGCGCCGAGCTCGGCCGGAGCGAAGCCGCCCTCGGGCCCGACGACGATCGCCCAGGGCGCAACGCGTGCGCTCGCGTCGAGGCCGGACAACACCTCGGCGATCGGCGGGCCGCCGCCGGTCTCGTCGCACATCAGCAGGCGCCGTCCCGCCGGCCAGTCGGCGAGCAGGCGGGTGAGGTCCACGGGCGCGCGGACCTCGGGCACGGTGAGCCGTTCGGTCTGCTCGGCCGCTTCGATCGCATTGGCGCGCAGCCGCTCGACGTTCACGCGCTCGACGTTGGTGTGATGCGTCAAGACCGGCTGCAGCACCGCGGCGCCGAGCTCGGTCGCCTTTTCGGCGATATAGTCGATGCGCGCCCGTTTGACCGGGGCGAAGCACAGCCAGACATCGGGCTCGGCGACCTGTTCGCGCGTGCGCTCGCCCAGCCGCGCCACGGCCGCCTTCTTGCCGCGGCCCTCGAGCGTGGCCCGCCATTCGCCGTCGCGGCCGTTGAACAGCAAAAGCGGCGCACCGTCGGGCCGGCGCATGACGTGACGCAGATAGTGAAACTGCGCCTCGCCCAGCGGCGCCTCGCTGCCAGCCAGAAGATGCGATTCGACGAAGAGACGCGACACGCTCATGGAGTTCGCCCGGCCATGGCTGCATGATGCCGCCATGACTGCCGACAGGACAACCGGCTTCACCGATATCGACCGGCGGCATTGGTCGTTGCGCTACCTGCCGCCGTGGGCGCGGCCCTACGGCCGGCTGGCGCGCTGGGACCGGCCGATCGGCATCTGGCTGCTGATGCTGCCCTGCTGGTGGTCGCTGGCGCTGGCTGCGGCGCCGGACTGGGGCCGGCTGGCGGGCTGGATGGCGCTGTTTGCGCTGGGGGCGCTCGCCATGCGCGGAGCGGGCTGCACCTGGAACGACATCGTCGACCGCAAGGTCGATGCCCGGGTCGAACGCACGCGCGGCCGGCCGCTGCCGGCGGGCGAAGTGACCCTGCGCAACGCGCTCATCTGGACAGTGCTGCAGTCACTGGTGGGTGTCGCCATCCTGTTCAAGTTCAACAAGTTCGCCGGCGGCGTGGCGCTCGCCTCGCTGATCCTGGTCGCGATCTATCCGACGATGAAGCGCCTGACGTCGTGGCCGCAGGTCGTGCTGGGCTTGGCCTTCAACTGGGGCGCCCTGGTGGGCTACGCCGCGGTCACCGGCGCGTTGTCGTGGGCGACGGTCGCGCTCTATGCCGGCGGCGTCGCCTGGACAATGGTCTACGACACGATCTACGCCATGCAGGACCAGCGCGATGATGCCGTGATCGGCGTGCTCTCGACCGCCCGGCGCTTTGCCGCGGCGCCCCGGCGCTGGCTCACCTTGTTCGCCGTGCTGGCGCTTGCGGCGTGGGCGCTGGCCGGCCACCTCGCGTCGCTCGGGCCCTATTATTTCGCGATCCTGCTGGCCATCGCGCTTCACTTCGCGTGGCAGATCGCCTTCCTGAAACCGCACGACCAGGCCGACTGCCTGGCGAAGTTCAAGGCCAATGCCTGGCTCGGCGTGCTGCTGACCGCTGCCGTCATCGCCGGCCGCCTGCCCGCCTAGCGCATGGCGCGCCTGCCCGCCGATCCCGAGGGCTTCATCCGCGCCAACACCGCGCTCGAGGCGCCGGCGATGGTGCCGGAGTTCAAGCTCTGGCTGGCCAGCGAATATGTGCCGATCTGGCAGGCCACCGAAGCGTGGCTGGAGGAACAGAACGTCGATCCGCCCTACTGGGCCTTCTGCTGGCCGGGCGGTCAGGCGATCGCGCGCTACCTGCTCGACAATCCGACTTTGGTCGAAGGCCGGCGCGTGATCGATTTTGCCGCCGGCTCCGGCGTCTCTTCCATGGCGGCAGCCCGCGCCGGCGCGGCATCGGTGCTGGCCAACGACATCGACGCCCTCTCGCTGGTCGCCGCCCGCCTCAACGCCCGCGCCAATGACCTCGCCTTCGATGTCAGCATGGATGACTGGCTGGCCGGTCCCGCGGGCGCGCCCGACGCCGATATCGTCATTGCAGGCGACGTCTGTTACGAGCGCAGCATGTCGACACGCGCGCTCGCCTGGCTACGCGGCCACGCCCGCCTCGGCCGGCTGGTGCTGCTGGGCGATCCCGGTCGCAACTATTTCAGCGCCCAGGGTCTCGAAGAGCGGGCGCGCTATGAGATCCCGACCTCGCTGCAGCTGGAGAACCGAGGTATGCGTGAAACGGTGGTATGGCGGGTGCTGCCTCATCCGTAGGCAAGAGTTATAATTCCTTCACTGTTCTTTCACATGGGATTCGGGTAAACGGCCGCTTCATGCCCAAGGCAACCCTCAAGCCCACCGACTTCGCCACCCTTTACGAAGGCTTCAACGCCCCGGTGTCGCGCTTCGACTGCGGCCGCAAGTGTGCGCCGCTGAACGGCGGCGAGCCGGTGTGCTGCTCGACCCAGAACGCCGTGCCGGTGGTCCACAAGGTCGAGTTCGAGCTGCTCAAGACCCGCACCGACCTGTGGTCCAAGTTCAAGCCTTACGACTATGCCACCAAGCAGATCGTGGCCGAGCTCACCAGCGACTGCATGGCCATCCACTGCAAGGGCGCGCGCCATTGCGAGCGCGACAACCGTACCATCGCGTGCCGAGGCTTCCCATTCTATCCCTACCTCACGCGCGAGCGGCAGTTCGTCGGCATCGGCACCTACTGGGTGTTCGAGGACCGCTGCTGGATGATGTCGAACCTCGAGATCGTCGACCGCGCCTTCGTCGAGCAGTTCATCGCGACCTACGAGGCGCTGTTCGTGAAGGACAAGAGCGAGTTCACGACCTACGTCGATTTCTCGGCCTCCGCGCGGCGCGTCTATTCGCGCTGGAAGCGCGAGATCCCGCTGCTCGGCCGCCAGGGCGAACTGTTGATCGTCCAGCCCTCGACCGGCGCTATCCGCCGGGGCGCCAAGAAGGACTTCCCCAAGGTCGCGCCGTTCTCCTCCGAAAAGGAGTATCGTGCGGCCGTCAAGGAAGCCGGTGGCGAAGTGCCCAAGGATGGACTGCGCGCCGCCTGAGCTCCTCGCGTTCCAAAGGAGCCATTCATGCGCCGCTCGATCCTGACTTTACTGTTGTCGCTGTTGACGCTCCCGGCGCTCGCCGAGGAAATCGGCTCGGTCGGTTATCGCTTCAAGTGGCTGGGCCCCAACGACAAGATCGTCGTGGAAGCGTTCGACGATCCTGACGTGCCGGGCGTCACCTGCTACATGTCGCACGCGCGCACCGGTGGCATAAAAGGCGCCATCGGGTTGGCCGAGGACCCGGGTGAGGCTTCGATCGCCTGTCGCCAGGTGGGACCGGTCGACGCGGCCAAGCTCGCGCATTTGAAAAGCCCGCACGAGGTGTTCAGCGAGCGTGCCTCGCTGATCTTCAAGACAACCCAGGTGACGCGCTTCTGGGACAGCAAGCGCCAAGCCCTGATCTATCTCGTCTACACCGACCGCATCATCGAAGGCAGTCCGCGCAATTCGATCAGCGTCGTGCCGCTCGCGGTCAAATAGCCTCACCGGTAGAGAAACGTCCCCAGCAGCACCCAGCGCGCAGCGTCGGCGCGGCCGCGCTTGGCGACCAGCGGCGTGGTGTAGTGCCAGAACGGCAGACGGTAGGCCATCACGGCGGCGGGCTTGGCGACCGACACGATCTCGCTGAAATGACCGGCGCGGCTATAGACCAGCCATTGATGCGCCACGCCCGGCGAGCAAAGGCTGAGATGAAGGTCGATGTAGCCCGCCCTCGCGTCCTTGTTCTCGGGATGATGGTCGTTGTGCGGCCCGGCATAGTCGCCCGGCCCGTAGCGCAGCACCTGCAGACCCCAGCCCGACGCGAGCTTGCGGCCGGCCAGCGCCTCGGCGAAGGCGCGGAACGACGCCGACCGCAGCAGCCGCAGCAGTCCGATGCCCTCCGCTGTTTTCACGCCGGGCTCGCGCCGGCTTTCGAAAAAGATCGTGCGCGCGCGGCTGGTCTTGGGCAGCCTCTCGCCGTAGTCGTGGCGCATGGCCGAGATACTCTCGGGCGGGATCGGCCGCTCCATCAATTCGAGCGTGTCGACCAGGGACGCTTCCAGAACGCGGCGCACGCGCTCGACCTTGCGGCGATCCAGAAGATTGTCGCGCGCCAGGAAACGCGTCCGGGGATTGGCCAACGTCCCGCACAGAGAATGCGTGCCGGCAAGAACCCTTCGGCCTGCCGGACTTAGCAGGTCTTCGAACTCCGCCGGGATGGCGTTTGCTCTCATGCGCTGCCCACTCTAAAGGACAAGCCCAGGATGCCATACGCCTCGCTCCGGGATTTCATCGCCCGGCTGGAACAAAGCGGCCGGCTGGTGCGCGTGAGCGCGCCGGTATCACCGTATCTGGAGATGACCGAGATCCAGACGCGGCTTCTGGCCGAAAAAGGCCCGGCGGTGCTGTTCGAGAACGTCGTGCGGGCCGACGGCACGCGCTCGGACATCCCCGTGCTGGTCAATCTCTTCGGCACGGTCGAGCGCGTCGCCTGGGGCATGGACCGCGAGCCCGGCGAGCTGCGCGGCGTGGGCGAGACGCTCGCCTTCCTGCGCCAGCCCGAGCCGCCCGGCGGCTGGCGCGAGGCGCTCGATATGCTGCCCATGCTGCGCACCGTGATGGCGATGAAACCCCGGACGGTGGGCAGCGCGCCGTGCCAGGAGATGGTGCTCACCGGCACCGACATCGATCTCGGCCGTCTGCCGATACAAACCTGCTGGCCGGGCGAGCCCGCACCGCTCATCACCTGGCCGCTGATCGTGACGCAGGGACCCAACCCGAAAGGTGACAGGCAGGACAGCTTCAACCTCGGCATCTATCGCCTGCAGGTGACCGGCCGGAACTCGACCCTGATGCGCTGGCTGAAGCATCGCGGCGGCGCCCAGCATCACCAGCGCTGGAAGGGCGCGGGCAAGCGCGAGCCGCTGCCGGTGGCTGCCGTAATCGGCGCCGATCCCGGCACCATTCTCGCGGCCGTCACGCCGGTACCCGACACGCTGTCGGAATACCAGTTCGCGGGCCTGCTGCGCGGCAAGAAGGTCGAGCTGGTCGACTGCAAGACCGTACCTCTCAAAGTACCGGCCGAGGCCGAGATCGTGCTCGAAGGCCATGTCAGCCTCGACGATTACGGCGACGAAGGCCCGTACGGCGATCACACCGGCTATTACAACAGCGTCGAGCAGTTCCCGGTGTTCACGCTGAGCGCCATCACCATGCGGCGCAGCCCGATCTATCTGTCGACCTTCACGGGACGGCCGCCCGACGAGCCCAGCGTGCTGGGCGAGGCGTTGAACGAGGTGTTCATTCCGCTCTTCCAGCAGCAATTCCCCGAGATCGTCGATTTCTGGCTGCCGCCCGAAGGCTGCAGCTATCGCATCGCCGTGGTCTCGATGAAGAAGGCCTACGCCGGCCACGCCAAGCGGGTGATGATGGGCGTGTGGAGCTACCTGCGGCAGTTCATGTACACCAAGTGGGTGATCGTGGTCGATGCCGAGGTCGATGCGCGCAACTGGAAGGACGTGATGTGGGCGGTCTCCACGCGCATGGACCCGGCGCGCGACATCACCGTGATCGAGAACACGCCGATCGATTATCTCGACTTCGCGAGCCCGGTGTCGGGCCTCGGCTCCAAGATCGGCCTCGACGCGACGACCAAGTTCCCCGGCGAGACCAATCGCGAATGGGGTCGCGAGATCAGGATGGACCAGGCCGTCATCGACAAGGTCGACGCGATGTGGGGCGCTCTGGGACTTCCGGGAAGCGGCAAAAAGATCTGGCGCTAGGCCGTCGGATTTCCTTCGACCTGCCGTGCTCCCTCATAGGGCCGATGCCACGGCGGCGCCGCCTTCATCCAGATATCGGCCTGAACCTTGAAGTCCGAGCGGTCATCCAGGCTGCCGACCTTCACCGAAACCAGGCCAGGATTGCTGTCGGGCTGCGAGAAGAGATGGACGCCGCAATTGCCACAGAAGCTGCTGCCCCCACTCGTCGTCGTCGCCTTGTAGACCTTGGGCTCTCCCTTCACGACGGCGAAGCCCGTTCGATAAAACACCATCGACACGTTCTCGGCGCCGCCCGACACGCACTGACAGTCGCGGCAGTGGCACGCGACGCCGGCGATCGGCGCGCCTTTGACCTCGTAGCGGATGGCGCCACAGCGGCAGCCTCCGTTTCTGTGCAACGTTGCCATCTCTACCTCCGTCAAGGTGCTCGAACGAGAGTCAGGCGCGCATGCCGGGCAGCACATGGGCAACGACGAGCTGCCGGCCCACCGTTGCATCATCCGCATCAGATCCGCGCATCCCGCCGCTGATCGCCACCTTGTCGAGGCCCAGCGCCGCGAGCGCGCGTAGGCGCTCGATGCAGCGCTCCGGCGGCCCGACGATGGCGAAGCGGTCGACGAAATCGTCTGTCAGCGTGCCGGCCTGGCGGGAATCGCCGCGCGTGTGGGCGCGCATGTCGTAGTTGCTGCGCAGCGCCTCGAGCACGGCGCGGTCGCCCGTCGATACCGGTCCGTTGGCCTTGCCATGCATCACCGAGAAGCGCGCGAAGGTCGTGAGCCCGCCGCGCACCAGGCCGCGCGCGGCGGTCATGTCGCTGTGGCAACCCAAATTGACGTAGGCACCGAAGGCGATGCCGTCGGGATCGAGGCCGGCGTCCCGGCGGGTCTTGCGCGCGAGCGCAATCCCCCACGCCAATCGGTCGAGATCGGCACCCAGCGCGAACATCACCCGCTCGGCGTGCAGCGCCGCCATGGCGATGACCTTGGGGCCGCTGGCGGCGACCTCGACCGGCACCTTGGCGCCGCCGGCGATCCAGCCGATGCGGCTCGTCGCAGGTGCGTCGTGGAGTTCCAGCGCCGACATCGGTGGCGCCACCTCGGGCGGAATGTCGATCTCGTCGAAGCTCACCGCTTCGCCGCGGAGATAGGTCTGCAACTGACGCAAGTAACGTTCGAACTGCGCCAGCCGGGCCGGCGCTCGGCCGAGATGGGCGAGTGCCGAATCGCCACGGCCGATGCCGAGCACGGCACGGCCGTTCGAGACGCGATTGACGCTGCCGATCGCGGTGGCGGTCGCCGCCGCGTGGCGGGTGACCGAGTTGGTAACCCCCGTTCCAAGCCCGATGCGCGTCGTGGCGGCGGCGGCCAAAGCGAGCGAGACGTAGGGATCGCCGGAGAGATTCTGCGAATCGACCACCAGCATACCGTCCCAGCCGGCAGCTTCGATTTCTCGCGCGGTGCGCGCCGCGCCGCGCGCCGAAGCGACCCCGGTGGTCCACAATTGCACGTTCTTCCTCCCTTTCAGCGTTTGTCGGATATGGCCGCGCTAATGTAAACTCCCTTAACATGAGTTGGAAACGCCGGGCCGAGCGCGCCTATCACCACGGCAATCTGCGCGAGGCGCTGATCCAGGCCGCGCGTGAGCTGATCAAGGAGAAGGGCCCGGCCGGCTTCACCTTCGCCGATGCCGCACGCTCGGCAGGCGTCAGTGCGGCAGCACCCTACCGTCACTTCCGCGACCGCGAGGCGCTGTTGGCCGACGTGGCGCGCGAAGGCTTCCAGCGCTTCGAGGCCATGCTCTCGACCGGCTGGGCCGGCGGCAAGCCCGATGCGCTGACCGCCTTCAACAATGTCGGCCGGGCCTATCTCGCCTTCGCCCGCGCCGAGCCCGCCTATTATGCCGCCATGTTCGAGTCAGGGCTGCCGCCCGACCTCAACGCCGATCTGCGCGCGGCGGCCGACCGCGCCTTCGGCGTGCTGCGCACCGCGGCTGACTCTTTGGTGGCGATGCTGCCCGCGGCCAAGCGGCCCCCCGCCTTGATGATGAGCCTGCACGTCTGGTCGATGGCGCACGGCATCGCCTCGCTGTTCGGCCGCGGCGATGCCGGCCGCCGGACCTTGCCCATGACGGCCGAGGAGCTGCTCGAATCGGCCATGCTTATCTACCTGCAGGGGCTGGGTTTTCCCCAAAAGTCCTGAGGGGGGCCTTGACTCCCTCAGGTGGAATGCCCAATGTAAATGTCGTTAACATTTACATCGTTAACGCAGACAAGGGAGCCCACCATGACGGGCCTGATGGAAAGACTGGACGACATTCCCCGGCCCGCCTGGATCGCCCTGGTGGTCGTGAGCTTCATCGTGTTCTGGCCGATCGGCCTGGCCCTTCTCATCTATCTGAAATGGAGTGGACGCATGTTTTGCTCGAGGTACGGCCGCTACGGCCATTGGTCTGGACCCGACGGCCGCACCGCTGGCCGTGAAGCGCGCGACGAATTCCGCGCCTGGCGCCGCCGTCATCGCTGGGGCCATGAGGGCAGTGGCAACGTCGCCTTCGACGAGTACCGCGAGGAGACCTTGCGCAAGCTCGACGAGGAGCAGCGCGAGTTCCGCGACTTCCTCGATCGGCTGCGCGCCGCCAAGGACCGTGCCGAGTTCGACCAGTTCATGAACGAGCGCCGCAATCGGCCGCCTGCCCCGGAGCCGCCGCCGGCCGCATCCCCCGCCGCTTAAGGCCATTCACGCCCCCTCCCCGCGAAAGCCGGGAGGGGTTCGTGCGTCAGTAATCGAGTTTCATCGGCAATTTGTGCTCGACCGCCCGCTGGGCGAGGTCGAGCAGGACCGCAAAGGCATAGCGCGCGCAGAGTTCGAGCGGCGCCTCATCGGCCGGTGGCTCGCGGCACCATCCCGCCACGGCAGCGGCGTCCGCCTTCCAGGTCGCCGCGTTCAGTTCGTCGAGCTGGCGGCGCAATGTGGTGGTCGAACCGACAACCACCCGCCTGCCGTCGATATCCTCCCCTTCGAAGGTGAATTCGAAGGGGCTGGGCAACCACAACTCGACATTGCGCACGAGATGGGAGTAGCGCGAGCGGAAGCCCGCGACATTGCTGCGCATCAAGGCGGGATCGTTGTCCCATTCCTCGGGCAGCGTGGCCGGCTCGCGCAGCGCCGGATGCTCGGCATAGGCCGCCCACAGGACCAGCGAGCCGAAACCGTCCCAGCCCGGCCGGCCGGTGAAATACGGCCCTTCCAGGTTCTCGTCCCAGTCGAGCGGCCGCGCGATCTTGCTGCCGAGCGACTCGCTCAGGGTCGCCCGCCAAGCCACGACCGCCGAAGGAATCCTCTCCGGGTCCTTGAGACGGTCGGCCGGCCCGCCTGGGCGTCCGATCTGATACTGCGCGCCGCGTTCGCGCGCCGTCTTCTCCGCGATATTCTCCCACTCACCGGCGTAGTACCGCGCGAGCGACCCTACATAGACGTCGAGGGCCATGAACGAGGGGTCCTTTATCCTGCGATGGGCGCGTCTACGCTTTTGCCACTTGAAGTTGTTCTGACCTATAATTTATCCCGCGTCAGGAATCGAATGCAAACATCTAATCGATAATATTGCGCACATCACAACTTCGTTCCCCGGCTCACGCCGGATCCTTCGACCGGTAGATCACGACCAGCGCCCGCGATTCGCCGCGCAGGCTGCGGCCGCGATGGGGGATTTCGGCGTCGAAATAGGCGCTGTCGCCCGGCTGCAGAATCCAGGTCCTGTTGCGGCCGTCGATCGTGGCTTCGAACTCGACCTTGCCGGAGAGGATGAACATGAACTCCTCACCCTTGTGTTCGAAACGGATGTCCTTGTCGACCCGCGAGGGAAACACCATCACGAACGGTTCCATCTGCTTGTGATGGCGCTTGTGGGCAAGCGCTACGTAGTCGTAGCCGAACGAGCTGCCGCCGCGGATCGCCGTCTCGCGCTCCCACGATCGCACGATGCTGATGGCGTCGTTGGCCGCATGGGCGGGCGCGGCCTCGAACAGGTCGGCGAGGTCGGTGTCGAGGACCTGCGCGATCTTCACCAGCGTGCCGATCGGCGGAATGACCTTGGAATTCTCGATCTTGGAGAGATAGCCCTTGGTGAAGCCCGCTTTGGCGGCCAGCCGGTCCTGCGTGAAGCCCACGCCGGCACGCAGGGCAGATATTCTCCGGCCCAACAGGAGCTCGACCTCGGTCGGCCGCGCTGCCGTCGCTCGACGCTTCGCCGGCGCCACGCGCTTGGCTACCTTGCGGCTTCCAGCGGTGGGAATTGTTCGAGATTTGCCGACCATGCGCGTTGGTATTCCAGGATGCGGGCGGTTTCGTTGGCCACGTCGGCGCCGTAAAACCTCTTCAGAAGATGCAGCATCGCGTCGATGCAGAGCGACACCCCTCCGCCGGTTATTACACGATCCTCGTCGACCAGGCTTGCCTCCCGCACGTCGATCAGGGGATGCAGCTCGCGCATCCTCTGGATCGGCGGCGCCTCGGGCGGCACGACCGCACGCTTGGTGGTCGCCCGCTTGCCGTCGAGCACGCCGCTTGCTCCCAGGATCATGCCGCCGGTGCAGACCGACACCAGCAGCGTGTCGGCCGCGCGCTGGCGCAGCGCCAACAGCGTCTGCGGCCGCAGGCTTTCGCTCTCCCAGCCCGGCCCGCCGGTGACCACGATCACGTCCTGCCGCGGCGCCGCACCGAGCGCATGATCGGCCATCACGACCAGGCCGTTCGACAGTTTCACCGCACCGGCCGCCGGCGCCAGCGTGCAGATCTCGATGTCGGGCCGGATGCGGCGCGCCATCGACAGCACGCCGAACGTCGCCAGGTCTATCGGCTCGACCCCGTCGTAGATGAAGATGCCGAATTTCATGCCGTGTTCCTTCCGACCGGTGATCCCAACAGGCAACTTTCGCGCCGAAAAGTTGAATGGCATGAAACATGCGGCATATCCGGCGAACGCTGTGCCGGCCCCGGGGAATGGCGAATTTCCAGGCAAACGGCCCGCCTTTCGAGGGTCGACCGTCGCGAAAAGGAACACTGCCATGGCTTCGACGACTGCCGCTATCGGTTCGGCCAGCCCCACCACCCCGAACATGGGGGCGATCGCCTTCGCCGGCACCCTGGGCACCATCATCGAATGGTACGACTTCCTGATCTACGGCACTGCCGCCGCCCTGGTCTTCAACAAGCTGTTCTTTCCCACCGTCACGCCGCTCGCCGGCACCTTGGCGGCTTTGGCGACCTATGCGGTGGGCTTCGTGGCGCGGCCGGTGGGCGGCGCGCTGTTCGGCTATTTCGGTGACCGCATCGGGCGCAAGTCGATGCTGATGCTCACCATGTTCGTGATGGGCCTGGGCACGTTCCTGATCGGCCTGCTGCCGACCTACGGCCAGATCGGCATCTGGGCGCCCGCCCTGCTGGTCGTGCTGCGCTTCATCCAGGGTATCGGGCTGGGCGGCGAATGGGGCGGCGCCTCGTTGATGGTGCTGGAGCACGCACCGTCGGACCGCCGCGGCTTCTACGGCAGCCTGGTGCAGGTCGGCTTCCCGCTGGGATTG
>Ga0308309_10000208_pt1 | contig 42923 bp, 37 predicted proteins | sample HubBroMetageWFT5_FD_192491 | JGI IMG/M metagenome (GOLD analysis project Ga0308309, IMG submission 192491) | Warmed and freeze-thawed soil microbial communities from the Hubbard Brook experimental Forest, New Hampshire - Hubbard Brook CCASE Soil... | ecosystem: Environmental > Terrestrial >...
GAAACTTGCCCTACGGCATTGCCTTCGATGGAGAACATATATGGGTGACTGCAGGCCTGCAGCTCGCAGAGCTACGGGCCAGCGACGGTAAGACTTTGCGCGTCTTCTATGCACACACGAACTTTACCGGGGTGGCGTTTGATGGTGCAAACGTCTGGGTGGCTGGCTACAACAGTAACAAAGTCGGAAAAATGTAACGCAGATCAGGGCTACGATTTCAGCCTGACTTGCGAAATCAATTTATGCGCCAGCGCGAGGATGTAGGGCACGCGCGTTTCATCGCCGAAGATCACGAATCCAACGTGAGACGGCCATCATGGCAAGTGGTGGCCGTTTCGCGGTTCCTACGGCAGGCGAGAAGCGAGCCTCCCAGGCTGCTTGTGTCAATTGGGAAATGATCCAAACAGACTGCTTCTAACCGACCTCTCCCACCCCAGGACACAACGCGGAGACCGCGCAATAAACAACTGCGAGAGCGCAGAAAAAGAGCTACAATTCTCCCGCTATCCCAAGCGGCCCGTCGGCTCGGATTGAGCAGTGCTTAGCGGGTAGTCCGCCCATGGTTTGCATCGTGAGGGATTTCCCGAGTTTGGATACAGGAGGATACCTATATGGCAACAGCTTTGAAGATCGTTCCACCGGAAGCAAGAGTCACCAGCTTTGTTTCCAGAAAACACAAGATGTTGATCAACGGCAAGTGGGTGGACTCGGTGTCCGGCAAGACCTTCCCCACTTATAACCCCGCCACCGGAGAAGTTATGGCGCAGGTGGCTGAGGGCGATCGTGAGGACATCAATCGTGCCGTGACGGCCGCTCGCAATGCTTTCGAGAAAGGCCCGTGGCGTAAGCTCACCGCATCCGAACGCGGGCGGCTGATTTGGAAGTTGGGAGACCTGCTGGAAGAAAACCTGGAGGAGTTTGCCGAACTGGAGAGTCTGGATAACGGCAAACCCCTCACCGTTGCGCGGGTTGCGGACGTCCCGTTGGCCGCAGACCTGTTTCGCTATATGGCAGGTTGGGCGACGAAGATCGAAGGCAACACCATTCCGATTTCCGTGCCGTACACGCCAGGCGCCCGTTATCTCGCTTACACGCTGCGAGAGCCGGTCGGAGTTGTCGGCCAGATCATTCCCTGGAATTTCCCGCTGCTGATGGCGGCGTGGAAGCTGGGGCCGGCGCTGGCTACCGGAAACACGGTGGTCCTGAAACCAGCCGAGCAGACGCCGCTCACGGCGCTTCGTCTCGGTGAACTGATTCAGCAAGCCGGCTTCCCGGATGGCGTGGTCAACATTGTCCCCGGCTACGGCGAGACGGCTGGAGCGGCGCTGGCAGCGCATCCTGACGTGGACAAAGTCGCTTTCACCGGATCGACCGAAGTCGGCAAACTGATTCTTCAAGCGGCGGCGGGGAACTTGAAGAAAGTCTCGCTCGAACTCGGCGGAAAGTCTCCCAACATAGTTTTCGCTGACGTGGATCTGGATGCGGCCATCGCCGGCTCGGCCAGTGCCATCTTCTTCAACCATGGACAGTGCTGCTGCGCGGGTTCACGATTGTTTGTCGAGAAGAAAGTCTTCGACAGAGTGGTCGATGGAGTGGCGGAGAAGGCTTCGCAAATCAAGGTTGGAGCGGGATTCGATCCCTCCACCGAGATGGGCCCGCTGGTCTCCAAGGAACAATTGGACCGGGTGTGCGGTTATCTCGAATCCGGATTCTCCGAAGGGGCCAAGGCGGTGGTCGGCGGAAGCAGGGCCGGCGACAAGGGCTACTTTGTGAATCCGACGGTGCTGGTAAACACTAATCCGAACATGAAGGTCGTGCAGGAAGAAATCTTCGGACCGGTGGTGACCGCCATCCCGTTCGAAGACCCTGCCGAGTTGGTCTCCCAGGCCAACAACTCAGCGTATGGCCTGGCGGCGGGCATCTGGACGCGCGACATCCAGAAAGCTAATCGCCTGGCGGCTGATTTGCGCGCCGGTACGGTGTGGATCAACTGCTACAACATCTTCGACGCCGCGCTGCCCTTCGGCGGATACAAGCAGTCCGGCTGGGGACGCGAGATGGGTCACGAAGTGCTGGAGCAGTACACGGAAGTGAAAGCAGTTTGCAGCGCGATGTAAGCTTAAGTCGCGATTCAAGACGGCGGCCGGGATGGAACAATCGAACCCTTCCGGCCGCTTTTGTCAACGTAGGCCGTGCCGAGGTCCGGCGTGCGCCCGGCGTCTGCGCTCCACTGAATCCGACTCCCTCACTCTGGACAACACAACATCCGGTTGTTATGTGGCACCGACATCCGCCGGGACGGTGGCGTCCACTGGAATGCCATTGCTTACGATTACCGGGCTTGCGAGTCTAAAGCTGGTACGCTTAACTACAGCACTTTTGCGTTCGTACCAATCCTAGGTCCAGTGAGCCCTAAAATGAAGAACCAATCGCTTTCCTGCCTTTGTGTCCTGCTGCTGGCATCGTTCGCTATGGCCCAGCGCCTCCCGGAAACTGCCGTCCCGGAGAACTACAAGCTGACCTTCACGCCGAATTTCGACAAGAACAACTTTACCGGCGCGGAAACCATAACGATCCGGGTGCTGAAGCCGACGTCGCAAATCATCCTGAACTCGGCGGACATTGAAATCAGCAAAGCCACAATTGTCAGCGACAGCGTTACCCAGACTCCCATCGTCACCTTTGACAAGGAGAAGGAGATGGTGACGTTAGCGGTAGGGAAGGAACTGCAGCCGGGGCCCGTCACCCTCGAAATCAAGTACGTGGGCATTCTGAACGATCAACTCCGCGGCTTCTACCTAGGGAAAGATGCCGAGGGACACAAGTATGCTGTGACCCAGCTCGAGGCCACCGACGCGCGCCGTGCCTTCCCATGCTTTGACGAGCCTGCCTACAAGGCGACTTTTGATATCACCGTTGTTGCCGACAAGGGGCTGATCGCAATCGCGAACACCAAGATGATTTCTGACGCACCCGGACCAGGTGAAAAGCACACGGTGCGCTTCGCCACTTCACAGAAAATGTCGTCGTACCTGGCGGCCATCGCGGTGGGAAACTTTGAATACGTCGAGGGTGAAGCGGAAGGGATCCCAATCCGGATCTACAGCATGCCGGGCAAGAAGCAACTGGGCATGTTTGCGCTTCAGGCGACCGAATACGCCCTCCAATATTACAACCATTACTTCGGAATTAAGTACCCGTACGGCAAGTTGGACTGGATCGCACTGCCCGACTTTTCCGCGGGCGCGATGGAAAACATCGGCTTCATCACTTCGCGTGAGTCAGAGCTCCAAGTGGATGAACAACACGTTTCACTGGCCCAGGAGAAGAATGTCGCCATCGTTGTGACTCACGAGATCGCACACCAATGGTTTGGCGATCTGGTAACCATGAGCTGGTGGGACGACGTATGGCTCAACGAAGGTTTTGCCACCTGGATGGAAGGCAAACCGGTGGACGCTTGGAAGCCGGACTGGCATGTCGGTCTTGACGAAGTCAGCCGTGGAGACATTCTTACGACTGTTGGCGCGCTGAACGTGGATTCGCTGGCCAGCACCCGCGCGATTCACCAGCCGGTTGAAACTCCGGGGCAGATTCAGGAGCTGTTCGACGGCATCGCCTATGGCAAGTCGGCGGCGGTGTTGCGCATGCTTGAAGCCTATATCGGGCCGGAAACTTTTCGTGCCGGCGTCAATGAATACCTAAAGCGTCACGCCTATGGCAATGCCACTGCGGAGGACTTCTGGGCCACGCTGGCCCAGGTGTCGAAGAAGCCGGTGGATCAGATTATGGCGACGTTCGTGAAACAGCCGGGTGTGCCGATGGTCAGCCTCAAGACACAATGCACGGGCAATTCGACCACCGTCGCAATGAAGCAGCAGCGCTACTTCTACGACCGGACCAAACTCGATGCTGCTAACGATCAATTGTGGCAAGTGCCGGTTTGCCTGAAGGCTGGACCGGTGGCAGGATCTGAACAGGGCTCGCAAACATGCGAACTGCTCACCAAACGGGAAGAGAGTTTTACGATTCCGGGCTGCTCAGCCTGGGTATTGGGGAACTCCGGTGGCACCGGTTACTATCGCACCGCATACGAACCCGAAGCCGTTCGAGCGCTGGCGGGTGATGCCGAGGCTGCACTGAGTCCCCAGGAGCGACTCCTGTTGCTCATCGATACCTGGGCATCCGTGCGGGTGGGACGGCAGCCTGTAGGTGACTATCTGACATTGGCGGAGGGCGTCCAGACCGAGCCGGACAGAGCAGTTATGGCGCTGGTGCTTGGACAGCTCAACACCATCGGCCGTTACATTGTGACGGATGATGACCGCCCAGCTTATCAGCTCTGGGTTCGCAACACCCTGAACCCCGTGGCCAAGAGAATCGGCTGGGAACCAAAGCCCGGTGAGAGCGAAGACGCTAAGAATCTGCGGCCACTTCTGCTCAACGCGCTCGGAGGTCAAGGGCGCGATCCGGAAGCCATCGCCGAAGCCCGGAAGCTGGCGGAGCAAGCGTTACAGGATCCTCGTTCGGTTGGGAGTGACTTGGCTACGGCGGCGTTTGGACTGGCCGCGTCCAATGGAGGGCCCGATGTCTATGACAAGATCATGACCGCGATGAAGGGTTCGAAGACTCCGGAACAATATTATCTTTACTTCTATACCTTGCCGAGTTTCAGCGATTCCCACCTGCTGCAACGCACGCTGGACTTCGCCATTTCGCCGGATGTGCGTTCGCAGGATAGTTTAGGACTGATTGGCAACGTGATGGGCAATCCAGACGGCCAGAAACTCGCATGGGATTTCGTCCGGTCTCACTGGGAAGAAGTTGTGAAGGCGGGAGGACCTTTCGCCAGCGCTCAACTTCAGGGCAACGTGGGTGTCTTCTGCGATTCCGCCATGAAAGATCAGGTTCAGGAGTTCTTCTCGGCGCATCCATCGTCCGCGGCGGAAAGGACATTGCGGCAATCGGTGGAACGCATTAACAACTGCATCGCAATGAAGACCCAGCAATCCGGTCAACTGGCATCGTGGTTGCAAGGCCAAGGCGGTTCGTCGGCTGCTGGGGCCGCGGCGCACTGATCGTTAAACAGTAGCATCATGGGCGGGCGCGATGCCCGCCCTGGGGCCGGTGAGGACGCCGGCGCTATGACTTAATCAATATCCCGAAACACGGAAGCTTGCGGCTTCGCTCCAGCTCCGCTCTCCTGCTGCTTTTGCCAGTCGGCCTCGCTAAGCACGGAGATAGTCTCCATCTTCTTCTTTTTCAGATCGGCATTGATCGCGGCTAGCTCTCTGTCCGTTAGTTTGCGGAAATCCGTGATGACATCATCCAGTTCCTTTGAGAGCGAGGCGGCGCGTGCCGTCTGGTCGGCGGTCGGACGGCCCTCATAACCGTTTACGTCACCGTACACTTCGCCGAGGTGTTCACGGATCCGTTCTTCACCAGTGATCGCGCCGCCCTCTTTTGTGGCCACGATCTTGGAACGCAATTCTCCCGACTTGTCGGCCAGATGCTCAAGGCGCGCGCGGAGAGCATCCTTCGGCGGAAGCTTGGAGGCATCCGCAGTCGCTGCATCGCGTACTCCCTCGATGGCAGCCACCCCGTAGCTCATGTGGCCCATCGTTTTGCCCAACTGAACCACCAAGTCGAACTGGGCTTTGCGATCTTCGACCGTGTAAGTAGCGCGGGGATCAAGCACCACATGCAGCGGTGCGGTGTATACCTGATCGCCCTTGGTCATCTTGATGGAGTAAGTGCCGGGCATCACGCGCACCCCCTGGGCTGCCTGAAACAAGGCACTCGCCGCGGGCGGAACGGTGGGAGGTTTCAGCCGCATCGACCAGGTAGCCCGGTTGATGCCGCGATGTTTGCTACCCGGAACCGTATCCACCAGCTTGCCATCCTGATCAAGAATCTCAATCTTCAGATCGCCGAAGATGTGGCGGCTTTTCTGGTAGTAGGTAATGAACGCATCCCCAGGCCGGCTGGGGCCATTGAAAGTCTCGTCGCCCTCGGCCCAACCGCCGTTGGCCTGGAAGTATTGAATCCCCGGACGACCTTCCAGCAACACGGCGTCTTTGCTCATCAAGTCAGGGGTGAGAGCGCGCAGCGGAGAAATGTCATCGATAATCCAGATGCCGCGACCGTGGGTAGCCAGCACCAGGTCGGAATCCCGCGCCTGTACCGCGATATCACGCACTGCCGCCGAGGGGAAATTGGTGGCCTTGTACTGGGCCCAGTGCGCGCCCCCGTCGTAGGAGATCCAAAGCCCCATCTCCGTGCCCAGGAAGAGCAGATTGGGATCGACGCTGTCTTCCTTGATCACGTGGGCATAACCGACCGCGCCATTTTCCTGAACATTCAACGATGTCCAGGTCCTGCCGTAATCGGTTGTCTTGTAGGCATAAGGCTTCATGTCGCCGAAGGTGTGACGATCGAAGGTGGCGTACGCCGTGCCTTCGTCGTAGCGACTGGCTTCAACTGTCGAGACCCATGAGTACTTGGGCAGGCCGGTAACGTTGCCCACAACGTTCGTCCAACTCTTCGCGCCGTCGCGGGTGATTTGCAGGTTGCCGTCGTCGGTTCCCACCCAGATGATCTGTCCATTTTTCGGTGACTCTGAGATGGAGTAGATGGAGGTGTGCGTCTCCGCCGACGAGTTGTCCACCGTAATTCCGCCGGATTCCTCTTGTTTCTGCTTTTCCGGATCGTTGGTGGTCAAGTCGGGAGAAATGCGCTCCCAGGATTGTCCATGATCGCGGGAGCGGAACAGGAACTCCGCCCCAATGTAGATGGTCCCCTTTTCGTTGGGACTCATATGGATGGGAGTGTTCCAATTGAAGCGCAGCTTCTTCTCGTTGTAATTGGGAAAAGGCTTGATGCTGCGAACCTCCAGAGTGTGGCGATTGATGCGGCCGATCTCTCCCCCTTGCGCCTCAGCGTAGAGGTAATTGGGATCGGCGGGATCCTCGAACGCCCAGAAGCCATCGCCGCCGTAGATGTTCTCCCAGCGTGAATTGCTGACGCCCCCGGGATACGATGAGTCGCCCACCCATGAGCTGTTATCCTGCAAGCCGCCGTAGACGTGGTAGGGATTCGCGTTGTCCACGCTCACGTGATAGAACTGCGAAACTGGCAGATTAAGTTGGTGCTTCCAGCGCGTGCCTCCATCTTCGCTGCGCCACAGTCCGCCATCGTCGCCGGCAAATATCATGTTGGGGTTCTTGGGATCGATCCAGACGTCGTGGAAGTCGCCGTGGGCATTGGCTACGAAACTGAAGCTCTGACCGCCGTTCACACTCAGCAACAGGCCCAGGTCAACTTTGAAAACCTTGTCTTCGTTCTTGGGATCGACAATCAGATTGCCGAAATAAAATGGACGCCACACCATGTATTGGCTGGCATCGAGCTTGTTCCAGCTTTGGCCGCCATCGTTGGAGCGAAACAATGCACTCTTCTTGGACTCGATCATTGCGTACACCACTTGCGGCTTGGAGGGAGCAACCGCCACTGCGATTCGCCCGTAAGGCTTGTCGGGAAGCCCTTTGGTGTTGCTGGTGGTGAGTTCGGTCCATGTGTTGCCGCCGTCAGTCGACTTGAACAGCCCGCTGCCCGGGCCGCCGGAGCGGAAGGTCCAGCCCTGACGCCGGAAGTCCCACATGTCAGCAAAGATGGTGTTCGGTTCCTGGGGGCTTCGAGCGAGCATGCCGCAACCGGTTGAACGGTTGGCCCCGGCCAGAACTTTTTTCCAACTCTTGCCGCCATCGCTGCTCTTGTAAACGCCGCGCTCGTCGTTGTCGTTCCAGAGATGGCCGGTGGCGCAGGCGAGAACAATGTTGCTGTTTTTGGGGTCGATCAGAATCTTCGCGATGTGCTCGGAATCCTGCAACCCAACGTTCGTCCAGTTCTCGCCGCCATCGGTCGACTTGTAGATACCGTTGCCGATGGAGACGCTATTCCGTGTCCAAGCTTCGCCCGTGCCCACCCAGACCGTGTCGGGATTGGATTGATCAATGGCGACAGCGCCGATCGACTGCACTGGCTGACGGTCGAAGACGGGCCTGAAGGTTGTGCCGCCATTGATCGACTTCCACACGCCGCCACTGGCCGCGCCAACAAATACGGTCACGCGCCCGTCCTTCTCGATTGCATCTAAGGCTGCGATGCGTCCGCTCATGGTGGCGGAGCCGATGTTGCGAATCGGCAAACCGGAAATGGTGGCAGCGTCAAACTTGATGGCCTGCTGGGCCACGCCAGTGGCGCACACCAGCAACGCGGTCGCCGGCAGCAGCAGCCTATTAAACCAACGGGAACAACGGTCGGCAGTAGCAGTCATTGAGAGTCCTCTTGGATATGGCACGAAATCATCAAATATCTCCGGCTACGGATTCCTTGTTCGTCATTTTTTCAGTGAGGCCGGAACCGCGAACTCGGAGTTGTTAAGCGTCACGTTGACTTCGATCTTCTCAACGCTGGTCGTCTGCCATTGAGTGGGATCGTTCTTCGGTCCGGTCGCGATGGAAAAGGGGTACATGACGCCGGCGACTGGCTTGTACGAACCCATTTCGCTGGCGCTTTCCTTCACCGAGCCGCGGATGAACTCCTGGACTTCCCGCCGAATCTCGAGGTAGGTGTCCGGGTCGAGATAGTAGTAAAGAATGTCGCCATTCTTGAGTGTGACTTTGAGGCGGAGGGCGTCGTCGCCGTCCACAACGTCGTGGCCCAAGTACTCGATGGTGTTGCCCTTTTCCTTGTAGTTGACCATGGGGCCATCAAAGTCGGAATCGATCAGCAGATCGCGCAAGTCGTCCTCCCCCATGAGTTGGGGATCTTTGCGTCCACCGAAGGGCTGGATCTGCCAGCCCGAGCTGCCATCGTAGGCTTGTACCGCGGTCATTCCCTGTAGAGAAAAAGTCTCCCGTACCAGGTTGGGACGAGCATTTTCCTGGCTTACGGCGCCGACGAATCCGCCAGGAAGCAAGGCTTTGCCGGTCATACGCATGGTCTTGACGGCTGCGATCTTGTCCATTCCACCTTTGGCCTCGATGTTCTTGGCGACCAATTCGTCAGCGGTTTGTGCAGCGGACAACAGGCTCAAACACAGTGCTGCGGGCAACAGAAGCAATCTGCAACGCATGCATGCTCCAATCTGAAAAAACCAAGAGATTCCCTGCGGAAATGACACTGTACTCCTATTCGACGTAGTTGCCAAGCCAAGGGTAGCAGGTTATGTGCGGGGTTGTTTGCGCTCTTGGCGATTCCTTTGCGTACTTAGCGGTTAAGTGCTTTTGACCGCAAAGGACGCAAAGGTTTCGCGAAGTTCGCGAAGAAGACCCAAATCCCTGTCTTTGACTCCGCCCATCTTCTTCGATAGCCTAATCGTTCCTGAATGCCCTCCAATAGCCCAGCCATCTCGGTTCAAGGCCTGAAAAAGTCTTACGGCGAAGTTCATGCCGTGAAGGGAATTGATTTCGAGATTCAGACGGGAGAAGTTTTTGGTCTCCTTGGACCCAATGGTGCGGGGAAGACCACGACGGTAGAGATTCTGGAAGGCTTGCGGCCGCGCTCTGGCGGCCAAGTTGCGGTGCTTGGATTCGATCCCGACAAGCAACGGCAGAGCCTCAAAGATCGCATCGGGGTTTGTCTTCAAGCCACGAACCTGCCGGAAAAGATTCGGGTGGGGGAGGCGTTGCAGGTCTTCTCGTCGTTCTACTCGCGGCATGCGGATCTGAACCAACTTCTTCGGCGCCTGCAACTCGAAGAAAAACGCGAGGCCTTCTACGGCACCCTCTCCGGCGGCCAGAAACAGCGGTTAGCCCTGGCTCTGGCCCTGGTCAACGATCCCCAGCTGATATTTCTGGATGAGCCGACCACCGGCCTCGACCCGCAAGTGCGGGTAGAAATTCATTCTCTGCTGGAAGAGCTCAAGAAAGAACACCGGACTATTCTGATGACTACCCATTACATCGAGGAAGCCGAGCGCCTCTGCGACCGGGTGGCGATCGTGGACGAAGGCAAGATTATCGCGCTCGATACGCCGAGCCGCCTGCAACAGCAGAGCCGCCATGCGTCGAGCATTGTGGTCACCTGTGCCAAGCCGGTTCCCGCGGATCGGCCCGCCTGGGCAGAGGCCACGCAGAGTGCGCTCGATTCCACGGGACGCACCCTGACCGTACATTCCCGCCGTCCGGCGGCGACGCTGGTCGATCTGGTGAAGTGGATTGATCAACAGGGGCTGGAACTCACCGACGTTCATCTCAAGCAGCCAACGCTCGAAGACGTGTTCATCGAACTCACCGGAAAGAGCCTGCGCGAATGAACGCCTACAAAGCATTGATCGCACTCGATCTGAAACTGGCCATGCGCCAGAAGTCGGTGCTGTTCTTCAATTATCTGTTTCCGCTGGTCTTCTTCTTCGTGTTCGCGCAGGCCTTTCATGCCGAGCGCGGCGCCGCCATGACCATCGTAATTGCCATGGTCATGATTATTGGGATCCTGGGCAACGGGTTGTTCGGCGCGGGAATGCGCGCGGTGCAGGAGCGGGAAGCCAATATTCTCCGCCGTTACAAAGTCACGCCGATTTCCCCTGCGCCCTTGCTGATTGCATCCACCGTGACCGGCTGGATCATCTTCATGCCCTACGTGTTCGTGATGTTTGGGCTGGCGCATTTCATCTACGGCATGCCCTGGCCGAGAAGCATGGGTTCGATCTTGATTTTTGTCAGTGTGGGCATCGCCGGATTTCGCGCCATCGGCTTGATCCTGGCTGCAGTTGCCAACTCGATGCAGGAGAGCCAGATTCTGATCCAGTTGGTTTACCTGCCCATGCTGTTCTTGAGCGGCGCGACCTTCCCGCTGGCGATGTTTCCCCCGTGGTTGCTGACGATTACTCAGTTCCTGCCAGCGACCTATCTCGTGACCGGCGTACAAGCGATGCTGATGCGCGATGAAGGCATTATGGCGAACATTCAGCCAGCCGCCGCGCTGCTGCTGACTATGGTGGTGGGACTGTTTATCGCCTACAAGCTGTTCCGCTGGGAGAAAGAAGAAAAGATACGCAATTCGTCGAAGTTGTGGCTGGCTGTGGTGCTGGCCCCGTTTTTATGTCTTGGCCTTTGGCAGACGCACACTAAGAGCAATGTGGAAAAGACCAAGATACTGCAACGCCAGCTCAATCGAAGCGAGACGTTCCTCATTCGCGGGGCTCGCATTTTCGTCGGGGACGGGCACATTGTTGAGAATGGAGCTGTGCTGGTTCGCGGCGCTAAGATCGTGGAAGTCTACGATGGCAGTGTGCCAGACCCGAAATCGGTCAATGCGGAGGTGGTTGAAGCCGCCGGAAAGACCATTCTTCCTGGCCTGATCGACGTCCATGTGCATCTCGGCGGGCCTGCGGGTTTCTATCCTGACATGAAGTCTTACGACCCCGACAAGATGATGCTGCGCAATCTGGCCGCATACTTGTATAGCGGCGTCACCACCGTCCGCAGCGTGGGCGACGGGCTCGACGGTATTCTCAAGGCTCGTTCCAAGGTCAACAGCGGTGAAATGCTGGGTGCGGAGCTATTCACCTGCGGCCCGTTGTTTACCGCCAAGGGCGGCCACGGGACGGAGTATTTCAAGCAGCTGCCGGCGGGAATCCGCGAGAATGCGGAAAAGCAATTCACCCGCATACCAGGTTCGCTCGAAGAAGCCCGGCAGCAAGTCGATGACCTGAAGAAAGCAGGAGTAGATTGCATCAAAGCGGTCCTGGAATCCGGGGCCGGGGGCCGGGTGTTTAACCGGCTCGATCCCGCGATATTTGCGGCGATCGCTCAACAAGCTCGTGCCGACCAATTGCCGCTCGTCGTCCATACCGGCGAGGTGCGCGATGGAGTGGACGCAGTGCAGGCCCGGGCCGATTCGATCGAGCACGGGTCTTTCCGCGAAACCATTCCAGATGCCCTGTTCGATCAGATGGCACGCCAGGAAACTTTTTATGATGCCACCTTGAGTGTGGGCGAAGCCTTCAAGGATTTCGCGGGAGGAAGGATCGATTTACTGAAGCGTTCGCTGGTGCAGCAAGTCGGCCCGCCGGAATTGCTGCGGGGCACAGAGGAGGCGATGGCATCCAAAGACACCGAGGAGGCTCGCGCTTCACTCGGTCGATATCCCATCGACATGCAGATCGCAACCGCGAACCTGAAACGTGCGTACGAGCACAAGGTTCTGCTGGTCACCGGCAGTGACGCCGGCAATTTTCTCGTCGTCCACGGTCCCACGGTGCAGCGGGAACTGGAGTTGTGGGTACAGGCAGGAATCCCGCCGGCGGTGGCGCTGCAAGCGGCTACCTACAACGCAGCGCAATGCTTGCGAGCCGATGCACACATCGGCTCCATACGCCCCGGCCACGACGCTGATCTGTTGATCATCGATGGCAATCCGCTCGAAGACATCACTGCGACCGAGAGGATTTCGTCCGTGGTATTCAAAGGTGAACGCATCGACCGGACGGAATTGTTCGAACAACACTAAGTCCAGCACTGAACGCGGTTACGCGATTTCCAGCCTCCTCTGCATTTCTTCGAGCGACAAACCCTTGGTCTCCGGATACACAAACAAGACTACAAAGAATTGCAGCACCATCATCACCGCGAAGAATACAAACGGATACCCACCGGACGAAGCGGCCAGTAGCGGGAACGTTCCGGAAATAAGTGCGTTCATGAACCAGTGTGAGAAACTGCCCAGGCTCTGGCCTTTAGCGCGAACCGCGTTGGGGAACACTTCCGCCAAATAAACCCAGATTACAGCTCCCTGCGAGAAGGCAAAACATGCAATGTACCCAATCAGCAGCCCGAGCAAGAGGTTCTGGTGCCGGCCGGTAAAGAAAATCGCGGCAACGCCCGCCAGACAGGCGGCCATGCCGACAGCGCCAACCAGCAACAGAATCTTGCGTCCGATCCGGTCGATGACCGACATGGCAATCACAGTGAAAAGCAAATTCGTTCCACCGACGGCCACGGCCTGAAGACTACCCGATACTTTGCTGAAACCGGCGTGAGCGAAAATGTCGTTCAGGTAATAAAGGATCGCGTTGATCCCGGAAAGCTGATTGAACATTCCAACCGTTACGGCCAGGAAGATAGGGAAAAGATACTTCCGCGAAAACAAAATCTCGGCGGTGTGCGCCTGCTCAGAGTCGATGGAGGCAACGATTTCCTGTAGTTCCTGCTCAAAGTTTGTGGCCCCGGTGTCTTGCAAAACGGTTCTGGCCTCGGAAATTCGTCCTTTCTTGACCAGCCAGCGTGGACTGCGCGGAATTGCAAACAACAGAACGAAGAACAGCGCCGCAGGAATGCCGGTCACACCCAGTTCCCACCGCCATTCCGACACGCCAAAACGTTGCAGCCCGATCAGGTAATTCGAGAAATAAGCCAACAGAATTCCGAACACGATATTGAACTGAAAGAAGCCCACTAGACGTCCACGCAACTTTGCCGGAGAAATTTCCGCAATGTACATAGGGCCCAGAACCGAAGACCCGCCGATACCCAATCCTCCAATGAAGCGAAACACAATGAGTGCCGGCCAACTCCAGGCCCCCGCACAGCCTATGGCTGAAATCAAGTAAAGAATGGCCATAATCCGCAAACTATCGCGGCGGCCATAGCGATCACCGGGGAATCCGGCCAACATCGCACCCAGGATTGTTCCTCCCAGAGCGCTGGCCACAGTGACGCCCAGTCCACCCGGTGAAAGCTGGTAGGTCTGGGTGAGGGTGCTGGTGGCGCCGGAGATGACTGCGGTATCAAATCCAAATAACAGACCACCTAGCGCGGCAACCGCCGTGCTCTTTGCCAGGTTCGGGGTCAGATTCATGCGCCTAGTGTGCCCTCGCCAGGTACTTCGCGGGAATCGGAGTCCCGGCGGTTTCGTGCTGCCATTGCGCGCCGCTAATCCACCAGCGTTTGCCGTCGTTCACCAACTGAATGCTGTTGATGCCACGCGTTACTTGTGGATCGTCCGGAGTCTTGCGTGATTCGTAACTGCTCCAGACGTTGGCAATGTCGCCATACACGTCGACGCGTTGCGCGATTTCATGCTCAATGTGACCATCCTTGCCAATCCTGGACGTGACCATGTCTGTGAATTCTTGCAGTGTCATGGTGCGTGACACCACTTGGCCGTCCTTCAGACCGACGCTCACCAGTTGCACTTGCGGCATGAAGAGAGACCGAAAGCGATCCAGATTCAGCGCCTGACCGGGCGGCCCTGAGATCGCGACATAGGACGCCCGAACGATTGCCGAGGGTGAAGCCACGTCCTCGGGAACTGCGATCATTCCCGTAGCGCTTTGCCCAGATGCCGGCCCGTTCGCCAGCAGACAGGCCAATGCGGCGCAAAATAAGCCAAAATGTCTTGCCGACTTCTTCGTTCCAAGCTGCATGTTTCCTCCATGAATGAAGCTGCGATCGTGGAACACTACGAAATCCAGGGACCTGCCGACGACCAGCGGCCTAGACGAATCTGACAGCCCACCGCTCCGACCGCGACAGCGCTTCGCAAGTCCGGGCCCAGGTCGAACTGCCACATCGACCAGCGCTCTGACTCTTCCGGCTGGCCATAGATTTCCAAGTGTAGTTCTCCGTTGCCCGAACGAGGGATCACGCCGAAGCCGTCGAGCGGGATCGACAATCCCCCGCCGCAGGCTTTGATGTAGGCTTCCTTGGCGGTCCAGCAGGCGAAGAAGGCGGCAAAGCGCTGGTCATCGGGTTGCGACCGCAACCACTCCGACTCCTGTCGAGAAAAGAAACGCATCCCAAGCTGCAGCGGGTCTAGATTCCCTCGGATTCTCTCGACATCAATGCCCACGCGTCCCGCGCGTGTCACTGCAATCACCGTTGTCCCCTCGGTGTGAGACAAATTGAAATAAAGGTCGCCAGCTACGGCCAGTTCTGGTTTTCCATGTTCAGCAGTGCGAAAACTCACCTCGCGAGGCTCGATGTGGAGGTATTGACCCAGAGCAATGCGGAGGAAAGCCCGCGAAAGAATAAACTGAATACGCGGCTCCGGAACAAGGAACCGCGCGGCCCGGCTTTGCTCGTGGTTGTCCAGAAGTGGAAAGAGTCTGTCGATATTCGCTTCCTGAACAGTCAGGTCGGTGTGCCAGACGTGTATCTCCTTGCTGCCGAGCATGCCGTCCATCTCGATCAGGTCCGAACCGGCCACCATTGTTATCGATCTCCGTTTGCGCGCCGCCTTCGATTTGTACCACGCGCCGCAACTGACAAAGCCGCAGGCTTTACATATCACGGACAATGCACCGGTGCAAATCTCGTTTTTCGAGATAGCAATTCCGGCAGGCCGTGTATTAGAATTCGCTGCAACCCAGCCTAGGATGTACCGGCCTAAGAAGAGTCAGCTTTAGAAGTACGGGGCTCCATTTCAAGCGTGTTCGATTCTTCCTGATGAGCCTTGCAGGAGCGTTGCATTCGTCATGAGAAGCCTACTCGAGGTACTACGAGAGAAGGAAATGGATCTGGCTCGGGTCCGCCAGGAGGTCGAGGCGCTACGCTTCGTGGCCCCGTTGTTGTTTGAACGAGACGATCAATTCAGGGATCCAAGTGAAGTTCTCTGGCCGGAAACCCCGCCGAGGAATCGTTGGCCGCTCGAAGTCGATGAGTTACGCCAAGTCTCCCCGGGCTTGTGACGCTAGGCCCGGCTGATTGCTGGCGACGAGCACGGAAAATCCTAACGACAGCCAGAGTGCCCGATTTTCGGAAATGGCGATGGAAGACGAGGGCCGCGCAAGCCCCAGTTATTGGGCGATAGCACTGGCGGTTGAAGAAAAGGCGTTGTTAGCGTTAGCGCCAATCAAGCGGATAGTTCCAACCACTAAAACCAGAATTACCGCCAACATCACGGCATATTCCGCGATATCTTGACCCTGATCCTCGGACCACAAGTTTCGAAACAATTTCTTCATAGACTCCTCCACAATAGACCTTGCGTGTTGACCATGATGCCGGGCCGGAGCGCTGTTGTCAAATCAGAGTTTGTGGGAGTTCTGGCCTGTCGATCATTGGCCCAATGGGATGTTTAGAATGAGTGCGGACACACGCCGCTGCGATCCGTTAGAGGGCGTGGTCTGCAGGTTGACCAGTGTCAGCGCGTCCACGCCGTTGCCGTTCGAGAAGCATATTCCAGCACTCTGCCCGGCAGCACTCCCAGATAAATTGTCGCGACCAGGCTGATGGCTAGAGCGGCCCCGAGCCCCAAAGGAATTCGCGCCACCGGAACTTCCTGCTGCGGTTCACGCATGTACATAACGACGATGATCCGCAGGTAGTAGTAGGCTCCCACCGCGCTGTTCAGCACGCCGATAATCACCAGTCCGACGAGATTCGCCTGCAAGGCGGCGCTGAAGACGTAGAACTTGGCAAAGAAGCCCCCGGTGATGGGGATGCCGATGAGCGACAGCAGGAAAATGGTCAACGTTGCAGCCAGCAGCGGCGAGCGCCGTCCCAAGCCGGAGTAATCTTCCAACGTTACGTAACGCTCACCCGCGTTGCCAAAGTGGCTGATCACGGCAAACGCGCCCACGTTCATGGCGGCATATGAAGCCACGTAGAACATGGCGGCGGGAATGCCGTTATTGGGTAAAGCCGCATAGGCGACCAGCAAATATCCAGCGTGGGCGATCGAGGAGTAAGCCAGCAATCGCTTGATGTTGTTCTGCACCAGGGCGCCAAGGTTTCCGATTGTCATGGAAAGCGCCGCTACGGCCCAGATCAGCCCAATCCGGCCGGGAGCATGGGCTTCAAACATGACCCGCAGCAATACCGCAAACGCAGCGGCTTTCGGAGCCGTGGACATGAATCCGACTACCGGCGACGGCGCGCCTTCGTAAACGTCCGGTGTCCATACATGAAACGGCGCGGCAGCCACCTTGAATCCCAGGCCAACGAACATCAGAGCCACCCCAGCATAGGCCAGAAGCGGAATTTGCCCCGAGCGGAGCACGTCGCCGATCGTCGAAATGTTGGTCGAGCCAGTCGCTCCGAACATCAACGCCACGCCATACAGGAAGAACGCGGTGGCGAACGATCCCAGGAGAAAGTACTTCACCGACGATTCGCTGCTGATGGCCGCCCGCCGCCGGAATCCCGCCAAAACATATGTCGAAATGGACGAGATTTCCAGCGCAATAAAGATGAGGACCAACTCAACCGCCGAGGACATCAAGCTCATCCCCACGGCGCCAAACAGAATCAAGGCGTAGTATTCGCCAGCGCGAATCTGCTGCACTTCCATGTACTCGAAAGAAGTGAGGATAACGACTGCCGTTACCGCGGCAACCAGGAAGTGAAAGAAGACGCTGAACGAGTCCACCTGCACCATGTTCCAGAAGGCGAAACCGGGGTTTCGCGATTGGACGAGCGTAGCGGCGATCGCAGCGAGAGACCCAATCAGTGCGACCGCGCCCAAAGTCTTTTCGATGCGTCGCTCTTCGGCGGCGGCATCCAGCACCATTACGATCATGCCAAAAATAGTCAGCACGATCTCCGGCAGAAGGCGCATGTAGTCGGCAGCCTGAGGCAGCATGGCGGCGCTGTTCACCGTCCCACCACCTGGCTTGCCAGTTGCGTGAACGGAGCCAGTGCCGATTGAACCGCGGGATCGATAGCATTCAGCCAAACCAGCGGAGCCACTCCCATGACCAACGCGACGATGGCAGTCGGCCACAGCGCGGCCCGCTCACGACCGTCAAGATCGGGCAATGTCAAGTTGACGTCGTGTGTCACCCTGCCGAAAAAGACTCGTTGATACATCCACAGTAAGTAACATGCACTCCAGATCACGCCGGTTGCACCCAATACGCCGTACAACGCCCGCGCGCGAAACGCTCCGCTCAACACCAGGAATTCACCAATGAACCCGTTCAGCAGGGGCAGACCGACGGACGCTAGCATGACAAATAAGAAGAAGGCCGCGTATACCGGCATGGGGCCGGCTAAGCCACCGAACTCGGCGATCTCATACGTGTGCCGCCGCTCGTACAGAATCCCAGCCAACATGAAGAGCGCGCCGGTTGAGACGCCGTGGGCCAGCATTACGAACGTCGCACCGTCCAAACCCGCCTGCGTGAAACTGAAAATCCCCAGCACTACGAAGCCCAGGTGGCTGATGGAAGAGTAGGCAATCAACTTCTTCAGGTTGGGTTGAACCATAGCAACCAGCGCGCCGTAAATGATTCCGATCAGCGCCAGGATCATGATCCATGAAGCATTGCTTCGCGACTGCTCGGGAAACAGGCCGAGGTTGAAGCGCAACATGCCGTACGTGCCCATCTTCAGCAGGACCCCGGCCAGCAGAACTGAACCGGCGGTGGGCGCCTCGACGTGCGCGTCGGGCAACCAGGTGTGGAAAGGGAATAACGGAACTTTGACGGCGAACGCGATGAAAAATCCCAGGAAGAGCCAGGGCGCAGCTGCGGCAAATCCTTCAATCTGTCCGCTGTGGATTGCAGTTTGCACGCTGACAAAGTCGAACGTCCCGGTCTTCGCATACAACCACAAAATTCCCGCCAGCATGAAGGCTGAGGCGATCATGGTGTACAGAAAGAACTTCAGCGCTGCGTATACCTTGCGCCCGTGACCGTACATGCCGATCAGAAGCGCCATGGGAATCAGCGTGGCTTCCCAGAAGAAATAAAAGAGGAACAGGTCGAGCGCGGTGAACACCCCAATCAGGGCTGTCTCCAACACCAGCAAGATGATGAAAAATTCCTTTACCCGGTCATGGATCGACTTCCACGAGATGAGCACGCACAGCGGGGTGAGAAAGGTGGTGAGCACCACTAGCCACATGGAAATGCCATCCACACCCATGTGGTAGTGAATGTTGGGATTTGAAATCCATTGGCGATTCACTTCAAATTGAAATCCCGCCTGCGAGCGCACAAGGTGCACCGGAAGATGCAGCGAGGCGAGGAAAGCAGCTACCGATACGCCAAGAGCCAGCCAGCGGGTCTCACGGTCGCGCCGGGGCATGATCAGCAACAACAGCGCTCCCGCGAGCGGGATGAAGGTGACCAGGGTGAGGATTGTGCTGTCGAGAGCTGTGGTCATCGTGTCCCCATCCACACCATATAAAAGACGACCACTGCGGCCCCCGCTGCTACCCAGCCGGCGTAAGACCGGATATTGCCTGATTGCATGTGTCGAACCGTGTCAGAAACTTCGCGTGCTCCGTCGGCGCTGTTGTTCACAGTGGCATCAATCATGTTCTGGTCGACATCGTGCCATAACAATTTCGTAGAGCCATCGACCAGAGGTTTGACGAATACAGTCGCGTAGAACTCATCCACGTAGTACTTGTGGAGTACGGTCTCGTAGAAGGCGCCCAGTGACGCAGCGATGCGCGCTGGCAACTGCGGTCGGCGGTGGTAGAGTTGCCAGGCGAGCAGGAAGCCAAGCAGAGCGGCGCTTACAGAGATGCCGGCTAGGAAAGTTTCTGATGAGTGCTGCTTCTCGGGTTCAACAGGCGATACTGGCGATTCGGCGGTCGAACTTATCGTTGTCTCGGAATGAAATACCGGCGACAGGAACTTGTCGAACCGTTCGCTGCCAATCCACCCGCCGCATACCGAGAGTAGGGCCAGAATCACCAGCGGAGCCAGCATGATCGCCGGGCTTTCATGCACACCGCCATGCCCGTGTTTCCCATGACCGTGGCCGTTCTTCGCGTTCTCTTCCCCGCGGTACTCCCCGAAGAACGTCAAAAACCATTGCCGGAACATGTAGAAGGAAGTTAGAAACGCGGTGAACACCCCGATCGCCCAATACACCCAGCTTCCGTAGGGGCTGGAGTAGGCCTGCCACAAAATCGCGTCTTTGCTGAAGAATCCGGCGAGAGGCGGAAACCCTGCAATGGCGAAAGTCCCCGCGGTCATGGTCCAGAACGTCCATGGAATCTTGGTTCGCAGTCCGCCCATGCGCCGCATGTCTTGCTCGCCTCCGACTGCATGAATCACCGAGCCCGCGGCTAGGAACAGCAAGCCCTTGAAAAAGGCGTGCGTCATCAAGTGAAAGATCCCCGCTGAAAACGCTCCTACCCCGCAGGCGATGAACATGTAACCCAGCTGGGACACAGTGGAATAAGCCAGCACCTTCTTAATGTCCGTCTGGCACATGCCGATGGTCGCGGCAAACAGCGCTGTTAGAGTGCCGATTATCGCCACCACCATCAGCGCCATCGGTGCACGCTCGAAAATCACATGTGAGCGCGAGACCATATACACCCCGGCGGTCACCATGGTGGCTGCGTGGATCAGGGCGGAAACCGGCGTCGGACCTTCCATGGCGTCAGGCAGCCAAACGTAAAGGGGAATCTGCGCCGACTTTCCTGCCGCGCCAACCATCAGCAGCAGCCCAATCGCGGTCAGCAGGCCTGCGCCGCCAATCTCGGGACTGATCGGTGTTACTTTCTGCGCCACCTCCACAAAGTTGAGGGATCCGAAATGCTGAATCATCAGAAACAAGGCAATCAGGAATCCGAAATCGCCGATGCGGTTGACGATGAACGCCTTTTTCCCCGCCGATGCCGCCGAATCTTTGGTGAACCAGAAACCGATCAGCAGATACGACGCCAGCCCCACCCCTTCCCAGCCGATAAACATGAGCAGGTAATTGCTGGCCAGCACCAGCGTCAACATAAAAAACATGAACAGGTTCAAATAGGCGAAGAAGCGATAGAACCCGCCTTCCTCCCACATATAGCCGACCGAATAAATGTGGATGAGAAACCCTACCCCGGTCACCACCAGCAGCATGACCAGGGAAAGCTGATCGAGGTAGAATGCGAAATCAGCCTGAAAGTCCCCGGCGCGAAGCCAAGTGGCAAGAGTTTCAATGTGCGGCGTCTGTAGCGACGAAAACTGCGATGCAATCCACAACGCCATGGCAAAAGCCGCGCCGCTGAATACAAGCGCGATGGCCACAACTGTCTGCCGGGAAAAACGTTTCCCAAACAGCCCATTGACGGCCGCGCCGATCAACGGCAGCACCGGAATCATCCAGAGATGCAGGTTCGGCGTCATAGTTTGAGCAGGTTCACCTGGTCCACGTTCAACGTTTCCCGCGTGCGATAGACCGCAATGATGATTGCCAGTCCCACCGCGGCTTCCGCCGCCGCCACCACCATCACAAAGAATACGAATACCTGGCCGCTCAACGCCTTCCACTCCGCCGCAAATGCTACGAACGACAGATTTACGCCGTTGAGCATCAACTCGATCGACATGAAGATGGTGATGATATTGCGCTTGATCAGGAAGCCGGTCACACCGCAGGCAAACAGGATCCCGCTCAGCATCAGGTAGTAGGAAATTGGGACCATTACTCTTTCCTCCCGAGTGATCCCGGAGATGCGGCCAGAACCACAGCCCCCATAATGGCGATCAGTACCAGCACCGAGGTGACCTCAAAGGGCAGCAGGTAATCGTGGAAGAGCAACCAACCGATGGTCTTCGGCGACCCAGGCAGCGCTCCGGCTGCTACCGACTTGTTTCCCGAATGTTCGATCAGCACCCACGCAATCAGCAGGCTTGACACCAGCATTCCGGGAATGCCGAAGATCATTGCGACCCGGCTGCCTTTGGTGGGTTCTTCCTCTCCGGCATTCAGCAGCATGATGACGAAGACAAATAGAACCATGACCGCGCCGGCGTAGACGATTACTTGCACCGCGGCGACGAACTCCGCGCCCAGCAGCAGGTATTCCGCTGCCAGCGACCCCATCACCACCACCAGCGACAATGCGCTGTTGATGGGATGCCGCTGCACCAGCAGGTTGACCGCGCCCGCCACGCAGACTGCGCCGAATGCCAGAAATAAAATCAAATGCATTGGTCGAATTCCGAGAACCGAATACTAGCTAAGATTGAACCGCCACTATCAGCGCTGTTACCACCAAATTTGCAATTGCCAGTGGCAGCAAGAATTTCCAGCCAAATGCCATCAGTTGGTCGTAACGGAAGCGCGGCAGCGTGCCGCGGATCCATATATACACAAAGAGAAAGCCAAAGATTCGCAACGCGAACCAGAACACCGGCAAGATCGCCTGCAATAGAGGTGGTCCAAACACCGGTCCATGCCATCCGCCTAGAAACAACAACGACGCCACGCAGGCCACGGTAATCATGTTGGCGTATTCGGCCATGAAAAACATGGCAAACTTCATGGCGCTGTATTCGGTGTGATAGCCCGCCACCAGTTCGGTTTCCGCTTCGGGCAAATCAAACGGGATGCGGTTGGTTTCGGCATATGCCGCCATCAGATAAATAAAGAATGCGATGAACTGAGGGAAAATGTTCCAGCGCGGAATGAATCCTAAATAGGTTCCTGACTGCGCATCCACGATCTCACGCAGGCTGAAGCTGCCGGAAAGAATCAGCACGCCTACTAACGACAAGCCTAGCGCGATCTCATAACTTACCATCTGTGCGCTGGCCCGCAATCCTCCCAGCAGCGAGTACTTGCTGTTGGATGACCAGCCTGCGAGCGCCACGCCGTAAACGCCGAGCGAAGTAACGCCCAGAATGATCAGCAGGCCAATATTTACATCGGTAATCTGCAGCGACGTCTGAATTCCTCCGATCGAGATCGAGTTGCCCACCGGAATTACCGCGATCGACGTCAGGGCGAACACCACCGCCAGCATCGGAGCCGCAATGTACAGCGGCTTATACACATGCGGCGGAATCAGGTCCTCTTTGAACATGAATTTGACGCCGTCGGCCAGGGGTTGCAGCAGGCCAAACGGGCCGACTCGCGTGGGTCCCCAACGATTTTGCATGTGGCCCACGACCTTGCGCTCGAGCCACACGGTGTAAGCCACCGCCGTGAGCAGCACAAAAAGTGCGATCACAGTCTTGATCAGGGAGATCGCGACGAAACTTTCAATGCTCAACAATGCAGGTATTCCTCGAACACTTGCTAGTGGTTACAGAATGATGCCGGACTCAATCCGCGGCGACTTCCTCCGCCGGCTGCTTCTGACGGCTCTCCATCACGGAGTTCAGGACACGGGAATAACGGCCCAAAGTTCCGGACGTAAACAAAGTATCGTTGGCGGGCTCGATTAGCCCCGGATCGTGCTGCGTCCCTGCGCCACTGCCTGACAAGGTGGTGTGCTGGTCGTTGCCGGCAAGAAGATTGGCGCGGGAAACGCCGTAGCCCGGCACCAGGCGTTGAATTTCGTCGAGAATCGCTGTGGGATCGAAGGGACTCATTTTGAATTCCAATCCTTGTGCCTCGAGCCACACTCCGTGACGATCCACTTCGCCCGACTGCGCCCCTCGCGATTGACCCATATCGGAGTGAGTGCCGCGGCTGAAAGGTACCAGCTTGCGGACATCGAAGCCCATCGCATCCGCGATCCGTACTATCATCTCGAAGTCGGACTTGGCGCCGGTGATCTCGCCGGCTTTCTGCAGAAATTGCACATCGCCGCAGGTGTTGGTGAACGTACCCGACTTCTCGTAAGCGTTGGCTGCGGGCAGGACCACGTCGGCGATCAACGCAGTTTCGGTGAGAAACATGTCCTGTACGACCACGAAACTTTGCGAAAAGCTGAACGCATCTATTCCAAGCCTTCCTACAGGGTTGGCTCCCACTACGTAAAACGCCTTGAGATTACCGGCTTTCGCGCTCTCGACCATTTGTGGAAGCGCTAAGCCCGACGCTTGAGGAACTTCGCCCCATTCTTCGCGCCATTTTCGCGCATCCGACATCGGATGGTAGCCCGGCAGGAGATCGGGATAGAGTCCCATGTCGGCAGCGCCCCGCGAATTGGCGTAGTCGCTAAGACAAACAAACTTCGCGCCCGGCACGGCAGCTCCAAACTTCACAAAAGATGCGATGTCCTGCCCACGGATCTCCGAACCAAATATGATGACGAGATTCTGCTCTCCGCGCAGCTTGTCACGCAGCGCGATCCATGTCTCGCGAGCGGTGGTTGGATTGGAGATGGACTCGGCAGCGGAGTCGTCTCCCGAAAGAAACCTGGCGACGGCACCTTCGCCGCCTGTAGGAATCTGCAGGAAGCTCACGGCTTGACGTCGCAACTTGATCGGCTCTGAATTGATCACGTAAAGCCTCGCCTTATGCAGGCGAACATTATTGCGAATCTGCCAGGCGAGCAAAGGATGCTGCTCGGTCGGATTGTTGCCGATCAGCAGCATGGCCGGCGCTTTGAAAACCTCGCGCATGCTGGCCGTGGCTTCTGGCTTGCCGCGAAGCGCCGCCGCCAGGGCAGGGAAGTCGGCGGTACGATGATGATCGATATTGTTGCTTCCTAGCGTCACGCGCGCGAACTTTTGCAGCAGGTAATCCTCTTCGTTGGTGGCGCGGGTCGAGCCAACCACGCCGATAGCTTGTCCGCCCTCGCGATCGCAGATTTCTCTAAAGCGCTTCCCAATCAACTCAAACGCTTCTTCCCAGGTGGAAGGCGTCAGGCGTCCATCCTTGCGAATCAGCGGTTGCGTCAACCGGTCTTCGTGGTTGGCAAAGTCGAAAGCGTAGCGTCCTTTCATGCAAAGAAAATCACCGTTGATGCCGCTCTTGTCGCGGTTGTCGCCGCGCACAATCTCCATGCCGGTATCCGCACGCCGCACCCCCAGAGTCGTCTTGCAACCGTCGGCGCAGTGCGTACAGGTGGTGCCCACGTGCTTCATCTCCCACGGCCGCGTCTTGTAGCGATATGCGCCTGACGTCAGTGCCCCCACCGGGCAGATGTCGATGCACATGCCACATTCTTCGCACTCGAGATGATCTTCTTTATTAGGAGCGATCACAGAACTGACACCGCGGTTCTGTACCCCCAGAGCCCAAACGTCCATGCCCTCGCCGCAAACCCTTACGCAGCGATAACACAAGATGCAGCGCGGCCGATCGAAATAGACCACCGGCGACCATTGCTGCTCCTCGCGGTGGTTCTTGATGTCGATGAACTTGGACTCCGCAGACCCGTACGAAAAAGTCATGTCTTGCAGTTCGCATTCGCCGCCGGCGTCGCACACCGGGCAGTCGAGCGGATGGTTCCCCAGCAGCATCTCGACCATCGATTTCCGCGCCTGGTGGATTTCGGGAGTATCGGTGCCCACCGCCATACCTTCGCCGATGACCGTGGTACAGGCGGTTTGCAGCTTGGGCATCTTCTCAACCTTCACCAGACACATGCGGCATGCGCCCTGTAGCGATAGATTGGGGTAGTAGCAAAACGAGGGCACTTCGATGCCCACACTCTTGCAGGCCTCAATCAGCAATGTCCCCGCGGGAGCGGTGACCTTCTTGCCGTCGACCGTGATGTTTACGTCAGCCATAAGAAATTGTGTGACTGGGTAATTTTGCAATTGGGTAATTTGAAACCGGGGGTTCAATTGCCCGATCACCCAATTTCCAAATTACTCAATTCTTCTAATCTGCCATTGCGAACTGTTCAGCTCCCGCCCGCTCAAACGGGCACGGCTTGCCGTCCAAGTGATCTTCGAATTCCTTGCGAAACTTCTTCACAATGGAAATTGTTGGCATGGCGGCCGCATCGCCCAACGGGCAAAACGTCCGTCCTAGCATGTTTTCCGAAAGATACTGAATGTTGTCGATGTCTTTTCTTACGCCGCCGCCGGAGTGGAAACGGGTCAGCGTCTTCTTTAGCCAGTCGGTCCCTTCGCGGCAGGGGATGCACCAGCCGCAGCTCTCATGCTGATAAAACTTCATGATCCGCAAAGCAAATTTCACCATGCAGGTAGTGTCATCGACGGCCACCAAACCGCCGGACCCCAGCATGGAACCGGCTTTCATCATCGAGTCAAAATCCATGGAGACATCGATCTCGCCAGCGGCTAAGATCGGACAGCTCGAACCTCCCGGAACTACAGCCTTCAGCGTGCGCTCGTTAGGAATGCCGCCGCCCACCTCGTAAATCATCTTCTTGAGGTTATAACCCATGGGCAACTCATACACCCCGGGACGATTCAAGTGTCCGCTCAAGCAAAACAAGCGTGTCCCACCATTTTTCGGAGGCCCCAGTTTGGCAAACCATTCCGCTCCACCGAGCAGGATATGCGGCACACTGGCCAGCGTCTCCGCATTATTGATAACTGTCGGTCCACCCCACAGCCCCACTACTGCCGGAAACGGCGGCCGAATGCGCGGAATGCCGCGTTTGCCTTCGAGCGATTCCATCAGCGCCGATTCTTCTCCAACTTCATACGCTCCCGCGCCGCCGTGCCAGTAGACTTCAAACTCCTGGCCGCTGCCGAAAATGTTCTTGCCCAGAAACCCTTTGGCGTAAGCATCGCGGATCGCCTTCTGCATGATCTCTAGCAAGTAACGATACTCGCCGCGAATGTAGATGTATCCGGCACGCGCGCCGACGGCCAGGCCGGCGATGACGGTGCCTTCAATCACAGCATGCGGATCATGCTCGAAAATCAGACGGTCTTTACAGGTGCCAGGTTCGCTTTCATCACCGTTGCATAGGATGTACTTCGGCTTCGCTGATTGCTTGGGCACAAATGACCACTTCAAACCGGTGTTGAACCCGGCTCCGCCTCGCCCACGCAGGCCCGAATCTTTGACCAAGTTGACGATGGCATCCGGCTGCATGGCCAGCGCCTTCTGCACAGCCTTGTAGCCATCAAGCTGCAAGTAGCGATCGATGTCCGCCGCACCCTGACCAAAGCGCCGGGAGACGACTTTCACTTCATCGGGATGGGAAACGAGGTCAGCCATTGTTTACTGCGTTGCTTTCTTTTTGTACTCGTCCAGAACCCTGTCCATCTTCTCTGTCGTCAAACTCTCGTGGAACGCATAGTTCACCTGCACCGCTGGCGCCCAACTACAAGCGCCGATGCACTCGACTTCCTCCAGCGAAAACATCCCGTCCTGCGTCGTTCCTTTGTTCGCAATCCCCAGCCGGCCCTTGCAATGCTCCAGAAGTTCTTCGCCCCCGCGCAGCAGGCAAGCTATGTTGGTGCAGACCTGCACGTTGTACTGGCCGCGAGGTTTGGTGGTCAGCATGGAGTAGTAGCTGATCACGTTGCGCACTTCGAGCTCGGTAAGATCCACGCGGCAGGCGAGTTCTGCGATGACCTCATTAGTCAGGCAGCCGACTTCATCCTGCGCGTACAGCAGCGTCGGAACCAGTGCAGAACGCTTCGTCGGATAATGCGTCAGCATCTCCGCAAAGCGCTGCTCGAATTGTTCTGAAAACTTCATCTTCGCAAGCCGCCTCTGCGAACCCCTGTGCCCTCTGTGGTTATGTTTTTTCTAACCACAGAGGGCACAGAGAACACAGAGGAAAATCATCGGTCGATTTCTCCCAGCACGATATCGATCGACCCGATGGCCGCTACCACGTCCGCGATCAATCTTCCTTCACACATCTTCGGCAGCAGTTGCAGGTTGGCCAGGCAGGCCGAGCGCATGTGAACCCGGTAAGGCTTTGCGGTCCCGTCGCTGACGACGTAATAGCCCATTTCGCCGCGAGGCGACTCTACCGCTTGGTACACCTCGCCTGCCGGCACGGCAAAACCCTCGGTAATAATCTTAAAGTGATAGATGAGCGCCTCCATCTGCGTCTTCATCTTCTCGCGGTCGGGCAAGACCACCTTGGGAGCATCGGCTTTGATCGGGCCTTGTGGCATGCCATCCAGCGCTTGCTGCACGATGGCTATTGATTCCCGCAACTCCTGGACCCGGCACAGGTAACGGGCGAAGACGTCGCCATCCTGAGATACCGGCACCTTGAACTTGAAATTCTCGTAGCCTGAGTACGGCATATCGCGGCGTAGGTCAAAGTCCACTCCACTGCCGCGCAACGTGGGCCCGCTGGCACCCAGGGCTATGGCATCTTCCGCCGTAATCCGGGCAACGCCTTTCGTCCGCATTCCCCAGATCGGATTTCCGGTCAGCAGGTTCTCGTACTCGTCTACCTTCGAAGGGAAGCGGTTGGCGAACTCCCGCACCCGGTCAAAGAAATCCAGCGGCGGTTCGAGCGCCACTCCACCAATCCGAAAATAAGAAGTCATCATGCGCTGTCCGCTGACCGCCTCGAACAACCGCAGAATGTCTTCGCGTTCACGGAAGCAATAGAGAAACACTGTCATGGCGCCGATGTCGAGTGCATGTGTTCCCAGCCACACCAGATGGGAGTTGATCCGGGTCAGCTCATTCATCATGACCCGCAACCACTGCGCTTTCGGCGGAATCTCCAGTCCGAGCAGCTTCTCCACCGCCAGCGCGTAGCACAGATTGTTGGTCATGGGGCAGAGATAGTCGATGCGGTCGGTGAGCGGTACCACCTGCTGGTAGAACTTGGCTTCACAAGTCTTTTCAATACCAGTGTGCAGATAGCCGATATCGGGCATGATTCGCACGATGGTTTCGCCGTCAATCTCCAGAATCACGCGCAGCACCCCGTGGGTCGAGGGATGTTGCGGCCCCATATTCAGAATCATGGTCTGATCCTGCGTGGGTTCGAGCGCGATGGTGGACGATAGGTGGGCCATGGCCAGATCTAGCGGTAGCCCTCCACGGGATAATCCTTGCGCAACGGATGTCCTTCCCAGTTCTCCGGCATTTGAATACGCCGCAGATAAGGATGTCCGGTGAAACGGATTCCGAACAGATCGAAGACTTCACGCTCAAAGAAGTTGGCGGCAGGCCAAACCGAAGTCACTGATTCAACGGCGGGGCTGTCGTTGCCCAGCCGGACTTTTAGCCGCACCCGTTCCTTTTTGGGAATCGACAGCAACTGATAAATGACTTCAAAGCGTGGCTCTCTGGGATGCCAATCAACGCAAGTCACATCCGACAGAAAGTTGAACGGGCAGCTGGCGTCATCCCGCAACAACGCGCAGGCTTCGCGCAGCGAAGAACGCTCGATGTATATGCTGATCTCATCGCGATCGAACTTTGCCCCCTCGACCGCGGCGGCATTCCAGGAGCGCAGCCGCTCGACCGCGGGATGCTCCTTTAATTGCTCCAGATCGGTGATGGCCGGAGTTAACACTAGACTTCACCTATTTCTCCAGGGCGCGAACGGATCGCACCCCAGTCCAGAACGCCTTTCTTCCAGACGTAGAAAAAACCTACCAGGACAATTCCGATGTAGACCAGCATCTCCCAGAAACCAAACATCTTAAGCTGGCGGAGAATGACTGCCCAGGGGTACAGGAATATAGCTTCCACATGGAACAAGATAAAAAGCATGGCCACTAGGTAAAACTTGACCGAGAAACGCCCGCGGGCATCCCCGACCGGGGTCATCCCGCATTCGTAGGGAGACAGTTTGGCCCGGGTAGGCTTGCGGTAGCCGATCAGCCACGAAAGGAACACGATCACCGATGCCAAAACACCTGCTACGATGAAATGAATCAGCAGAGGCAGGTAACGGGTGAAGTAATTGTCCGGCATAGGGGAGCTATATATAATTTGCAGCCAAGGATTGTCTAAACATTCTAGATTAGTTTTCGCGGTAGGGAGTGTCAAGCAACTGGGCCACTGATAGCAGAATTTTAACAAATCCTGCGGTGGCCCCTTGCGGGACAAATGCCGCCTTGGAAGACCATGATTTTTGGCTTCAATACCGACATTAAGCACGACGGCACGGTCTACCACGTGCAAAGCGAAGCCCGCGAGCACGAACTGCTGTTGCAGACCCAGGTTTTTGTGCGCGGACGCTGCATCGGCAAGCGGGCCACCTCCTACGCCGATACCGCTTCCGGATCTGGGTTCACCGATCAACAGAAGGAAGGAACCCTGCGCGACCAACACCGCTTGGTGCTCGATGCCATCCGCGACGGCCGCCTCGAATCCGTCTTCGACCGGCGAGAGACCACGGAATCTTTATCTGCCATCAAAGAGCTTGACGTGCAATGGCTGAATGCCGAGTCCGTCCATTCCGATCGGTCGCTGCTCCTGCGCTTGCGAGTCACCGATGACGGGAATGGCATAGAAGGCGCGCGGCTTACTGTGCGCTTCGTGCGTCCGGATGCGGCACCTTTCTATGCGCAAGTCGCCACCGGATCCGATGGTGATGCGGAAATGAAGATCGATGTGGACGAATCTTCACTGCCCGATTCCGCGATTCTGGTCCAAGCCAGCTATTCGGGCCGCACCGCTACCCGCAAGTTCCAACTGCGAAGAGTCGAAGCCTAGCCGGCCGCTTGTCGGCGAACCTCTCTGCCTGCGACAATCCTTGTGAGATGAAGCTTCAGATCAACGGTGAGCCTCGCGATTTTGCCGCACCACTCTCGCTCTCCGCTTTGCTCGAACAACTGGGTATGAAAGCCGATCGCGTGGCGGTAGAACTGAATCGCAACATCGTCCCGCGCGAGCAATGGACCCAAACCAGCCTCGGCGATGGCGATCACCTGGAGATCGTCCAGTTCGTCGGTGGAGGCTAACACTAGGTCAACCCGTTACCAGGAACTCCTCTAGTCACCCCCTTATCCACAGAATGTTTCCTTGACAGCTCCCCACTCACGCCTAAAATGTTTAAAACATTTAGCTGGACGATTGTTTGAAACATCTCATGACGGAAATGCAAGGTCCATTCACAACCCGCGAGGTGATTCAATTCACCGGCATCACCCCCCGCCAGCTCCAGTGGTGGGACGAACGGAGGATTGTGGTTCCAGCGCGGAAAGGGCATCGGCGCCTGTACTCCATGGAGGACTTGGCCGAGGTGGCTGTGATCTGTGAGTTGCGGCAGCGCGGGTTCTCTTTGCAGCGAGTGCGTAAGGTGATGCGTTTTCTGCAGCGGGAATTCAGCAAGCGCCTGGCTGAGACGGTGAGCGGGAGCTCTGAATATCACTTGCTCACCGACGGAAAGACGCTTTATCTCGAAACTTCTGCCCGGCAGATTGTTGACCTCTTGAAGAACGCGCGCCAGCCGATGCTGTCCATTTGTCTGAGTGATGCGGTGCGGCAGGTGCGTGCGGAAATCCGTGCCAAAAAAAATAGCAGCAGTGTTGCTGGTCGCTCGTCACGAAAAGCAGGAACGGCTTCATAGCAGGGAAGTTTGGTTCCACACACGTCAGCCGCACGAGGAGGCAACATGGTTGGAGAACTCGACGTCCTGAGCGAATGGATCCCCGAACAAATGCTGCCCGGCACGGTCTTTGTGCTGGAGAATGCCGGCCGCGTGGGCGAAAAGGAAGATCCCTACTGGGCGGTGCTTTCCTGCCCGGAATGTGGCACGCTGGGCCTGATTACGCGTAAACAATTGGCTGGTTTGCTGCCTGTGATCTGCGGCTCCCAGGATTGCCCGGCACAGTTCTTCATTCACGACAGCGAAGTGGTAATTCGAAAACCGTTCTAGTTTGATGGACGCGACTGCGTCTTCCCCGTGCGGCTGGATTTCCACAGGGCCGAGCCCCCTTCCAGCGCCAAGGCCTGGTTTTCGCCCTCCGATTGGCTGGACAGGAAACGCTCCTGCACCGTAAATTTGTTGCATGCCTGCAATCACATCTTTCATCAAGAAGCATTATCGGCACTTCAACGCCGCGGCCCTCGTGGACGCAGCCGAGGGGTACAACAAGCTGCTCAGTTCCGGCGGCAAGATGTTTGTGACGCTCGGAGGCGCGATGAGCACCGCCGAACTCGGCATCTCGTTGGCCGAAATGATCCGGCAGGACAAAGTTCACGGAATCTGTTGCACGGGCGCCAACCTGGAGGAGGACGTGTTCAACCTGGTGGCGCGTGATTTCTATGAGCGGGTGCCGCACTATCGTGACCTGACGCCGAAGGACGAGGCTGCTTTGCTGGCGCGACACATGAATCGCGTCACCGATACCTGCATTCCTGAGATGGAAGCCATGCGGCGTATCGAGAGCGTTGTTCTAGAGGAATGGGTCGCGGCCGACAAAGCCAAACAACGCTTTTTCCCACATCAGTTCATGTTCAAGATCCTGTTGTCAGGCAAGCTCAAAGACTCTTACCAGATCGACCCCAAGGACAGTTGGCTGCTGGCTGCCGCACAAAAGAACTTGCCCATGTTCGTTCCCGGATGGGAGGACGCAACTCTAGGCAACATGTACGCCGGACACTGCATTACGGGAGACGTGAAAAACGTCCACACCGTCCGTACCGGTATTGAATACATGATGGAACTAGCAGAGTGGTACACGAACCTCACTCAGAAGTCGCCGCTTGGGTTCTTCCAAATCGGTGGAGGAATCGCGGGCGATTTTCCGATCTGCGTGGTTCCCATGCTGCATCAAGACCTGCAACGGGGAAACGTTCCGCTGTGGGCATACTTCTGCCAGATCAGTGATTCGACCACCAGCTATGGCTCGTATTCAGGAGCAGTGCCAAACGAAAAGATTACCTGGGGCAAGCTCGGCATCGACACTCCCAAGTACATCATCGAATCCGATGCCACGATTGTGGCTCCGCTGGTGTTTGCTTACGTGCTGGGTTGGTAGGGATATCTGCAAGGCCTTCCTTGGGAATATAGGGAATATAATGGCATGCGGATGGCTCTTACCCCTGGCACTAAACTAGGCCCGTATGAGATCGTCGATCGCCTGGGTGCCGGCGGGATGGGCGAAGTGTACCGGGCGCGGGATGCACGCCTTGATCGCTGTGTTGCCATCAAGATTCTGCCCTCCGCATTCTCCTCAGAAAGTGAACAGTTGCACCGTTTCAAGGAGGAGGCGCGTTCGGCATCTGCCCTTAACCACCCTAATATCATTACCATCTACGAACTCGGTCAGCACGGTCCCACTCACTACATTGCGATGGAGTTGGTAGACGGGAAAACGCTGCGTGAGCTACTTGGCTCCGGCTTGTTGCCCATGCGGAAAGCAATTGAAATCGCAGCGCAGGTTGCGGAAGGCCTGACCAAGGCGCACGAAGCCGACATCTCGCACCGGGACTTGAAGCCCGAGAATCTGATGATTTCGAACGACGGATTCGTCAAAATCCTCGATTTTGGCCTGGCCAAGGTGGTGCCCGCCGGAGAGCGGCCAGACACGCGCATTACGACCGGGTTCGAGACTCAAAAGGGTCTGCTTGTAGGAACGGTGGGATACATGTCGCCAGAACAGTTAAGCGGAGATCGTCCGGATTTTCGGTCGGACCAGTTCTCGTTTGGCTGTGTGCTCTACGAAGTGGTGACAGGAAAGCGAGCATTTGAGAGAGCCACGGTAAGCGAGACCCTGGTCGCCATTCTTCGAGAACCCCACGAACCCATCGCAACCCAAAACTGCGACGCTCCGGCTCCGCTGTGTTGGGCCATCGAACGGTGCCTGGCCAAGGAACCGGATAGGCGTTACAACTCTACCCGGGATCTGGCGCTGGAACTTGCAGCTATACGCGACCGCTTCTTGGAGAAGCCAGTTAAGCAAGTGGAGACCCGTCCGGCGAATCTTCCCGTGCAGCGAACGGGATTTGTAGGGCGCGAGAAAGAAGTAGCTGCCGCCAAAGAACTCCTGCTGCATCATGACGTGCGCCTGGTCACGGTCACGGGCCCGGGCGGGATCGGCAAAACTCGGCTCGCGGTGGAGGTGGCCGGCGGCTTAGTCGACCACTTTTCCGGGGGCATTCATTTTGTTCCGCTGTCATCGCTAAGCGATTCCGGCTTGATCGCATCCGTGATCGTTCAAACCTTGGGGATCCGGGAAGGTGGAGGCCAGTCGCCGCTCGAAATACTCAAGAAGGATTTGCGAGATTCATCGCACGCACCCATGTTGCTTGTGCTGGATAGTTTCGAGCACCTGATTCAAGCGGCCCCTATCGTGGCCGAGCTGCTAGCCACGGGACCCAATCTTAAGATCATGGTGACAAGCCGCGCCGCGCTACACGTCTACGGAGAGCATGAATTTCCGGTGCCGCCGCTTACGCTCCCGGACTCGCGGTCCTCGCCTTCCGTGGAGGTCTTGTCACGGTGCCCAGCGGTAGCGCTGTTCGTACAACGCGCCCTCGCTGCCAAGCCGGATTTTGAACTCAATCGAGAAAACGCGTCCGCCGTCACTGAGATTTGCGCCCGCTTGGATGGCCTGCCGCTGGCGATTGAGCTCGCGGCCGCACGGCTCAAAGTTCTTTCGCCCTCTTCCATGCTGACCCGTCTACAGAGCCGGTTGCAGCTGTTGACGGGTGGCGCACGCGATCTGCCACAAAGGCAGCAAACACTTCGCGCTGCCATTGATTGGAGCTACGATCTGCTAACTCCGGCCGAGCAGAAGCTTTTTCGTAGACTGTCGGTGTTCGTGGGAGGCTGCACTCTCGAAGGCGTGGAAGCTGTGTGCGACACCAAAGGCGATCTAGATTTGGACCTGCTCGACGGTATGTCATCCATGGTGGACAAAAGCCTGGCGCAGCAAGTTGAACAAGCTAAAGGAGAATCACGGTTCGTGATGTTGGAAACGATTCGCGAGTACGCTCTGGAAAAACTGCAGGCAAGCGGGGAGAAGGCCCTGACGAAACGCGCTCATGCCGCCTATTGCCTCGTTCTGGCGGAGGAAGAGGCTACGGAGCAAAGTGGCGCGGAATGGCTGGAACGCTTCGCATTGGAACACGACAATTTTCGCGCGGGTCTGGAGTGGCTGACAGAGACCGGAGATGCGGATTGGGGCCTTCGCCTCGGCACCGCCCTGTTTCGCTTTTGGGAGATTCGCGAATATCTCGCCGAGGGCCGGGAGAGGCTGGGCAGGTTGCTTAACCTCGCAGGAGCAGCAGCCCCCACGAAGGCGCGCACCCGGGCGCTTTTTTCAGCTGGTGTCCTCGCCGGTGAGCAGGGAGATTACGTCTCGGCGGATAAGCTTATCGGCGAAAGTCTACGCATCGCGCGTCATCTGCACGACAAAACCGGTGTCGCGGTCTCTCTCAACGCGCTGGCGGTATTTGCTCGCGACCGCGGTGACGTTGCAACCGCGCACACCTTGTTTGAGGAAAGCCTTGCGCTGTGGAGAGAATCAGGCGACCAGAAGGCCATCGCTCGTGCTCTCAGTAATCTGGCCAATGTCGTCAAGTTGCAAACTGATTATGGCCGTGCACGCTCTCTCTACGAAGAGTGTCTTTCAATCTTCCGCGGGTTAGAGGACATGACCGGCATTGCCTGGTCGATAAACTACCAGGGAGATGTCGCTCACGATCAGGGTGACTCCGTAGGCGCGCAGAAATTGTACGAACAGAGCTTGGCAATTTTTCGCGAACTCGATGATCGTTGGGGCATCGCTGGGACACTCGCTGACCTGGGAAGCTTGGCCAGGGAGCGGCGGAATTATTCGAAAGCTCACTCTCTGTTCGGGGAAAGCATAAAGATTTTCCAGGCATTGGATCATAAGCGCGGAATTGCGCGTCTGTTGGAGTGTTTCGCATGCTCAGCGGCGGTTCAGTCAGAAGCAGAGCGTTCGCTGCGGCTGGCAGGCGCAGCGGCCGCGCTGCGCCAGAACGTTGGCGCCCCACTAACGCCCGCTGAACAAGCCAAGCTGGAAGCCATTCTTGAGCCGCCACGGCAGACACTGACCAATACGGTAGGCGTGACAGCTTGGTTAGAAGGCTGGGCCCTGCCCGTCGACAAAGCGATTGAGGAAGTACTGATGACCGATGCTGCGGTTCCCCCGCACCAGCGCACGGGTTGACAAAGACGCCTACTCTGCACTTGCCGGGTCGATGAGCCGGCGGACGGCGGAGACGCGATTGGCAGGAAGGCCCACTCGCTTCGCGTGTTCTTGAATGGTTGCTTCATTCGGCGCGAGATAGACGCAATACACTTTGTCGCCGGTTACATAGCTATGAAGCCACTGGATCTCGGGACCCATAGCCTTCAGAACGTTAAGCGACTTTTGCGAGACATCCCGCAATTCGCTATCGGATAGATTTCCAGCTCCCGGGATTTCACGTTCGATCACGAACTTTGGCATGGGCATCCTCTGGTGTGCACAGATGCTAGCATGCAGATGGATCGGCTTCAAGACGGCTACTGTCTCGGGGCAACGAAAAAGGCCAGCAATAATTCAAGAGAAAGAGGCTGAGATGGATATTCGATCGCTTCAAAAGCCGCTGAAAGAGCAATACCGCCATGACCCGAATGCCTCGAAAATCACAATCCGGGCCAAAGGCGGACAGACCGATGCTCCGGTAGCATGCTCGGTCGACATCGGGCGTGCAATCTATCAGGCCGAGGCCCACAAGGGAGTTGGGGGCGCCGGCGCCGGCGCCTGTTCCGGTGATCTTTTGCTCGGCGCGCTGGCGGCGTGCGCACAGATCACTTGTCAAATGGTAGCCGCGGCTATGGGCGTACCCACGGAACGCATTGCGGTCACCGTGGAGGGAGACATGGACCTCCGAGGCACCCTCGGCATATCAAAAGATGTGCCCGTCGGCTTTGAGAGCATCCATCTTAATTTCGATGTTACTGCGCCTAAAGCAACGCCCGAGCAACTGCGCTCTTTGCGGGAGAAAACGGAACAGTATTGCGTGGTAATGCAAACCTTAAGGCTGCCACCCAAGCTGGAGAGCAAGTGGGCCGGGCAGGATTGAATACGCAGTTTTTTGTCGGAGACGGTTTTTGAGTCAGCGGCTTTCCAGCGACGTCTTCTCCAGCGCCACCGGCACCTGCTCCACAATCTCAATATCAAAGCCTTCGAGTGCTGCGACTTTTCGGGGATGGTTGGTTAGCAGCCGGATGCGCCGCAGATGCAAATCCGAAAGAATCTGCGCGCCAATGCCAATCTCGCGCTGGGTCTTGCGCTCACTCTCGGGAAGTGAGGGCAAGCGCTTGTCGCGGTGAAACATCAGAGAGTTTCGCTCGCCAGTCCGTTCAACAGAAAACCCTTTGGAACTCTGATGCAAATAAATCAGTGCGCCCCGGCCTGCGCGCGCGATGGCCTGCATCGAACCTTCGACGGTAGCATGGCAGTCGCAGGCCGTCGAGCCGAACACATCTCCCATCACGCAGTGCGAATGCATGCGCACTAGCACCGGCTCGTCTCCGCTTTCGATGTCACCACGTACCAGAGCTACATGCGATTCTCCACCGTCAATTGCGCTCTCGTAGGCAATCAACCGAAACTCACCATAGCGTGTGCCGATCAGCGCTTCTCCCACACGATTCACATAGCGCTCATGTTGCATGCGGTAGCGGATGAGTTCCGCGACCGTCAACATGTTCAAGCCATGCTCTTTACAGAACCCAACCAGGTCGGGAACGCGGGCCATGGTTCCGTCATCGCGCATGATTTCGCAGATCACGCCAGCAGGAACTAATCCAGCCAATCGCGCCAGATCCACTGAAGCTTCGGTCTGCCCCGCCCGCACCAGAACGCCACCTTTGCGGGCGCGCAAAGGGAACACATGCCCCGGCCGCGCCAGATCCGCAGGCCGCGTAGCCGGATCAATCGCAACCTGAATCGTGCGCGCGCGATCATAAGCAGATATGCCGGTGGTGACTCCATCGCGAGCGTCAATGGCCTCGCAGAACGCGGTCCCGTAGTTTGAAGTGTTTTCGGCGGTCATGGGGCCGAGGCGCAGGTGGTCCAGCCGCTCCTCGGTCATTGCCAGACACACCAGCCCGCGGCCGTACTTGGCCATGAAGTTGATCGCTTCAGGTGTGACCTTTTCGGCGGCCAGCGTCAGATCGCCTTCGTTCTCGCGATCCTCATCATCCACCACTACGATCATTCGCCCGGCGCGAATTTCCTCAATAGCGGTGGGAACGTCGGTGAATGAGGGTCGGGAGGCCATATCTGGAAATTGTAGCAAAAGGGCTTCTAGCTTCTGGCTTCTAGCCACGACCAACCCCTACCTGATTAGCCAGTAGCTAGAAGCCAAGAAGCAAAAGGGCCGCCCTTTAGGCGGCCCTCATAATCTTGCCGAAGCTACCTTACAGCGTGGATTCGATTTCAAATCCCCACGCCTCGAGCAGCGGTTCCGGGATGTACTTTGAATTCTTGTTGCGTCGCGCCCACTCACGCAGCCTGGTGGAACGCAGATACTGGTCCGGGGAGAGCTTGTATTCCTTTACGACCTGCTCAAACTCAGTGATGGTGGGTACGATAGGGCCAATAGGCTCTGGTTTCCCCCAGTTGGGATTTCCGCGTCGCTTAGCCATAGAGAATGATGTCCTTAACTATTTAAGTCCGAGCTACAGGTATTAGATTCACCCGGCGTTGCCTGGGTTTCGGACTAATTCCTGTCACCCCAGAACTCGGGCGATTCTGCAACCCTAAGAGCTGACCGCAAGTCAGTGATTCTATGGGTGCTTATGCTGGAAGTCAATATGAATCTGCATCTCAAACGGAATACTTCTCAGTAAATGTCTGAGAATAAACCTGTTCCCGTTCCGGATCCGCTCCTATCCAACTGGATCCCCGTTCCACTGCCCGTTTTATCTAGTCTTTGCTGGATTACGCCCGTAACCCATTGGCGGCGGGCCTCATTGACCACATCCCCGGCGGAACCTACATTTGCTAATGGGGGTTTAACGTGAAGGACATCCATGATGTGCTGCGCCAGAAGCAGGCCCAGCAGGCGCAACTGGGCAAACAGATCGAGGCTCTACAGGCCGCTGCCGAACAGATTCGCGGCGTCGCTCATCTACTTAACGAAGAAGAAGATGGAGAGAGGGAAAACGCCGGAACCGATTGATCCCGGCCAGGCCGTGACCGTATGGACTTAAATGCGCTGGTTCTTTGCACCGACGATAAGATCATCCGGGTATTACGCCGTGTGCTGAGCGATCTCGAAGTTGGGATTGAAACCTGCACTGATGCCGATTCGGCCGTCCGCCGGCTGACCCGCGCCAGATTCGAAGCCGTGGTGGTGGACTGCGCTGACGAGGCTGTGGCGGTGAAGGTCCTGAGCAGCGTTCGCTCCGCTCCCTGCAACAAACGCGCGATTGCCGTCGCCATGATTGCCGGCCAGATGGCGGTACGAAGTGCGTTCGCCATGGGCGCGCATTTCGTCCTCTATAAGCCGGTTAACTTCGAGCGTGCCCGGAGCAGCTTCCGCGCCGCCCGTGCGCTGATGAAGTGCGAGCGCCGCCGCAATGTGCGTGTGCCGGTCGAGTTTCCAGTCACGCTCTTCGCCGGAGCCGACCAGCAACGGATTACAACCCTCGACATCAGCGAGGGAGGAATGGCGGTCCGGGTCCCGCGCTATATCCCCAGGAGTCGTGGGGTGCGGATCAGGTTTACCCTTCCCGATGTCGATTACGCGGTCGAGTGCGCCGCCGAGGTTGCGTGGAAGAACCCCGGCTCAAACACCGGAGTCCGTTTCCTGGAACTATCACGCGAACACCGTCAACAGCTCAAGACGTGGCTGGCCCGGCATTCTCCGGAAATCGAACCTGACGATCCTCCGCTCAGTTGCAAGCTTACTGACGTGAGTGCCGCGGCTTGCTACCTGGAGACTAGCGCTCCTTTCCCCAAACGCACCAGGGTGGTGCTGACGATGCTGACTGGCAGCGTTCGCATCCCGGTCGAGGGCGTAGTCCGCGTCATGCATCCCGAAGTCGGTATGGGAGTCGAATTTACCCAAAATGCCGATGAACCGCGGGCACAAGCGGCGAAATTCTTTCAGGCGACGAAGGCGGGTACGTCCCTGGAATTTACCGTACTGCCCGAAAGCATGGACGATGAAGACATATTAGGGGCTGCGATCGAACCACCATCGGGGATAGAGGATCCGTTGCTGAAGTTGTTCCGTCGCAGCGCGGACTTCACCACCGAATCCTTCCGCGAAGAACTGCGCGTTCAACGCCGTTCCGGTTCGGCCGGAAAGGCTATCTCTGCCAAGGTTTAAACCGCCGCCCTTTTCTGAAATGATTTTTCTTTGGAAAGATTGTTCCGAGAAGACTCGTCACCGGCAACCGCCCCTGTACAAGCGTCCCACAACTTGCGGTCATAGAAACGGGCTCCGTCGATCTGGAGCCCGCTTGACCGTTCCGTTAATAATCTTCTACTTTACGTTGACCACCGTGAATAGTCCGTCCGAATACCCACCTGGCCCCGAGGTCAGGAAGAGCTGGTTAGTTTTTCCGTTGAATCCCAATCCGTCGCCAAACACCAGAGACCACAGGCCTGAGAAAGACACCGCCGATGCTCCGATGTGCTTCCCGGTGGTGGGATTGAAGGCATTGATGAAGCCGTCACCCAGGTTCCCGACCAGAAGCGATTTGCTGGCTTTGCCGAAGGTTGCCGGCGCCAATGCCACTCCCCAGGGGGTATGCAGGGTCCCGCCGGAAATGAGGGTCTTGATCTTGGTGCCGGTGGTGTCAAAAATGTCCACGACGCCGCCACCGTTGCTGTTGGTAAAGGTTACGTACAGTTGCCCACCGATGTTTACAACGTTGTAGGGAGCCGATCCCGCAGGCAGACTGGTATCGGTGAAGGAGCTCACCAGCTTGAAGGTGCTGTCATAAATGTCGACCTTGTTGTTGAGGTTGTCGGCTGCAAAGAGGTAGGTAGCGCCGTTGCTGACCCCCATTGCCAAGCCGGTATACCACGCGCCGGTGTTATTGACCGCGATCACGGCAGTCGTGGCATTGACTGTAGGAGCCCATCCGCTGATGGTGCCATCGAACGTGGCGAAAATAAACGAAGCGGGTCCAGTATGTCCGTTCTGCGAAACCGTAAAGCCCAAAGTGGAGTTGTAAACCTGCCCAGTGGGCGAACCCGTGCCAACGCCGCCAGACGGAGGAATCGTCACCACTAGCGCCTGCTTTATCCCGGTCGAACTGTACAAAGTGGTCAAGCCGGTGCCATTGTCACTGATCCAGAAATAGCCGCCCGGAGCGAAAGAAACTCCCCAGGAATTTACCAGCTGAGGGTCCTGATGTTGGGCCTTTCCCGACTGGTTCGAAACCAGATTGGTGACGGTATACTGCGCGAATGCGGAGCTCGAAATCATACCCAGCGCTACCACCAGCAGCGCGACGAATACGATGATCCGGCCCATCCTATTTTCAGCAACCATGGGTGTTTCTCCTTTGTGAATGCAAGAGTGACGGTAATTGCGTTATTGCCGTGAAATGCGGAGTTCAGCGGGGCCTCAAAACCACATCGACCACTCACCCCGAATCTCCGGCATTCTGCTGGATTCCGGCCGCTGTTGTGTCAAGGATTTGTAAATTCTGAGCGATGGGCGAATCGACTGGAGTCGGCGCGTCTGCCGCTAGGGACTTTCTTCTCCGCGACTCCCCTCCTGAGTTGATATAGACTCGGCAACGTCCGTGTGGGGCTAGATATGAAGAATACGGCTCTCTACTTTGCGATGGTTATTTTGGTCTCCGGCTTCGCGCTCAGCCAGGCGCAAGAAAGAGTGCTTTACAACTTTCAGAACATACCGGATGGGGCCGATGCTGCCGGAGGTTTGGTCTTCGACGCAGGTGGCAATCTCTACGGCACCACTTGGGGTGGGGGCGTGTATGGCCACGGATCTGTGTACAAACTCACGCGCAACGACGACGGAAGCTGGACTGAGGACATCCTTTACAGTTTTACTGGCGGCGCGGATGGAGGCAGTTCACAAAGTACCTTGGTGTTCGACGCTGAAGGGAACCTCTTTGGTACCACAGTATTTGGCGGTCTGTCTGGATGCTATTTCGGCTGTGGCACCGTTTTTGAATTGGCCCCGAACCCAGACGGCACATGGACGGAAAGTGTAATTTCCTTCTTGGAAAGCGGCGGAAACAATCCGGGATACGGAGTTGTTTTTGATGCAGCAGGTAACCTGTATGGCTCTGGGGGCGGTGGAATTAAGGGATGTGGCGTGATTTTCCAGCTAGTGCCCAACCAGACCGGATACTGGACAGAGAACGTCGTCTACACTTTTACTGACGGCAGAGATGGTTGTGCGCCAACGGCACTAACGATTGACGCAGCAGGCGACATCTACGGCACTACTCTTTCAGGGGGAAGTAAGGGATGGGGCACGGTCTTTCAATTGTCGCCCCAACCAGGCGGAGGCTGGACGGGCAACTTATTGCACACTTTCGGCGGAAATAACGATGGGATTGTTCCGAATGGTGTTCTGGTATTTGATGGGTCCGGAAATCTTTATGGAACGACCACCGCTGGCGGAAAATATACTGACGGCGTCGCTTATAGATTGGAACGTGCGATAGGTAAGGAATGGAGAGAAACGGTGCTGCATGAGTTTGGAGGAACCGGTGGTGGCCGTAGCCCCGAGGGTAATCTTGTTCTTGACAACGCGGGGAGCCTCTGCGGTACGACATCGCTTGGCGGCTCGGGCGGTACCGATGGTACCGTTTTCAGACTGGCACCGGGCTCATTTGGCGGCGTGCTTTTCAAGACCTTCTCATTCGACGGTGCTGACGGCGAACAACCGGCGGGAGGTGTCATTGCGGATTCCGCCGGCAATGTTTACGGTACTACCACCGGGGGCGGCAATTCTTTGAATTGCGGAGGTGGGTGCGGCACCGTATTCGAAATAATCCCATGAACGTCGCGGAGATCGGTTACGCCGTCAGCCTCATCAGGCATAGATTTCCTCTTCTTCGGGCACTCCAATTGCGGTCCTACGAGTGCTACTGCGCGACTTGTTGCACTAATGCCCCGACCACCGAGATGTTTTTCACCAAATCATCTGGCACACCGTGCCGCTTCTTCAAGTATTCCGGGCTATTGTAGGAAAGCCATGTTTTTCCCCGGCTATCCTCCCAGACCAGAACCTTGAGCGGCAGATCGATGGCGATACTGGGAGCGGCCAGCATCACCGGCGTTCCGCCCTTGGGATTGCCGAAGACTAACAATTTGGTGGGAGGCATTTTCATCCCAGCTTTCTCCGCTTCACCGCTGTGGTCGACCAGTGCGAACAAGGCGATTCCCTTGTCTCGCAGAATGCCCTTCAGCTTTTCCACGGTTTCATCTACTGAGTGATTGCTGCGTATCGACGATCCCATTGTCT
>Ga0308309_10000209_pt1 | contig 42799 bp, 45 predicted proteins | sample HubBroMetageWFT5_FD_192491 | JGI IMG/M metagenome (GOLD analysis project Ga0308309, IMG submission 192491) | Warmed and freeze-thawed soil microbial communities from the Hubbard Brook experimental Forest, New Hampshire - Hubbard Brook CCASE Soil... | ecosystem: Environmental > Terrestrial >...
GCGCTCTGCGTGATCTGCACGCCGTGCGGATGGCGCGTGCTGCCTGAAGAGAACTGGATGTAGCAGAGGTCGGCGGGCCCCAGCGGCCGGAGATCGACCGGCTTCTCCGGCAGCGCCTCGAGCGCGGCTAGGCCGCCGTGGAGGCGGACAGCAGGGAATTCCCGGGCGGCGTCGGCCAGGAAACCGGCGAGATCGTCGACGCCCACGGCCGCTACCGCGCCCGACGCCGCGAGCTGGCGGCCCAACTGATCGAGATAGGCGTCCTTGCCGCCGATTCCGACGGGGATCGAGACCGGCACCGGCAGCAGGCCGGCATACTGCGCGCCGAAGAACACGTCGAAGAATCCGGGCCAGGTGTCGGCCGTGATCAGGATCCGTTCGCCCGCGGCAAAGCCCGCGCCGATCAGCCGGCGGGCGGCGACATGGGCGCGGTCGCGGACCTCATGCCAGGCGAGGGCCGAAAGAATCTCACCCCTGACATTATAAAAGGTGATCCCGGTCTCCCCCCGCGCCGCGTAGTCGAGCATCTCCGGCACCGAGCGGAAGTCGGCCCGGCACAGGGCGAGCTTTGAATTGCGGGTCGGCAACGGGTTCATCGGAAGGCCGGTCTCCTACATCAAGCTCCTCTCCCCCGCTAGGGGGAGAGGTTGGGTGAGGGGGTTGCACGAGCCTTCGAAGCCCCCTTCACCTAGCCTCTCCCCCTGGCGGGCGAGAGGAATTTGAGGGGGCGTTGTGAGACGGTAGGCCAAGTTGACACACCCAGACCTCGGTAAGATAGTTACCGACCCCGCTCAACCCCGGTCAATCCGTTCCGGAGCCGTGGTCGAAGAGCGGGCTATTTCTTTTGTGGAGGGTCTCGTGATTACGGCTGTGATGCCGACGTACGGTCGCAAGGACGTCGTGTTCGAACGCGGAGAGGGCAACTATCTCTACGCGGCGGACGGCCGACGTTTCGTCGACTTCACGTCCGGCATCGCCGTGAACGCCCTGGGCCACTGCCACCCCTATCTGGTCAAGGCCTTGGCCGAGCAGGGAGCCAAGCTCTGGCACACCTCCAACCTCTATCGCGTGGGCAACGGCGAGAAGCTGGCCAAGCGGCTGGTCGATCTGACGTTCGCCGACACGATGTTCTTCTGCAACTCCGGCGCGGAAGCGATCGAGGGCGGCATCAAGCTCATTCGCAAGTACCAGTATGTGAATGGCAAGCCCAAGCGCTACAAGCTGATCTGCTTCCAGGCGGCCTTCCACGGCCGCCTGCTGAACGCGCTCTCCGCCACCGGCAACGAGAAGTATCTCGAAGGCTTCGGCCCGCCGGCGCCCGGTTACCTTCATGCGCCGCTCAACAACGCCAACGTCGTGCGCGACATGATCGACGACGAGACGGCCGGCATCCTGGTCGAGCCAATCCAGGGCGAAGGCGGCGTGCGCGGCACGACGCCGGAGTTCCTGAAGGCGCTGCGCGCGATGTGCGAGGAATACGGCCTGCTGCTGTTCTACGACGAAATCCATACGGGTTTCGGCCGGACCGGCAAGCTCTTCGCCTATGAATGGTCGGGCGTGGCGCCCGATGTCATGGCGGTCGCCAAGGGCATGGGCGGCGGCTTCCCGATCGGCGCCTTCATGGCGACCGAGAAGGCGGCCGTGGGCATGGTGCCGGGCACGCACGGCTCGACCTATGGCGGCAATCCGCTGGCCACCGGCGTCGCCAACGCGGTGCTCGACGTTCTGTTGCAGCCAGGTTTCATCGATGGCGTGCACCAGCGCGGCGAGTACCTGAAAGGTCAACTGCAGGGTCTGGTGAACAAGCACCCCAAGGTGTTTGCCGAGGTGCGCGGCACGGGCTTCCTGCAGGGGCTGCGCTGCGAGGTGCCGGCGGGCGACATGGTCGACCGCCTGCTGTCGCTCGGCCTGCTGGTGCCGATCGCGGGCGAAAATGTGATCCGCATCTTCCCCGCGCTGATCGCCGACAAGGCGGCGCTCGACGAGGGCGTGGCGATCCTCGAGAAGGCCGCCCAGTCGTTCGAGGCCGGCGCCCAGGGTGCAACCAAGGCCGCCGAGTAGCGTCATGGCGGAACCCAAGCACTTCCTCGACCTCGATCAGGTCGATCCCAAAACGCTTCGCCAGATCCTCGATCGCGGCAAGGCGATGAAGAAGGCGCGCTCCAACGGCGGGCACGACAAGCCGCTGGGCGGCAAGACGCTCGCCATGATCTTCGAGAAGCCGTCGACACGCACCCGCGTGTCGTTCGAGGTCGGCATGCGCGAACTGGGCGGCCAGACGATCATGCTCGGCCGCACCGACACGCAGCTCGGGCGCGGCGAGACCATCGCCGACACCGCGCGCGTGCTGTCGCGCTACGTCGACATCATCATGATGCGCACCACCGTCGAGGAGAAGCTCCTCGAGATGGCCAAGTATGCGACCGTGCCGGTGATCAACGGCCTCACCGACAAGACGCATCCCTGCCAGCTGATGGCCGACGTGATGACCTACGAAGAGCATCGCGGTCCCATCCAGGGCGGCGCGATCGCCTGGTCGGGCGACGGCAACAACATGGCGACGAGCTGGATCCACGCCGCCGTGCAATTCGACTTCGAATTGCGCGTGGCCTGCCCGCCGGAGCTGAAGCCGCCGGCCGACGTGCTGGCCTGGGCGGCGAAGTCGAAGGGCCGCATCACCATCGGCCACGATCCCGAGACCATCGTGCGCGGGGCCGATTGCGTCGTCACCGATACCTGGGTGTCGATGGGCGACGAGGATCCGCAAAGCCCGAGCGCTGCCCGCCGGCACAACCTGCTGCGCGGCTACCAGGTCGACCAGCGGCTGATGAAGCAGGCCAAGTCCGACGCCATCTTCATGCACTGCCTGCCGGCGCATCGCGGGGAAGAAGTGACCGCCGACGTGATCGATGGGCCGCAGTCGGTGGTGTTCGATGAGGCGGAAAACCGCCTGCATGCGCAGAAGAGCATTCTCGCCTGGTGCCTGTCATGAGGACAGCGTCATGAGGACGGCTTTGTGAGCGGCGCGTCGGAAGTCCCCTCAACTTCCGACCCGAAAGCGACCGACTGGGACCGCGCGTTGCCTTTCCAGCTCGATGCGCTGGGGGTGCGCGGCCGCTTGGTTCGCCTGGGACCCGCGCTCGACGCCATCATCGAACGCCATGGCTATCCGCTGGCCGTGGCGCGGCCGCTGGCGGAGGCCATGACGCTGTGCGCGGCGCTGGCGACGTCGCTGAAATACGACGGCATCTTCACCCTGCAGATCAGCGGCGACGGGCCGATCCGGCTGCTGGTCACCGACCTCACCTCGGACGGCGCCTTGCGCGGCTACGCCCAATTCGATTCCTGGAAGCTCGCCGTGGCGCTGGGCGGCCTTTCCGAGGCGCCCGAAGGCTACGTGCCGCGCCTGTTCGGCCACGGCCGCCTCGCCTTCACCGTCGACCAGGGCCAGCATACCCAGCGCTACCAGGGTGTGGTGCCGCTCGAGGGCGGCACGCTCACCGACTGCGCCCATACCTATTTCCGCCAGTCCGAGCAGCTGCCGACCGGCATCAAGATCGCGGCCAGGCGCGAGGAGCGGGACGGCACCGGCCACTGGCGGGCGGCCGCGCTCACGGTTCAGCAGATGCCGGAGTTTGATGCCGGCCGCATCGATATCGACGCCGAACAGCGCGAGGACGACTGGCGCAAGGCGGTGATCCTGATGGCTTCGGCGACCGACGCCGAGATGCTCGATCCGAAGCTGGCGAGCGCGCAGCTCCTGCTGCGGCTGTTCCATGCCGAAAGGCCGCGCGTCTTCGAGCGGCGGATATTCGGCGCCCGCTGCCGCTGCGGCCGTGCGCGCATCGACCGCGTGCTGCGGTCGCTGAAGCGCGAGGAGCTCTCCGACCTGCGCGATACGTCGGGTCGCGTCGTCGTGAAGTGCGAATTCTGCTCGACCGAATACGCATACGACGACGGCGACCTCGACAGGATTTACGCCTCGGCGGCGTGAAAAGCCGGGTGGCATGGCATGTGCAATCCGTCGAGTGCACAGGAGACGCCATGAGACAGACAGCTCGCACCATTGCCTTGGCACTCGCTCTCAGCCTGGCCGCCGGCATCGCGTCCGCCCAAACACATCTGCGCATCGGGCTGGGCGACGATCCGGACGGCCTCGATCCCACCACGTCGCGCTTCTACACCACCCGCATCGTCTTTGCCGCCCTGTGCGACAAGCTGTTCGATATCGACGAGAAGTCGAACATCGTGCCGCAGCTGGCGCTCGGCAGCGAGACCTCGGCCGACGGCAAGACGGTCACCATCACGCTGCGTCCCGGCGTGAAGTTCCACGACGGCGAGCCGTTCAATGCCGAGGCCGCCAAGTACAGCCTCGAACGGCATCTCAACATGAAGGGCTCGTTCCGCAAGCCCGAGCTCGCCGCCGTCGACAGCGTCGAGGCTACCGGTCCGCTCACTGTCAAGCTCAACCTCAAGCAGCCCTTTTCGCCGCTGCTCGCCCAGCTCACCGACCGCGCCGGCATGATGGTGTCGCCCAAGGCGGCCGAGGCGGCGGGCGACAAGTTCGCGCTCAAGCCCGTCTGTGCCGGCCCCTACAAATTCGTCGAGCGCGTCGCGCAGGACCGCATCGTGGTCGAGAAGTTCGCCGACTACTGGAACAAGGACCATGTCCTGATCGACAAGATCACCTACCTGCCGATCGTCGACAGCACGGTGCGGCTGGCCAATCTCAGGTCCGGCGGCCTGGACATCATGGAGCGCCTGCTGGCGACCGACATCAAGACGGTGCGCGACGACCCCAAGCTCAGGCTCAGCAAAGCGGTGTCACTCGGCTTCTTTGCAATTCTGATCAACGTCGCCAACGGACCCAAGGCCGATAACCCGCTGGGCAAGGATGCCCGCGTGCGCCGCGCCCTCGAGCTCTCGATCGACCGCGAGGCCCTGAACCAAGTGGTGTTCAACGGCGAGTTCATGCCGGGCAATCAGTGGGTCAACCCGCAGAATCCGTACTACCAGCAGGCCTTCCCCATCCCCAAACGCGACATCGCCAAGGCCCAGGCCTTGATGAAGGAGGCCGGCGTCACAGGGCGGCTTTCGGTCGATTTCATGATCGGCAACAGCCCCGAGACCCGCGCCGTCGCCGAGGTTCTGCAGTCGATGACGGCAGAGGCCGGCTTCGATCTGAAGATACGGGTGGTCGAGGCGGCGACGGCGCTCAAGTCGGCCGAGGACGGCGATTTCCAGCTCTATGAAAACAACTGGAGCGGCCGCATCGACCCCGACGGCAATACGGTCCTCTACCAGACCTGCGGCTCGCCACTGAACACGGGGCGTTACTGCGACAAGGACATCGATGCCTGGCACCGGGAGGCCCGGGCCTCCAGTGACTTGGCGACCCGCAAGGCGGTTTACGAGAAGATTGCCGGCAAATTCCTGGCCGAGGGATGGATGATCTATCTCTTCCATCCGCAATACCTGATCGCTCACACGGCGCGACTGGAGAATTTCAAGCCGATGCCCGACGGCCTGATCCGCGTGATCGACGTGCGGCTGAAGTAGTCAAGCAGACCGCGGGCCTCAATCCCGGCAGGCCCACTCCACCATGCGCCGCATGAAAGCCTCGCAGGCATCGATCTGCGAGGCGAGCAGGTATTCGTTGGGCTGGTGCGCCTGGGCGATGTCGCCCGGCCCGCACACCACGGTCGGCACGCCCAGGGTCTTGCGGAAGATGCCGGCCTCGGTGCCGTAGACCACGCTGCCCACCGTGTTCGAACCCGACCAGGTTCGGGCCAATGTCTTGGCCTCGTCGTTGCCCTCGGACGAAAAGGCCGGGGTCGAGGAGCGCAGCACCGTGCCGATCGCCGCCGCCGGGTGCTTGGCCTTCATCCTGGGCAGCAGCTCGGTTTCCAGCCAGGCGATGGCGCGCTTGCCGAGTCCGTCGATCGGCTGGCCGGGCAGTTCGCGATAGCCCCACAGCACCTCGCACTCGCGCGCCAGGATGTTGCCGGCCGTGCCGCCCATGATGGTGCCGACATTGAAGGTCGCGGCGGCCGGCATGAACTCGCTGTCCTTGGGCGCCTTGGCCTCGAGCTCGTCCTGCACCTGGTTGAGGTAATGGATGAACTCGCCGGCGAAATGGATGGCGCTGACGCCGAGATGGGTCATCGAGGAGTGCGCCTCGAAACCGGTGAACTTGGTGATGTAGATCTGGGCGCCCTTGTGGGCGTGGACCACCGTCATCATGGTCGGCTCGCCGATGACGATGGCGCGCGGCCGCGGCACCTCGCTCGCCATGCGGGCGGCCAGCGCATGGGCGCCGATGCAGCCGACCTCCTCGTCGTAGGACAGCGCGAAATGGATCGGCCGCTTGAGCGGCGCCTTCTTGAATTCGGGCAGCATCGCGAGTCCGACGGCATAGAACGCCTTCATGTCGCAGGTGCCGCGGCCGTGATATTTGCCGTCCTTGAGCGTAAGCGTCCAAGGATCGGTGTCCCACGGCTGGCCGTCGACCGGCACGACGTCGGTATGGCCGCTCAGCACCACGCCGTCCTTCACGTTCGGCCCGACGGTCGCGAACAGGTTGGCCTTGCTGCCGTCCTCGCTCGGCACCAGCTTAGGCTCGATGCCGTGGCCCTTGAGATAGGCTTGAACGTACTCGATCAACGCCAGATTGGAATTGCGCGAAGTGGTGTCGAACGCCACGAGACGGCGCAGCATTTCGACGGAACCGACGATCTCTCCGGCCATGATACCCTTTGTTCTGCTCAAATCGACGTCCGACCGATCATGGTCAGGAATTCGCGGCGGGTCTCGCCGTTGTCGCGGAAAGCGCCCAGCATGCGGCTGGTCACCATGGTGACGTCGGACTTGTGTACGCCGCGCGTGGTCATGCACTGGTGCGCCGCCTCGATGACGACCGCGACACCGCGCGGCTGCAGCACTTCCTGCAACGTATTGGCGATCTGCGCCGTGAGCTTCTCCTGGATCTGCAGGCGATGGGCGTAGGCGTCGACGACGCGGGCCAGCTTGCTGATGCCGACGACGCGCTTGTCGGGCAGGTAACCGACGTGAACCTTGCCGATGATCGGCACCATGTGGTGCTCGCAGTGCGATTCGAGGCGGATGTCGCGCAGCACCACGACCTCGTCGTAGCCCTCGACCTCCTCGAAGGTCCGCTGCAACATGTCGCGCGGATCCTGCTCGTAGCCGGCGAAGTATTCCTCGTACGAGCGCACGACGCGATCGGGCGTGCCGGCCAGGCCTTCGCGCTCGGGATCGTCGCCCGCCCAGCGCAGCAGCGTACGGACCGCGGCTTCGGCTTCCTCGCGCGAGGGGCGCGCCAGTCCGGTGGCGAGCGAGACCATCTCGCCCTTCTTCAGCATCCTGTTCATCGCAGCTCCTCTCGGCTTTCTCGATATCGGCTCAGTTGAGACGGCGCTCGGCGGCGGGCGTGTCGAGCGAAAAGGTCGGAATCTCGATGTCGAAGTTCTCGCCCGATTCGCTCACCATCTGGTACGAGCCGCCCATGAAGCCGGAGGGCGTGGAGAGCGGCGTGTGGGAAGTGTACTCGAACATCTCGCCGGGACGCAGCATCGGCGTCTTGCCGACCACGCCGGGTCCCTTGACCTCCTGCTGGCGGCCGAGCGCGTCGGTGATCTTCCAATGACGGCTGCGCAACTGCACCGCGATATCGCCTTTGTTTTCGATGCGGACCTGGTAGGCCCAGACGAATTGGGATTTGGCCGGGTCGGACTGGTCAGGCAGATATTGCGGCCTGACGGTCACTTGAATGGCACGGGTTGTGGCTGCGTACATCGCGCGATGTGTCCCTGAAGCCCTCTGACATGGGATGTTCCGGCGAAAAGGTCAAATCGGGCAAGCGCCCGCAGGGCCCTTGCCCGTCCTGACAAACAGGACGCTAGAGCCATCTCGGGTCGGCGGTGAAGTCGATGGTGAGCCAGCGCTGCGGACCCTCGCCACCGATCGCCTCGGCGATCTCGCGGCGGATCGCGTCGACGGCGGTGATGTCGCCGAGCTGCATGCCGGTGGGAACGGCAAGATGGATCTCGATGAACTGGGCGCGTCCGACCTTGGCGACATAGCTGGTGTAGGTCTTGAAGCCATGGCGGGCGACGACGGCATCCATGACGCTGCGGACATGCGCGTCGAGCTCCGGTGGGGTGATCAGCAGGATTTCCTGCAGCGCCTTGCGCACGGTGCGGATCGGCACGAACACCAGGCAAAGCGTCAACAGGGCCAGCACGACTGGATCGGCGTAGGGCGTGAGGTCGCCAAAGCGCGTGCCTTTCAGCGACCAGGCGATGGCGAAGGCGACCAGCAGCGCCGAGGTGATCGCCGCCGACATCAGCCAGCTCTGCGCGTCGAGGCGCACGAAGTCCGAGCCGATCTTGCCGTTGGCCCGACGTTCGTAGAAGAACATGCCGAAGCACGCGACGCAGACCGTGACCGCGTAGGCGATCGCCCAGTCGAAGTCGAGCTGGCGGCCGCCGGCCAGGAGGCTGTCGACCGCGTTCAGGAAGGCATAGAAGCAGAGCAGCATCAGCGTGCCGCCGTTGAAGGCCAGCACCATCGGCTCGATGTGCCAGTAGCCGAACTGGAAGCGCCGGTTGTCGCTCTCGCGGCTGACCAGCCGCGAGACGAAGAGCGCAAGGCCCGACATCGCGGCATCGATGGCGGCAAACACGCCGTCGAACACGATCGACAGCGAGCCCGACAGGAGGCCGAACACGACACCGAACAGCGAGACGATCACCGTCACGCCGATCGAGAGTCGCAGGATCCTCTGTTCCGCGCCGGCCTGCAGCATGCCGCGCATTATCCGTCATCCCGACCGGAGCGCGAAGCGCGGAGCGGAGGGACCTCCTCTTCCTCGAGGCGGGCGGCTTCGCTCGGGTTGACGGTTACATCGGGAAGATCAGGCAGGTCGTGGTGCCGTGCGCGAGCAGCTTGCCGGCGCCGTCGTAGAGCTTGCCCTCCGACGTGGCGATGCGCGAGCCGACATTGATTACCTTGCCCTCGACCCTGACCGGGCCGGTCTTGTCGGTCATGGCGCGCACATAGTTCACCTTGATCTCAAGCGTCGTGAAGCCGATGCCGGCCTTGAGCGTGGTGTGGATGCAGCAGCCCATGACCGAGTCGAGAAGCGTGGCGGCGATGCCGCCATGGACGGTGCCAAGCGGATTGTAATGGCCGAACACCGGTGTGTAGGTGAACACCACCCGGCCGGCTTCGGCTTCGGCGATGTCGAAGCCCAGCACTTCGGAAATCGGCGGCGCCGGGAAACGGCCCTCCATCAGGCCCTTGATCAGGGTCAACCCGTCCAGGGTGCGCACATGCTCCAGCGGCACCACGCCAAAACCCGCCTCAGCGGTCATCACGGTCTCCATTCGATATTTACGTGCATATACACATTGAGCCTTTGCCGAGGCAAGCGAGGGCGATAATCTCCCTGTCATGTCGCCCGCCCCCCCGCTCCGCCTCTCGCCTGCCGAATGCACGTGCTTTCGCATCCGCGGCGCCGCGCGGCGCGTGACGCAGATCTACAGCCGGCATCTGGCGCCGACCGGGCTGAAGATCTCGCAATTCTCCCTGCTCGGTTTCGTCGCCGCCGAAGGGCCGATCTCGATCGGCCGGTTGTCCGATCTCCTGGCGACCGATCGCACGACCCTCACGCGCAATCTGCATCCGCTGCTGCAAGGCGGCCTGGTCGAGCGCGCCACGTCGGGCGACAAGCGCCGGCATGAACTGGTGGCGACGCCGGACGGCCGCGCCTTGTTCAAACGCGCCCTGCCGTTGTGGGTGGCCGCCGAACAGGAAGTGCGGGCGGCGATGGGCGCCCGACTCACCGCCGACCTGCACGGCGCCCTCGACCGCTCGATGGAAAAATTGGCGGCGCTCTGACCGCCGGCTCCACTCTTCTGTCGTCCTGACAGGAAAAGCCTTTAGACGTTGGCGTCGAAGAAGCCGTATTCGAGCTCCATGGCGCGGCGATAGTTGGCGCGCACCGGTGCGCTGTCGGTGGCGTGCCGGTCGAGCAGCGCCTCCAGCCGTACCGCCAGCGCCTCGAAATTGGGATCGGCGTAGGTCTTGATCCACTCGTCGTAGAGCGGCGCCACCTCGCGTGCGGCGAGCGAGCGGCCGAGGAAAGCGTAGAGACGCATGCAGGGCGTCATGGCGGCGATCGTCTCGCCGAGATCGCCAAGCTTGGCGGTCTCGAGTAGGAAGCCCGTATAGGCGGTGGTCGCCGCGATCGGCGAAGCGCCGCCCAGCTCGACCTGCCAGCGCTGGGCGTAGCTCTTGTGCAGCTCGAGTTCCTCGCGCACGCCGCCGATCAAGTCGGCGAAGGTCTCGATGTCCTCGCGCGCCGTGCTGTAGGCCAGGCAAAAGGCGTAGGATCGCGCGAAGGCCTCGAGGAAATAGGCATCCTGCGCCACGTAGCTCTTGAAGCTGCCGATCGCGAGCGAGCCGTCACCCAGCCCGCGCACGAAGCGGTGGGCCAGGATGCGCTGAGCCAGCTCGGCGTTGGCGTCCCACAGGGTCTTTGCCAGCGACATTGCCGCGTCAACCGCCTCGTCTAGCCACCGAGTCTAGCCGCCGAGCGCCTGCACCAGATCGGCGATGATGTCCTCGACGTCCTCGAGGCCGACCGAGATGCGCACGGTGCCGTCGTTGATCCCGAGCTTGGCGCGCTCCTCGGCGCCGATGCGCATGTGCGTCGTCGTGGCGGGATGGGTGACCAGGCTCTTGGCATCGCCGAGATTGTTGGAGATGTCGATGAGCCTGAGCCGGTTCAGCGTCTCGAACGCCGCCCACTTGCCGGCCTTGAGGTCGAAGGTGACGACGCCGCCCGCTCCCGACATCTGCTTCATCGCCAGCTTGTGCTGCGGATGGTCGCTGCGGCCGGGATAGAGCACGCGCGAGAGGGCGGGATGGCCGGCCAGCGCGTCGGCCACCCGCGCGGCATTGGCGCAGTGGCGATCGATGCGCAGGCCCAGCGTCTCCATGCCCTTGACCAGCACCCAGGCGTTGAACGGGCTGAGCGACGGTCCGGTGTTACGGATGATGGGCTGCAGCTTCTCGAGGATGAACTCCTTGGCGCCGAGGATCGCGCCGCCCAGGGTGCGGCCCTGGCCGTCGATGTACTTGGTGGCGGAGTGGACGACGATGTCGGCGCCCCATTCGAGCGGCCGCTGCAGCATCGGCGTGGCGAAGGCGTTGTCGAGCACGACCTTGGCGCCGGCCTTGTGCGCCATGTCGCACACCGCCTTGATGTCGACGATGTCGAGCATTGGATTGGATGGCGATTCGAACAGCACGGCCTGCGCCGGCTTGGACAGCGCCTTCTCCCAGGCCAAAAGATCGCCGCCGTCGACGAACTCGCCCTGGATGCCGTACTTGGGCAACAGGTCGGCCACGATGTAGTGGCATGAACCGAAGAGCTGGCGCGCCGCGACGATGCGGTCGCCGGCCTTGAGCAGCGCAAGCAGGGAGAAGAACACCGCCGACATCCCCGTCGAGGTCGCGCGGCAGGCTTCGGCGCCTTCGAGTGCCGCCAGCCGGTTCTCGAACATGGTGACGGTGGGATTGCCGAACCGCGAATACTGGTAGTGGCCGCTCTCGCCCTTGAAGGTGGCCTCGGCCTCCTCCGCGCTCTGGTAGGCGTAGCCCGACGTCAGGAACAACGCCTCCGACGTCTCGTCGAAGTTGCTGCGCAGCTGGCCGCCGCGCACGGCGCGCGTCTGCGGCCGCCACGTCGATTGATCGGCACGCGCCTTCTTAGCTGGGATCGATCCGTCCATTGCCCTCTCCTCGCGTCCGCGTCTGTCAAAGACGCGCAACGAAAAAGCCCCCGACCTGGAAGGGCGGGGGCTTTTGCGAGCACCTCCGACCTTTTAGCGATTTTTAACGTGGTCGCAAGCCGGTCGGCTCAAATCTCCACGGGGTAGTCCTATAGAGGCGAACGCGGGCGGGCGCAAGTGGTCTCAAATTCATGCTCCTCTTCCCCGCTAGGGGGAGAGGACGGGTGAGGGGTTGCGCACGACCTTCGATGCCCCCTCACCTAGCCTCTCCCCCTAGCGGGGGAGAGGAACATGAGGGAGGGGATGAACGTTGCGCTAGTGCTTCCTCGCCAGCGCCTGCTCGCGCAGCTTGCTCAAGGTGATGCGCGAGGTGAGCGCCTCGGGATCGGTCTTGACGTGGATGATCGCGGGCTTGCCCGCCGCGAGCGCGCGCTCGAAGGCGGCCGCGAAGTCTTCCGTCTTCACGACCGTCTCGCCGTGGCCGCCGAAGGCGCGGGCGTAGGCCGCGAAGTCGGGGTTCTTGAGCTCGGTGCCGTACACGCGCGTCGGATACTCGCGTTCCTGGTGCATGCGGATCGTGCCGAACATGCCGTTGTCGATGACGGCGATCACCACGTTGGCGCCGTGCTGGACAGCCGTCGCGAACTCCTGGCCGTTCATCAGGAAGCAGCCGTCGCCGGCGAGCGACACGACCATGCGATTGGGCTGGGCGATTTTGGCGGCCACCGCCGCCGGCACGCCGTAGCCCATCGCCCCGCTGGTCGGTGCGAGCTGGGTCTTGAAGCCGCGATACTGGAAGAAGCGGTGCAGGAAGGCCGCGTAGTTGCCGGCGCCGTTGGTGACGATGGCGTCGTCGGGCAGGCGCTTGTTCAGCCAGGCGATGATCTCGCCCATGTTCACGGCACCGGGCAGCGCCCCGGGCTTGATGTTGTCGAGATACTCGGCATGGCCCGCAGCCACGCCCGCCTTCCAGCGCTTGCCGTCGACGGGCTTCATCGCCTTCGCAGCGGCGGCGAAGTTCGCCATGCCGCTGTTGATGGGCAGCGTCGCCTGGTAGACGCGACCCAGCTCCTCGGCACCGGCATGGACATGCACCAGCTTCTGCCTGGGGACCGGCAGGTCCAGCAGCGTATAGCCGCCCGTCGTCGCCTCGCCGAGGCGCGGACCGACGGCCAGGATGAGGTCGCATTCCTTGATGCGCTTGCCGAGCGCAGGGCCCACCCCGACACCGAGATCGCCGACATAGTTGGCATGGCGATTGTCGATCAGGTCCTGGTTGCGGAACGAGGCGCACACCGGAAGATCGTTGGCCTCGACGAAAGCCCGGATGTCGGCGCAAGCCCCGGCACTCCAGCCGCCGCCGCCCAGGATCACCATCGGCCGCTGGGCCGCCTCGAGCAGCTCGCGCAGCTTGGCCATGTCGCCCGGCGCCGGCGCGCCGCGGGCGATCTTGTAGGGGCCGGCATCGGCCACCTCGACCTCGTCGGTCAGCATGTCCTCGGGCAGCGCCAGCACGACGGGCCCGGGTCGGCCGTTCAGCGCGGTGTGAAATGCCTGGCTCACCAGCTCGGGAATGCGGCGCGCATCCTCGATCTGGGCGACCCACTTGGCCATCTGGCCGAACATGCGGCGATAGTCGATTTCCTGGAACGCCTCGCGGTCGGTGGCCTCGCGAGCGACCTGTCCGACAAGGAGAATCATGGGCGTCGAATCCTGGAAGCCGGTATGCAAACCGATACTGGCGTTGGTCGCCCCGGGACCTCGGGTGACGAAGCAGATTCCGGGCTTGCCGGTGAGCTTGCCGTAAGCCTCCGCCATGTTGGCCGCACCGCCCTCCTGGCGGCAGATGACATAACGAATGGAGTTGCGCTGGGCATAGAGCGCATCGAGTGCCGCGAGGTAACTCTCGCCGGGCACGCCGAAGATCGTGTCGGTCCCGTGAATGCGCAGCTGATCGATCAGGACCTGTGCGCCACTGCGGCGCGTGTGCGATGTCGTCATGATTTTCCCTTACTTCGTGGGTAAGAACGACGTCGGCACCAATATCTTGTTGTTCATGTGCTTCATGAATTCTCGGCTCTTCTGCAAATAAGCCTGCCATGCCGGGTCGGCAGCCATCGCAGCGCGACGCTTGGTACGATCGGCGAGATCTTCGTAGCCCCAGATATGCACGATCTCGTTCACGTTGCCGACCTCGGTGGTGAAAAAGCCGACTAGATTGCCGAGATGCTTCTTCTGCACCGGCAGCCCTTCCTTTTCGTAGAGCGCCAGAAAATCGCGCAGCCGTCCGGGCTGCAGTTTATAGGTACGATGGTCGACGATCATGGCGCTCCTCCAATTTACGTGGCGATAGTGTGACCAGGCCCGAGCGATCTCAATCCCTCGCGGCAGCGGTGGACTCAAGACGTGAATCAGCGCATAAGTGCTGCATTGCGACATTAGCCGACGAGCATCATCACGAGTCTCGGTACAGTCGCGGAGCGCGATACCGGTCAACGTCTTTCCGTGAGCTTCTTGGTCATCTGTCAAATGTCGATGAAACGCTTGGACCCAGTCGTCCAGCAAGCGCGCGCCGGACTCCGCTCTACCCATCCTCCAGCCCCGAGCCTTGAATGAGTCGCAAATTGTTTGTGGGCAATCTGCCCTATTCGGTCACGTCTGAGCGTCTGCAAGAAGCCTTCTCTCAGTTCGGCACCGTCAGTTCTTCGAAAGTGATCGTGGATCGCGAGACCGGCCGCAGCCGCGGCTTCGCCTTCCTCGAAATGGAAACAGATGATCAAGGCGCCGCGGCCATGCAGGCCATGAACGGCGCGTTGCTCGATGGCCGTTCGATCGCGGTTCGTGAAGCCGTCGAGCGCCAGCCCGGTGGTGGCGGCGGTGGCTTCGGCGGCGGTGGCGGTGGTGGCCGCGACGGCGGCGGCTTCCGTCCGCGTGGTCCGCGTCCGCCCTACGGCGGCGGTGGCGGCGATCGTGGCGGCGGCGGTGGTGGTGGCTACGGCGGCGGTGGCGGCGGTGGCTATCGCGGCGGCGGTGGCGGCGATCGCGGCGGCGGCGGTGGTTACGGCGGTGGTGGCGGCGGCGGTTATCGTGGCGCGCCCTCCGGCCCTGGCGGCGGTTCTGGCGATGGCGGCCCGATGCGCGACCGGCGTGCCGATTTCTCCGGCGGTCCTCCGCCGCCGGGCGGTGGTTTTGACGGCGCCGAAGTCACCCGGCCCGCGCGTCGTCACCAGGGCGGCGCGCCCGACCGTCCGCGACGGGAGCGTGACTACGAACCGCGCAAGCGCGGGTTCGACGATGATCAATAGGTCGTGAACGACGGCCAACAGAAGCGCCGGAGGAAAAACCTCCGGCGTTTTTGTTTGCCCGCCGTGCCCCGGTGGTATGCTCGTGGCCTTCGCAGGAGATGGGCATCAGGAGACGGGCATGAAGCGGCGAACCGCGCTTGTGGGCTCCCTGGCGGCGTTGACGGCCGCGACATCGGCCAGGGCGGCAGACCTGCCGGTCGACCTGCAGCTCGTGCTGGCGGTCGACGTCTCGCGGTCGATCGACGAGGTCGAAGCCGAACTCCAGCGCCGCGGCTATATCGAGGCGCTGACCAACGAGCGCGTCATCGACGCCGTCCTGTCCGGCGAGAACAAGCGGATCGCGCTCTGCTACACCGAGTGGGCGGGCACGCACTACCAGATGGTGGTGATCGACTGGACGGTCATCGACAGCGCCGCCGCCGCACGCCGCGTCGCCGACAAGCTCGCCGAGGCGCCGCGCACGTCGCAAAGCTGGACCGCCGTCGGCGCGGCGATGGCTCATGCCGCCCAGCGTTTCGAGGACTCGGGTTTCGCCTCGAGGCGGCGGGTCATCGATGTCTCGGGCGATGGCCGCACCAACGACGGGCCGCCGGCCGAGCTGGTGCGCGACAAGCTGGTGGCGCAGGGCATCGTGATCAACGGCCTGCCGGTGATGATGAACCGCGAGAATTTCGGCCGCCCGCCCGACCTCACCCTCGACAAGTATTACGAGGAGAGCGTCATCGGCGGGGCGGGCTCGTTCATGATCGTGGCCGACAATTTCGACCAATTCGGCCGCGCCGTGCGCACCAAGCTCGTGCGCGAGGTCTCGGGCATCGACGCCACGTCCCATCCGACGCCGGCCTGACCGGCCGTTCGGCGCAGTCTGCTGCAATTTTCCTTGGCCGCCGGTGCGCGAGGCCGCATCATCGCGCCGCGATGCATGCCGCGGACGGAGCTCTTCGATGCTGGCCAACGACCCCATAACCCAGGCGCGGATCGACCTCGTCACGGCGCTCCGGGCGGCCGTGCGACACGGCTTGAACGAGGGGGTGTGCAATCACTTCAGCATGACGGTGCCCGGCCGCGAGGAGCTGTTCCTGGTCAATCCGCAAGGGCTGCACTGGTCGGAGATCACGCCGTCCGACCTGGTGATGGCCGATGGCGCGGGCAACATCGTCGAAGGCAAGTATCCGGTCGAGGCGTCGGCGTTCTTCATCCATGGCCGCATCCATGCCGGCAACCCGCGCGCCAAGGTCGTGCTGCACACCCACATGCCCTACGCCACGGCGCTGACCTCGATCCAGGGCGGACGGCTCGAGATGTGCACCCAGAACGCCTTCCGCTATTTCAACCGCATCGCCTACGACGAGGCCTATGCCGGCGTGGCGCTGAGCGCGCAGGAAGGCGACCGTATGTGCCGCGCCATGGGCGAGAAGGACATCCTGTTCCTGCGCAACCACGGCATCGTCGTCGCCGGCCCGACCGTCGCCCAGGCCTATGACGATCTCTATTATCTCGAGCGGGCGGCGATGGTGCAGGTGCTGGCGATGCAGACCGGCCGGCCGTTGCACAATATCGACGCGGCGCTGGCCGAGCATACGGCCGATCAGATCGCGGGCGGGGCCCACCAGGCCTTGCTGCATTTCGAATCGCTGAAACGCCTGCTCGACCGGGACGAGCCCGGCTGGCGCAAGCTGGCGGCCTAGGGGGGAACAGAATGCATATCACGATCGCTTTCGCAGCGCTTTGGCTGCTCGCTGCGGCGTCACAGGCTTCGGCCCAGCCTTACCCCGGCGTCGGCGCCGGCCCCAAGCTCGGCGAGCTCGAGATCAAGGCCTACCAGAAGATCCCCAAGGCCAAGACCGCGGTGCAGCTCACCTCCGACAACCACCTGGCGCGCGAGCTGCGCCGCCAGGTGATGATCCGCCTGTCGCAGCGCGGCAACGAGGTGGGCTTCAGCGGCGGCAACGTCATGCGCATGGACGTCAGCTATTACGACCTTTTAGGCGGTAACGACCGCAGCATCGGCACGATCGGAGGCCAGCCCGATTACGCGCCGCCGGGCTCCAACCCGCGCCCGGCGCTGCCGGCCAACCCGATCGGCCGGCGCGACGGGCTGACGCCGTCGACAGCAGGCCCGACGTTGCGCATCTCGCTGACGCTCTATTCCCGCGACGGCGGCAAGGTGCTGTGGACGGCGAGCGGCTCGTGCACGGCGCAGGCCGAGAAGTCCCAGATGGCCGGCGAGGCGATCATCAACCGCATCTTCGACAGTGCCGACAAGAACGCCGCCGGCGATGCCGGCTGCCCGCTCTAACGGAGGAAATCATCTCATGCCGCGTCTGGCCCCGCTCGACCTCAACAAGCTTACGCCCGAACAGAAGAAGGTTGCCGACGCGATCGTTGCCGGCCCGCGCGGCGGCCTGCGCGGACCGTTCGAGCCCTGGCTGCGCAGCCCGCACCTGGCCGACCGGGCCCAGAAGCTCGGCGAATACTGCCGCTTCCACAACTCGCTGCCCAAGGACCTCGCGGAACTGGCGATCTGCCTGGTCGGCCGGCACTTCAAGGCGCAATACGAGTTCTACGCCCATGCCCGTCTGGCCAAGGAGGCCGGGCTCGCGCCCGCCATCATCGAGGCGGTGCGTACGCGCACCACGCCGCCCTTCACGCGTGACGCCGAGCGCATCGTCTACGACTTCGTCACCGAGTATCTCGCGACCAATCGGGTCGCCGCGGCCAACTACAAGCGCGCCATCGACGCCTTCGGCGAGCAGGGCGTGGTCGATCTGGTCGGCGTGTGCGGCTACTACATGCTGGTATCGATGACGCTCAACGTCTTCGAGATGCCGCTGCCGCCGGGCGAGCCGGAGCCGCTCGCCTAGGAAAAGACGCACGCAAATCGCTACGCAATGATGACAGCATTGGTTTGACGTCGACCACAATGGCCTCAGTGTGGGGTAATCGGCGCGCCGGTCAATTGCTTGGGGGCGATGGTGTCGATGATGGCTGCCGACAGCAGCTTGCCGATGCACTTCTGGCCGAAATCGTTGAGATGCAGGCCATCGCTGGTGACGAACTGCGAGTAGGGCATGCCGTCCTGGTACCAGGCGCGCATGATCTCGAAACGGTTGAACAGCCCGGCGCCTTTCTCCTTGGCCACCTCGGCCATGACGCGCGCATATTCCTCTTCGTCGGGCAGCGCCACGACAGCGGGAACGTACTGCAGGTTCATCAGCACGAAATTGGCGCCCAGCGACTTGCCGATATCGATGCCGGCACCCAGGCGCTTGGCGAACTGGTCGGTCGGGATGCGCCGGATCGCGGAATTGGTGCCGACCTGCCAGACCACGAGATGCGCGCGCTCGGGCTGCACGTCGGCTTTCATGCGCGCCGTCATCTCGTCGGCATCCTGGCCGCCGATGCCCTTGTTGAAGACGTGGATGGCGACGCCCGGCATCGCCTCTTCGAGCCTCATCTTCAACTGGTACGGATAGGCGAAGTGCGGGTTCGTCGTGCCGTAGCCCTGGGTCGACGACGAGCCCATGGCGACGATGCGGAGCTGGCGCTCGTCGGCCACGGCGGTGCGGGCGATCTCGAGCGGATTGCCAAGGTCGAGCAGCGCCCGGCTGGCGCGACAGCCCTTCAGCTCGGCAGACGCGCCGCCTGCGCACAGCGTCAGCGCCATGACGCCCGCCACCCAGGCGACAAGCCGCTTCACGCCGCGTCCTCGATGGCGGGACCCCGCTTGTACCAAGCCGCGCCATACGCCGCCGCGGACATGATGAGAAGTCCAGCGATGCTCACGCCTACCTGCGACACGATTGAATCTTCATTTTGCCCGACAACCACCTGCGCACTGAGTGCCAGAAAAATTCCAAGACAGAATATCTGCAATGAGTGCTCGCCGCACCTGCGAAGTGGCTCGAATATCCGCCACCTGAGGAAAGGTGCGTTGGACGGGACGGCCAGCCGAACCAGCCAGGCGACGGCCAGGAAGTGCAAAAATCGCAGGATGTCGATGTTGGTCTTGTCGATGGGATAGATATTCCGAGTGACCCAGTCGGGAATCAGCTTCTCCATCGGATTATACTGCCAGGACAAGGCGATAAAGGCCGCGAACAGCAGGTAAAGCACGGCCAGGACGGAAAGCGGCCATCGGAATCGGTCGAGCCAGGCGAACTGAGGGCCCAGCATCGTGCAGGCCGCGCCGACGTAAAATACGACCTGCCAGGCCATGGGATTGAAGTACCAGACTTTGTTTTCCGGGTAGGCCGGCAGGTTCCAGTCGTAGTGGCAAGTCGCCGCATAGACGGCAAGCGAGACGGCGATCACCCCAAACGGCCAGCGGACGACGGCCGGCAGGACGAAGGGGAAGAACGCCAGCAGGACGATATAGAGCGGCAGCACGTCGAGATTGACCGGGCGGAACTTTAGCAGCGCCGCCTGGAGGATGGCCTGGTAGGGATTTTGGCCCAGGCCCAAAAGCTCCATTTCCTCGATCAGCGCCGGCGTGTCGCGGGCGATCGACACCCAGGCGACCTGGGCCGAGAAGGCCACGAACAGCAGGATGTGCGCGACGTAGAGCTGCCAGACGCGGCGGTAGATGCGCGCGGCCGCACGCACCCAGCCCTCGCGCTGCATCATGCGGGCGTAGGCGATCACCGCGGTGTAGCCCGAGATGAAGACGAAGATTTCCGTGGCGTCGCTGAAGCCGTAATTGCGCACGGTCAGCCAGCTCACGATGTTGTTCGGGATGTGATCGAGGAAGATGAACCACAGCGCCAGCCCGCGGAACAGGTCGAGCCGGATGTCGCGACCGGAAGCGATGACGGGCAAGACGGCCATGGCCCGCCATTGGTATCCCAGCCGCAGCGCCTAGGCTACGCTCGCGACGGGAGGAACGAATGAACAAGACAGCGCTGCTTCTGGTGCCCGGCATGATTTGTTCACCGCGACTGTATGCCGACCAGGTCGCGGCACTCTCGGGCGAGGCCGAGATCGTGGTGCCCGACTGGCGCCGTGCGCCGCTGGCGATCTGGGACAGCTGGGAGAGTGCGGCGCGCTGGGTCGTCGATCAGATGCCGGCCGGAGAATTCGCCCTCGCCGGCCTGTCGCTGGGCGGCATGCTGGCGGTCGAGATCATGCAGTTCGCTGCAGAACGTGTGACGAAGCTGGCGCTGCTCGATACCGGCATGCGCAGCCAGAACGAAGCCGAGCGCGCCATCCGCCGCGCCCGCATCCGGCTCGCCACCGAAGGCCATTTCGAGCTGGTGCTGGGCATGCAGATGAGCCGCTTCATCCCGGCCTACCGGCTGCCCGACAAGAAGCTGGTCGACGCGGTGACGGCGATGTGCGGCGAGATCGGCGTGGAGATCTATAAGCGCCAGGAGGAGCTGGCGGCGATCCGCGCCGACCGCCGGCCCGACCTGCCGCGGATCAAATGCCCGACCATCGTGGTGTGCGGCCGCGACGACGCGGCCACGCCGCTCTTCCTCTCCGAAGAGATGGCGGCCGCCATCAAGGGCAGCGAACTGATCGTCATCGAGCAGTGCGGGCATCTGGTGACCATGGAGAAGCCGGAGGAGACGAATGCGATTTTGCGGCGATGGCTCTCCGGAGCGCGGACCTCCAGGTCCGCCTCATGATCATGAGCGGACCTGGAGGTCCGCGCTCCGCTACCCGACGACCTTCTTCCCCCTGAGTGCCGCGATCTCGGTCGCGCTGAGGCCCGCCACCTCGCCCAGCACGCGATCGGTGTGTTCGCCGAGCGCCGGCGGCGGGCGCGTGTCGTCGACCGGCGTGTCGGAGAAGTGGTAGTTCGAGCCGATGATGGGCACCTCGCCCGCCGTGCTGTGCTGATAGGTCTTCAGCATGCCGCGGCGCTTGACCTCGGGCTCGTCGAGCGCCTCCTTCATGGTGCGGATCGGGCCGGCCGGCAGGTGACGCAGCTTCGCTGCCCAGTTCTCCTTGGTGTCGGTCTTGAGCACCTCTTCCATCATGCGCGTCAGCTCGGGCTTGTTGGCGACCCGATCGGCGAGCGCCGCAAAGCGCGGATCGGTCGCCAATTCGGGACGGCCGAGCGCCTTGCAGGTGGCGACGAACAGCTTCTGGTTGGCCACCGCCATGTAAATCTTGCCGTTGCTGGTCTCGAACGAGCTGTTGGGTGCGGAGGCAAAATGCCCGTTGCCGGCGCGCCGCGGCTGCTCGCCGCCGATCAGGTAGTAGGACCCCATGTTGCCGAGGCAGGCGAGCGCGGTGTCGTAGAGCGCGAGATCGATGTACTGACCATTGCCCGTGCCGGTCCGCGCAAAGAGCGCGGCATTGATCGCCGCCACCGAATGGATGGCCGTCATGGTATCGACGACGGCAATGGCATGGCGCAGCCCTTCGCCATTGGCCTCGCCGTTGACGCTCATCATGCCCGACTCGGCCTGCAACACCGGATCGTAGCCCGGCCGGTCTGACAATGGCCCGGTCTGGCCGTAGGCCGAGATCGAGAGGTAGATGAGACGCGGATACTCCTCGTGGATGCTCTTGTAATCGAAGCCGTACTTCTTCAGCACGCCCGGCCGGAAGTTCTCGACCAGGACGTCGGCCGAGGCGAGCAGCTTGTGCACGATCGCCTGGCCCTCGGGCTTGGTGAAGTCGAGCGCGACGCTCTTCTTGCCCCGGTTGAAGGTCATGAAGAAATGGCTCTCGCCGCCCTGCCGCGGCCCCGCGCCCTTGCGCGTGTCGTCGCCGCCGTCGGGATTCTCGATCTTGATCACCTCGGCGCCCATGTCGGACAGGATCTGGGTGCACATGGGGCCCGCAATCACGCGGGAGAAATCGACGACGCGGATCCCGCTGAGCGGCGGACGACCTGATGTTGCCATGGCTGCAAGGTAGGACTGCAGGCGGCGCGCTGTCCATGCACCGGCTTTGCCATAGACTAGAGCGCCATGAGTTCATTTCGCATGTCGCTTTCTCGTCGCGCCGTTCTCGCCCTGCCCCTCCTCGCAGCACTTCCGGCACACGCCCAGACCGAGGCCTGGCCGACCAAGCCGATCCGCATCATCGTGCCGTTCGCGACGGGCGGCTCGGGCGACATCACCGCCCGCCTGGTCGGCAAGTCCATCGAGGACAAGACCGGCCAGCCCTTCGTGGTCGAGAACAAGCCGGGCGCCAACGGCATCGTGGGCGTGCTGGCGGTGAAGTCGGCGCCGGCCGACGGCTACACCCTGATGCTGGCCACCACCTCGACCAATGCCGCCAACATCCACATGTTTAAAAGCCCGGGCTACGATCCGGAGAAGGATTTTGCGGTCGTGGGCGTGATCGGCTTGAGCGGCGCCTTCCTCGTCGTGCCAGCCGACAGCCCCTACAGGACGCTCGGCGACCTGCTCACCTACGCCAAGGCCAACCCCGGCAAGCTCAACTTCGGCTATTTCAATGCCAGCTCCCAGGTGCCGGCCGAGGTGCTGGCCACCAAGGCGGGCGTCGACTGGCAGGGCGTGGCCTACAAGGCGATCGGCAATGCCTGGACCGACCTCTATGCCGGCGCCATCCAGTTCATGTTCGTCGACCTGACGGCAGGCCGCGGCCAAGTGGTGGCCGACAAGGCGCGGCCGCTGGCCATCACCCTGCCCGCGCGCAGCCCCCTCTATCCCGCGCTGCCGACCCTCAGCGAGAGCTTCCCCGGCTTCACCAGCACCGGCTTCCTGGCGATCGCCGTGCCCAAGGCCACGCCGCGACCGATCGAGGAGAGGCTGAACGCGCTGATCAACGAGGCCATCTCCTCGCCCGAGATCCACAATCGGCTGATCAACGAGTTCGCGCTCGACGCCAAACCGCTCAGCCTCGAACAGTGCGCGGCGCAGGACCGCGAGCAGCGCGCCAAATGGGCGGAGTACGTGAAGATCGCCCGCATCGAAGCGCAGTGACCGGGCCGGCGGAGCCGGCGGCAACCAATTTCCGCAATTTCCGCAAGCGATACGCCAACCAGCGATTTGGACTGCACCCCTTGGGTGAGACAGCAAAACTGCGGACAGTTTCTCGAGCAAAGTTTCTGCACGGAGTTTCCGCCAGTTTCCGCCGGTTTCCGCCGCTTCGCGCCATCGTCGGAAAGGCCCCCATTTCCTAAGGATTCGAGGTTTCCGCCCTTTGCGCCCTTTCCGCCGCTCGTTTTGCTGTCTTACCCAAAGGAAGCGTTCCCGCTCAGTCGCCGGCATGGCGCGCCCTCTCGCCGGCGGCATCGAGCAACGCTATGTCGTCGATGACGACCTCCGGCATCGGCTCCGGCTTCGCCTGCCAATACTGGCGCTGCCGGTTGCGCAGCCAGAACATGCAGGCCTGGGTGTCGGGCGGGTAGGACACCGTGTTGGTGATGGTGTGCTCTTTGCCCTGATAGAGCGTGGTGCGGGTGACCTTGTGGCTGAAACCCGTGGCCCGGTCGAACAGGGCGCGGACGACCACGGCATCGGCTTGGGCGCGGCCCTTGCGCACCGCGTCGGCGAAGTCGGGGTGGGTGGCGATCCAATTGTCGACGGTGCGGGGGGCGACGTCGAAGAAGCCGGCTAAAACTTCGTTGGTGGCGCCTAGCAGGCAATAGTTATGGGCGAGCTCGTTGTACTCGGATTTGTAGAGCGTCGGTTGTCCGGGGGTGGGCATCTGTCGAACCTCTGCGCGTGAGTGTCGACAGGCATACGCCACAACATTGCTCAGTCTTGTCAACGACCATAAGTGCTCGGTGTGTGCACTTCAGCGTGCGCAAGATAATTCTTGCGTACCGGCATAGGGGGCGCGGGAGAGCGCGGAGCGTCGGTCGCGCACTATGCGTGGGATCACGCGCGGCCGTGATGCTAGCAAAATGCTATCAACCTTTCGCGGGCGAAGCGTTGAAGCGCTGCTCGGTGGATCGCCTCGCGCCGTGCGCGATCGAGCTAGCCGGCCTGTTGCTGGTAGAGCGCGTCGATGTCCGGGTAGCTGCCGTAGGAGAACACGCCGCCCTTGACCAGATGAGTCTCGATGCGCGTCGCCTCGGGCTGGAGCCCGGGAAAATTTGCACCGACCGCGGGGATGACGCGGGCTCAATTCCTGATGAAGTCGACGAACGCCCGGAGCGGCGCCGGCAGATGGCGATGTCCGGGATAGTAGAGGAAAGGTCCCGAGAAGCTCTGCCACCACGGCACCAGCACCGGCTCCAGAGCGCCGCTGTCGAGATGGGGGCGCAGCCACTCCTCGAAGAGGGAGACGATGCCGAGTCCGGCGATGGCCGCGTCGACCGCGAGGTCCGCCGCCCCGCCGATCCGCACCACCAACGGTCCGCTCGGGTCGACCCGCACCACTTCGCCGTCGCGCTCGAACTCCCAGACCGGCATTGCGCCGCTGGCGAACTGGCCGCGCAGGCAGGCGTGGGCGAGCAGGTCGCGCGGGTGCTGCGGCCGGCCGCGCGCGTCGAGATAGGCGGGTGACGCGGCCGTGGCGAAGCGCTGGACGCGCGGGCCGATCGGGACGGCGATCATGTCCTGCTCGAGCCGCTCGTCGTAGCGGATGCCGGCATCGCAGCCCGCGGCCAGCACATCGACGAAGCCATCCTCGACGATGACCTCGAGCCGGATGTCCGGATAGGCCTTCAGGAAGGGCGCCACGATCGAGGGCAGCACCAGGCGCGCCGCCGTTACCGGCACGTTGAGCTTAAGCGTTCCGGCCGGCCGGTCGCGAAAAGCGTTCACGACATCGATCGCCGCCTCGATCTCGCCGAGCGCCGGCGTCAGCCGCTCGAGCAGGCGGGCGCCCGCCTCGGTCGGGGCGATGCTGCGCGTGGTCCGGTTAAGCAGCCGGACACCCAGCCTCGCCTCCAGCCGCCGCACCGCCTCGCTCAGGCTGGACGCGGAGACGCCAACCAGCTTCGCGGCATCGCGAAATCCGCCGGCCCGTGCCACCGTCACGAAGGCGGAGAGATCGTTCAGGTCCGCTGCCATTGTCCAGATTCCCGCACAGCCCGTTCCGATTGGGCAGGATTATCGCTGGGATGTACCGTGTCCATATACCGGCTGGCCCAGTCCAGGAGATTTCCATGACCGACATCACCCAAGCCGGCACGTCCGCCTCCGTCCCGTCGCCGGCCGCGGCCTCGCCCTCCGCCACCTTCCGACTGGGCGACCGAACCGTGAGACGCATGGGCTATGGCGCGATGCAGCTCGCCGGGCCCGGGGTCTTCGGCCCGCCCCGGGATCGCGACGCGGCGCTCGCCGTCCTGCGCGAGGCCGTCGCCCGCGGCGTCGATCACATCGACACCAGCGACTTCTATGGCCCGCACATCACCAACCAGCTGATCCGCGAGGCGCTGCATCCCTATCCGCACGGGCTGGTGATCGTGACCAAGGTCGGCGCGCTGCGCGGCGCGGACGCCTCGTGGAACCCGGCTGTGGCGCCGGCAGACCTCGTTCGCGCCGTCCACGACAACCTCAGGAACCTGGGCGTCGACGTCCTGGACGTCGTCAACCTGCGGCACATGGGCGACGGCCACGGACCGAGCGAAGGATCGATCGAGGCGCCGTTCACCGCCCTGGCGGCGCTGCAGAGACAAGGCCTGATCCGCCATCTCGGCCTCAGCAACGTTACCGCCAACCAGGTCGCCGAGGCGCGCGGCATCGCCCCGGTCGTTTGCGTGCAGAACCAGTACAACCTCGCCCACCGGGCCGACGACACCCTGGTCGATGCGCTCCTGGGCATGGGCATCGCCTACGTGCCCTTCTTTCCCCTCGGCGGCTTCACGCCGCTGCAGTCCTCCACCCTCTCGGAGGTGGCGGCCGAGCTCGGCGCAACGCCGATCCAGGTGGCGCTCGCCTGGCTGCTTCACCGGGCTCCCAACATCCTCCTGATCCCGGGCACCGCCTCGCTCGATCATCTGCGCCAGAACCTGCGGGCGGCCGACCTCAAGCTGTCGGACGGGGTGCTCGCGCGGCTGAATGCCATCGGCGAAGAGAAGGTTTCCCCTGCTGCCGCATGACGGCGTCGGGGAACGAGGGCGGCGCCGGAGTCTCGGCTATCCGATCACGCCGTCCTCACATTCACGCCAACTGGATTGTCGACCGGTATGGAATGCCTATCTGTCGAGCATGATTAAGTCCCCGACCCATCGATCCGGTGGCCTATTGCGGGAGATCGGCATGCGCGTCCCTTTTTGAGTGTCGCAGCGATGCTGGCCTTGGCGGGGTGTGCGGCCGAGGTCGCGCCGAGCGCGGCAGACCCGGCGCCCAACCAAGCACAAATGGCCCAAGGCGAGCGTCAGGGCGAACCCAAGAATTGCCACGACTTCACCGCGCAGGTGATGGTCGGCGGACAACCGCAGCAAGCCGTCGGGCAAGCGTGCCAGCAGCTGGATGGCAGCTGGCAGGTCATGCTGAATACGCCCGGCTTGCCGCAACAGGTCTACACGCTACCGTCACAGGCGATCTCTCTGTACCCGTACCCCGAGCCATACTACTGGTGGGATCCCTGGTTCTATGGGCCGTCGTTTTTTGTCGGCGGTCCGGTTTTCTTTACCCATGGTTTTCACCATTTCCATCACCAGGGCGGGTTCCACCATGCTGGCTTTTCCCATGGCGGGCACGGCGGCTTTCACGGCGGCCGGAAGTGAACGTCAGGCGTTGCGCCGATGCCGACCTCGAGAGGTATGTGCCTACAGGCCGCTCGCGGTCGGCGCGCCGCAAGAGCGGGCGACCGCGCCCACGGCGCGCTCCAGCCAGCGATCGACGTCGTCCGCGCGTTGAAATAGCGCATGTCACAGGACGCAGCCAACGCCCACGTTGCTGACGATCGTCGGAGTCATATTCGGATGTTCGGGAAGGCCTGGCAGTGGTTGACGGCGCGCAGCGGCAAGCAGCAGGGCCTGCTGCGGCTCTTCGTGCATCGCCATCCGATGTATCAGTCTTTCTGGCAGCCGATCGCGACGCCCGATAGACAGCCTGGCATGCAGATCCAAATCTTCCTCGAGGCCAGCAACATGGCCGCCGGCGCTTACCGGATTGTGGCTGCCGAGATCGCTGACATGCCCGCCACACAGACGATCATCAGCGTGCGTGACGCCAAGTCACGCAAGTTTGCGCACGACAATCCTCTCCCGCCGCGGCAGCTCACAACGGTATCGCTCCTCTTTCTGGTCACCGGGCAATTCCATTCGATCGGTGAGCCGTTTCGCGCCACCGTGATTTTGACCGATCACGTCGGTGGAAGACATTCCCTGATCGTGATCATGCACTAGCGACGGCCATGGGCGGGGCAGGCGCGACAGATGGCGTTCGTCTTCGAGCTGGATGATGTTCTTGTTTTTCTTTTCGCTGTATTCCTTGATGTAGGCCGCGCGCTCGACGGGTCGCAACTACCGGGCGTCGCAGGCGCTCAGGGCAACGTGGGCGGTATAGGCTGCCGTCAGGCAATCGGCGCGGTTGCGGTAGGAGCGCGCGCTGAAGGTCGCCGGTGCGGCCGGTGCGTTCGCCGTCAGAGTCTGCCCAAGCGGGCCCTTCAACTCCCAGTCGGCGCGGACCATGCAGGGAGAACCGATGCGCCGGAAGTTGTTGTACACATCGCGCTGTTCGCACAGCACCTCCTTGGCGGCGCGCTTGTTTCCTGCCTGGTAAAGCAGCGCGGCCGTCTGCAGGCTGGTGAGCCCCCGCGCGGTGGCGTTGTCGGCCAGTTGCACATTGGCCAGGTAGCACTTCAGCAACTCATCCTCTCGTTCGCCGATGCAGGCGGCATTGGCGCCCATGGCGTTGCCTTGGCCGACACTGACACTCGCCACGCCGACGCTACCCGTGCCGGTGCCCACGCCGCCCGTCCCGACGCCGCCCGTCCCGACGCCGCCCGTCCCGACGCCACCCGTCCCGACGCCACCCGTCCCGACGCCACCCGTCCCGACGCCACCCGTCCCGACGCCGCCGGCGCCGCCGACGCCACCCGTACCCACGCCGGCCGAGCCGCCAGCGCCGGTTCCGGCGGTGCCAACACCGGCCGTGCCGCCCGCACCGACGCCGCCGGCACCGACGCCGCCCGTACCGACACCGACCGAGGCGGCACCGCTGGTTCCTGCAGCACCCGCGCCACCGGACGCGCCACCGCCTGCACCGCCGCCACCCGCACCGCCGACTCCGGCGCCTGCCGAGGCGCCACCCGAAGAGCCGCCGGCGCCTGCACCGCCCGCCGAGGCACCTGCACCCGTACCGCCGCCGCTACCCGCGCCGCCGCCACCCGCACCGCCGGCTCCGGCGCCTGCCGAGGCGCCACCCGAAGTGCCGCCGGCGCCTGCACCGCCCGCCGAGGCACCTGCACCCGTACCACCGCCGCCGCCGCCGGCCCCGGCACCGCCCGTTCCCGCGCCCGCCGAGGCGCCGGTACCTGCACCGCCCGCTCCACCGCCGGTAGAAGCGCCCGCACCCGCACCGCCCACTCCGGCGGAGGCTCCGCCCGTCGCGCCGGCAGCGGCTCCGGAGGCCGCACCCGAGGCGGCGCCAGCCGCCGCGCCTACGCCCGCGGTTTGCGCGCGGGCAGGCTCGAGCTGCGTAAAGGCCATCAGAGAGGCAATCCCGGTCGCAAGGGCGAGGGCAGGCATGAAGCGGGTTGGCATTCTAGGTCTCCCTGCTGCGAAACGCCGATTCAACTTCCGGCTTCATCGCTGGTTCCCGTGTCACCGAAGATTCTCCGATCCGTACTGGGCGCGTCCGGCCCCAGGCAGGTGGATGGCCAGGCGCGTCGATCGCGATAACACAACCGTTGCACGTGATTTGGGAACAGGTGGGCCTCAACTGAGGCGGGAACTTTTTCAAACGGCCCTCGTTGTCGGCTCGTCGAGTTGCACTGGTCTGGAGGCCGAGATGAGAATGGTCAAAAGGCTCGCGCTTTTCGTGTCGTGCCTGACCCTGTCTTTGGCTGGTGCGGATGCCGCGTCTCCGCAGACGACCTATAGTTGGTCGGACATCGACTGCAAGCAGTCGCGCATCGCGTCCTGGCCGGGATTGAAATGCAAAGCCACGAACGTCGTGGTGACCGAAGGAAATATCGGGGCCTTCCGTCGATGGTCGGCCTTCGGAACGACGAGTGAAGGCTACATCCACATCTTCCTTTGGGAAGCCCAGAACTCCTTTTCCTACATCACCCTGGATGAGACGACGGCCGATTTCCTCAAATGGATGTATGAGAACGGGCAGTTTGCCGGTCAATTTTCCGCGGTCGCCCGTTATCACGAGGCCGACTACTCCACGTTCAGGGACGCCAAGCAGGCGCAGAGCTGTGCAGGGTTTCGCCGAACCGGCAAGCAGCGGCGAGGAGGGTACGAGTGGATCGTCGGCGGCATATTGTGCGCTCCTGCCGGCAGGAACCTGACCGACGATCAATTCGCCCAGTTCATCGACCGGGTGCGGCTCCAATAGCGTCGGTCTCAGCGCCTTAAGGGTAAGCGGCGTACCCACGACAAGAGGGCACCGCAGGAATTGCCGGCCTCGATCAACTGGAAGCGGTACGGGTTTGCACTGCACGGAGCTCGGTACCAAAGCCGCCTTTCACCCGCGAACAGATCATTGCCCGCGAAAGCGAACTCGATGCGCACTTCCGGTCGGGCGCCGCCGACGCAGACACGATCGATCGCATCACCTCGGAGATCGCGGACATAGGTGCACTTGTCCGACCAGAGCTCTGGATTCGAGACAGGTGACGGTCGCCAGCAGATGTCAGTCGTCCAGCACCCGAGCCAATACCGTCGCGAGCAAGGCGCCGGCGATCTGAGCCGCAATAAAGCCGGGCGCATCGGCGGGCGCAATGCCGGCAAAGGTATTCGACAGCGATCGCGCAATCGTCACCGCCGGATTGGCGAACGATGTCGAGGCGGTGAACCAATAGGCGCCAACGATGTAAACGGCGACGGCCGCCGGCAGGCCGGGCGATTGCCGGCGCATGCCGAGCAGGATCAGCAGCACGAGGCCGAACGTTGCTGTCGCCTCGGCCGACCATTGGCCGAGGCCCGTCCGCACCTTGGTCGAGGCCTGCAGGATCGGCAGCTCGAACATCAGATGGGCCAGCCAGACGCCCAGGATGGCGCCGACGACCTGCGCGGCGAGGAACGGCAGCACGCGCGCACGCTCGCTGTCACCGCGCCAGGTGAGGGCGAGTGTCACCACCGGATTGAAATGCGCGCCGGAGACCGGTCCGAACATGACGATCAGGGCGAACAGGGCGCCGCCCGTGGCGATGGCATTGGCGAGCAGCGCCAGCCCGACATTTCCAACCGACAAGCGCTCGGCCATGATCCCCGAGCCGACCACGGCGGCGAGCAGCAGCGCCGTACCGATCGCCTCGGCGAGCACCGCGGCGACGTCGGCGCGCTTCATGTCGCTGCCACCAGTCGCGCGATGCGTTCGTCCAGTGCCTGGTAGGTATCGGCGAAGGCGCGACGACGCTCGAGGTCGCTGCCCTGCACGGCCGCCGGATCGGTTAGGCCCCAATGGGTGACCGCGGGCCGTCCGGGCCACACCGGGCAGGCTTCGCCCGCCGCGTTGTCGCAGACGGTGATGATGCGATCCATGGGCGGCGCGCCGGGTGCGGCGAACTCGTCCCAGCTCTTGGAGCGCAGGCCGGTGGTCGCGAGACCCTTCTCGCGCAACAACTGGATCGCCAGCGGATGGACCTCGCCGCGCGGATGACTGCCGGCGCTGAAGGCTGCGAAGCGGCCGGCGCCACGGTGGTTGAGGATCGCTTCGGCGAGGATGCTGCGCGCGGAGTTGCCGGTGCAGAGAAAGAGGACGTTGCTGCTCACGCAGCCTTCGGCCCGCAGCAGGCTTGCGATGTCGACAGCGGTGATGTGGACGCTGGCCGCGGCGCGCTGGTGCCGTAGACCGTGCTCTCGCCGCTGGTCAGGAAGGCCTCCCACGACACGCCCTGCGGATCGGCGATCCAGCTCTTTTCCGACTGCGCATAGCAGCAGGTCGTCTTGCCTTCTTCGAGCACCGGCGCCTCGGCCTGTCGCAGCCGGCCATAGACCTCCTGCAGCTCGCCCCCGTCCTCGACCTGGATGCCGAGATGGTCGATCCCGGGAGCGCTGCCGGAATGGGTGGAAATCGCGAAGTTGACGCGCGGATCTTCGAGCATCCACTTGGCGTAGTCGGGCTTGACGACGGTCGGACGGGCCGCGAACAAAACCGAATAGAAGCGGATCGACTCGTCGAGATCGCCGACCGACAGGTGGACGTGCAGGCGCTTCATGACCGTGCTCCTTTGCTCTTGCGTCGAATCAGTCGCGCCGATTGGGGCTCGCACACCGGCACAGCGCAGCCCGACCGATCGCCGGCGCAGCAATTCTCGGTGAGGAAGCCCATCAGCGCGTTCATGCCGTCATAGTTGGTGGCGTAGATCAGCGAGCGGCCGTCGCGCCGCTGATGCACCAGGCCGGCATGCTTGAGCTGCGCTAGGTGGAAGGAAAGCGTGGCTGCGGCGATGCCCAGCCGTTCCGCGATCTGGCCGGCCGGCAGACCGGCGGCGCCCGCCTGGACCAGCAGACGGAACACGTCGAGGCGGTTTTCCTGGGCCAACGCGGAGAGCGCGGCGACGGCGGTTTTCGATTCCATATTTCGATAACTATGGAATGATAGAGCGGATGTCAAGGGGCTGAACCCTCAAAACCACACCTTCAGCCCGACCAGCGCGCGCAGGTTCGAGGTCGGCCCGCCTGCCGCCGCCACGAGGTTGGCGGTGTTGCCGGTGAACTGCTCGAAGCTCACACCGACATAAGGCGCCACCTCCTTGACGATTTCATAGCGCAACCGGAGCCCGACCTCGTAGCGCGCGAGGCCGCTGCCGAGCTGGATGGCCGGGTCGTCCTGCGAGGCCAGCATCGCCTCGAGGAAGGGCTGGGCGATCAGCTTCTGCGACAGCAGGAAATCGTAGTTGGCTTCGAGCCGCGCGCTCACCACGGCGGTCTGGCTCACCGCCAGCACGGCGTCGACATGGATGCCGTAGGGCGCGACACCCTCGACGCCGGCGATGAAGCCCGAGCGGGTGACGCCCTGGTCGAAGACGGTGAGCTGCACGCCGGCCTTGGCGTCCCAGTAGTCCGAGATCCGGTGGCTGTAGAAGAAGCGGTTGTCGATGCCCCTGGTGCCGCCCTCGTTGTCGATGTGCCCGGAATCGTCGATCACCCCCGAGTTCTGCAGCCGGAGCCTGGTCGAATCGTCGCCGATCCACGCCGACGTCGCCCATTCCGTGGCGGGCGCCATCGAGGTGAGGCGCTTCTCGACGCGACCGTCGAAGCGCCAGTAGGTCGCCTGATCGTCCATCGCCAGGGTGGGCGTCGCCGCGCAGGTCATGGCCAGCGCGAGCACCGTCATGGCTGGGCGCGCGCCCCCAGCGCTAATGACGCGCATGGCCGCCTCCCGCCATCGGCGCGGACGATGCAGCGGGCAGGGCCTCGCCCTTCGGATGCACCACGAATTCGCGGAACATCCCGGTCATCATGTGGAACAGCAGGTGGCAGTGGAACGGCCAGCGTCCGACCGCGGCCATGGTCACGGTGACGCTGACGGTGCGGCCGGGCGGCACGATCACCACGTGCTTGCGCGGCCGTGCCTCGCCCGCGCCGTTGTCGAGATCCATCCAGAGCCCGTGCAGGTGGATCGGATGGTTCATCATGGTCTCGTTCTTGAGGACCAGCCGCACCGTCTCGCCCTCGGTGAAGTGCATCTCCGGGGCCTCGGAATACTTGCGATCGTCGAACGACCAGATGAACTTTTCCATGTTGCCGGTCAGCCGGATCTCGACGGTGCGGTCGGGCGGACTGAGCGCGTAGCGGCGATCGAGCCGTTTCAGGTCGGCGTAGGCCAGCACCTTGGTTCCGGCTGGCGCATCGACCGGCGGCACGTGGACCAGACCCGACGTGTCGTGACCCATCGCGGCGTGGTCCATCTTCGCGTGATCCATCTTCGAAGGGTCCATGCCGCCATGCCCCATGTCGGCGGCGCCCAGCACGCCCGGCGGACGCAGCACCGGCAGCGGCCCCGCCATGCCCTGGCGCGGCGCCAACGTGGCACGCGCGAAGCCGCGCCGGTCGATCGATTGCGCCTCGATCGTGTAGGCGCGATCCTCCTTCGGTTCGACGACCACGTCGTAGGTTTCGCCGGCGCCGATCCTGAACTCGTCTGTATCGACCGGTTCGACGTCGTTGCCGTCGGCCTGCACGACCTTGAGCCTGAGGCCGGGGATACGGGCGTCGAAGATCGTCATCGCCGAGCCGTTGATGAAACGCAGCCGCACCTTCTCGCCCGGCTTGAACAGGCCGGTCCAGTTGTCGGTCGGCCCACGCCCATTCACCAGGAAGGTGTAGCCCGTGACGTCGGCCAGATCGGTCGGGTCCATGCGCATCTCGCCCCACATCAGGCGGTCGGAGATGATGGCCTGCCGTTCCTCGGTCGTCGCCGCGGCGCCGAGATCGCGCATCAGGCCGGGCAAGGTGCGCCGGCGATCATTGAAGTAGCCCGGCTCCTGCTTCAGCTTGCGCAGGATGGCGCCGGGCGACATCGCATGGTGGTCGCTCAGCATCACGACATAGTCGCGCGCCACCTTGTAACGCTCGCCTTTTGCCGGCTCGATGACGATCGGCGCGTACAGGCCCTCCTGCTCCTGGCCGCCGGAATGGCTGTGGTACCAGTAGGTGCCGGCCTGGCGGACCGTGAAACTGTAGGTGAAGGTCTCGCCGGGCTTGATGCCGTCGAAATTCACCATCGGGACGCCGTCCATGCGGGACGGCACCATGACGCCGTGCCAATGGATGGAGGTCTCCTCCTTGAGGCGGTTGATGACGTTGATCGTCACCTCCTCGCCCTCCTTCCAGCGCAGCGTCGGTCCGGCGATCTGGCCGTTGATGGAGAATACGCGGCGCGTCTGGCCCTCGATCTGCACATCGGTGCGGTCGATGACGAGCTCGTAGGTAGCGGCGAGCCCCGGCAGCGGCACCGAGAACGCGAGGGCGAGCGCCGCGTTGATCAAGGATTTCATCGCCGCCTCCCTCACTTCACGAACCGGATGGCGCCCTTCATGCCGTCCTCGTAGTGGCCCGGGATGTTGCACGCGAATTCGAGGTCGGGCGTTTGGGCGAAGGTCCACACGAAGCTGGCGGTCTTGCCGGGATCGACCCAGACGCCGCCTTCGTGCGCCATGTCCGCCATCGAATGGCCGGCGTGGCCCCCTTTCTTCATCATCTCCATCATCGCCTTCATCTGTTGGCGATGCTCGGCGTGCTCGGGCACCGTGCCGATGGTGAGTTCGTGCGGATCCCTGCCGTCGTTGCGTACGACGAAGCGCACCGTCTCGCCGTCGCGGACGTCGAGAGCCTTGAGCGAGAAGGCGTTGTCGATGGCGATCACCTCGATGGTGCGCGTGACCTTGGCGGGATCGCCCGGCCGGCCGCCGCTGGGGGCCGGGCCGTGGGCCGACGCCGGCGCGGCCATTGCCAACGCCAGGACGCCGACGAGCGCTCTTCTGATCAACATGAAACTTCTCCCGTATCGGGATGCGAGTGGGCGGGTCAGGGGCCTCTCCGCCGCGTGCGCGCCTGTGAAGGCGCGGAGGGGGAGAGGGAGGGGGCCCATCGCGTCAGCGATGGGAGGGTGAGGTGGTGCCGGATGAGAAAAGGCGCGTCGACCGCGAGACCGAAGACCCACCTCACCCTCCCCGCGCTATGCGCGGGTCCCCTCCCTCTCCCCGCGCGATGACGCGGGCGGAGAGGGCGTGTTGATGACGGTCAGACTCGGGGAGGCGGCGGATCCTGTGTGAAGAGGCGTCCGATGAGGCTCGGCAACCGAACACTCGGCAGCGCGTGCGATGATGCGACCGCAGCGTTCGCGACCGTCGCGGGCAACAGCGCGACGGCGCCCGACATCAGCGGGCAGCACACGCCCGCCGCATGCTTGGCCTTTCCCCGCTCCGGGCAGGGATCGGGCGGTGGCGCATGGTGGGGACAATCGACCGTCGCAACATGGCCCGCCGCCATGGTCGCCTGGACGGTCAGGCCGGGCGGGGCCAGCAGCGCCACCACGGCGATCAGCCAGACGAGGAGGCGCGCGTGGACCATGTCAGCGGCGGCGGCTGTCGAGCACTTCCAGGAGCTCGTCGATCTTGGTCTGCCGGTCGCCTTCGCTGCCGGCATGGAAGGCGTGCGCCACGCAATGCTGCAGGTGGTCGCTCAGCGTCTCCTGCTCGACCTTGTCGAGCGCCGCCCGCACCGCGCGGATCTGGGTCAGCACGTCGATGCAGTAGCGCTCCTCCTCGATCATGCGCGCCACGCCGCGCACCTGGCCTTCGATGCGGCCGAGCCGCGCGAGCTGGGATTTTTTCAACCTCTCATCCATCCTTGAACCATACCCCCGTATGGTATAGGAGGCAAGCCATGAATCATGCTCACCACCACCACCCTGAGCCGGGGCACTGCCTGAAGGCCGCGGCCGCGCCGACGCCAGCGGCCTCAGCCGTCAAGCAGGGCACCCTCTACACCTGCCCCATGCATCCTGAGATCCGCCAGGTCGGGCCGGGCAGTTGCCCGATCTGCGGCATGGCGCTCGAGCCCGCCGAAGCGACGCTTGAGGAGCGGCCGAACGAGGAGCTTTTGGACATGACGCGCCGCCTGTGGGTCGGCGCCGTGCTTGCCGTGCCGGTGATGGCGGTTGACATGGGCGGGCATTTCCTCGGCATCGATGCGCTGCTGCCGTCGGGCCTGAAGGACTGGGTGCTGCTGGTGCTGGCGACGCCGGTCGTGCTGTGGGCCGGCTGGCCGTTCTTCGTGCGCGGCGCGCAATCGGTGGCGCGGCGCTCGCTCAACATGTTCACCCTGATCGCGCTCGGCACCGGCGTCGCCTGGCTCTACAGCGTGGTGGCGACGATGGCACCTGGCCTCTTCCCGGCCGCGCTGCGCGGCGCCGACGGCACGATGGCTGTCTATTTCGAGCCGGCCGCGGTCATCGTCGTGCTGGTGCTGGTGGGCCAGGTGCTGGAGTTGCGCGCCCGCGACGCCACCGGCGGCGCCATCAAGGCGCTGCTGGGCCTGGCGCCGCGCACGGCGATGCGGCTGGGCGCCGACGGCAAGGACGCCGAAGTGGCGATCGAGCAGATCGCGGTCGGCGATCGCCTGCGCGTGCGGCCGGGCGAGAAGGTGCCGGTCGACGGCACGGTGATCGAAGGCTCGGGCTCGGTCGACGAATCCACCATCACCGGCGAGGCCATGCCGGTCGTCAAGGAAACCGGCGCGCGGGTGATCGGCGGCACGGTCAACACCAGCGGCGCCTTCGTCATGACCGCCGAGCTGGTCGGTGCCGACACCATGCTGGCGCGCATCGTCAAGATGGTGTCGGAGGCGCAACGCAGCCGCGCACCGATCCAGCGGCTGGCCGACCTGGTCGCGGGCTGGTTCGTGCCGGCGGTCATCGTCGTTGCCGTCCTGGCCTTCATCGCCTGGATGATCTGGGGTCCGCCGCCCGCCTTCGCCTATGCCCTGCTGGCGGCGGTGTCGGTGCTGATCATCGCCTGCCCCTGCGCGCTCGGGCTGGCGACGCCGATGTCGATCATGGTCGGCGTCGGCCGCGGCGCGGCGGAAGGCATCCTGATCCGCCACGCCGAGGCGCTGGAGCGCCTGGAAAAAGTCGACACGCTGCTGTTCGACAAGACCGGCACGCTCACCGTCGGCCGGCCGTCCGTCACCACGATCGAGAGCCTGGATGGCCTAACCGACGCGGAGATCCTGCGGCTGGCCGCCAGCCTGGAGCGGGGCAGCCAGCATCCCATCGCCGCGGCGATCCTGGCGGCCGCGCGGCAGCGCGGACTCGCGCCGGCGCCGGTCGCCGACTTCGATGCGCCTTCCGGCAAGGGCGTGGCCGGCACGGTCGACGGCAAGCGCCTGGTGCTGGGCACGGCGGCCTTTCTGACGGCGCAAGGCGTCGACGCCGCCGCGGCCGACGCCAAGGCCGACCGGCTGCGCGAAACGGGCGCCACCGTGGTGCTGCTCGCCGTCGCCGGGCGCGCCGAAGGAATTTTAGCCGTCAGCGATCCGGTCAAGGAGACGACGCCGGAGGCGCTAAAACAGCTCCGGCAATCCGGCCTGCGGCTGGTGATGCTGACGGGAGACAACAAGCGCACCGCGGCGTCGGTCGCCCAGCGGCTGGGCATCGACGAGGTCGAGGCCGACGTGCTGCCGGAGGACAAGGCGCGCATCGTGCAGCGCCTCAGGGGCGAGGGCCGGGTCGTCGCCATGGCGGGCGACGGCGTCAACGATGCGCCGGCGCTCACCGCGGCCGACGTCGGCATCGCCATGGGCACCGGCACCGACCTCGCCATCGAAAGCGCCGGCGTCACCCTGGTGAAGGGCGACCTTTTAGGCGTCGTCCGCGCGCGCCGGCTGTCGCAGGCGACGATGCGCAATATCCGCCAGAACCTGTTCTTCGCCTTCATCTACAACACCGCCGGCATTCCCCTGGCGGCGGGCGTGCTCTACCCGTTGTTCGGCCTGCTGCTCAGCCCGATCGTGGCGGCGGCGGCGATGGCGCTGAGCTCGGTCAGCGTGATCGCCAATGCGCTCAGGCTGCGGCGGGTGAAGATGTAGCTCAGCTTCCTCTCCCCCGCTTCGCGGCGGAGAGGAACATGAGGGCGCGCGCCCAGCAGTCTACTCCGCCGCCGCTTCGACCAGATTGGGATCGCTGGAGACGGCGGCCTTCTTCTCGGCGCCCCACAGCTTGCGGGTCGCCTTGAAGCGCGACATCAGGAACTCGCCCGACGTCACCGGCTCGTATTGGGCCTGGGCGTCGCTGATCCCCAGGTCGCGCGGATCGACTCTCGTGCGGAAGTTGGGATTGCAGAAGAGCGGCATGGAATAGCGCGGCGTGTCGCGCAGATGCACGACCCGGTGCACCGTCGCCTTGAAGCGGCCGTTGGTCCAGCGCTTCATCAGCTCGCCGATGTTGATCACGAAGCTGCCGCGTAGCGGCGTCGCCTGGATCCACTGTCCGTCCTTGCCCATCACTTCGAGCCCGCCCAGGCTGTCCTGCCACAGGATGGTGACGATGCCGTGGTCGGTGTGCGGGCCCGACGCCTGGTCCGAGACATGCAGGCCGGCGCTGCCGAGATAGTGGTTGATCACCATGTCGGCCACCGGCTTGGTGAAATGCCGGGTAAAGAAATCGTCTGGCTGGCCGAGATAGATCGCGAAGCCTTCGAGAATCTTCATGCCGAGCCGATAGGTCTCCATGTAATAGGGCTCGATGGCCTCGCGGAAGTCCGGCATCTCGGGCCACAGATTGGGCGCGTAGAACGGCGTGCCGGCCTTCACCTCCGGATCGTCCGCCGTCACCGGGAAGCCGAGATCGAAACTGTCCTTGGCGTTGGTCTTGCCGTTGCGGTGGACGCTGTCCCAGACGTCGCGATAGCCGCGGTTGTTGCTGTTGGCCTTGATTTTCAGCCGCTCGGCCTCGGGCAGGGCGAAGAACCTGTCGGCCATGGCGACGGCGCGGTCGATGGTCTCGACGGATACGTTGTGGCCCACGGCATAGAAGAAGCCGATATCGTCGCAGGCCGCGCCGAGTCGGGCGGCCGCTTCCTTGCGGGCCGCGGGGTCGCTGGAATAGAGCCCGCCGATATCGACCACCGGGATGCTGGCCGGGATCGCCTGGACCTCTGCCGAAAGACCTGCTGCCATGTCCGCCTCCACGTTTGCCTCATCCTGAGGAGCCGTGCGCAGCGCGGCGTCTCGAAGGATGGGATACATCACCGTCGTTGCCCACCCTTCGAGACGGGCGCTGCGCGCCCTCCTCAGGGTGAGGATCTGTCATCACACTAGCCGCGCCGCTGTTCGCTCGCCCGCCAGTCGAGCCGACCGCCGAGCCAATGCACGAAGGAATATATCAGAAAAGACAGCGCCGTCGCGAGCAGTGCGACGGCGTAGACCTCGTCACCCCGATAGTTCTGCATGGCATGATTGATGACATAGCCCAGCCCGGTCGAGGAGATCATCCACTCCGCGGCAATGGCCACTATGATCGAGCCCGAGCCGGTGATCTCCTGGGCCGCCACGATCGACGGCAGGGCATAAGGCAGCCGGACCTGGCTGAAAGTCTGCCACCAGCTTGCGTTCAGGATGCGCATGCGGTCGAGCTGGACCTCGTCGGCGGCGCGCAGTCCCGCCAGGGTGTTGACCAGGACGGGGAAGAAGCCGGCCAGCGCCACGATGGTGGTCTTGCTCAGGATCGAATCGCCGAAGGCCAGCATCAGCACCGAGATCAGGGCGATATAGGGCACGTTGCGCAAGGTGATGGCGGCCGGCATCAGCATGTGACGCGTGGGCGGCAGCAGGTCGAACAGCACGGCCAGCCCGATGCCCGCCACGTTGGCCCATAAAAAGCCGATCGCCGCCACCTGCAGGGTCGCCAGCAGGTGCTCGAAGATGAAGGCCCGCTCCTGCCACAGCGCCTCCAGCACGCGCTCGGGCAGCGGGATCACGAAGGCGGGCAAGCCGGAGAACCAGATGGCGAGGTACCACAGCGCCATCACCGAAACGATCGGCGTGGCGACGCGGATCGCCCCGGCGAGCAGTCGTCGCGCGCGATCGCCCGCCGGGCGTGCGTCGCTCGATGGCATGGCGACGTCCGTCGTCATGAGGGTGCCGGCATCAGGCGGCCGCCCGGTGCATGAGCAGGTCGCGCACGTGGCCGGCGATGGCGACGAAGCGCGGGTCCTGGCGGAACGAGGGATCGCGCGGACGCGGCACCGGCACCGAGACGATTTCGAGCACGCGGCCGGGCGCCGGCGAGAACACCAGCAGCCGGTCGGCCAGCATGACCGCCTCGTCGATATGATGGGTGACGAACAAAACGGTCTTGGGCCGAGTGCTGAGCTCGCGGTCGAACCACTCGCCGATCTCCTCGCGCTTCATCTCGTCGAGCGCGGCGAAGGGCTCGTCCATCAGCAGAACCGAGGGATCGTGCGCCATGGCGCTGGCGATATTGACCCGCTGCAGCATGCCGCCCGAGAGCTGGCGCGCGCGTTTGGTCTCGTGGCCTTCGAGGCCGAACTCGCGCAGCACCGTCGCCGGGTCGAAGCCGATGCGGCCGGCGATTTTCTGGGTGAAGCGCACGTCGTCGATGGCGCGCTTCCACGGCAGCACGGCGGGACGCTGCGATACCAGGCCGAGCAGGCGCTGGCGCCGCGCCTCGGCCGCCGTGTGTTCGCCGACCAAAACCTCGCCATTCGACGGGTCCTGCAGGTCGGCGACGATACGCAGCAAGGTGGTCTTGCCGCAGCCCGAGGGCCCGACCAGGGCGATGAACTCGCCCGCCGCGATCTCGAGGTCGACCGGCCGCAGCGCCCAGGTCTCGCCGAAGCGCTTCGAGATACCTCGGATGGAGACCGGGGCGGCCATCACTTCCTGGTCAGGTAGTCGTCGGTCATGACCGCGCTCGCCGGTACGGTGCGCGGGATCTGCTCGCCCTCCTTGAGATAGCCGATCATGCGGTCCCACACCGCCGGGTTCATCCAGAGAAGCCCGTTCTTCGCGGTGTCGTCGCCCTGGACCAGCGGGTTCTGCAGCTTGAAGCGCCAGGCGAGCTTTTTAGCGTCCTCGATCTGGCCCGGGAACTTGGCCAGGATCTCGACCGCTTCGTCGGGATGGTCGATCACGTACTGCATACCGCGCTGCACGGCCTTGAGATAGCGCCGCACCAGCTCGGGGTTCTTCTTCAGCGTGTCGCCCGAGGTGAAGATCACGTCGGCGTAGGACGGGATGCCGTAGTCGCTGACCTTCATGACTTTCCAGGTCTTGCCCTTCACCGCCGCCGGCGCATCCGGCTTCACCGATTCCTGCTCGATCTGGTAGGTCTGGTTGACCACCCAACCGGAGAAGAAATCGATCTGGCCGACCATCAGCGGCTCGACCGTGGCCTTGACGTAGGTGATCTTGACCTTCGAGAGATCAATGCCGTTCTTGGCCGCGAAGGCGCGGAACATGAACTCGGACTCGGCCTGCAGGCCGACGATCTTGCCTTCCATGTCCTTGGGCTTGGGCGGGGGCGCGTCGGGCGCGCCAACGCTGATGTAAGCCGAGGGCGCCTGCTGGAAGAGCGTGCCGACCGCCACGACGTCGACCGGGTCCTTGGCCAGGCGCGCCGTCACGATCATCATGCCGTTGGTTGCCAGCCCGAACTGCGCCTGGCCGACGGCGACGATCGGAATCGGGTTCTTGCCCGGACCGCCATCGACCGTCTTGTGATCGATGCCTTCTTCTTTGAAGAAGCCCTTGGCCTCGGCGACCATGATCGGCGCGTACTCGCCGATGCGCAGCCAGCCCAACTGCGTGACGGCGGTCATGGACTGCGCCCCGGCGGACGATGCGAAAAGACCAATCACGACAAGACCCGTCGCGGCAGGCAGGCGGCTCATCGATCCCATGCCGGCGTTTCTCCCTTCAAAACCCCGATTATCGGCAAATCCTAGCGTCGCAGCCGCTGCAAATGTCGTGCCGGGCAGGTCCATCCTGCGCGATGTGGCTGCGCCGCCGCCGGGTGTGACGTGCGCTAGCCGCGCCGGCGCGCCTGCAGCGAGACCGCGAGCGGCAGCCATTGCTTGTCCGGCCAGTGCCAGTCGCCGTCGTCCTTCTTCACCAGCATCTCGAACATGCGCCACGGCACCTGGGCATGCTCGTGCAGCCAGTCGAGCGTCAGGCCCGCGTCGATCAGGCCACCGACGATGTCGGAAAGCGGATGCAGCCATTCGACGCTGGTGGCGTTCGCAAGATGCGCCGTCGGATCGGCGTAGTCCCTGTGGTCGACCACGACGATCGGCTGGCGCTCGAAATAGGGCGCGAAATAGCCCGGCCTGCCGTCGGCGAGCTTGGTGACATCATCGAAGACATAGGCCGCGGGGTGCGCGCCGGCGAAGTAGAATCGTCCGCCGGATTTCAGGAAGTGCGCGACGATTTCGGCCCAGCGCCCGATATCGGGCAACCAGCAGGTGACGCCCCAGCTCGTATAAACCAGGTCGAACGAGCCGGGCTCGGCAAGGGCGGCCGGCGCGTCGTAGAGATCGGTCTGCACGAAGCGCGCGCGGTCGGACAGGCCGAGCTCGCCCGCGAGCGTGCGCGCCGCAGCGATCGCCGCTGCGGAGAAATCGAGGCCGACCACCGTGGCGCCGCGCTGGGCGAGGCAAAGCGTGTCGGCGCCGAAGTGACACTGCAGATGAAGCACCCGCAGCCCCTTCACCTCGCCGATCTCGGCCTCTTCGACGGGGTTGAGCGCGCCGCGACCGGCGCGCAGAGGTGCGAGGTCGTAGCCCGTCGGCTTGAGATGCACGGCGACCCGCTCGTCCCACTTGGCGCGGTTGAGCGCGTGCCAATTTCTGTCATCGGCGTCGCTCACGGCACGGCGAGCTCGGCGCCGGTCAGCCGCCGATAGGCCTCGCGGTAACGCTTGCTGGTGGCCTCGACCACATCGGGCGGAAGCTTCGGCGGGGGCGCATCGCCGTTCCAGCGGCCGGCATGACGTTCGACGTCGAGCCAGTCGCGCAAAGGCTGCTTGTCGAAGCTGGGCTGTGGGCGCCCCGGCTGATAGCCGTCGGCCGGCCAGAAGCGCGAGCTGTCCGGCGTCATCACTTCGTCGATCAGCAGGATTTCGCCCGACTTCGCGCGGCCGAACTCGAACTTGG
>Ga0308309_10000210_pt1 | contig 42749 bp, 39 predicted proteins | sample HubBroMetageWFT5_FD_192491 | JGI IMG/M metagenome (GOLD analysis project Ga0308309, IMG submission 192491) | Warmed and freeze-thawed soil microbial communities from the Hubbard Brook experimental Forest, New Hampshire - Hubbard Brook CCASE Soil... | ecosystem: Environmental > Terrestrial >...
ACGAGAATGACGAATGCACTGCTTCTAAATGAAATGGTCCTACATAACCGGAGCAGCGGATCCGTCTGACCACCTGCCCACGGGAACGATAAACACGTCGATCGGTTGAACGCCGTTGAATTGTGGATTCAGCATTACCGGTGAATTTGTGAGATCGGCACCCCAAGCCTTGCCGTCCAGCGGAGGCGCATAAAACATCAAGTGGGCGACGTTGTGATCACCTCGATCGGTGAGATAAGCTTCCTTCGACATCATGTAACTCATCGAGCCGGGTTCGAGCGGTGGCAGTTCACCTTTTTCGAACGCTGCCTTGTTGCCCTCGATGATCTCAGCCTTCGTTTTCCCTGCCAATGCCAGCTCTGTTCTCTTGTAAGTAGCCGGCAAAACGGATCGCGCGGCTGGCGGATTGAAACAGACTGGGCCTCGAAGCTTGGGGTTCCAAAACTCCGGAGCATTGGAAGGGGACATCCACCCCCGCTCCACAACACACACAAAGCCGTTCTTCCCCTCGACGGCAGTTTCGTAGCCATGGCGCCCGAGGACCAGAACTTTTGCATCGGCCGATATGGCATCCGGGGCCGCGCTCCGCGCCAGGACTATTTCGGCATTGCGGTCTGCCATGAGGTACTGATCGAGTGGTGCCATGCTCGAATAGGGTGTCTTAGCGTCCTGTGCCTGCCCTTGCTTCATTGCAATGAGCCCCAGGATTAGAGCGAAACCTAGAGAAGCTACCTTTGCCAATGTTCTTCGGTTCATTGTTTTGCCCCCGCTGAATCGCTGTTTTGCTCCCGGTCAGAATCCCTGTTTCGCCCCGAGTCAGAATCCCTGCCGTTGCCTGAGAACATGCTTCTTTAACATCCGCCGTCCGCCTCTCCGAGATTGACGTGGCGCCCGGAGAGACTCCAACCACCCCACTATGTTCCTGGTTCCGACTTCCCAAACCTTGGCATTTTGAGCATTCTTTGCTAACGAGGCGTGGCCCTCGACCATCGCGACAAGAAAGCTGGCAGTCTCCTCTGGATTCAGGTCGCGGCGAACTGTTCCCTGGGACTGCCCTTTCCGCAAAAGCGTAGCAATTCCTTCCTGCCAGGCAAGAAATAGCCTCTCCAGCCGCTTGCGGAATTGTTCGTTCAGCGGAGACATCTCCTGTGCCAAATTGAGCAGCGGACAACTTTCTCGAACGTCTGCGGGTCGAGTTGGTAACCGCCGGACAATGCCGATCAAAATGTCGATGGGTTGCCCGTCGCTAAGCAGAGGGAGCAACCACCCGTCGCGGACAAGTTTAGCGATGACCTCGTCGACGATGGCATATCCCAAAGCTTCCTTGCTGTCGAAGTGGTGATAGAGGGCTCCCTTGGTGACGTTGGTGGCGGCGAGAATTGTATTGATGCCGGCACTCTGGAAGCCTGATCGGCGGACCTCTTTGAAAGCCGCTTGCAGCAAGCGTTCCCGTGTACCGTCCGGATCACGGAGCCTTCGCTTCCTCACCTTCGCTTCCTCACCTTCGCTTCCTCTCGCGCCCATCTAATATACCGACAAGTATGTATGTTGAACCATCGGAAAGTCAATCGAACCGATCGAGCTGACTCCTGGCTGTCGGTGCTATCGAATTTCGTAACCGCTAACCATAGTGTGTGTGAAAAGTTGGAGAAACAATCGCTCCAGCCGTTTTGGCATCGTCCCAGAATTTTGTTAGTCCGCCACTCGTTTTCGAACTCTGAGGTGTTGGGCCCGTTGTCTCACGTAATCGTTGTGAACGTGGAATACCACATGCTCCCTCAGTTGTGACCCAGCAGGTATTTGTGGAGTTGTGGCCAATTCTGCTCTCAAGACATTGCTTGCATCAAAAGGAGAAGACATGAGCACACTAAGACAGTTGCGGAATTTCTGGATACCGGGAGTTGCGACGATTCTTCTGGGTAGCTTCAGCAATGCGTTCGCTCAACAGAGCTACAAAATTACCGATTTGGGCATTAACAACAGCAAAGACAACTTCAGCATGGCCATGGGCCTCAACAATCAGGGCTGGGCGGAGAACATGGATGGGACCGTGAACCCACCCGAGAATAGTCTGTTTACGTCAGTTGCAAGGGGCCGCGCGGTGATAAGCATCTACGGATTCAACATCGACCTGGGCACGCTTGGAAAACCCGACGGCAACAGTTGGATCAACTGGGGTGGGATCAACGACCGCGGGGAAGCCGTTGGTATGTCCGAAACAGCTGATCCAGATCCGAACCGCGAAGACATTTGCGGCTTCGGCACGCACCTTACGTGCGTTCCGTTTCTTTGGCGAGACGGCCACATGAGCGCTCTTCCGACGCTCGGCGGAAATAATGGGCAGGCCAGCGCCATCAATAACCGCGGAGAAGTCGTAGGATATGCCGAAGACGGTGCCGTGGACTCCACATGCCCAGCTGGCACAACCAACAATCGGATTACGTTGCCAGCGTTGTGGGAAAGAGGCAGCGCCGAAGCTCTTCCTCTGGTGGGTAACGATCCAGACGGTGTCGCATTCGGGATTAACGATCGAGGCCAAGCCGTAGGCTACTCGGGAAACTGCACCACAGCGACGCACGCCGCAATGTGGAAAGACAACACTGCCTTCGTGCTTCAGGATCTCGGAGGTACAGGTTCCAATTTCGCCTACGCCATCAGCAACCGCGGCCAAATCGCCGGGCAAGTCGGCACTGCTGACGGCACAACCTTCTATGCCGCGGTTTGGCAGAACGGCGCCGACGGCGCAGTCACAAACCTCGGCGTGCTGCCGGGAGATTTTGCCGCCTTTGCGACCGGCATCAACAACCGGGGCCAAGTGGTGGGAAACAACTTTGACTCCAGTTTCAACTGGTCCCGCGGCTTCATCTGGCAGGACGGTGCGATGACCGACCTTAACACGCTAATTTCCGCGGATTCCAACCTCTTCATAATCTCGGCTAGCAATATCAATGAGCGCGGACAAATCTCGGGCATGGCCACGGTGCTCAGCGGGCCGCATGCGGGCGACATTCACGCCTATCTTTTGACCCCCGTGGACGGACCCATAGGCGCCTCGATGGCAGATTTCGCACGTACACACCCGCATTCCATTTTGCCCGCGAATGCTTGCAACCACTCGTTGCAGAGATTCGGACCCGGCCGATTCCAGCGTTAACGGGCATTTTCGGAGCTTCCGCGCCGTGTATTCCAGGCATACGCTGCGCGAAGGCGCAAGGGCGGATGATCTACGGGACATTCTGGGTCACGCAAATATCGACGTGACCCAGAATGTTTACGGCAAAAACTGCTGGGAAGAGCGAGAGGATGCGGTGACCCAGGCGGTCGAAGCAATGACCAATCCCGCTCAAAATGCCAAGAAAGAAGAGAATCAGCCTGAATCAGCCCCAGCAGACGGGGCCAGAATTACAAGTTGAATCCACTTGCCCCGCAGGTCGCGTTATCGTCCATTTGAAGTGGAGCTTCACTTCTCCGCATAGTGCGTTGATCAGAAGTCTTGCGATTCGACTTGACAACACCCTGTTGTCGCAGTTTATAAGTGAGCCGCGCTGGCCAAATACGATTCGCACGGTTGAGGGAGACGACCCGATGCTGCGTCTGCTGATGTTGGCTTTTGTCTCTGCGTATGCCACTTTGCCGGCGGCTTCCGCTCAAACGACGGACGTTGGCTATGCCGATGAGTTGTCGCCCTCGCTGGCGGGCGGTGCCAAGGCGATGCACGCGGCGATTCGCCGAAATCTAGCGGAGGCGGCAGATTACATGCCTGCGGATGAATACGGCTTTCGACCGACGCCGCAGGTCCGGAGCTTCGGTCAGATTATCGGTCACCTCGTCAAGGCGAACTTCTTCTTCTGTTCGGAAGTTGCGGGCGAAAAGTCGCCTGCAACCGTTGACTACGAGCAAATCACGGACAAGGCTGCACTCGTTAAGGCGTTGAACGATTCACTCATCTATTGCGACCGGGTATACGCAGCCACCACCGACGCGAGCTTCATCCAGCCGATGCAGGTTGCGCACGTTGTTGGTACGGGGTCGACCAGTACCGTCCGGGGCGCCGTGCTGATGTACAACATCGCACATAACAACGAGCATTACGGCAACCTCGCCGTTTACATGCGGCTGAAAGGCCATGTTCCGCCCTCAACAGCTCGGGACGAGCAGCGAAAAAATCAGTAATGCCTGGTAGGTCGTGCGGGTTCAGCCGGTCGCTGCAACACCAGCCAGTGCATTGATTCGACAATCACTCCGACTGGAGAACCATCTGCTTGGACGTACTTGTCGAGACCTAGCTAGGGAAGCGTTCCGTTTGGTCTCGTTCTAGCGGGCGATTTAGCTCTTGTTTTCACTGCGAGACCGGTTCGAGCTTAGTGTTGCGCCGACCCGGTTGAGACCACCCGCGTAATCGGAAACTGACCGACTGCGGAAGTTTGAGCTGCAAGACCGCGTTTGCAGCACACGTCTTTCCAATATTTCAAGGATCACGCCGATAAGGTGGGTTTCTTGCCCGGTTAGTCGCCTAATGAAATTTGCGCTCTTCAGGTCTCGGAAACACCGCCCAACCGCGCGGGCGTCTGCCAATGCCGTTTGTGCGCAACGCGCCGTGCCGACCCAATGTCGACAGCATACGGTATCGAGACACCAAGCGTCGACCAGAAGACGGAAAGTGTTATCCGCCACAGTCGCGGCTGAATCTCGGTTAGATAACATTTCTCGTCCAGGCACGCCGGGAGATCAGATGATTTCCAAGCGAGCAACGCGGCACGGTGTCGAAGTTGCGTCTGGGACCTTCTCGCCGGCACCTCGTCAGCTTGCGCGGCAACGCGCCCTCGCGATGCTGCTTCAAGAAGCGCCGTCCTTGATAGTTTTAATGCGCAGAGCACAGGGTTTTGCTCTGATTGACTTGTCTTTTGACGCAGCCTAACACAGGAGTAAGTTTCGCCAGCCCGAAATCTAGAATTTTGGCGTGCCCTCGCGCAGCAACGTTTGAGCGGCGGGCACGGCCGCCGGACATATCACCTCGCGCGGGGAAAAAGCAGATCCTGAACCTGCAGTCGCGGGTTCGGGATGACAAGCTTTACTTTTTCGGCCGAATGGAAAAAACGAACTACAGCGTTTCTGCAAGATACGAAGTTCAGCGTTCCTTCCGTTGCGTTGAACATCGTTCAGGGCTGCGGATTGAGCGCAGGGTCTTGCACGGTTGGCGCACGGTCTTCGGTGGTGGCGCGGATGGTGGCGGATTCATCGGTGTAGAAGCTGCGGTAGCCGAAATTTCCGGCGCGCGCTGTTAGGGTGTAGGCGGTGATGCGGCCGGTGGGGTCTGATTTTCCGGGGGTGTATTGCAGGGTGTAATGGGAGAGTTGCGCGGATTGGGCGGCTCTGCGGACGGTGTCGCCCAGGGTTTCCAGGGAGGGCGGGACGGTGCCTTCGCTTTGCTGATAGGTGTTGATGGCTTGTTGGATGGCGGCCAGGGATTCACGGGCGCGGGCTTCGGCTTCGGTTTTCGAGCCGGATAATTTCCAGGGGACGGCGAACCAGGCGATGGCCCAGAGGATCGCGAGGAGGATGCCGCAGACTGCGGCGACGCGTCTGTAATTTGTTCTTGTTGGCTTGGGAATTTTGCCGGCTAGCAGCAATTCGGTGTCGGCTAGAGCTTTTTGGTCGGCGCCGCAGTAGGGGCAGACTTCGCTGGCCTGGTTGATGAGTTGTTCGCACTCGGGGCAGGAGTACATCGGCGGGACATGTTAGCAGTTTTCGGTTCGAGCGGCGGGATCGGTCACTGCGTTGCTGCAGAACGTCGAAAGGTTTGACACAGAGTGCAGCGAGAAAAGGCGGAGAAAAATCCGAGAAAGACGGAGGCGTTCACCGCAGAAGACGCAAATGTCGGAGCGCAGAGCTCACAGAGAAAGAAGAGAAGATTGGCCACAGAGGAACAGAGACGAGGAGGCAACGAGGCCAGGAAAGCGCGCAACGACGAAATTGGGAAGTTGCTGGCGCGAATGGGCTGGGCAACGCAATTCGAAAATCGGGTATCATCTCTTGCAGTGGTTCGGCCAGGTTGCGGTCGCGCAGGCGCATATGCCGTCCAGCCCAGCAGGACAATTCGTTTCGATTGAGGTGGCGCGGGGCCTTCTGCGGAAGGCGGCTGCGCCGGCGGAATGGAATCTCAGTGTTGAGCGTTTTCAGCTGGTGCTGGAACGCAGCGTGGCGCACCGGTTTACCAAAGCGCCCTCCGGCGCGCACTCCAAGGCGTCTTCCAATACTGCGCACGGCTCGTCTTCAGAGCAGACTGCTGCCGGTGCGCGCGATTCGGGCATCGAAACGCCTCCCAGCACACGATCACACGCTTTGCCTGATGGGCGTGCGATTGGCGCTTATTTGGAATCGCTGCATGCGGCGGATTTGGCATTGGCTTGCGCTTGCGGCGACGGGAATGCGGCGGCTTGGGATTTTTTCATGACGCTATTTCGTCCGGAGCTTTATCGCGCAGGGCGGGCGATTGCGGGGGAATCGGCGGGGCGCGAATTGGCGGATTCTTTGTACGCGGAACTTTATGGATTGCGGGAAGTGGCGGGGCAACGGAAGTCGCTGTTCGATTATTTTTTGGGGCGCAGCAAATTGACTACTTGGCTGCACGCGATTCTGGCGCAGCGGCATGTGGACGGAATACGACGGGCTCGGCGGACCGAGCCGCTGGATGAGGGCGAAGCGGGGGAGCGCGCGTATGGCGCGCAGCAGAATGCTTTGGGGAATTCGGCGATTCGTTCGGCTGCGAGTTCGCCCGAGCCGGAGCGCAATCGGTTTCTTGCGATTTTGCAGGCGGTGTTGACGGGGGCGCTGGATGCGCTTGCGCCGCGCGATCGTTTGCGGCTGGCTTATTATTATGTAGAGGGGCTGACGCTTGCGGAGATTGGGCGGCTGCTGGGCGAGCATGAGGCTACTGTCTCGCGGAAGCTCGAGCGCACGCGGCGGGAAATTCGCAACCGCGTGGAGGGGGCGCTGCGGCAGGAGAAGAAGTTGAGCGCGGCGCAATTGCAGCTTTGTTATGAGTACGCGCGGGAGGAATGGCCGTTTGACTTGACGCGGGCGCTTTCGCAGGAGGAATGAGCAGGGCTGCGTTGGTGCAAGAATTGAGGTTTCGCGCGTTCTAGGTTGTGGTGAGGGAATCGGGAGAAGGAATGGCGGCGCGGGAAGAAGACAAGGCTATGGCGGGGTTGCTGCGGCGAAGTTTGGCGCGTAACGCTGCCGCCGGCTCGGGTTCTGGTTCGGGCGAGGATTGTCCGGGGCCGGAGATTCTGGCGGCTTACTTCGATCAGGCGCTGGATGCGCAGGAAACTGCGCGCTACGATTTGCATTTTTCTCGCTGCTCGCTTTGCAGGGAACAACTGGCGGCTATGGCGCGCGCGGGGGCTGCGTCGGAAGCAAAAGACGCGGAGAAAAAAAATGCGAGCGCGTGGGATTGGCTCATGGGGCCGCGGTGGTTGATGCCCGCGGCTGCGATGCTGGTGGCGCTGCTTGCGATTGCCGGTATTGCTTGGCGCATCTGGAGGCCTGTGGCGCCTGCGAATGAGATTGCTATGGCGCAGCCGGATTCGGTGCCGGGGCCGAACTCTGTGCCAGCGCCAAGCTCTGAGCTACGTGTGAACCCTGCACTGCCTACGAACTCCGTGCCGACGCCCCAAGTTGCGCCCCCAGCGAAATCTGCGCCGCTCGGGGCGACGGGAAATAGCGTTGTGCCGCGAGCTGCGCCGACTCCAGGCGACTCTGCGAGCGTGGCGATCGCGCCCGGTGAGCGCCGGCCGTCTCGCACGTATGGCGCGACGTCGGCGGGTGGTGCGAAGGCCGGCGCGTCGCACGCGAATACTGCGGCGCGGCGCGAGGCGTTGTCGTCGGGCGGTGGCACCGGAAATGCAAATTACGCGACGCGGCTGGAGGCGGCGCCTCCGCCGCAGACGATGTCGCGGATGAAGAGTCCGGAGATGGATCGGGGGGCGATGCGAACCGGGAATGGGTCGGGCGTATCTGCTGGGACGGCGAATTCCGCCGATGCGACCGCGAATAGGACGGAGAGTGTGCAGGCGCAGGACGCGGCGGTGGCTCCGGCAACTCCGCCGGCCAAAAAGGCGGAGGCGGGTTCCGTCGAGAGCGATAGCAGCGTGGTTGTGCCAAGCGACGAAGCGAAGGAATCGAACGCGCCGAAAACGAAGCAGCCGCCTCCAGCGGCGCCTTCGCAGGCTGTGGGGGCCATGAATCGGAGCGCTGGCAAAATGTCGGAGGCGGCGGCGTTGGCGAAATTGCAGGCAGCGCAAATTTCGTCGAATTTGATGAACCTGCAGATTCCGACGCCGGATGCGAAGATTTTATGGATGCTTGCGAGTCCGGGCGTGATCGAAAAATCCGAGGATGGCGGGGCGACGTGGAAACCGGAGTATCTGGAGACGCGGGCGTTGATTCTGGCTGGTGCCGCGCCGACGGCGAAGATTTGTTGGCTGGTGGGCGTTAACGGGATCATTTTGCGCACTACGAATGGAGCGCACTGGAAGACGATACGGCCGCCGGTGGGGGCGGATTTTGTGCGCGTGGAGGCGGAGGATGGTTTGACGGCCACCGTTACGGCGACGGATGGGCGGAAATTCGCGACGGTTGATGGTGGGAAGAGTTGGAGTGGGGTGAAGTAACGGCGAGGCGCGCGGTGCGGGTTGCGCATCGTTGAGCCGGGCGGTTCGCGAACCGCCCGTACCGAGCTTGGGCATGGTTGACGCCTGGGCGAGCTGGGGCGCAGCGGTTCGATCCCGCGCCGCGGGATCTCGGGATCGATCGCGCTGCAGCGCGATCCACAAGCAGCTCCCCTACCAAGCAAAAGTAAAGGAGCCGGCGGGACGCCGGCGCTAGGAAAAGCGCGGCTGCAGTGCTTGTGATTTTGGTCTGATGTAGCCTGCAAGAAAATCCTGGAATGACGTTCAAAGAGGGTAGAAGCAAATTAGGGAGGCGACAGCTCATGTGCTTGCGCGCGCGGAAGGTATTTAATGTGGTGATTCTGGCGGCGTTTTTTGCGATGGCCCTGTTGGCGGGATATTTGCGGCGAGTGTCCGCGGCGCCGGGGCAAAAGGACGAGCAGAGGGGACGCGCTGCGAGTCTTGCGCTGACGGGTTCGCAGGACAAGGCTGCTTTAACGACCAATGAAAAGGACCAGGTGGATTTGGCGGTGACGGTTTACAACTCGAATTTGGCGCTGGTGCGCGATGTACGGCAGATACATCTTTCGGCTGGTGTGTTTCCGTTGCATTTTGAGGATGTGGCCGCTTCGATCAATCCGGCCACGGTGCATTTTCGGTCTCTGAGCGAGCCGGCGAAGTTGAGCGTGGTGGAGCAGGATTATGAGTACGATTTGCTGGAGCCGGCGAAGCTGCTGCAGAAATACGTGGGGCGCGAGGTGACTTTGGTGCGCGCGGAGAAAGATGCGGGCTCTACGCGGTGGGTAGAGACGAAGGCCTTGCTGCTTTCCGATAATAATGGGCCGGTGTGGAAGATCGGCGATGAGATCGTGACGGGGATGAGCGCGGACTCTTATCGTTTTCCGGATTTGCCGGGGAATTTGTACAGCCGGCCGACGCTGGTGTGGACTTTGGATAATCGCGGAGCGAATGCGCAGAAGGTGGAAGCTTCCTATTTGACTGGGAATATGAGCTGGAAGGCGGATTACGTTTTGACGGTGACGCGGGATGAGAAGGCGGCGGATTTGGATGGCTGGGTGACGCTGACGAACAACAGCGGCGTGGCCTATAGCAACGCGAAGTTGCAATTGGTTGCAGGAGAGATCCATCAAGTTACGCCCGCGGTACCGATGCGAATGATGGCCAAGGCGATGGTCGAGAACGGGGCAGCGCCCGCGCCGCAATTTGCGCAGGAATCGTTCAGCGAGTATCACCTGTATTCCCTCGAGCGGCGGACTTCGATTCAGAACAATGAGTCGAAGCAGATCAGTTTGTTGAATGGCACGGGCGTGCCGGTGGAGAAATATTTGATGGTGGAGGGGCAGGCGTATTACTACCGCAATCCTCAGGGAATCGGGAACGCGATTCCGGAGCCGGTGAAAGTTTATTACCGGCTCAAGAATGAAGAGAAGGGCGGGCTGGGGATGCCGTTGCCGGCGGGGACGGTGCGCGCGTACCAGGGGGATTCCAAGGGCGGCGTGCAGTTTGTGGGCGAGGACAATATCCAGCACACGCCGAAAGACGAGACGCTGAAGATATATATCGGCAATGCGTTTGATGTGGTGTGCGAGCGCAAGCAGACGGATTACAAGAAGCTGGCGAGCAATTTGTATGAAATGGAGTATGCGATTACTTTGCGGAATCACAAGGATGGGCCGGTTACGGTAGAAGTGCGCGAGCCGGTGGGCGGGGATTGGGAAGTGGTGAACTCGAATTTCAAGCCGATCAAGTTGGACGCGACGACGATCGGGTTTCAGGTGCCGGTGGAGAAGGATGCTGCGGCTACGTTGACTTATCGGGTGCGCGTGAAGTGGTGAGGCAACGGCAACAGATTTAACACAGCGGGGGCGGAGGAAAATAGGGGACGGCAACGGCTTTTGCCGCAGAGACGGAGAGGGCGCGGAGAAGCGCGGGCGAGATCCTTCGGCCGGCTTGAAAGCAAGGGGCCAACGTCAGGATGACGATGCCTGTCGTGTCGTCAGCGAATGCAGCAGGATTGTTTTTCGATGATGTTTAGTTCGCGGGCGAAGACGGCGTTGGTGGGGAACTCGACGGCCAGTTCGGCCAGCAACACGCGCGCCAGGGCCGGTTTTTTCTCGCGTTCGTAGGCTAGCGCTAGCATTACTTTTGCAAACGGTTTCAGGTAGTGGCCATGGTCGGCGGCGGAACCCATTTGATCCATGCCGCGCTGTTTATCGCCGTGCAGGCCGCCAAACCAGAGGAAGGCGCGCTTGTAACTGGGGAGACTGCCGATCACGTAATTGCTCATGCCGAGCGCGACGTTGGCATCCTCTTGCTTGGGATCTATGGCCAGCAGCGTCTTGGCGTCGGCTTCGGCCTGGCGCATCATGGAAAGTCCTGGGAGTTGCTTTTTGATGATGATCGCGTCGTAATCGGATTCCATGCCGTCGGCAATGGTCAGGGCGAGTAGCCCGTGGATATTGTTTGGATCTGTCTTCAGGAGATTCTTGGCCTGTTCGCGTGCCTGATTGTTCGCTGCGACAAAGCCGGCATTGTGATTCTGTTCCGCGGTGCCAGAAACTCCACCTAGAAACGTCGCGTCATTCACAAAAAACTCCGACGTGAGCACACCTCTTTGGTGGAACTGTTCGAAAAGATAGCTGGCGGCTTCAGAGGCCTTGCCGAGAGGATCGTCGGGACGCGCGTTCTGGTAGGACGTGAAATCCGCGCGAGCCTCGACGAAATTCAGTTCGTAGAGGTGGCGATATCCGCTCTCGAGGAAATGGGCGGAAGCATCGGCTTCCATTACGGGAGTCTGCTGCGGCGCAGCAGCCGGAGTATCGGCGGCATCTTGCGCGAAAATACCGGCCGGCGAAAATGCACAGGCGAGCAGCAGGCCCGCGGCGATCCACACTCCGTGGTCGCGCAGTTGGCGTAGCCGGCTACCTCTTCGGGCAAACCGTCGTCCCGTTCCTCGTTGCATTGCAATAGGCATTAAATTTTCACCCAGCAGTCTTGCGGCTGAAAAGGCGTTGGGTGCCGCGCGTTCTCTATTCTATTAGAAGTGTACCGCAAATCGTTGGTTGCTTAGCGCGGACGGTTCTAAAGATTACCCAATACAAATTCAACCGTCCTCTGAATTTCGAGCCTGCGAGCGGCAGGGTCGCTAATGCCGTGGCCGCGGCCGGGGAAAGCCATGAACTGGTCAGGATAATGGCCGCCGTCAATCATGGCATTGAGCAATTCGACGGAATTGGCGAAGTGGACGTTGTCGTCGCCCGTGCCGTGGACGAGCATCAGCTTGGCTTTCAGATATTCGGCTTGATTCACGGGCGAAGAATCCTTGTAGCCATCGGCGTTGTCTTGCGGACGGCCCATGTAGCGCTCGGTGTAAATGGTGTCGTAGAGCTTCCAGTCGGTTACGGGAGCGTCGGAAACGCCGAGTTTGAAAACTTCGGGCGCGTTGAAGAGCGCTTCGAGCGTCATGTAACCGCCGTAGCTGCCGCCGGTGATGCCGATGCGCGCGGGATCTACGTAGCCGAGCGACTTCAGGTATTTTACGCCGGCGAGCTGGTCCTGCAACTCGATTTTGCCCATGTGATGGTAGACGAGCGTTTCGAAAGCATGGCCGCGTCCCCAAGAGCCGCGATTATCGAGTGTAAACAGGATACAGCCCTTGGCCGCGTAGACCTGGTCCAAAAGATACCTAAGGCCGCCCCAAGTATTACGCACGAGCTGGACGTGCGGGCCGCCGTAGACGTTGATCAGTACTGGATATTTTTTGGCAGGATCGAAGTTTAGCGGCTTGATGATGGAGGCGTTCAGTTTGGTGCCATCGTCCGCGGTGACTTCGACGAATTCTAGCGGCGAGAGTTTGTATTCGGCTAGCTCGGGAACTTTTCCTTCGTTGACGACGGCTACTTTGGTGCCGTCCATGCGATAGAGGTCCTGGCGAGAGGGCGTGGCGGCGGTGGAGTATGTGTCGATGAACGCGGAAGCATCAGGCGCAATTTTGGCGGCGTGCGATCCGGCATCTTTGGTGATGCGCGTCAGGGACTTGTCGCTGAGGGAGACGCGATAGAGCTGCGTTTCGCGGACATTGTCCTTGTTGGTCGTGAAATAGATGTAGCCGCTCGCTTCGTCCACTGCGGGATGATTTGCTGAGCCGGGGCCGAAGCCACCCAGATCGGAGATGGCCCATTCGCCGCTGGTAAGCTGCGCGAGTTCTTTGCCGTCAGTATCGTAGAGATAGAAATGGCGGTAGCCGGTGCGTTCGCTGGACCACAGGAAGCGTTTGTTGTCGGAGAAAAAGTAGAGGTCGTCGCTGATGTTGATCCAGTATTTGTCGGACTCGGTGAGGATTGTTTTCGAGGCGCCGGTGTCGGCGTCGGCGAACAGCAGGTCGAGCTGATCTTGCGCGCGATGGAGGCGTTGAATGGCAACGCGGCGGCTGTCTGGCAGCCAATTCACGCGGGCTAGATAGACGTCTGTGTCTTTGCCAGTGTCGAGCCATTTTGTTTCGCCGCCGCTAATGCGTACCACGCCGACGCGCACGACGGGATTGGCTTCACCGGCTTGCGGATACCGCGTGTATTCGGTGCCGCCAGTGGGCGAGCTCATGTCCATGATGGGATAGCGCGTGACCGGGCGCTCGTCCATTTCGTAATACGCGATTTTCGTGGAGTCGGGCGACCACCAATAGGCGGTGCGCGTGTCGAGTTCTTCGGGATAAACCCAGTCGAGCTTGCCCTTCAGGAGTTCTTCGCTGCCCCCGGTGGTGAGGGCGGTGACGGCGCCTGAGGAAATATTCACGACGAAGAGATTCGCGTTGCGGGAAAAACTGATCCAGTGGGAATCGGGCGAAAATTTGGGATCTTCGATTTCTTGTTCGCTGCTGAGGATGGATTTGGGAGTCATCGTCTTTAGATCGAGGAGCACGAGGCTGTTGCTGCCGATAAAGAGGAGGGAGTTATCGTCGGGCGACCACAAATAGTTGTCCGCCTGGACGCGGCCCAGGCCTGTCGACTGGCTGGTGTTGGCTTTTTCGGGTTGCATCACGGATTTCAGCGTCGCGGCGCTGACCAGAACGCTACGCTCGCCGGTCGCGGCGTCCATGGTCCAGAGTTGCAGTTCGGCGTTTTGGCCGGAGCCTTGGCGATCGAGATAAGAGAAGCGCTTGCTGTCGGGCGCCCATTCGATTCCTTGCGTTGTGCGTCCGCCGAGCGATGGCGGGCGGAAGAGGCGGTCGATGGTGATTTCTTTTCCGGATTGCGCGGCGGGCGATTGCGCGAGTAGCGGCGTGGAGAGCGATGCGGCCAGAACGCCGACAGTGAAACAAACTCCGAGCGCTGCGCGCGAAGAGCTGGGCATGCGTGCCTCCAGAGACAAACGCGTCATTCTATATCTGACGTGCGAACCGCGAAATGGCATGGCGACAGAGCGCTTCATTCCGGGGTTAGTCGGCGCGTTGGGGCGCGGATACGTGCGCGACCGGCGCAGGTTCGGTGCGGCTTTTGCGTCCTTGCATGAAGGCAGCGATGGCTACGGCGAGCGCGAGCGCCAGCAGGGAACCGTCACGGAGGAGCGTCAGCGGGCCGAGGCGTTCACCGGGGCCGAAGCATCCGCAATTAATTTCCAGGCCGGCCATATAGGTACGGACCATCACGGCGAAGAAGGCGCCCAGGAGAAGCGTCGTTATTAAGGACGCATAACGGAGCAGGACGCCGCTGAGCAGCCAGAGCCCGAGGAACAATTCAAAGGGTGGGAGAAAGTGCGCGGCGGGGCTGACCAACTGCGGCGGCAGCAATTGGTAGGAATCCACCTGCATGGCGAAGAGCGAGAGCGAAGTTTTGATGGAAGAGCCGGACCAGCCCGTAGCGGCTTGCGGCTTCAGTTTGGCGTAGGCCGCGAAAAGAAAAATCGCGGCTAGGGCCAGCCGGCCGAATAGCAGCAGCGTGCGTGCAAGATTTCCGCGCGTTTCGTTGGGCGTCATGGGTGTCCGCGGTCGCTACTGACTCAAGAGCGTGTCGAAGAATTGTTTCAGGATCGGCCAGGTGATGATGCCGGAGGACGCTGGGTAGCTCTGACCTTTGTAATGAATAATAAAAGTGGGAGTCGCCTGCACCGGAACCTGGTAGCCGAGCACGATGTCTTGCACGATGTAGGGGTCCACGGGACAGCCGGGATCGGGTTGCGGTGCGGTGCGATCGGCTTTCGAAGTGGGCGGGGCGGCAGTGCAACCCTTCAGTATTCCCTGGACGCGTTTGAAATTCGCGGGGCTCATCGCGGCGGAGACATACTTTTCGATGTCGCCGTCCACGGGCCATTTGGCCTGATTGTCGAAGAGCGCGGCGTCCACGTCCTGAAATTGTCCGATCATGGCGGCGGCGTTGGCCCAGCGCGCGGCTTGGCCGGAATAGGTGTGCATCTGCAGCGGGAAGTCGTGATGCACGAGGTAGACTTTTCCTTGGGCGACGTAGTCTTGGATCATCGCGCGCAACGTGTTTTCGAAGAAGCTGCCGCACGAAGGACACTGATAGTCGCTGAAGACTTCCATGGTGATGGGAGCGTTGCGGTTGCCGATCGTTTTCACGGGCGCGCCGGGGGCGGCGGTGTCGGCGGCAGCGTGCTTGTGCGCGGGTGTGGCGGTCTTGGCCGAGGCAGGCGTCGCGGTTTGCGCCGTGATCGCCGGGGCAAGAACCACAAGAGCCGTGAGGATGACGGCGGCCCATGGTGCGCGTGAGGCCACGCGGGGACTGAAACCTTGATTGATTCTGGAAATCAACACAGCCTCCTGAGCATCAAATTAGAGCGAGCCAACATTGTAGCGCGAAATGTTGGCGGCAAAGCGCCGGGTTGTGCGGCGATGTGCTGTGCGCAAACGTGCCTGTTTTGGGATGCCGTCGGGGAAGCGTTGGTTCGCTTCGGGCGAAGAAAAGTCAGGATTTGCCACCGAGGCACCGAGCTAAACAGGGAAAGAAGCCGAACGGCAAGAGCCGGAGGGTTACAGTGAGGTCGGAGCGCTATGTTGGGTGCGATCGGTGGAAACTGTAGGCAACACTTTTATTTGCATAGGAATACAGACACACAAGAAACTTGACAATGATACACTCAACGTGTATTATGAGCAAGATCTCGAGTGAGCTTCCCGTTAGGACGCTTGCCGAACGCTATTAGGAGCCAGATACATGAGCAAGATCATAGGAATTGACCTGGGTACGACGAATTCGGTGGTGGCGGTGATGCAGGGCGGCGAATCAACCGTAATCCCAAACCAGGAAGGTGCGCGCACTACTCCTTCGGTAGTCGGCATCACCAAGACGGGCGAACGTCTGGTGGGTCAGGTGGCCAAACGGCAGGCGATCACCAACCCGGAGAACACGATTTACTCGATCAAGCGGTTTATGGGGCGCCGCTACGACGAAGTCAGTGAAGAATTGAAGATGGTGCCCTACAAAGTGGTGAAGCACGGCGAGGGCGTGGCGGTGTCGGCGTACGGCAAGGAATACACGCCGCCCGAAATCTCGGCGATGATTCTGCAGAAGCTGAAGCTCGCCGCGGAAGATTTCCTTGGCGAGAAAGTGACCGACGCGGTGATCACCGTACCAGCCTATTTTAACGACGCGCAACGCACGGCCACGAAGGACGCGGGCAAGATCGCGGGCCTGGACGTGAAGCGCATCATTAATGAGCCGACGGCGGCGGCGCTGGCCTATGGCCTGGACAAGAAGAAGGACGAGACCATCGCGGTGTACGACTTCGGCGGCGGCACGTTCGATATTTCGATCCTGGAAGTGGGCGAAGGCGTGATTGAAGTGAAGGCCACCAACGGCGATACCCACTTGGGCGGCGACAACATCGATCAACGCATCGTGGACTGGCTGGTGGAGGAGTTCAAGAAGGACGAGGGCCTGGACCTGAAGAGCAAGGGGAACGAGATGGCGTTGCAACGCCTGCGCGACGCAGCGGAGCGCGCCAAGATTGAGCTCTCGAGCACGATCGAGACAGAGATCAATCTGCCGTTCATCACGGCGGATGCGAACGGTCCGAAGCACCTCGTGAAGAAACTGACGCGGGCGAAGCTGGAAGCGATGGTGGACGACATCGTCAAGCGCTCCGTCGAACCCTGCAAGCAGTGCATGAAGGATGCGGGGGTGGACGCTAGCAAGATCAACGAGGTGGTGTTGGTCGGCGGACAAACGCGCATGCCGATGATTCAGCAGTTAGTGAAGGATCTGTTCGGCAAGGAAGGCCACAAGGGCGTGAATCCTGATGAGGTCGTCGCGGTAGGGGCGGCCATTCAGGGCGGAGTGCTGGCGGGCGAAGTGAAGGACATTTTGCTGCTGGACGTGACACCGCTTTCGCTGGGTGTGGAGACGCTGGGCGGCGTGACCACCGTGCTGATTCCGCGGAACACTACGATTCCGACGCGCAAGTCGGAGACGTTTTCGACCGCCGCGGACAACCAGACGTCGGTGGAGATCCACGTGCTGCAGGGCGAGCGTCCGGTGGCCAGCGGAAACCGGTCACTCGGCAAATTCCATCTGGTGGGCTTGCCGCCTGCTCCGCGCGGAGTGCCGCAGGTGGAGGTGACGTTCGACATTGACGCGAACGGCATCCTGAACGTCTCGGCGAAAGACAATGCGACGGGGAAGGAACAGAAGATCACCATCACGGCTTCGACTGGTTTGAGCAAGGAAGAGGCCGAACGCATGAAGAAGGAAGCGGATTCGCATGCGGCGGAGGACAAGGCGCGGCTTTCGGAAGTGGAGGCTCGCAACCGGCTGGATAATCTGGTGTACCAGACGGAGAAGGTGGTGAAGGACAACCGCGAGAAGCTGGCGGAGTCTGACGTGAAGACGGCGGAAGAGGCAATCGAAGAAGCGCGCAAGGCGTTGGCTGAAGGCGGACTCGATCGGTTGAATGCGGCCGCGGAAAGCTTGACCAAGGCTTCGCACCACATCGCAGAGACGATGTATAAGGCGCAGCAAGCGTCGGGCGCGGCAGCGGGAGCACCGGGCGGCGCGGATGGCGCGAGCGGCGGCGGTGCGCATGGCGGCAACACCTCCGGACAAGGCGACGTGGTGGACGCTGAGTTCGTGGATGTTGACGATTCGAAGAAGCCGAATTAAGGAAGCAGCGCTGTTGCGACAACGGGGGCGGGTCCATGGAGACGAAAATGGGACCCGCCCCTACATGTATGCGCGCGGTGAAAGTGGTTTCGAGATTGTTTTCCTATGGCGACGACTACCAAACAAGATTATTACGAATTGCTGGGCGTTTCGCATTCGGCGGCGGTGAAGGATATTCGCGCGGCTTATCGCAAGCTGGCGCGTAAATACCATCCCGACCTGAATCCCGGCGACAAATCCGCGGAAGAAAAGTTCAAGCAGATTCAGGAAGCGTACGAAGTACTTTCGGATACCAAGAAGCGGCAGGTTTACGACCAGTTCGGGTTCAACACGCCGGGGCAGGGCGGAGCTCCGCCGCCGGGCGGGGGGTATGGCTACGGCGGTGGCGGCGCCGCACCGGAAGATGTCCATTTCGATTTTGGCGGATTTGATTTTGGCGGCGGCGGCGGCGGTGCCGGTGGTGCCGGTGGGACCAGCTTCCGCGATTTGTTCAGCCAGGTTTTTCGCGGGCAGAGCGCGGCGCGTGAAGCGAACGAGCGCGAACCCGGCAGCGACCTGGAATTCCAGGTTGAGATTACCTTTGCGGAAGCGATGCACGGTACGGTGAAGAAGCTGAGCATCACGCGGCTGGATGTGTGCAATGTTTGTCACGGCGCGGGCGTGCAGCCGGGCGATGAAAAAGTTTGTCCTACGTGTGGCGGAACGGGGCAAGTGACGCAGGTGAGCGGCAAGATGCGTTTTCAGATTGCTTGCTCGCGCTGCGGCGGCACGGGACGTTTACATACGATGTGCAAGAATTGCGGTGGAGAAGGGCGGCTGCCGCGGCTGGAAACGCTGGACGTGCGCATACCGCCGGGGGCGCAGACGGGTTCGCGCGTGCGCGTCGCGGGGCGTGGCAATGCGGGGCTTCATGGCGGAGCGCCGGGCGATCTTTATATTGTGATGAAGGTGGAACCGCATCCGTTTTTCGAGCGACGGGGCGATGACCTTTATACTGTGGTTCCGGTGACGGTGACGGAAGCGTCGCTGGGATCGAAGGTGGAAGTGCCGACGATTGATGGGCGGTCGCAGGTGCGCATTCCGCCCGGCACCAACAGCGGCAAAAAGCTGCGCTTGCGCGAGAAGGGCGCGCCTTCGATACGGCAGCCGGGAAAACGCGGCGACCAGATTGTGGAAGTGCAGATCGTGGTGCCAAAGCCGGAGGACGAGCGCGTGCGGAATCTTTTGAAGGAATTGAGCAAGCTCGATCCGGAGGATCCACGTCGCGAGATATTTTCGCGCGCGACGGTTTGAGGGTACGTTTCATGGTGGCGCGTGTGCGGAAAAGAGCGAAGGCCGGTTACATGATCAGCGCGGTGGCGGAGCTGTACAAACTGCATCCCCAGACTTTGCGGTTGTACGAGCGTGTGGGATTGCTGACGCCTTCGCGTTCGCAGGGTAATACGCGGTTGTACACGGATCAGGACCTGGAGCGGCTTGAGGTGATTTTGAATTTGACGCGCGAGCTGGGCGTGAACCTGGCGGGGATTGAGATTATTTTGAACATGCGGGACAAGATGGCGGAGATGCAGACGCAGATGGAAGCGTTCACGCATTTTGTGCGCAGTGAGATGGCGCGCGGGTTTAATGCGGGCGAGGATCGGAAGTATCGCACCGCGATCGTGCGCACTACGCCGCGGCAGGCGATTCGCGTGCATAAGTAGTTGGCTAGAGTTGGCTCAGATTGTCGATCGTTCCGCGGAAAGCAGATCCCCCTCTGCGTCCCTCGCCCGCCAGAATGCGGCGGGAAGGAAAAAGCGCGGGACTCCGTTCGGGACGACACGTGATTTTCTCATTGGGGAATTTTGCAGCCTTGCCCTGACGCAACGCAGTGGTTCCCATTCAAAAACTTTCCACAGGTGCGGCAACTTCCACAGGGGCGGGTGTGCTTGCGCGCGGCGCGGGTGGCGCTTATTCTTTCAGGATGGCGCGAGCGGATTGTCCTCATTGTGAAGGTAGTGGGTGGAAGGTGGTGGAGCGCACGGTGGAGGGCGCGCAGGCGCTGGCGGCGGATCGTCCGGGAGCGGGTGCGGGCGAGCCGAAGATGGTGTGGGCGGTGCCTTGCGATTGCACCACGGGTGACCGGACGGAGCGCGCTTTGCAGCGTTCGCGCGTGCCGGAACGTTACCGGCATTGCGATTTTGAAAACTACGAGACGGACAATGATATTGAGAATGTGTCGCGCGAGCAGATGGCGGCGTGGAATCGCAGCCTGGCGCAAGCAAAATTGATGGTGCAGCGGTTCGCGGATGAATTTCCCGTGGGCAGCGAGCACGGATTGCTGCTGATGGGGCCGTGCGGAGTGGGCAAGACGCACTTGGCGGTTTCGGCGATGAAGTCGATCGTGCTGCGCGGGCATAGCGGACTTTTCTACGATTATCGCGAGCTGCTGAAAGCGATTCAGGATAGTTACAATCCGGAGAGCCAGGCGACCGAGATGAGTGTGCTGGAGCCGGTGCTGAAGGCGGAAATTTTGGTGCTGGATGATGTGGGCTCGAGCAAGCCGTCGTTGTGGGCGCTCGAGACCGTGGGGCACGTACTGAACACGCGTTACAACGAGAAGCGCGTGACGTTATTGACGACCAATTTTTTGGATTCCGACGTGGGGGGCGGAAGTTCAGCGAATGGGGCGCCGCCCGCGCGCGTCGCAGGAATGCGCGCGCCGACGATGGAAGATTCGCTCACCGAGCGTGTGGGAAAACGGATTCGTTCGCGATTGTATGAGATGTGCCGCACGGTGGAAATTTCCGCAGCGGATTATCGCAAGGAAATTCGGCATGCAGGACCGTTTCGGTAAGCGAAGTCGACTCGACCGCCGTCGTGTACTGGTGTGAAACACAACTTGCTGATCATCATTGCGTAACATTCATCTGGGCTGACGCGGCTTTGGATTCGCCGGATTTTCGCGATGGTTTGTTGACAATGCGCGAAGCGGGCGGGTATTATCCTCGTGATAAGAACGTCTAGCGTGGGCGTTCTGTCCCCTTCTTTGCTCCAAACCCCGTCGGGTGGAGTAGCCGAGTCCGAAATCTCGGTAGCAGGGCACGAATCCGTACGGAGGCCGCTCCCCAATGTCACCCGAACACGACCTGAATCTTCCCACTGCAACCGTTGAATCAGCCGGTACGGATGCATCCGCAGAAATCCCGCACGGCGGCGCTCGGGAAGCTAATTCCGAGTCGCCGAGCAGTTCTGCCAGCGTTGGCGCCCCCGCTATGAGTTCCACGGGAACAGGCGCGGCTGTAGCGCGAGCGCCCGAGCCTCGTTCGATGGAGGAACGAGCCGCTGCAACACCAGAGGTTGCGGCAGCGCCTGCGTCCCTCGGTGCGACCGAACAACCAAGCGGCGCGGCTGGACGAATCGTGCCGGCCGAATCTGCCGATACCGCAGAGGTGACGGCAGCAATTCAATTCGTCGAAGCGGCTGGGGCAGCTGCCGAAAATCCGGCGGTCGCTCGGCCGGAAGGTACCACGCCTGCCGAAACCGCCGAATCCGCCGAAACCGCGCAAACCATGGATCAATTGATGGAGCAGTTCGCGGTGCCCGAGCCCGCCGCAGCCGAGGGCGAAATTTTCGATGGGCACGTGCTGGCGGTAACTGACGCTGGAGTGATCGTGGATGTGGGCGGGAAGTTCGAAGGATTGGTCCCCGCACAGGAATTTGTGGATTCGGGCAGCCCGATTGAATTCGGAGCGGGGCAAACGATTGAAGTGGAGCGTTTGCACGCGCAGAAAGATGGGTACGTGCTGCTATCGCACGTGCGCGCGCATCGGCGGCGTGTGTGGGAGCGCATCGAGAAATCGTATCGCGAGCACGCGACGATCAAGGGCAAGGTAACGGAGCGGATCAAGGGCGGGCTCGTGGTGGATATAGGCGTGCGGTCGTTCCTGCCGGCTTCGCAGATTGAATTGCGGCCGGTGCACGACCTGGATACGTGGAAAGATAAAGAGATTGAAATACGCGTGCTGAAACTGAATCGCAAGCGCGGGAACGTGGTCGTGAGCCGCCGCGCGATTCTGGAAGAAGACCAGAAATCGAAGCGCGAATCGCTGATGGGTTCGCTCGCGGAAGGAACAATCGTTACGGGCAAGGTGAAAAACGTGACGGACTACGGCGTGTTCGTGGACCTGGGCGGAATGGACGGGTTGCTCCACGTGAGCGATCTGGTTTGGGGACGCGTGCCGCATCCTTCTTCGATCGTGAAGGCGGGCGACGACCTCGAAGTGCAAATCCTTAAATTCGACAAGGACAAGCAGCGCATTTCACTGGGACGCAAACAGCTGCTGCCCGATCCATGGGCTACCGTGCCGGAACGTTTTCCGGTGGGCGCGCGCGTACACGGGAAAGTGGTGGGAGTGACGGACTACGGCGCGTTCGTGCAGATTGAGCCGGGCGTCGAGGGGCTGGTGCACGTCAGCGAGATGAGCTGGTCGAAGCGGACCAAGCACCCCGCGAAGATTGTGAAGGAAGGCGATGAGCTGGAAGTGGTGGTGCTGGAAGTGAAGACGGATCAGCGCCGGATTTCGTTGGGGCTCAAGCAGACGCAACCCGATCCGTGGGATGCCGCGGCGGAAAAATATCCGGTGGGCACGGTGGTGAGCGGAAGAATCCGCAACCTCGCGGATTTTGGCGCGTTCGTGGAAATCGAAGAGGGCATGGAAGGGCTGATCCACATCAGCGACGTGAGCTGGACCGAGCGGATCAAGCATCCCAGCGAGAAATTCAAGAAGGGCGATACGGTGGAAGCGAAAGTCCTGAAAGTGGATTCGCAGAACCGGCGGCTTTCCTTGGGCATCAAGCAACTGAAGGATATCTGGGCGGATTGGTTCGCGGAGCACAAGGTCGGCGACATTCTGAAGGGCAAAGTGGCGCGCACTACCGATTTCGGGGCTTTCGTTGAACTGGCGGAAGGCATTGAGGCGCTTTGCCATGTTTCCGAGATCGAAGAGCGGCGACCGAAAGGCGATCGCGACAAGGAAAAGGCGGCACGCGGCGCTCGTGTGACGGCTGTCTTGACAACCGGGCACGAGTACGAATTCAAGATCCTGCGTCTGGAACCCGAGCAGCACAAAATCAGCTTGAGCTATCGCGCGGCGCAGAAGCAGGTGGAGCGGCAGGAGATCGAATCGTACCGGGCGGCTGCGGCACCGACGCCGCGGGCGCCGAAACCTTCGCCGACGGCTACAATTGGCGACGCCATTATGGCGAAACGGCAATCGTCTTAAGATTTGGGTCTCGCCGGGGGCGCGGGGGCGACGCCGGGCCGAGGTTATTTCTCTCAGGAAAATCATTTACCTTGCGGTAGATTGGTGATATGCAAGGACATGCGTTGCCCCTCCCTAACGCGTACACGGCCGAGTTTCAACCGAAATCTTAACGAGGAGGCTCTCACCCATGGCAGAAGCTGCCGGAGAGCATGGAAACAAAGAACATACAATGACGAAGGCGGAACTCGTCGAAGAAGTCACGCGCGTCACGGAGCTGCCACGCAAGGAATCTGAAGCAGTGGTGGAGACGATTTTCGAGAGCATTATCGCCGCGCTGCAGGCGGACGATAAGATCGAAATCCGCGGCTTCGGCAGCTTCCGCACGCGGCAGCGGCGCGGACGTACGGGCCGCAATCCCAAGACCGGGGCCAAGGTCGAAGTGCCTCCCAAGAAGATCCCCTACTTCAAGCCGAGCAAGGAACTGAAAGACTACGTGAATAATCCGCGAGCGGCGGGGGCGGGGGCGGGTTCGGGCGAGCACGGCACTCCTACGAGCCATACGCAGAGTTGAGCGCGGACTTGGGGGACTGACCGCGATGGATTATTTGTGGACGCCGTGGCGGTATCGCTACATCGCGGATCCCACGAAGGACGAAGGCTGCGTTTTCTGCGCGGCGTTGGCGGCGAAGGATGACGCCAAGACTTTGATCGTTTTTCGCGGGCATAAGAACTTCATTATCCTCAATCGTTATCCTTATACTACCGGGCATGTGATGGTGGTTCCTTACGTTCACTCGGCTGATCTTTCCGCGTGCGATTCCGATACCACGGCTGAAATGATGACTTTGGCGCAGCGGTCGCAGGCGGCTTTGGAGAAGACTTATCATCCGCAGGGCTACAACCTGGGGATGAACTTGGGGCGCGCGGCGGGGGCGGGCGTTACCGGGCATTTGCACATGCATGTGCTGCCGCGCTGGTCTGGGGATTCAAACTTTATGACAGTCGTTGGTGAGACCCGCGTGGAACCGGAAGATTTGGATACTACGTATGAAAAACTTCGCAAGACGCTCGCATAACGGTTGACGGGGCGTTCGATTGCGTAGAACAAGCACCGTCGCGTTCACACTCCGTAACTGCCCACACCATCGCTAAGGTTCAGCTATGACTGGCCAGGAAAGATTGAGGTTCATCAGGGCAAAGATCGCACGAGCCAAGAAGCATGTATCTGAATTGGAGCGCGAGGCTCACGCTTTCTTGCGCTCCCGTCCGTACGAGGTCAGCGGCGAACAGGATCCGCAAACGGGAGAGGTTGTCTACAGAGCAGTTAAGGTCGACGACGTTCCCCCCTCCATTGCCGCGATCAGCGCAGACGCTCTGCAAAATCTCAGGGGTGCTCTGGACCACCTGGCTTGTGATCTTGTTGAAATCTCCGGCCACCACGTGGAACGCAACACCGGATTCCCCGTCTTCGCTTCTCCAGGAATATACAAAGCGCAAGCATCCGCGAAAATGCGCGGCGTGCCGAGGGATGTGGTAGAGGCGATCGAAGCAATCAAACCGTACAAGGGTGGGAACCAGGTACTGTGGCGCCTTCACAGCTTGAACAATGTCAACAAACATCGTCTCCTGAATATCGTTGGTCTGGCCTCCCGTTTCCAATCCGTCACGCCGAGCGTTCTTGCATACCTTCGCAGGGAATGGAGCCATCGCTACGGTGCCTGGCCTGCGCCTGAAGCTGCCCCTGAAGATTTGATCGAGTACGACCGGTGGCATCTCCCGTTAAAGAAGGGCGACGTGCTCTTCACGCTCCTGCCGGGTGTCGCAGCGGAAAGTACAGTCAGCTTCACATTCGATATCGCATTCTGCGACGCAAAAGTAGCTGAGCGCTCACCGCTCCTGGCTCAAGTCGGTGAGATGACTGAGGCTGTCGAAGGCATCATTACAAGTTTTGAGCCGTATTTTGTCTGACCGTCGAGCATCGTGCTCGCGACAAACCGGCGCTTGCAGCCTTGGGAGTTCGCGAAAGTCAGGGATTTTGCTTTCTTAATCTTGCTGTCCGGCCTAGAATTTTGGTCCGTCTTCACGTCCGTCGAACATTCATGGGGGATGAAGGAGTGAACCTGGAACTTAGCGAAGAACAGCAGTTGTTGCAGAAGAGCGTGCGGGAATTTGCCGAGGCGGAAGTTCGGCCGCTGGCAAAAGAGAATGACGAGACGGGGAAATTTCCGCGCGGGTTATTTCAGAAGGCGGCGGAGCTGGGATTGACTGGTGTGGCCATTCCCGAAGCGGAGGGCGGCGCGGGAATGGATCACATCAGCTACGCGATTGTGGTGGAAGAGATTTCGCGGGTGTGCGCTTCGACCGGTGTGATTTTGTCGGTGCAGAATTCTTTGTATTGCGATCCGATTCATCGCTTTGGGACTGACGAGCAGAAGAAGAAATTTTTGCTGCCCTTCGCGCGCGGCGAAAAGATTGGATGCTATGCGCTTACCGAGCCGCAGGCTGGGTCGAACGCGGCGGCGCTGGCGACCAAGGCTGTGCGCAAGGGCGACACGTACGTCATCAACGGCACGAAAGCGTGGATCACCAACGGCGGGGCGGCGGACGCAGCGATTGTGTACGTGAATACGCAGCCGGAGAAGGGCGAGAAGGGAATTACGGCGCTGGTCGTCGAAAAGGGCATGCCGGGATTTGCGGTGGGCAAGGAGGAAAAAAAGCTGGGGATTCATGCGACGGCTTGCACCGAGCTTTCTTTTAGTGATTGTGAAGTGTCCGCCGGGAATCGCATTGGCGCGGAAGGCGAAGGATATAAGGTTGCGCTTTCGACGCTGGATGGCGGGCGCATCGGCATCGCGGCGCAGGCTACCGGGATCGCGCAGGGCGCGTTCGAGGCGGCTCTGAGCTACGCGCAACAGCGCCAGGCGTTTGGGCATCCCATCGCGGATTTTCAGGCGATTCAATTTATGCTGGCGGATATGGCTACGGAGATTGATGCGGCGCGGCTGCTGCTGCGTCGCGCGGCGTGGAAACAGGATTCGGGAGCGCGATTTTCGATGGAAGCGGCGATTGCGAAGCTTTTCGCGAGCGAGATGTCCACTCGTGTGGCGCATCAAGCGATGCAGATTCACGGTGGATACGGGTATAGCAGCGAATATCCTGTCGAGCGCGCTTATCGCGACGCGCGCATCACGGAGATTTACGAAGGCACGAGTGAAATTCAACGGTTGGTGATTGCCGCGTGGGTTTTGAAGAATTATTAATCGCTTTTCGTAGGCGATTTCCGGAAACGCAGGCCTTCACAGTTCGAAGAAAATCGATCGGTCGTGATTCCAACGGCGAGTTTTGCGCGAGGAATCGGTTTTTTCATCTGCGTACACGCAAAAAGTGGGTCCCTCACGCTCTGCTGCTGGTTCGGGAAGACCACAATCCCGCTTCCGTCGATCGCGCGTCATGTTCACTTCACGCGGGACGCGCTAGTTCGGATCTTCGTGCTTGTGAATCTTGCGGCGAAGGTCAGGCCAGAATTCCTTGGCCACGTTGCAGGCTGCATTCAACATGGTGTCCGTGCCCCATATGCTGACGGTATGGCCCAGCGTGCGCTGGCTCTGGGGATGGTAGGTGTTCGCGATGCCGGCGGCGACGGCGTTGCCCACGATCTCGGAGTAATTGAATTGTGCTGCGCCACGATCGGCGCGCGTCACGAAGATGCGGCTAACGGAATAGATGATGCGGCGCCGGGCGGAGCCGGTGCCGAGCTGGAAATAACGCGGGTCCTGATGCAGGAGCGCCGGGAACACGGAGGTGGTCATCAGGGTGCCGATTCCGGTGTCGGCGTAGAACGTGGCATAACGCTTCGCGTAACCTTGCAAGCCCTGCCCGTACGTCGGATCGCTGTCGCGGGCCTGTCCGGCCAGCGCGATCGTTCCGATAAAAGAAATGGTCACCGGATCGGACATGGTTTTCGCGGAGAGCAGGAATTTGGTCTTGGCTGAAAGCGGCGCGAAGTTGTCCTGTTTTTCAACAAAGGTATAGTCCGCCAGGACGAAGAACAGGCGATCGTTCTTCAAGGGAATTTGCTCTGCTGCGGGAGCGACACCGGGGACTTCGGCGCTCGCCGGGGACGGTTGCTGAGCGTGCATGGGGAGCGCGCACAGCAGCGTCAGCGGAGCGATGACGCCGAGAAATCGGAGCGCTGTTCGCAATGGCAAATGAATCGGCGTGTGCATCGCCCCTATTCAGAGCAAGACGTTGCGGATCAGACGACTCGATCGTGGCACCGGTTCGTGGTGGAATAAACCTGACCAAAAGTTCAGGTGTTTCCGGACAGTAACTGACCCGCTAGAACCCGGCGCACAAATGGTCACACGGCAGACGTGGCTCGCCACCGGACCGCTAATCGGATCGCACATTCTTACGGGGCCCGAATAATCGAACGGTTGCTTCGAACAAACGATCGAATAGCTTATACATCCCTCGCTTACGATCGAAATGCGAAAATACCAGACCGCAAACAACGAGGACCAGTATGCAAAGCACAACGTAGCCCACAACGTTGCTGAGCCTCGCATCGATCGCGTAACTGCCGAATCGCGCACCGGACAGCGGTGGCTCCAGACCGGCAAGCCGCAGAGTTGGCCGAATGGCCAGCAGCACGCAGACCACAACCACCACTAAGGCCGTGCTTTTCCAATGGTCGCTTAGCGGGCCCGTGCCTACACCGGCCTGGTCGACCATCACGGATAGGTAGTGATCTTCCTTCTTCAACTTGCGGGCCGCGCCAATCCATGAAGCGAAATCTGCAGGGTTTTCCTTTCGCTTTCGCTTGGTTGCATTTTGTATTAGGTGTGCGATCTTCTTCTCATACTCGTTCTGATCGTAGTCGCGGTCAATCGCGTCGTTTACTTCCATCATGTCCGGCGGCGTCCATCCGGTTTCTGAGAAGTAGAGCATTTTGCGCTCGACTTCAGACAGCGGAACATTTTCCCGTTGCGCTTCCGCGACAATTCCGGAAACCAGAAACTCTTTGGCTGCACGCGCTGTTCGAAACCGGTTCATAACGGAAGGGGATACTACTCCGGCTGGCACGATGACGGGGAGCATTTTGAGCAAGGTGGTTTCGCTTTCCAGGCGGCCGCGCGGAAGCTCGTGCGTATACAGGCTTCGCGCTGGATTTGTGCTCGGTGTATCCTCGTACGGATGCTAGAGCTTGATGGTAGATTGGAATTCTTCGCGGACTTTGCGGCGGACTTTTTTGCTGCGATGCCGGCGCGGCCGGGAATCTTTCTACTGGAGATGCGCGGGGAGGGGACTGGCGCCGGGGCGCAGCCTTATCTGGCGCGGACTGCAGATATACGGCGGGCGGCGGAGCGGCTGTTGGGGACGCCGGAGGCTGCTTCGAAGCAATTGAATTTGCGCGAAGTGACTGCGCGGATTCGTTATCGCGTTACCGGGTCGAAATTTGAGCAGAACCTGGCTTTCTATCAGAATGCGCGCGTTTATTTTCCCTCGCGCTACCGCGCGCTGATGCGTTTGCGGCCACCGGCGATGTTGAAGGTGAATTTGCGCAATTCGTATCCACGCTGCTACGTGACTCGGCGGATTCGTGGCGACGAAGGATTTTATTTTGGACCGTTTGGCTCACGGCGATCGGCGGAAGATTTCAGCGAGAGCTTTTTGGACCTTTTCAAGACGCGGCGTTGCCAGATCAAGATCCGGCGCGACCCTGAATATCCCGGCTGCATGTATTCGGAAATGAAAATGTGCCTGGCGCCGTGTTTTGCGGGATGCACGCAGGAGGAATATGACGTCGAGATCGGGCGCGTCCTGGAATCGCTGGAAACGACCGGCACGGCGTTGACCGAGCAACTGGCGCTGGAACGCAGCGCTGCGAGCGAGGCGCTGGATTTCGAGCGGGCGGCGGCGCTGCACAAACGGCTGGACAAGGTGACGGCGGTGTTGCGCGGGATGCCGGATTTGGCGCGGCGGATTGAGGAGCTGGACCTGGTGATTTTGCAGCGGTCGGCGGAACCGCAGACGATTGCCGTGTTCCCGGTGCGCGGCGGAATGCTGGAGGAGCCTTTGTTTTTGCGGTTTGCGGAGATTTCCAGCGAGCCGCGTTCGGTGGAAGCGATTTTGAAGGATGCGCTGGAGCCGGGATGGAACGCGGAGGGAAGCGAAACGACGGCGGGTGGGCGCGCGCGGAAACGCGACGAGGAAGAATCGGAAGTGGTTGCGCAGGAAAGGAATTTGCGAGCGCGGTATGGATTGCGCGCGGCTTCGCCGGATTGGCACGACCACCTGGCGCTCTTATCGCGATGGTTTTATTCCAAGCCGCGCGAGGGCGAGATTTTGTTCCGCGAGAAGGTCTGGCCGTACCGCCGGATGTTGCGCGCTTGCAGCCGATTGTTGGCGGGGCCGCAGCAGGTGCCGAATGCGCCGCATCCGCAGCAGTAGTTTTCGCGCCGTGTTGCAGTGCATTGGTAGCGACGCACGCAGCGCAGCATAAAAAGCAGATCCCTCGCTGCGTACCGCGCCCGTCTCGTCCCGCGACTGCGGGACGGGCAAGAAAAAGCGCGCGGCTCCGTTCCGGATGACACGCGATTTGTTTCACTGCTGAAACGTGAAGAAGGTTGCGGCCACCATGGACTGATGATTAGAGGTCGGCGAGCGGATTCGCGCCGGGCTCGTGGGAGATTGAGTCGTACAATTATAGTGATGGCGACTGCGGACACAGCGACGACTGCTTCACCCTCGCCGGATGGCCCGGCGGTTCGTTCGCGCTTTCGCGACATGGTGCGCTCTTTGCGCCACCGCAATTTTCAGCTTTTCTTCAGCGGGCAGCTGATTTCTTTGATTGGCACGTGGATGCAGACGGTGGCGCAGGCGTGGCTGGTTTATAAGATGACCGGATCGTCGCTGCTGCTGGGCGTGGTGGGATTCGCGGGGCAGATTCCGATTTTTTTATTCGCGCCGCTCGGGGGATTGGCGGCGGACCGCTGGAACCGTCATCGCGTGGTAATCGGCACGCAGGCCGCTTCGATGATACTGGCATTTATTCTGGCGGGGCTAACTCTTTTTCAGGTAATCAAGGTGTGGGAGATCGTGGTGCTGTCCGCGCTGCTGGGGGTGGTGAACGCGTTCGACGTGCCGGCGCGGCAATCATTTCTGATCGAGATGGTGGTGCGCGAAGATCTGATGAACGCGATCGCGCTGAATTCCTCGATGTTCAATGGGGCGCGAGTGATCGGCCCGGCCATCGCGGGGATTCTGGTGGCGCGCATCGGCGAGGGCTGGTGTTTCTTCGCGAACGCGGTGAGTTACATCGCGGTGATTATCGGGTTGCTGCTGATGAAGCTGGGGCCGCTGCGCACCGCGCCGCAAGGTTCGTCGCCGTTCGAGCATATCGTCGAAGGGTTCCGTTACGTGTGGCGCACCGCGCCGCTGCGTGCGCTGATTCTTTTGATCGGGCTGGTGAGTTTGGTGGCGGTGCCGTATTCGGTGCTGATGCCGATCTTCGCGGATCGCGTGCTGCATCGCGGCGCACATGGGCTGGGGATTCTGATGGGCGCGGCCGGAGTGGGGGCCCTGTTCGGTGCTCTTACTTTGGCGGTGCGGCGAAGCCTGCGGGGTCTGGGACGCGTGGTGGGTTTGTCGGCGGTCGGGTTCGGAGTTTCGTTGATTCTTTTCTCGTTTTCGAAATCATTCTGGTTGTCGGTGGTGCTGCTGATTCCAGTGGGCTATGCGGTGATGCTGGAAATGTCGGGGTCGAACACGCTGATTCAATCCATGGTGCCGGACGAGCTGCGCGGACGGGCCATGGCGATGTACACCATGATGTTCATGGGCATGGCGCCGATTGGTTCGCTGTTCTCGGGAGCGCTGGCGGGCGCGATTGGCGCGCCATTTACGGTAGCACTCGGCGGCCTGGGCGCGATCGCTGGAGGAATCGCGTTTGTGCGGCGTTGGCCGGCGCTGCGTTCGCAGGCGCGCGCGCTGCTGATCGCGCAAGGAGTGGCGGTGAGCGAGAGCGTGCAGAAGTGACTTCTCGATTCATGTCGGGCGCGCCGATTTTTCCGGGGCTGCGGTCGCAAACTGCGGCGGAGCGGTTCTGCTATACTGCGCGGCGCTGGGATTTTACGCGGCGAAGAGGGGACTGATGTCATCAGCCGCACCATTCAATCGCGAACGCAAAGCCGGGTCGGCGACGGCGGAGGGAACCCTGCGTTATGCGGCGCGATTTCAGGGACGCGCGGCTGCGGGGCATTTTCGCGAGATTCGCGGCGGGCTGGTGCTTGCTTCGATCGGGATCGGAACTTACTTGGGCGAAGCGGATGACGCGACGGATGGCGCGTACGTGGATGCGGTCGTTGCGGCTGTGCAGGGCGGAATCAATGTGGTGGACTCGGCTATCAATTACCGGTTTCAGCGGAGCGAGCGCGCGGTGGGTACAGCGTTGCGGGAGCTATTCGATAAGGGCTACGGGCGCGATGAAATTATGGTGTGCACCAAGGCAGGATTCTTGACGCCGGACGGAGAGATGCCGGCCGATCCGAATATCTATTTTGCGCAGGAATTTCTGGAGCGCGGAATTTTTCGCGTGGAGGATATTTCCGCCGGTTGCCATTGCATCGCGCCGGATTATCTTGCCGATCAACTGGAACGCAGCCGGCAAAATCTGGGGTTGGATACGATCGACGTTTTCTACCTGCACAATCCGGAGACGCAATTGAGCGAGGTGCCGGTGGAGGAATTCCGGCGGCGGATTCGCGAGGCGTTCTTGTTTTTGGAGTCGGCCATCGCGACGAAGAAGATCCGGGCGTACGGCATGGCTACGTGGAATTCGTTTCGCGAAGATCCCAAGGCCGCGGGATTTTTATCGTTGGCGGAGATGGTGAAGATCGCGAAGGATGTCGCGGGAGACGATCACCATTTCCGTTTCGTGCAGTTGCCTTTCAATCTGGCGATGCCGGAGGCACTGACGCGACCGAATCAGATGGTGGGTGGCCGTGCCGTGCCGATGGTGCAGGCGGCGCGTGATGCGGGAATCGCGCTGGTGACGAGCGCGGCGCTATTGCAGGGACAGCTGACGAAGAATTTGCCATCGTTTGTGAATTCAGCCCTGGGATTGAAGGACAACGCGACGCTGGCGCTGCAGTTCGCGCGTTCGGTACCGGGATTGACTACGGCGCTGGTGGGGATGAGCCAGGTGCCGCACGTGAAAGCGAATTTGGAACTGGTGGGAATCGAGCCGGCATCGCGCGAGCAATTTCTGAAACTATTCGAGTCGAAAAATTAGGAATTCCCGGGTGCGGCGGGCCTGCGGGGATAGCGTCCGTCGAGCCAGGCGTCGATCGCGCTGCGGACTTTTTCCAGTTGGCCGGCGAAGAAGTGTTCGGCGCCTTCGACGATGACGAGGCGCTTTGGCTCGGGCAGCGTGGTGTAGAGTGCTTCGACGTTGGCGCGCGAGCCGAATTGGTCGCTGCCGCCCTGGATGAGCAATTTTGGTTTCGCGCAGTCGCGCAGGTAGGTCAAATCCGAACGGTCCACCGGAATTCCCAGGCCGATTAAATCTGAGACGCGCTGGTCCGCGCAGCCTACACGCAAGCCCACCACGGAACCGAAACTGAAACCCGCTAGCAGGATCGGTGTGCGCGGAAATTCCAGCGCGAGATAATCGAGCGCGGCGCGCACGTCGTCTTGTTCGCCTAGGCCGCGATCGTGCTCTCCCTCACTCTGTCCGGCGCCGCGGAAATTGAATCGGAGGACCGGGATGGCGCGCAGGTGCAGCGCTTTCGCGGCCTGGTACACGACTTTATTGTGCATGGTGCCGCCGAAAAGCGGGTGCGGGTGGCAGACTACGGCTGCGAGCGACGGATTGGCGACAGGCACGGTCCAGAGTAAGGCTTCGAGCCGTCCCGCGGGACCTGCGATGAAAAAATTGCGATGGTATGTATCGGCCATGAAATTGCCAGCGCACGAGTGTAACGGAGAGTTCGAGGCGGCTCCAAACGATGAGCTGGCGCGTCAGGCATTCGTCCAGACACCCCAGCGGACGGCTACGCTGGTTAGACTCGCGCTCATCCCTGCGAGCGGATTCGCGAGCGGCGCCGGGCTTGAAGGCGTGACGCAGTTTTCGACGCGCACGATGCGGGCGGGGATTTCTCCGGCGCGGGCCCAATCACCCCAGGGGATTTTGGCGAGGACGGCGTCGCCCGCGGAATAGATATGCGCGGATTCGAAGCGGGCACCGGCGCGCGAAATATTTTGGGTCATGGATTCCTCGGGCCAGGGGAAGCCCAGGGCGCGGACGAAGATGGGGAGCGCGAAGGAAATTCTGGAGCACGCGCGCCGTTCGCGATCGTTGGGGCGCGAGGCGACTCGCGACGGCAACTCCAGTTGCAGAGAGACCTGATACCCCGTGCCGTTGCGCGATTCGACGCGCACCACACGTGCGGGAGTTTCCGGGGCAGCTCCGGAGGCGGACGCAGCGTCGAAGGGAAACACCACCCAGACGCGCGACCCAGGCTCGCAGGATTCGTTGCGTTGCACGCGGATGCCGTTGCGCGAGACGTCCAGCGTGTGGGTGGACTGCATGCGCATGCCCAGCGGGCCGCGCCAGCGGACGCGCGCCGGAAGTTTTAGCTGGGCCCGGGGATGTTTCCGCAACTCCAGGAAAGTAGCGGCCGGATTCATGAGCGCCTATCCTAGCCGCAGCGGCGAGGCAGGTCAAATTTCGGGGCGGATTTTTTTGCAGGCCGCTCGCGGCGGGCCGGTGGGGCGCGAAAGTTTCGGGAACGTTCGCCGCGCGCGGATTGCTTGCGCGTAATAGCCATTGCGGCGGGGCGGGAAGCGATGATAGTTTGAAGCCATCGAAAGGGCTCGCCAGAGGGTTGATGGATACCGCTAAAGAACGCCGCGCCGCACGCCGTTTTTCGATGATGCTGCCTTTGAAGGTGCGGTTTTCTGAGGAAGACGATGTGCTGGAACGACAGGGCGAAACGCGCGACGTGAGTTTTCGCGGGCTTTATTTTATGATTGAAGCGCGCGTGGAAGCGGGAACTCCGATCGAGTTTGTTCTGACCTTACCTCAGCAAATCACGCTTGCGGGCGACGTGCACATACGTTGTTACGCGCGGGTGCTACGTGTTGAGCCGCATGACGGGCGCCGCGGAGTGGCAGCGCGCATCGACCGCTACGAATTTCTTCCCGCCTCCGCCTGACGCTAACTCCAAAAAAGAGAGTAGAATCGTTTTTTGCCCGGCGTAACGGGGAGGGCACATGTATCACTACGATCCGAAAGTGGCGCTGGATGAATTGCGCGATGATGCGGTGTTGCCGCATCCGGTGCATCTGCGCGACATGATTCTGCGGACGAAGTTAGATGCGACGAATGCGCTGGATTTGAACCGCGAGTTTCAGGATTATTTGGCGCGATTTGGCGAGGCGCAGAAATTGGCGGGGGAGATTCTGGGGCGGCTGGCGCTGGGGGCGCGGAAGGTTTCAGCATCGTGAAGGATTCGCGGTGAGCGCAGCAGTTTTGTAGCGTGGGCGAAAACTCGGCGGCGGCGTTCGGAACTGGAGCAGCGGGCCGGCATGCCGTGCCCCTACGATTGCGTGGCGGGGCCGGAGCTTCGCAGCTTAAAACGGCGCACAAGAAAGATGGGAGCGCAGAATTTCGGATGGCACGACACACTTTACTGATTGATGCGGACGATACGCTGTGGGAAAACAACATCTTCTTTGAGAAGACCATCGAGCATTTTGTAACGCAGCTGGAGCATCTGGGTTACACGCGCGAATATATTCGGCACATCCTGAACGAAACCGAGAAGCGCAACATACGGCAGCACGGATATGGAGTGCGCAGTTTTCGCCGCTCGCTGGAAGAGACGTACATGAAGCTGGCGGGGAATGCGGCGCGGCGCGAGCTGATGCAGGAAATCGCGCGGCTGGCGATCGAGCTGGAGGCTACGCCGCCGCACATTATGGATGGAGTTCCAGAGACTCTGGCTTATCTGGCGAAGCATCACCGGTTGATTTTGCTGACCAAGGGCGAGCCGGCGGAGCAGGCCGCGAAAGTGGAGCGTTCCGGATTGCAGCCCTATTTCGACGCGATTGAAATTGTGCTGGAGAAAGACGCGGGCGTTTACGAGCGCATGGTGGAGCAATTCAAGATTGTGAAAACGCATGGGTGGATGGTGGGGAACAGCCCGCGCAGCGACATCAATCCAGCCTTGCAGACGGGTTTGAATGCGGTTTTTATTCCGCATACGGATACGTGGCATTTGGAGCACGCGGAGCTGGAGAGTGGTACGGGGAAATTGCTGATCCTGACGAGCTTTCGGGATTTGCGCGAACATTTTTGATCTTGCGACGAAACGAAACAGCCACGCATCTCATTCCTCTGCAGCGGTAGTAGCGGAAAGTGCGGCTTCACGGCGGGGCTGGCGCCCCGCCCTTCCAGATCATTCGTTGCCGCGATCACGACCGGGGAATTGCGCAACGCCGGGGAGGAAATCATGCCGACAGGTTCAGAGGAAAATGTGATTGCGGCAACGAGCCGCGTGGCGGTGATGGGCGCGGGCGCGGTGGGATCTTATTTTGGCGGGATGCTGGCGCGGGCGGGAGTGCCGGTGACGATGATTGCGAGGCCCGCTTACGTCGAAGCGGTGCGGCGCGGCAAACTTTTTCTGGACACGGTTTCGTTTCAAGAGCGGGTGGCGGTGGAGGCTTCGAGCGCGCCGTCGGCGGTGCGCGATGCGAGCGTGGTGCTTTTCTGCGTGAAGGGACAGGACAACGAAGAAACGGCGCGGGCGATCGCACCGCATCTTTCCGCGGATGCTGTCGTGGTGAGCTTGCAGAATGGCGTCGATAATGTGGAGCGGATTCGCGCGGCGTCGGGGATTGATGCGCTGCCTGCGGTGGTCTACATCGCGGCGGCGATGCCCGAGCCGGGACACGTGAAGCATACCGGACTCGGAGAGTTGATCGTGGGCGAATTCGCCGCGCGGCGCGGCGGCGCGGAATTGCATCCGCCGCGCGCGGAGCAAATCGCCGCGTTATTTGCGGCTGCGAATGTGCCCTGCCGGATTTCGGACGACATTCGGGCGGACATGTGGGCGAAGTTCATCACGAATTGCGGCGCGAACGCAGTGTCTGCGATTGCGCAAGCTAGTTACGGGGAAATTGCGCGCTACGACGACTCGCGCGAGCTGATGAGTCGGGTGGTGGAGGAGACCATTGCGGTGGGGCGAGCGGCCGGCGTGCGCATGCCGGGAGCCGATTTCACGGAAAAGTGGCTGCAAAATCTGGCGAAGTTTGGGGATGCTTTTTCGTCGACGGCGCAGGATTTGGGGCGCGGGAAGCGGACGGAGATTGAGTCGTTGAACGGGTATATTGTGCGGCGCGGGGCGGAGTTGGGAGTGGCGACGCCTAGCAATTTTGCTTTGTATGCCTTGGTGAAGGTGATCGAGGATAGAGCGGCGCAACAGGAGCAAGCGCGGCCGGCTGCCCGCGGGGCGCAATAAATCCCGCGTTACTCGGGCCGGCGGAACTTGAAGGGGATGTGGACTACGGCTTCGAGTTCTACGGGTTGGCCTTCGCGGGTGGCGGGGCGGAAGACCCAGCGAGCCAGGGCTTCCATGGAATTCTTGTCTAGCTGCGGATCGATTCCGTGGACTAGCTGGATGCTATCTACCGAGCCATCTTTGCGAATTATGGCATAGAGGACTACTTCGCCGTCCACGTGTTCTTTGATCTGGGTCTGCGGATATTTCGGATCTACTTTACTCACCAGCGCCGGACCGGAGAGCTTCCCTGTGGGCTTGCTGTACGGCGGGTTTCCTTCATCTAGCTGCGCGAAATTCATTACCCAATTGCCGGTGACGCTGGTGAGATTAGGCATGTCAATGTGCAGCGTGTAAATTTCCTTGCCGGAGAGAATTACTTCGGGCGGGAGCTTCGGATCAATCGCGCCGATGACGGCCGGGCCGCGATGAGTGGACGGCGGTGCGTCGAGCGCGGGCATCGGCTTCAAATTTAATTTGGTTGTGGCGTGGGGAGCAAGTCCACCGTTGGCGGGGTGCGCGTTGCCGCCGCTGATACTTACTCCTGCGGGACTCAAGCCGGAACCGGAGTTTGCATTGGTGCCGCGGCCGCCGCTAGTGGCAGAGCCGCCGCCCGCGCCACCGTTTCCTGCCGAGCCATTTTCAGCGCCGCCGGGCGCGCCTGGTTGTTTCCCTTCTGGGGAAATCGCGATGCGGGCGGCGAGATTTCCTTGCGGTACGCTGACTTCAGGAGCGGGAGGAGCGGGGGCGGCGGAAAGGGCGATCACGCGATGCAGGCTGTCGTCGCCTGTTGAATTTGCTGCGCCGATTTCGGGTGCTGCGCCGGTTTCGGCTTGCGCGGCGCGCCTAGCGGCGACTGCTTTCGACATCGGTTCGAGCGGCATGCGCGGTTGCTGATTGATGGCGGGCGAAGCAGCGATATCGAGCGGGCCGGGAGTTTTTTCCCGGTTTACCAATTCTGGCGCGGCTAGATCATTTACGGCGTGATGCTGCACTTGCGGCGCTGCGGCTGTGGCAGCGACTCGTAGCTGAGGTTTCGCGGGCATGTTGGGAGCGGCCCATTCGACGATATTGGGCAGCGGGACTTCGATTTTCGGTGGAGTTGGAGGCGCGTCTGGCTGAATCAGGGTTTGTCGCGGGTGCGTGACGACGGCCGGCTTCGAGAGGATGGTTTGCCGCGGATGAAACGCGTCCGCGCCTTTTTGCGGCAGCGGTTTTGCGGGATCGCCTTTCGGGCTGGGTTTTCGATCGCGCCCGGGCAGCGAGACGGGCGGCAAGTCTTCGGAGGGATTCGTCCAGGTGAGTTCGATGCGGACTGGCGCGAGATTTGGCGGATCGCTCGCGAGAAAATGCCAGATCGGGAGCAGCAGCGATCCGACGATGGCCGCGTGCCAGAGCGCGGACGCGGCGAATGCGCGGCCGGGAATTTTTCCTTCGATCCATTCGACGCGCAGGTCGGAATCCGAGGGCAGCTCCGAATTTTCCGGAGCGCGAGGGCCGCGCAGGAAATCGTACACGCTGGAGCGGAAATCGCGCCAGGGTGAGCCCCAGTCCACGCCGAGATCGAGACGCGGCAGTTGCGAGTGCGAGGGCACCCCGAGCTCGGGCGCGAGAGCTACTTCGGGCGCGTCAGGTGGCTCGATTGGAGCGCTCGGTGCCGGAGGCTCCGGATATCGTTGCATCACAGGTTGCATCAGCCGGGCCATTATACAGGAAGAGGCCCGCACGGGTTGGATCGAGGTGCGCTAGGCGGCGGCTGCCAGGGTGTAGAAAGAAAGAATGGCGTCGCCTTGTTCGATCTGGCGGGTGCATTCCAGGCGCGTTAGGAATTCGCGCAATTCGGTTTTCCAGTAATGTTCGACGATGACGATGCCGCGGGGGGCGATGACGTGCGAGGTGTCGAGGAATTCTAGCGTTTCGAGGTATTCGGTGGTTTTTTCGTAGGGGGGATCGAGGAAGATGAAATCGGCTAGCAGGTGGCGGGTTGCCATTCTTTCCAGGCCGCGCAGGGCGGGAGCTTCGATCAGTTCGGCGCCTTGGCGGATTTCGAGAGTGTTGAGGTTGTCGCGGATCAGGCGCGCGGCTTTGGGGTTCGATTCGACGAAGATTGTTTCGCGCGCGCCGCGGCTGATGGCTTCGATGCCTACGGCGCCGGTGCCGGCGAACAGGTCCACGAAGAGGGAGTCTTCAAGTGCTGGGCCGAGGACGTTGAACAGGGTTTCACGCAGGCGATCGCTGGTGGGCCGGAGGCGTTGTGCCCCGGGGCCTTTCAGCGGGCGGCTGCGATATTTTCCGGCGATTACACGCATGGGTTATTTCGATTCTAACGTGTGCGACAAATCGCGAGCTTAGCGTGCGTACGAAAAACAGATCCCTCTCTGCGTCCCGCGCCCGCCGGACTGCGGCGGGCAAGAAAAAGCGCGGGACTCCGTTCCGGATGACAATCGCTGCGATTTGGCAGCAAACCAGGAAGCCGTGGCCTGACGTAAGACAATAGTTATCTCAAAGATTCCCTAGCCTACGGAAGCCAAATGATAGCGCTGGCGCCAGCTGGGGCTTACGGATTCCAGGCGCGCGATGATCTCTGCGGCGCGCTGGGAATTTTCGGCGAGCGCGAAGGCTTCGCGGCGCGCCAGCTCCAGGATTTCGTGATCGCGCAGCGGCTGCGCTACGGAAAAGGCGGCGTCGCCGTGCTGGCGGGTGCCGAAAAATTCGCCGGGGCCGCGCTGCTTCAGGTCCTGCTCGGCGATTTCGAAACCGTTGCAGGTGGCGACCATGGTTTCGATGCGGGCGCGGGCTTCGCCGCTAATATTTTTGCGCGCGACGAGGATGCAGCGCGATTTTTCGCTGCCGCGTCCGATGCGGCCGCGCAGCTGATGGAGCTGCGCGAGGCCGAAGCGGTCGGCGTGCTCGATGACCATTAAGGTGGCGTTGGGGACGTCCACGCCGACTTCGATTACCGTGGTGGCGACCAGGATCTGGATTTCATTGCGGCGAAATTGATCCATCACGGAATCTTTTTCCTCGTTTTTCAGGCGGCCGTGCAGCAGGCCGATGCGCAATTGCGGGAAGACGTGTTTCGCGAGGCGTTCGTATTCGGCGGTGGCGGCTTTCAGTTCCTGTTTCGATTCTTCGATTACGGGATAGACGACGTAGGCCTGGCGTCCGGCGGAGATTTCGCGGCGGACAGCCTCCCAGACAGCTAGAAGCTGGCTTTCTTCTTTCCATAGCGTTTCGATGGGCGTGCGGCCGGGGGGCATTTCGTCAATCACGGAAATTTCCAGATCGCCGTATAGAGTGAGCGCGAGCGTGCGCGGGATGGGCGTGGCGGTCATTACCAGGACGTGCGGGGAGACGCCTTTGTCGATCAGGCGTTTGCGCTGGAGGACGCCGAAGCGGTGTTGTTCGTCCACGATGACGAGGCCGAGCTTTTTGAAGGCCACGGGATCTTCGATTAGCGCGTGGGTGCCGACCACGATTTGGGCTGCACCACTTTCGACGCGCGCGAGGGCTTCATCCTTCCTAGAGCGTTTGCGGCCGCTCGCGATCAATTCGACTCCGTAGCCGGCAGCCTGGAAGATGCGGCGCGCGGAAAGATAATGTTGCGCGGCGAGAATTTCCGTGGGGGCCATCAGGGCGACTTGATAGCCGTTCTCGATGACGATCGTGGCGGCTTCAAATGCGACGATCGTTTTGCCGCTGCCGACGTCGCCTTCGAGCAGGCGATTCATGGGGAACGGCTTTTCCAGATCGGCGGCAATCTCTGCGAGTACGCGTTTCTGCGCGGTGGTGGGCTTGAAAGGCAGAATGCGTTTCACGGCGGCGCGAACTTTTTCCTCGCGTACGCGCATGGCAATGCCGCGGCGGGAGTGGTCGCCCAGGCGGCGCAGGGCCAGGGCGAGTTGATAGTAGAAAAATTCCTCGAAGATCAGGCGAATTTGCGCGGGGCTGCGGTAATTGTTAAGCAACTCGATGCTTTGGTCCTGCGGAGGGAAGTGCGCGTAGAGCAGGGCTTCGCGGCGCGCGGGGAAGCGATAGCGTTCGAGAATTTGCGGCGGGAGCGGTTCGGGAATATTGCCGTCGAAATTGGCGAGCACGCGGTAGATGATGCGGCGCAGCATGCGAGAGCTGATGGCGCCGATGGCTTCGTAGATGGGGACGATGCGGCCGACTTCGGTGGAATCGGCGGCGCCACCTTCGCTGGCGCCTACGAATTCCATTTGGGGGTTGACCATTTCCAGGCGGCCAGGGCGGTAACGGTCTTCGTCCACTTTTCCGTGCAGGACGAGTTTTTGGCCGTCCTTCAATTTTCCTTCAAGATAGCCGCCGTGGAAGAAACGGACGTAGACCGTGCCGGATGCATCGCGGACCGCGACGTGGAAAATTGAGCGGCGGCTGCGTTGGAAGCGGACGGTGGTGCCGCCGCCGCCCGTGACTTCGGCGAAAATTGTTTGCACCTGGCCGGGGATTATTTCGGCGATGGGGGTGAAGCGGAGGCGGTCTTCGTAGCGGAAAGGGAGGTAGCTCAGCAGATCACCGACGGTGATGATGCCGCGAGCTTCGAGAGTGGCGGCGCGTTGCGGGCCTACGCCGTCGAGGTATTGGACCGAGTTGGTGAGCGAGATGGGCATCGGGACGTGTGTGCTTGTTTTGCGCCGGCGGTTGCATCACTTTTATACCATCGGTCGCGCGTCGCACGGGAAGGCGCAGCGTTTACTACACAAAGCAAAGAGGGAAAAACATTGAATTCACGGAGTGAGTTGGAACGTATTAGGAGTTGGGGACCTAAGAGCGACTTTGTTCGCGACTGCGAGCCAAGCGAAGTGGCTAGCCTCGTGCAGGCTGTGGAAATGTTGAGATTTGAGTTGGCGGAAACGCTGCGACAGCGCGCGTTCGCGGTGTGTAAACCGCCCCCTTGCAACGTTTTAGATGGGGAGCGCATCTGAGCGAGAAGGTGTACCTTGGGGCAGCTGTCCGATAGTGGGAAAACGACGTCCGGCGATGCTCACCAACGGGCACAGCCGCCGTCTATCTTCACGGTACCGGCAGGCAGGGCTGATACCGGAAATGGCGGGATCCACGCTCCCGGTTCGTGTGGCGCGGACCAGGACGTAACCAGGCAGGCGATAAACACCATGGGGATGAGCGTCGCGCTCGACATCGAGGCGCGCCAGGCAGCGGCGGCTAAGGTTGCGGAAGAGCAGGCGCTGGTCCGCAAAGCGCAGGCTGGAGACCGCCTGGCGTTTGAGGCATTGGTACGTCGCTTCGACCGCGAGGTTTTGCGGCTGGCGCTGAATTTGGTGCATCGCCCGGAAGATGCGCGCGACATTTATCAAGAGAGTTTTCTGCGCGTTTACAAGAACCTGCACCGCTTCCGGTTCGAGTGCAGTTTTTATACCTGGCTCTACCGCATTGTGACGAATGTGGCGCTGGATCATTTGCGCCGCCGCACCAGCCGCCGCGAAGACCAGGCACCGGTGCCGGAAGATGCCGAGGGCGGCACCAGAGATTTTTTCGATCGCCAGCCGGAACAGAGAGCGGGCGCGAATCCGGAAAGGAATTTGTTGGGGCAGGAACTTGGAGAGCAGATCGCCAGCGCGTTGAATCGGCTTTCACCGCGCGAGCGCATGGTCTTCGAGATGAAACATTATCAAGGGTTGAAATTGCGTGCTATCGGGGACATGCTCGGCACGTCTGAAGAGACAGTAAAGAATTCGCTGTTCCGGGCGACGCGAAAATTACGCGCGAGCCTGGAAAGCATGCGTTAGACGCAATCTGCGCAGCGAGGTCGGAAAGAATGCGGGAAGCAGGAATGGATGTGAAGAAGAGCCCGGCGTGCGAGGAATTTGAGCCGCGGCTGATGCTCTTTGCGGCCGGGGAACTGGATGCTTCGCAAGTTGTGGATTTGAACGATCATCTGCAGCATTGCACCGGATGCAGTCTGGCTTTGACGCAGGAGCAGGAAGTTCTGGCGCTGCTGGCTGCGCGACACGCGGAGCCGGATGCGGCGTTGCTCGCGAGTTGCCGGGCAGGTTTGGAAGACAGTTTGGATCAGCAGGAAGAGCGGAGTTGGCTGCGCCGCACGATTGGCGCGCTGCTCCCTGCGAGCTGGATTTCACCGCAGCCTGCCTGGAGCGC
>Ga0308309_10000211_pt1 | contig 42742 bp, 37 predicted proteins | sample HubBroMetageWFT5_FD_192491 | JGI IMG/M metagenome (GOLD analysis project Ga0308309, IMG submission 192491) | Warmed and freeze-thawed soil microbial communities from the Hubbard Brook experimental Forest, New Hampshire - Hubbard Brook CCASE Soil... | ecosystem: Environmental > Terrestrial >...
TATCCACCACCAGATTCACATTCGGTTGTCCCCGCACCTGGAATGTGCCCAGGTCCGCCACGCCCGGAATCTGGCTCATTACGTTCTGCATCTCTTCAGCTTTTTGCTCCAGCGTCTTCAGGTCAGGTCCGAAGAGCTTCACCGCTAACTCGCCCTTTACTCCGCTGACGGCTTCTTCCACGTTGTCGGAGATGGGTTGCGAAAAATTCCAATCCACTCCGGGAAACTTGCTCAACGCTTCATCCATGGCCGCGATCAGCTCATCTTTGGTGTGATATTCCTTCCTCCACCGTTCCCGTGGCAGCAGATCAACGAAGAACTCCGTGTTGTAGAAGCCGCTGGCATCACTGCCGTCATCGGGACGCCCCACCTGGCTCACCACCTGCGTCACTTCCGGAAACCCTGCCAGCACCACCCGCGCCTTGTCCGCCAGGGCAATGCCGGCCGTGGGACCAGTGCTGGGCGCCAGCGTTCCGCGCACCCAGACCGCACCTTCATCCAGATGCGGCAAGAACTCCGACCCGATAATTCCGCTGAACACCAATGCCAGCATCGCCGCCAACGCCAGCAGTCCCATGCACAGAGTGAATCTGATGTGGTCGAAGCACCAGTCGAGAGAGCGCCCGTAGCTGCGGTTCAGCCACTCCAGCACCGGGTTCCGCCACTCCTTCATTTCGCTGCTGAACAGGAAACTGCACAGCACCGGGGCGATGAACAGAGCGAACACCAGCGCTCCCAGCAAAGCGAACGCCACCGTCCACGCCATCGGGCTGAACAACCTTCCTTCAACTCGTTGCAAAGTGAAGATAGGCAGGTACGAAACAATAATGATAATGCGCGCGAAGAACACGGGCTTTTGCACTTCGTGTGCCGCGACCGCAATGATCTCCATGAACGATTTTTTCTTGTCGCCGAACGAAGTGTGGCGCAGGATGTTCTCCACCATCACCACCGACCCGTCCACCACCATGCCGAAGTCAAGCGCGCCCAGCGACAGCAGATTCGCCGGAATCTGCCGCAGGTCCAGCAGAATGGCCGCGAACAGCAGCGAGAACGGAATCGTAATGGCCACAATCAGCGCGCTGCGCACGTTCCCCAGGAACAGAAACAGAATCAGCGTGACCAGCAGCACTCCGTCCGTCAAATTCCGCAGCACCGTGTGCGTGGTGTGCTTCATCAGTTCGCTGCGGTCCAGATGCGGAACAAACTTCACTCCCACGGGCAGCAGTCCGTGGCGCCCCTCCGTTCCATTCAGTTCGTCAATCTTCTGATGCAGTGCCGCGAGCGTGGTTTCCGCCACCGCGCCCTTGCGCAGCAGCACAATGCCTTCCACCACGTCATTCGAGTCGATGATCGTCCCATCTTCTTTCCGGATCGTCTTGCCCAGTTGACCAAGCCGGACCTTCGGCGCCTGCACCACCTTGCCTATATCTCGCACTCGCACCGGTGTTCCGCCTTGCACCTTCACCACGGTAGCGGCGATGTCATCGGTCGTCTCCATCAATCCCACGGCACGCACATTCAGCGCCTGCTCGCCGCGCTCAATGAATCCCCCACCGGCATTGATGTTGTTCGCCGCCAGCGCCTGCTCCACCTGCGCCAGCGCCAGCCCGTACGACACCAGCTTTCCCGGGTCCACCTGCACCTGATACTCGCGTGTCGGGCCGCCAAACGGATTCACATCCACAATGTTCGGTACCGACTTCAACTGGTTCACCACAAACCAGTCATTCAGAGTTTTCAACTCCATCACGTCGTATTTCGGATTGCTGCTGGTCAGCGTGTAGAACATGATCTGCCCGGTCGGACTGTAATCCGGTCCAATCCCGGGATTTACTCCCGAAGGCAGCGTCACCTGCTGCAGTCGGTCAAGCACCTCCTGCCGCGCATTGAACGTCGTGATGTCATCGTCGTAAATAATCGTGATCATCGACAGCCCTGACAACGAAACAGACCGCAAATGCGTCAGGTGCGCCACGCCGTTCAGTTCCACTTCCAGCGGCACCGTAATCTGCTGCTCCACCTCTTCCGCTGCATGCCCCGGCCACTGCGTGATGATCTGCGCGTAGGTGTCGGCCACGTCGGGATAGGCTTCAATCGGCAGGTTATGGAACGAAATGATCCCCCATACGAACAGCACCAGCGCTCCGCCCAGAATCATCAGGCGGTTGCGCAGCGCGAAATCGATCATGACGCGGATCATTTAGGTTATTTCTTCTCCGCTGCTTCGCTCGAGAACTCCAGAGCGTTGGCCACCACTTCTTCACCCGGCTTCACGCCCTCGCGAATTTCCTGCATCCCGTCTGGAGCCAGTCCGTCCGCCTGCACCACCAGCCGCCGGAATTTGTTTGGGCCTTCCTTGCGGAACACCCAGTCCTTATCGTGCAGACGCATGATCGCGGTTGCCGGAACCATCACCCGATCCGTCATCTTCCGCGACCGGAACTTCGCCACCGCAAACATTCCCGGCCGCAGTTCCCCGTCCGGATTCGCCAGCACAATCCTCACCTTGGCCGAACGCGTGACCGGGTCGAGCACTCGCGAAATGTCGGCCACGCTGCCGCGCAACACGCGATCCCCAAAAGCATTCAGCCGGATCTCCGCCGAGTCGCCCAAATGTACATCCCCCAGATCGTTCTCGAATACGTCGCATACCACCCACACTTCGTCGAGATCGGCGATGGTGAAGAGATTCGGAGTATTATCCAGGCTCTTCACGCCTTCGAAGCCGGCGACGTTCTGCTCCACAATCGTTCCCGCCACCGGCGCCCGCAAATCAATCAGCGAAGTCGGATGCGCCGGGTCCGCTCCCAACACCCGCACGTGCTGCTCCGCCGTCGACACGTCCACCCGGGCTTTGTCTTCCAGGTCCTGCGCGGTCTCCAGGTCCTTCGTCGCAATCGCGCCCCGGTCGTAAAGCAGTTGCGAGCGCTCCAGCGCCTTGCGCGAAAGCACTTCATCCGCCACAGCCTTCTGATAGTCCGACATCGCCGCCGCCAGGTCGGGGCTGGAAATCACCAGCAGCGTTTGCCCTTTCGCCACGGCATCGCCCAGCTTCACCTTCAGTTCGACGACTCGCCCTCCGCCCAGTGACGTCACGTGGATCGTTCGGTTCACATCGGGCGTGACTGTCCCGTTCGCCGTAAGTTCGGTCGGCAGTGCTCGCGTTTCGGCCTTGGCCGTCTTGAACAATTGCGAATCCGCCACCGAAAAAACATCAGGATCAATCTTCACCGGAGCCTTGCTGGCCGCCGCCGGAGTCTCATTCGAGCAACCCACTCCGCACATCAAAGCGGCCAGCAGCGCCGCGAGAAGCAGCCGCGAAGCGGCGAAAGAAACACTTCTCCTCTCGCCAGAACCCGCCCCCAGCGCCTGCTCATTGGGTAAAACCACGAAGCGCGATCCCCCCGGCCTGCAGCACAATTCCGTATTCATTGAATAACCTCGCGCCCTACCGCCAGATTCAACTGCGCCGCCGCCGTCAAATACGATCCCACCAGGTTCACGTAGTTCAACTCCACCGTGCGGTACTCGGTCTCCGCGTTCAAGAAGTCCAGCAGGGCCGCTCCCCCGTGCTGATAGGAAAAGAAAATCGTGTCCCGTACCCGCACCGCTTGCGCCAGATATTTCTGCTTGTAAGGCCGTAGCAGAATCACATTGCTGTTCAGCGTGGCATATGCTGAGTCTACGTCGCTGAACACCTGCCCCTGCGCCGCATCCCGCAGCCTCTCATTGCGGGTAATATCCAGCTTGGTGCGCAGCTTCTCACCCTGGTTGCGGTCAAAAATCCGCAGCGGAAAATTCACGTCGAAGCCAATGTAGGCATCAATCGGCGGATTTCGCCCCACATCGAAGCTGATTGTCGGATCCGTCGATCCGTTCGCTTTCGCCAGCTTGTAGTTCATCTGTGCCATCTCCACCGATTGCACTGCCGCTTTCAGATCCGGACGCGTATCCAGCGCCATCTGCCGGTAACCATCCAGCGCCTCAACCTGGTCGTTGAAATCAAACACTCCCACCACATCGAACTGTTCCACCGGCGTGCGGTCGTTCAACAGCGTCAGCAGTTGAATCTTCGCCGTCCGCAAGTTCACGTCCGCCGTCTGCAGATCCGACTCGTACTGCACCCGCTGCAACTCCAGCCGGTCCAGATCGATTTGCGCAATGTCCCCTGCCTCCAACCGGTCCCGGCTGATCTTCAGCACGTGGTCGTAGTACTCCAGGTTGTCCTTCGCCACCCGCAACACTTCCTTGGCTTGCAGCGTCTGCACAAACGCTCCCCGCAAACTGAACAGAAGATTTCTTTCCAGGTCCTGCTGCTGTGACACGCCAACCGCGGTCGCCATCTTCGCGCTATCCGTGCGCAACTCCCGCTTGTGCGCCCTTTCGTGCAGATAACTCACCGTCGCCGAAGGCAGCAAGTAAGCAAACGGCCCGTGCCCCGGTCCGCCCGGAAACGGATCGATCTGGTCCGCCAGCAGCACCAACTGCGGATTCGGCCGAAAGTGTGCCGTAATTTCCTGCGCCTGCAACTCGCTGATATTCAGCTTTCCCGCCAGCAACGTCGGATTGTTCAGCTCCAGCCGGTCTTTCACTTGCTCCCAGGTCCAGGCCTGCGGCGGAGACTGCGGCGAGGGCTGCGCACTCTGCGGCGCTGCCTGCGCCGTAGCCAACCCCGCTCCGCCCAGCACTGCCACTAGGAAGAACCACGCAAATGTTCTCAGCATCAAGTACTCCCAGGCCCGGCTTGTATTGTCGTTCAGAGAACGATCGCCGTCCGCCCATGCACTCTCTTAGGAGTATCCGGTTTCCGCCGTCAGGTTTTCCTGAACATGAGAAATGCTTGCTGCGGATTCCCTACTGCATCCCATCAGCGATTCGGCGACCGATATCTCAACTAAGAATGATTAAGTAATGATTCGGCGAACTACCCGAGGAGGGAAAAAGGAGGCGCCCGCCCGCCATCAAAAACGCTGGGCCCAGCCAGCGGCGGCAAACATGCAACCGAAACGTCCAGCAACCCAACTTCCGGAACAGCCACCCACCTCGCACTCGCCACCGTGGCCGGAGGCGCTTGCAGCCGGTTGACCCATGCCGAATTCTTATCACTTCCCGCCGCCCGCACCGTGCGCTTGCTGATGGTAGAGTCTTCCATCTCGGCCCCCATGGCATGCAGATCGTCCGAAGCCGAGATCACCGGAAACAGCAGAACCAGCACGCATCCCAGGGCCAGCAAACATTGCACCGAACTCATCCCGCGCCCCAGCCGCGCTCCCCCGCTCCGCCGCCACAACCAGTATGCCGGCAGCGCCAGCAGCACCCACGCAAGATTGAGCATCAGTTCCATACGACGCAGTTAAACCGGCGCGAAACAGCAGCTCCCACTCCACCCGTACTTCAAATTGTCCATAAACCGCAAATGCAAGTCAACGTGACTTAAGGGATAACCGCAAAATCCGCACCCCGAAAGCCAAGAAAAGACCGAGAACCGAGAACCGCCCTAAGGCCCCACCACCACCTGCAGCGCTCCCGGCGTCTTCATCTCCTGCTTGTAAATTGCATTCCGCTTCGCCACCTCGCCATTCACGTCGACATACACCACATAAGTCCCGTGCGGCAATGTCTCCCCAAACGGCAGCGTCATTCCAATCGTTCCCCGCGTCAGCGGAAAATGTTGATACCCGATCTCCGTCGCCCGCCCGTTCTCTGCCACCGCCTTCACCTCGAATGTAAGGTCCATATCATCCGCCGTAGTGTTCGACACCTGCACGCTGCCGTCGATCCGGTTCGCCGTAACGTGCGCCGGAACTTTCCACTCCACCGTCATCGCCTCCACCACTTTGATCACGAATCCCCGCTGCACCGCCTGTTGCGGCTTCCCGCCATCCCGCACCACCACCACAAACTGAAATTCGCCCGCCCGCTCCGCTTCTCCCCGCAGCGCTCCGTTATCGTCCAGTGTGATCCCCGGCGGCAACGCGCCCTTCTCCACTTTCCAGTGCAACGTCGGCACATAATTGCCCCGCGCATGAAAATTCACCTGGTAAGGCCCCCGCGGATAGGTCGACGGCAACTCTCCCGGCTCAATCACCAGCCCTTCATCCTGCTCCTGTGATGTCTGCCCCTGTGATGTCTGCCCCCGCGACGCCTTATCCTGCGAGGCCCCATCCTGCGCCGTCCGGTCAGCCATAGTTTCGTCCGCCGCCGATAGATATGATTCCGGCCCCGCCAGCCCACAGGCCGTCGCTCCCATCGCCGCCACCAGCACGCACACCAGCCTCGTCATTCTGAAATCAGGCCTCCACCAGCCATGCTACCGGAATTCCCCTCGCTACCTTACAATTTCGCCGCACCAAAGGCTTCGCCTCTCCCAGTTAGGATGCCGCTAGCCCGCACATGTACCAACCCCAGAATGTAAAGATATGTACAACTTGCGCCTGCTCCCGATTTTTCTTTTGTCGGGCGCTACTTATTTCCATGGTTCGGGTTTTAGCCAAGTGAATTCACCTGTGCTAACCTCGGACTATAAGGTGGCCGGCCAGTTCCACGATTGATTCGCTCCCAGGGAGGTATTTATGTCAGTCCGCACTGCAATTGTCCTGCTCCTCGCACTTTCCACAATCACACTTCTAGTCGGTTGCGGCAGCAGCACCAGCACTCCCACCCCCGTAGCGCCTCCCACAGGTGGTTTCAGCAACAGCAACCTGAACGGCACCTACGTCTTCTCCGTGTCGGGCACTGACACTGCTGGTGCCCCGTATGCGATCCTTGGCACGCTCGCCGCCAACGGCAGCGGCGGTAACGGCAACGGCGGGATCACCGGCGGCACCATCGACATCGTTGACGCCGAATTCGTGCCGGCCTACGACCTGTCCATCAATAGCAACGGCTTCTACAGCGTCGGAGTAGATGGACGAGGACAGGCCACAATCGGCACCGCCACAGCGAATCCCTTCGGCGACAATCTGACTTTCGACTTCGTCCTGTCCTCCAGTTCTCACGGGCTCATCACCGAATTCGACGGCAACGGAAGTAGTAGCGGTACCCTTGACCTGCAGACAGCCGGCATTACCCAGGCCTCGCTCGCCGGTTCCTATGCCTTCAGCTTTTCGGGAATCGACCCCGCCGGCACTGGCGCTTTCGCCAACGTCGGTGCTTTCACCCTGGACGCCAACGGGAACGCGTCCGGCGTTGAAGATTTCAACGACAGCGGCCTCGCCTACCCCGAGCAGTCACTCTCAGGCCAGGTAATCCTGGGACCGTCGGCCACCCCCGCAACAACGCTGATCGCCACGGCCTTCCCGCTCACCTTCGACGTATACGCAATCGATGCCACCCATCTCAAGTTTATTGAGATCGGCTCGCTCCCCATTCTTTCCGGGGACGCGTTCTCCCAGCCCAGCACCACCATCCCGGCCGGAACCATGGCCTTCACCCTCGCAGGTGCACTCCCGGCCTATCCCGCCTCGGTACTTGGGGGCTTCATGGTCACGGACGGCGCGGGCAACATCACCAGCGCCTCCACCGAGGATCTCAACGAGTTCGGATCGGTGGTTTCTTCCGCGCCCGTATCTTTCTCCGCCATCTACACCCTCGCTGGCACCGGCCGTTACACTCTCACCAACTTCACCGGTTTCATCGGAGGCACAGAGTATGCCGCCTATCCTTCCAGCGGTGGCTTGCTCCTGCTCGAAATCGACAACTCTGGCATCATGGCCGGGGCTGCGTACCCGCAGACGGCGGGTGCAACGTTCGGCACCTCCGAAGGCTATGGCTTAAGCCTCTCGGGCTACAACCTCGGTGACCAAGTCGAGGTAGACGACATCGCCGAGTTCACCGCGGATAGCACCGGAGCCACTGTGACCGGTCTGATTGATGAAAACTATCCCGGCGCCGCCCCTCCGTTCTTTGGCCAGGCCCTCAGCGGTACTTACGCTGGTCCGGACTCTAGTGGACGCTATGAGCTCGTCGCCGCAACCGGGAACACCAACTCGCCCGGCACCTTGAACGGTGGATTCGGTCTCACTTTCTACACCGTGGACGGCACCACCTTCCCGTTCATAGAATCCGATAGCGGCCAGGTCGCGACAGGCGTATTCGTACTCCAGAATCCTGCAGCTGTTTCTGCCGCCGCGCCGCGATCGCACATGTTCATCGTGAAGCCGTTAATGCGCCCGCACGCGGCTAAGAAGAAGTAATAAGCGTCAACAAATCAGGGGCGCGGCTTCCCGGCCGCGCCCCTTTTTTTGCAATAGTTCTCTCCGGTAAGGCTCGCTAAGTTGCAACAGTTCTCTCCGATAAGGCTTGCGAAGTTGCAATAGTTCTCTCCGGTAAGGCTTGCGAAACAGTTCTGCCTTTGGGTGGAGCAGCGCTTCCAGCGCTGCGATAGGCTCTGCCACGCCTGGGGCTTTAGCCCCTGAGGTACTAAGCGGTTCCTGAGCAGCCTCTCCGGAATTCAAAGTCACCTTCGTCTCCAGGTTCCCAGCACCGCCCCATTTTCCCTATGTCTTGTGACCTTAGTTACCTTTAAGGAGCCACCCCATTTCGCGCACAATGATTCTCAGATTTCTGCGGGCTGCAGGAGACCAAGAGTGCTCCACCAACGCTTTCTGCGTGTTTTCATCTTCGTACTCATCACCGCCTCTCTGGCGTCGGCGCGGGATCTCGCCCTGGTTTCCAATAAATCCAGCGCGGTAAGCGCCATCACTCTCGCCGACCTGGTCAAGATTTGCAAAGCCCAGACCAGTCGCTGGCCCAATGGCAAGCCCGTCACGTTCGTCATGCGCTCTCCGTCCATTCCGGCAATGAAGGTGGTCCTCGAAAAGGTTTATGGCATGTCCGAGAAGGACGTCAACGACCTCATCGCAACCGCGAATCACGGACGCTCGACCCATCCCGCCATCGTGGTTGCCGCGTCCGACGAGGCACTCGTCAACCAGGTGGCATCCCTCCCCGGAGCCATTGGTGTCGTTGATGTCTATTCGATCAACAGCAGTGTCGCGGTCGTCAAGGTCGCAGGCAAATTCCCCCTCGAACCCGGCTACCTGCTGCACGGCAACTAAAGCCGGCCCCGAAAGGCCGCGCCAAGCACCATAAAGAATCCGGGCTTTAGCTCTGGGGAATTCGGCACAGGAAATCGAAAATGGCAGCTCCGGGCAAAAAACTCGATCCCAAAACGCCCGCCGGGTCTCATGCCCGCCGTTACCCCCGCTTTGCCATCGATGTCCGCATGCAGGTCCGCATGTTCCAGGATGGCGAATTCCGCACTTGCTGGGGACGCTCCACCGAACTGGGCCAGGACGGCATCGGCGGCACTCTCACCGGCGAACTCGAAAGCGGCGAAATCGTTTCCCTCGAGATTCCTTTGCCCCTCAGTCCCTACCCTTTGAAACTGCGCGCCATCGTGCGCTACCGCCAGGGCCTGCGCTACGGTTTTGAGTTTCTCACCCTCAACGAGACCCAGCGCGACATGGTCCGCCGCGTCTGCGAAATGCTAGCCACCAAATCCTGACCGTAAGCATTCGGTAGAGACAGCCTCAGCTGTCAAAGTCGAGAGTGGTGTGGGGACAGCCACGGCTGTCAAAGTCGAGGGTTAGTGTGGGGACGGCCGCCTCGGCCGTCCAGCCGAGCGCAGCAAGGCGTTTTGCTGTCACCGTCTCAGCTGCGATAAAGCCCCCAGCTCTACATCCGACCAAGCCACGACAGAACTCACCACACCCCCAACACCCGGGACGTTCTGCGCCCCAGCGCAAGCCACGGCTGCGCCCAATTACCTCAGTAACTTTCGAGTAAACGTTTCACGTTTTACCATGCCCATGGCTGAGTTCAGAGGGGGATCTTCGCAATGGGTGATCGTGTCACCCGCGTACCGCAATCGAAGGAACTCGTGCGCGCCCGGCGCTTGCGTGAGGCGCTCGAGCGCGGAGCCCCGCCTGCGTTCGTTCCACCCGCCACCCCCAACCCCGTCGCGCAGCCATCCCCTCTCTTTTGGAATAACGTAGAAAAGAGTTCCGCAGGAAAGAATTCAGGGAAAGCCACTCCCGAAGAAACCCTCAGCATCCGCCGCCAGTATCTCGAACAGCTGTTTCAATGCTCGCCCGACCCTCTAATCATTGTTGATTCCTCTGCTTTTCGCACCCAGTGCGTCAATCAGGAGTTTGAGCGCATGTTCGGCTACTCCGCCGCCGAGACTCTGGGCAAATCCATCGACGAGATCATCTTCCCCGCCGATCGCGCCGCCGAAGCCCAATGGATCGCCCAGTGCCTGCAGCGCGGCGAACGCCTTACCCTCGAAACTCAACGCCGCTGTAAGGATGGCTCCCTGCTCGACGTTTCCGTTTCCTCCGCTCCTTTGATCATCGATGGCAAGACCGTCGCCTTCTGCGCCGTCTATCGCGACATCTCCGAGCGCAAGCGCGCCGAAGCGCTCAGTTCCGCTCTCTATCGCATTGCCGAGAAAGCCAGCGCCGCTCAGGATCTCCAGCAGTTCTTCGCCTCCATCCATGGCATCGTCGATGAACTCATGTGTGCCCGCAACTTCTCCATCGCCATTCACGACCCGGAATCCCAACTGCTCACCTTCCCCTACTTCGTTGACGAGCGCGAGTCCGCTCCCGCTCCCGCAAAACTTGCCTCCGGTCTCACCGAATACGTCGTGCGTACTGGCGAACCCCTGCTCTGCACTCCTGAACTCGCGCAACAAATGCGGCAGCGCGGCGAAATCGAACTTGCTGGCCCGCCCCCGCTGCAGTGGCTGGGCGTGCCGCTCAAGGTCAACCGTCACATCTTTGGCGCACTCATCCTCAAGAGTTATTCCAGGAACACCCACTTCCGCGAGCGCGACAAAGACGTCCTCACCCTCGTCTCCCAGCAGTTGGCCGCCGCCATCGACCGCAAACGCAACGAACTCGCCCTGCGCCGCTCCGAGGTCTGCTACCGCTCCCTGGTGCAAACCGCCGTCTACGGAATTTATCGCTCCAGCCTCGAAGGCCGCTTCCTCGACGTCAACCCCGCTCTCATCGGAATGCTCGGCTACAACTCCGTTCTCGAAGTTCTGTCCCTCGATCCTCAAAAAGACGTTTTCGTCGATCCCGCCGAGTACACTCGCCTGGTCGACGAATTCCGCCGCACCGGACGCATGGACGGTTTTGAAGTCCGCTGGAAGCGCAAGGACGGCGCTTCCATCACCGTCCGCATCAGCGGCCGCGCCGTCGCCGGCGGCGACGAGCCCGCCGACGTCCTCGAGGCCATCGCCGAAGACATCACCGAACGCCGCGTCCTCGAAGACCAGTTCCGCCAGGCCCAGAAAATGGAAGCCGTCGGCCGCCTCGCCGGCGGTATCGCTCATGACTTCAACAATCTGCTCATGGTCATCAGCGGCTATACCGAAGTTCTACTCGACCAGCTCACGCCTGGCCACCCTCTGCATGCCAAGGCCGAAGCCATTCAGCAAGCCTCCGACCGCGCCACCACCCTTACCCGCCAGCTCCTCGCTTTCAGCCGTAAACAACTTCTCGAACTCAAAGTCATCGACGTCAACGCCATCGTCGCCGACATGGAGCGTCTCCTCCGCCCGCTCATCGGCGAGGATATCGAACTCACCACCAGCCTCGCCCCCGCCGTCGGCTGCACTCGTGCCGACGCCGGCCAGCTCGAGCAGGTCATCATGAATCTCGTGGTCAATGCCAAGGACGCCATGCCCAACGGCGGCAAAATCTGCATTCGTACCGCCAGCGTCACCCTCGACGATTCCCACCGCCCCGAAAACACTTTCATCAAGCAGGGCCCCTACGTCATGATCTCCGTCAGTGACAGCGGCCAGGGCATGGACCGCGAAACCCAGGCTCGCATCTTCGAGCCTTTCTTCACCACCAAAGAAAAAGGCAAAGGCACCGGCCTCGGACTCTCCACCGTCTACGGCATCATCAAACAAAGCGGCGGCTACGTTTTCGTTCAGAGCGAACTCGGCCGCGGTACCGTCTTCACCATTTATTTCCCCAGCATCGACGAACCCTCCGACGCCATCGGCGCCACTCCCGTTTCCCTCGCCGCCGCCGGTGGAACCGAAACCGTCCTCCTCGTCGAGGACGAAGATTCCGTCCGCCAGCTAGTCCGCGAAACCCTCGAATCCCGCGGCTATCGCGTCCTCGAAGCCCCCAACGGCAACGCCGCACTCACCCTGGCCGCCGCCCACCAGGACCCCATCCACCTCGTCATCACCGACGTAATCATGCCCGGCCTCAACGGCCACGAACTAGTCCAGCAACTCCTCCCCACGCGCCCCACCCTCAAAGTCCTCTACCTCTCCGGCTACGCTCAGGATGCCTTCCCCATCACCGCCGCCGCCGACAGTCAGAAAACTTTCCTGCAAAAACCCTTCACCCTCCAAAGCCTCTCCCGCAAAGTCCGCGAAGTCCTGGGCCCACCCGCCAACCAGCAACCTGTCCTCCCAGCCAACTAGAATTGTGGGGAGGGCCATCCGCCGCCTGGACTATGTGGGAACGGCCGCCTCGGCTGTTCAGCCAAGCGCAGCAAGGCTTCCGGCATGCAGATCCCATCACGCGGTAAGCACCCATGCCGTGCGACCAGCGATGCCGCCCTGAGTAACTGTGGAAGAGCGGCGCTTCAGCGCCTCGTCAAGACTCCCCACGAGACCGGGCTTTAGCCCCGGTGGTCCTAAATCCCGTACCAATGTAAAATCTCCTCGCAACCACAACCCATGAATCCGCACCCTTAACCCCATCATCAGTACAATAAGAACTCTGGAGGAATAATCATGGCTCACGAACTACCCCCGCTGCCCTACGACTACGCGGCCCTGGAACCCGTCATCGACAAGCAGACGATGACCATCCATCACGACCTTCATCACGGCGCCTACGTTAAAAATCTAAACGCCGCCCTCGAAAAGCATCCCGAACTTTCCAAAAAGTCCGCCGAAGATCTGATCCGCGACCTCAACTCCATCCCTGAAGACATTCGCGGAGCCGTCCGCAACAACGCCGGCGGCCACGTCAACCACTCCATGTTCTGGAAGATCATGAAACCCAAAGGCGGAGGCGATCCCACCGGCCCCATCGCCCAGGCCATCACCAAAACTTTCGGCACCTTCAAAGATTTCCAAACCAAGTTCAACGACGCCGGCGTCAAACAATTCGGCTCCGGATGGGTCTGGCTCGCCGGTGCCAAAGGCGATGTCCACATCATGTCCACGCCAAATCAAGATAGCCCAATCTCCGTAGGCCACTATCCCATCTTCGGCAACGACGTCTGGGAGCACGCCTACTACCTGAAATACAACAACCGCCGTCCCGAATATCTATCCGCCTGGTGGAACGTAATCAACTGGGACGAAGTAAACCAGCGCTACGAAGCCTTCAAATCAGGCAAGGCGGTCCAGGAACCAGCAATGGCGCACCGCTAGAAGTTCGCCATGCAAGTGTGGGGCGGGCGCCCTCGCCCGCCTTTGTTTTTGACTCCTGTTTGCCATCGGCAAAACGATGTGGTGACAGCCGCCTCGGCTGTCCCGCCGAGCAAAGCGAGGCGGAACAGTTGAGAACGCGAGAATTGAGAACAGAAAGCTGAAAACAGAAAGCTGAAAACCGAAAACCGAAAACAGAAAACTCAGAACAAGAGGGTGGAGCAGGCCGTTTAGGCCTGCGTCAAAAGCCACAATGCTTCGCCGGGCTTTAGCCCCCGAGGTAGCCCCCCTCGCAACAGTTTCCGCAGCGGAACCACGCCCTCCCTCCAGCGCAGCCCCGCAAGAATTCGAACAGCGCCTTCTGTCGCGTTTCCCCGCCACATCTGATGTGGGGACAGCCGCCTCGGCTGTCCCGCAAAGCGAAGCGAGCGGAAGCTCCACGAATCCCTGACTCCTGACCGCTAGCCCCTGACCCCACTGCCCACTGCCTTTCTGCATTTCCTGTGCACCCCCTGTGCACAATCCGCTTCCGCACTCTCCGAAAACTTTTCCCTCATTCTCACTCAACAATCGAACCCGAGCCCTCCGTGCGGCTTAGGGGCATACCCTTGACAAGATCTTTGATCTCTCCCATTCCGCGAAAATCCGCATCCAACATTTTCCTCAACTGCACCAAAAATACTGAATTGACCCGGCGCCATTTCGCTCGTACATTCAGTTTCGCCCTCTCAACAACAGTCGGGGACAAAATCTGAGCCATCGGCAACGGTCGATCGGCAATCAACAACTAATCATCAAGAACTGAGAACTGAGAACTGAGAACTGACAACTGAGAACCGACAACTGAGAGCCGGCACGCATGAAAGCCACAAATCCATGGACCACATATCGCACCCGGTTTCTGGTCAAAGCCAAGCAACTCACCGCCAGCCTCACCTTCACCGACGTCCTCGGCCGTCAGCACTCCGGACGCAAGGGCGACTATCTGGTCGAATCCTCCGACGGCGTTCTTCGCATCGCTCCCCGTCAAATCTTCGAAGACATCTATGTACCGTTGCTGACCGGCCAGGAAGAAACTCCGCGGCTCCGCGAGACTCCCGCTCTCCTCTCGCTCCCGCCTCACCTGTCCCGCAAATCTCCCCAACCCTGTGGCGACCGTCGCAGCCCCAGCCTCCGTTCTCTCTAGCGAAGTGGGCCTTAACCCCCGAGAAACTCGCTACCGATCGGGAAGGGCACGACTTTAGTCGTGCCGTAACTCCGCCATTATCGAACGCCGCTTCAGCCGCTGAGGCAAACTCTCGACTCCGCCCCCAAGTTCCTCGGGAACCCACCGGCAAGTCGGAAGGGACGACACCCCGGCGTCGACGACACACTCCCGAGTGCCCGCAGCACTGTGACTGTGGAAGAGCGGCGCTTCAGCGCCGCGTAACTCATCCCGAATCAGTCCGGGCTCTAGCCCCCGTGGGGTCCTGGGCAGCCTTCCGAAGAGCCCTCTCCATAACTGGTCACTGGCCACCGATCACTGGCCACTGCCTTTATGAACGCACCATGAATTTCCACTTGTGGAAAACCAATCCCTCCTGCCCACCCCACCCCCGCACCAAGCCCGTCATTGTTGAGGATACAACCTGTGGTGTTTCCCTCTTGACAGGCACAATAAGCGGGAGTAACTTTGCAATCCCATAGCCCTTTGACACTCGTCTCGCGGGAACGGGGCGGGTTTCATCGCAGGCCAAAGAAGAAGTGAGCGGCACGAAAAACCTGCGGGACAGGCGTCAGGCCAGAGGTGACCGGACGCCCCTCCCGTAAACGTAAGAAAACAAAAGGCAACCAGGCTTCGCAGTTCAGAAAGCCGATGGCGGTTTGTAGAAGTGAAGTGAAGTGCGGTGGCCGTTTCCCCGACCCTCCTCGGGTGAACGACTGAGAGTAAGCAAAGACCGAACTGAGCAGGAACCATCGCTCCAGCGTGAGGCTTGTACAGGCAGCTGAGAACCCGGTTTTCGGCTGGCGCAGCGCTTCCAGCGCTGCCAGTAGTGGCCTGCCACGACTGGGGCTTTAGCCCCTGAGGTAGTTGCGTTTCGAGGAGCCCCGAACTTGGAAGCCATAACCAGACTCGTCGCCGATTCCCTCGCCCGGCACGGCTTGGAACGCCCCGTCGATCCTCGCCGCCTCCTGTGGTCGCGCTGGTTCCGCTGCGATTCCCCGCACAGCCTCCTCGTAGTCCCCAGCAAGCCCGGTATCTTCGCCTTGGCCGAAGAGGTCGCCGCGAATGTGGCGCGGGCGCCCTCGCCCGCAACTTCCGCCCCAGGTCTGATTTCACAGAGCGCAGCGCTTGGGATTTTGGGTGGCGCAGCGCCTCAGAGCTCCAATTCGCCACTGCAAGATGCGCCTTCGGCCGCCGAGGCCCCTGTCCGCCGCATGCTCGCCGTCCTCCAATTTTCCGAAGACGACGACATGGCCTTCGTCCTCGACCGCATGTTCACCCAGATCAATCCCATGCGCGCCCGCCTCGCTTCCGGACGCTGCTTCCTCCGCTTCGTCGTAATCGAAGACCAGGACCAGCGCCGCAACATCTGTGCGGCCCTCAATCAATGGATGCTTTCCTCCGCCGAAAAGGCCACCGGCATGCCCGCCGACTTCGCCTCGTCGCTGGAACTGCCCCCCCTCACAACTCGTGTGGGTCGAACTCTCCTGTCCGACTCTGCCGACAGCATGCCAACTCCAGCCCAGGTTCCCCAGCCGACCCTGAAACCAGATTCCCTGTCTGCGGCCCCAAATCTGGATTCCGGAGCCGCCAAAAACCTTCACTGTCCTCACTCTTTCCCCTCCGGTTTCTAAACCGGCCGGGATTTTCAAGCGGCCAGATTTTCAGGCGGCTAGATTGTGAAGCAGCGGGATTTTGAAGCGGCTAGATTGTGAAGCAGCGGGATTTTCAAGCGGGTGGAGCAGGCCTTCAGGCCTGCATTGAAGATAGGCATTTGAAATGGGCTTTAGCCCCTGAGGTTTAGATGTATCAAGCACCACCGGCACCGTGGAAGAGCGGCGCTTAAGCGCCGCGTAAGAAGCAAACAAGCAAACGATCGGGGCTTTAGCCCCTGAAACACCAGCCCCATAGGGGCGAAAGAAGCTCTTTACAAGAACCGTTGCACCCCCGAACAGATTCCCGTTTGGGCACGGCCCAATCCCCACGTCCACCCCCAGGGACGCCGAATCGGGCCACGCTGGATAGAATCTAACTAATAATGGAGAGATCGATGCCCGAGGTCAAAACCACTACCGTTGATTCCCCTGCGGCCAGCCCCGCAATCCCTGTCGCCCCTAATAAGAAGAAGGCCCCCGGCCTGTCCTTCCGCCGCTTCTTCACCAAGCCCGGCGTCTCCCCCTACGACGAACTCGAGTGGGATCTCCGCCTCGCCCAGATCACCGACTCCCACGGCGGTGTGATCTTCGAACAAAAAGACGTCGAAGTCCCCAAAGACTGGTCCATGACCGCCACCAACATCGTGGCCAGCAAGTATCTGCACGGCAAGCTGGGCACGCCCGAGCGCGAAACCGGAGTCCGCCAGCTCGTCACCCGCGTAGCCGAAACCATCCGCAACTGGGGACTAGCCCAGGGCTACTTCAAGACTCCCGATGACGGCGCAACCTTCCACGACGAACTCGTCCACATCCTCGTCCGCCAGTACGCCGCTTTCAATTCACCCGTCTGGTTCAACGTAGGCTGCGATCGCATCGAGCCCAATTCCGACGCCCGCAACTGGCACTGGAATCCCCAGACCCAGCAAGTCGAATTCGGCGTCACCGGCTACAGCAAGCCGCAATGCTCTGCCTGTTTTATAAACTCGGTAAAAGACTCGCTCGACTCCATCCTCACTCTCGCGAAAACCGAAGGCATGCTCTTTAAGTGGGGCAGCGGCACCGGCACCAATCTCTCCCCGCTGCGCGGTTCCACCGAAGGCCTAAGCGGCGGAGGCACCGCCAGCGGCCCGCTAAGCTTCATGAAAGGTTTTGACGCCTTCGCCGGCGTAATCAAGTCCGGAGGCAAAACTCGCCGCGCCGCCAAGATGGTCATCCTGAACGTCGATCATCCTGACATCGTCGAGTTCATCGAGTGCAAGCAGAAAGAGGAAGCCAAAGCCCACGCCCTCGTCGCTCAGGGCTACGACGGCTCCCATCCCGATTCCGACGCCTACTCCTCCATCTTCTTCCAGAACGCCAATAATTCCGTCCGCGTAACCGACGACTTCATGTACGCCGTAGTCCGTGACACCGATTTCTCCACCAAATCGATCGGCGACGGCACAGTCATGAAGACCTACAAAGCCAAAGACCTGTTAAAGAAGATCTCCGAGGCCACCTGGCACTGCGGCGATCCCGGCATGCAATACGATACGACGACCAACCGCTGGCACACCTCGAAGAACACCGCAAGAATCAACGCCTCGAACCCCTGCAGCGAATACATGTTCCTCGATGATTCCGCCTGCAACCTCGCCAGCCTGAATCTGCTGAAGTTCGCTCCCAACGGCACGTTCGACGTCGAAGCCTACCGCCACGCCGTCGATGTCCTCATCACCGCCCAGGAAATTCTCGTAGACAACGCGGGATATCCCACGGAAATGATCATGCGCAACTCCCACGACTACCGTCCGCTGGGCCTCGGCTACGCCAATCTAGGCGCGCTCCTCATGGCCGCGGGCCTGCCCTACGATTCCGACGCCGGCCGCGACTACGCCGCCTGCGTAACCGCCATCATGTGCGGCGAAGCCTACCTCCAATCCTCCAGGATCGCCGAACAATGCGAGCCGTTGTCCCCAGCCACCGAAGCCACAAAAAAGAATCTGGCCGAAACCAACTTGGGAGCCGGCATCGGCACCACAGGCAGCAGCAATGCTCATGTGGGGACAGCCGCCTCGGCTGTCCAGCGAAGCGAAGCGAGCGCCCCGGCACAGACCATGCCCGGCGGAGCCTGCCCCGGCTGGTACATAAACCGCGAGCCCTTCTTAGACGTAATCCGCATGCACCGCGCCAGCGTCAATAACATCAACAAAAATAATGTCCCATCCCCACTCTACGAATCCAGCAAGCAATGCTGGGACGAAGCCCTGGCCCACGGCGAAAAACACGGCTACCGCAACAGTCAAGTAACCGTCCTGGCCCCCACCGGCACAATAGGCTTCATGATGGACTGCGACACAACTGGTGTGGAGCCTGACCTTGCTTTGGTGAAGTATAAGAAGCTCGTCGGCGGAGGCATGATTAAGATCGTCAATCAAACTGTGCCCACGGCGCTGTTCAAGCTGGGCTACGATCACGATCAGGCGAATGCGATTGTCAGCTACATCGATGCTACGGGCACGATCGAAGGCGCGCCGCACATCAAGGACGATCATCTGGCTGTCTTCGACTGCTCGTTCAAGCCGGCCAAGGGCACTCGCTCGATTGCTTACATGGGCCACCTGCGGATGATGGCTGCGGCGCAGCCTTTTATCTCCGGGGCTATATCGAAGACCGTCAATCTTCCCGAGAACGCATCGGTGGAAGACATCATGGAGGCTTACCTTCAGGCTTGGAAGCTTGGCCTGAAGGCTGTCGCCGTCTATCGCGATGGATGCAAGAAGTCTCAACCACTTTCGGCAGCCGGCACCAAGACCGCAGAGTCCTCCACAAATCGTGTGGGGACGGTCGCCTCGGCCGTCCAAGAGGAGGCGGACCTCAACGCTCCACCACGAGCCGTTCGGCACAAGCTGCAGGAAGAGCGGGCATCCATCACGCACAAGTTCAAAGTCGGAGACCACGAGGGCTACATCACCGTCGGCCTCTATCCCAATGGCACTCCCGGGGAACTGTTTATCACCATGGCCAAGGAAGGTTCTACGGTCAGCGGCCTGATGGATAGCTTCGCCCTGGCAGTGTCGATTGCGCTGCAGCACGGCGTCAAACTTGACCTGTTCTGCGAAAAGTTCGCGCACACGCGGTTTGAGCCCAGCGGCTGGAGCACCAATCCCGAGATCGGCTATGCCAAGTCGATCATGGACTACATCTTCCGCTGGCTCCAGTTGCGCTTCCTGACCGGCCAGCAGCAGTTCTTATTCGAGAACCTGCGGCCGAAGCTGTCAGCTGTCAGCTCTCAGCCCTCAGAAGCCGGAGAGATGAACGCCAATGCCAATGTGAATATGAATGTGGGGCGGGCGCCCTCGCCCGCCACAGGCAGCGTACACGCAGCAGACGCCCTAGCCGGAATCATCGACCTGGGCGACGCTCCGACGTGCAGCTTCTGCGGCAGCATCATGACGCGCAACGGTTCGTGTTATCGCTGCGGGAGTTGCGGGAGTACGAGCGGGTGCAGCTAAGCGTGATCTGACATGAAGGGCGATGCCCAGTTTGCTGTCTGCATCTCGAATAAGGGATACGCGGCCTCCTTGGAGGTGCGCAATGCGCGGGCTGAAGCCCGGTTCCTGTTTGGGAGCTTTACGCAGCGCTGAAGCGCCGCTCTTCCACGTCACTGCACGAGTGCGTGACGCTCTTCCACGGTGCTGCACGGGCTCGGGGTGTGCCTTTTGCTGCGCGTCGGATTCCAAAAAACCCGCGGGCTTTAGCCCCTGTGGTCGTATTCCCCATCCTGATTTGCCAAAACTGGAATCTAAATTTCTCTTTGCGTGACGACCATCACAATCGATTCTTACCATGCCGGGCTACGATCCGGGCATGGATGATTCACAACGTACGTTCTTTATCACATCGGTTACGTGGCAACGCGTGCCTATTTTTCGTGTCGAAATCCGGACACGGCTTTTGATTGAGGTGCTGCTCGGGTATCGCGATCAGGGGAAGTATTTACTGCACGAGTTTGCCGTCATGCCGGATCATATTCATTTGTTGCTCACGCCTGCGCTCGAGGTCTCGTTGGAGCGGGCTGTTCAGTTCATTAAGGGTGGATATTCGTATCGGCTCGGAAGGTAGAGAAGATTCAGGTGTGGCAGGAGAGCTTTACGAATCATCGGATTCGAGATTTCGACGATTATCGGAAACATTGCGAGTACGTCCGCATGAATCCCGTGTGCGCGCGGTTGGTGCGTGATGCGGGGGAGTATCCGTTTTCGTCCGTAAGTTCAGCTTTTCGGTTGGACGGAGCGCCACAGGGGCAGAAGCCCGGTTTCTCCAAGAGCGCTTGACGCGGCGCTTAAGCGCCGCTCTTCCACGGCGCTGTACAGGCCATTTCTACCACGCGACAGTCTGGCGTTTCCCACAGGGTAAAAGAGAATCCGTGTGACGGATGACCGTGACTTGGGTGGTAAGGATTGAAACACTGGGAGTAGTTCGCGGGAAAGTGGAGTCAGGAGGCAGTGAGCAATGAGGAGGAAGGCGAATCGGATGGCGGGTGGGAAGTTGCCGGGGTGCAAGGAGCGTGGGGAGTGGGCGGAACTTTATTTCATGATGATGGCGGCGGGGTTGGGGATGAAGGTGTCTAAGCCGTTTGGGGATTCGGGACGGTATGACGTTGGGGTGGAGGGCAATGGCGGGGACAAGCAGAGCCGGGTGCTGCGGGTGCAGGTTAAGTCTACGATTTACAAGCGGCGCGGGGATGGTTACAGCTTGAATGTGATGGGGCCGCAGCGTCAGAAGTATGCTCCGGGGACGGTGGATTTTTTTGCGGTGTTGCTGATCCCGATTGATGACTGGTACATCATCCCGTTTGAGGTGACGGGGCGGACGAATTGCAGTTTGCACTTTACGCCCCGGAGTGCGCGTCAGAAGTATGGCAACTATCGCGAAGCGTGGCATTTGCTGAAAGAGACCGGGTTGACGATTCAGGCTTGCTGCGACGAGGAGTGGCCGGAGGTGGTGGCGGAAGAAGCAGGTTCCCTTCGGCTTCGCTCAGGGCAGGCTCTCGACTCCGCAAGATCATCCGACTTGCGGATGATCTTGCTCCGCTCGGAATGACAAACCTACCAACTGCGGGTGCCCCATCTTTCGCGCTCTTTGCGAAAGGTGGGTTTCCACGGACGATTTAGTGTGAACCGAACGATAACCACCACGACATCGGTCGTTCAGACTTCGTCCTTTTTCTCAAGAATCCCTAGCGATTGAGGGGGAGGTTGCTGCTCCAGCAGTCGGCTACGATCAGCCAGGCGCCCAGGCGGCGCCAGGCTTTTACGTATTTGCCGCGGTCGGCCTGGATGGTGCCGTCGGGCTGGCGGATGGCTACGGTGTAGCGGCCGATCTCCATGGCGAGGTCGCCGGAGGTTTCGACGCGGACGGTTTCGAGGCGGAGATCCTGGTATCCCGACTCGCTGAACTGGCGGAGAAGGCGTTCTACGGCTTTGGGGCCGTAGGCAGGATCGTTATGCGGGGCCATGAATGCGCCGTCCTGGGCGAAGAGCGCGGCGGCCTGATCATGGTTGCCGGTATTGAAGGAAGTGACGAAGTCCTGAGCGAGGTTGCGGATGAGGGACTCGACGTCCAGAAAGGGACGAGGATTCGCCTGGGAGCTGGAATAGGGCCGATACATCTACTACCTCCTGGGGGAAGGCCAAGAGCTGTGTCCACGGCCAGTTGGAATCCGCTCTTTAACGCAGTGGGCATTCTAGCGCAAAAGGGTCTGTGGAAGTAAGGGGGACTTCCGCAGCAGAGAAAAAAACTTGGGACGGCGGGCGGAGTGACTGGAGAGTAAGACTTAGCGAGGACGAACAGGGAGGAAGACGGTTGTTCACTTGTGCGCGGGGGCCAGGGAGGGTATGTTGCGCGGATGAGCGCGAGCGGGCAGGAGCAGGCGGACGGCGGCCGAGGGGAAGCGATGCGGGCGGAGGTGGGTGGAGGCGGCCTGGGGGCGGGGCATCCGGAGCGATTTTGCCCGAACTGTTCGGCGGAGTTGCAGGATAGCGGGTGCAAGTTGGTTTGCCGGGGATGCGGGTTTTATTTGAGTTGCTCGGATTTTTATTGAGCGGGAGTGGTTTTGGGGGGGCGAGTCGACCTGACATGGCGGACGGTCTCCGTCTACAATGACTGTGGATTTAATTTTCTCAGTCATGATCAGGAGAACACGATGCAACGCAAGGCGAGCGCGGTGTGGAAGGGCGGATTGAAAGATGGGAAGGGAACGATTTCGGCGCCGGGCGGAGTGCTGAAGGATACACAGTATTCTTTCACCTCGCGGTTTGAAAATGGGCCGGGGACGAATCCGGAGGAGTTGATAGCGGCGGCGCATGCGGCGTGCTTTTCGATGGCGCTTTCGGCGCAACTGGGCGGCGCCAATCTGACGCCGGAGAGCATCACCACGAACGTAACCCTGACCATGGACAAGCTGGATTCCGGGTGGACGATTACATCGAGCCACATCGATGTGGTGGGGAAGGTTCCGGGAGCGGATGCGGCAGCGTTTCAGAAGTATGCGGAGGCGGCGGAGAAGGGATGTCCGGTATCGAAGGTGCTGAACGCCAAGATTACGATGACGGCGAAGCTGGGGTAGGACGAGCCGGCCGCGGAGGCGAGAAAGTCCGTGGTTTGACAGCGTGTGATGGGACTGTAAAATAGAACAGTTGGTCTTCCTGACTCGGCGGCCTTGAGGCCGCCGCTGCATTGTGGTTCATATTGCCATCGTGGCGGAATTGGCAGACGCGCATGGTTCAGGTCCATGTACTCGCAAGGGTGTGGGGGTTCGAGTCCCTTCGATGGCACCATGAAAGCAGGCCCTTCACCTAGATTGGGCCGTTCTGGGCGTGCTTTTTGGAGCGCGGCGCGGCGCTAAGCGCTGCGCCATCTCAAGTCCACGCGCGCGTCCTTTCGCAATGCGCGGTTGTTTCCACATCGGCATCGCACCTGTCTCCGCACGCGCATGCGGGCGGTGAAGTACACTCTTGTCATGAAAAAAATGGTGCGGTTGATTGGGTGGGAGTGTGTGCTGCTGGTGGTCCTCTCTTTTGGGCTGGCGGGCGTGTGTGTTGGGCAGAAGCTGGCCATCACGATGGATGATTTGCCGTTGAATGGGGCGCTGCCTCCGGGAGTTACCCGGGCGGAGACTACCAGGAATGTGCTGGCGGTTTTGAAGAAGCGGCACGTGCCTGCGGTGTATGGATTTGTTAACGCGAAAAAGCTGGAAGGGAACGCGGATGGGGCGGAGGCTTTGAGGCTATGGGCGGCGGCGGAGCCGGTGGGAAATCATACTTACTCGCATATTGATCTGGAGCCGAACACTGCAGAGGCATTCGAGCGGGAGATCGATGAGAACGAACCGGCGCTGGAGCTGCTGACGCAGAAAACGGGAGCGGAGAATGATTGGCATTGGTTCCGATATCCGTATCTACACGAGGGAGATACGGTGGAGAAGCGGCGCGCGGTGCGGGCCTATTTAAAGGCGCACGGGTACCGGATTGCGCAGGTGACGCTGGATTGGGAAGACTACTTGTGGAATACGGCGTATGCGCGGTGCGTGGCGAAGGACGATACGAAGTCGATGGCATGGCTGCGGTCGAGTTATTTGAATACGGCTTCGGAATTTCTTGATCTGGGACGGGAGCAGGCGAAGCTGATTTACGGGCATGAGATCAGCTATGTGCTGCTGATGCACCTGGGAGCGTTCAGCAGCACGATTTTGCCGGACGCGCTGGATCTGCTGAAGAAGAAAGGATTCAAGCTGGTGACGCTGGAGGAAGCGGAGAGCGATGCGGCGTATGAGGGCGATCCGGATGCGGGGTTGAAGGATGCTGGGACGTTGCTGGATCAGTGGATGCAGGTGAAGGGGATCAAGTATCCGGAGCACGCGGAGAAGCCTTATAAGGAGGTCGAGGACGTTTGCAAGTGATGGAGGGGTGAACTCTTCAGCGTCAGGGACGCGCCAGAATACCTGGTGGGAACTCCCTTAGAGGGCGCTGGCGGCGCATGGGCGCAAGGGGTCCCCTTCGGCTTCGCGCAGGGCAGGCTTTCGACTATGGCTTTGCTTCGCATTCGCGAAGCGCAACCCCCGCTCCGGATGACATTGTCATAAGATTTCATCTCTGATTTGTGACGTATTGCTTCCCGTATAATTTACGCACTCGGTATGCCTGCTTTTCTTGAACAAATTGTCCGTGCTACTCGCGGGAAAGTCGCTGAGGCTAAGGGAGCGGCTGATTTGCGGGAACTGGAGCGGCGGGCGGAACAGCATGTGCCGCGGGGATTTCGGCGGGCGCTGGAGGAAAAGAGCAGGGCGGGCATGGCGGTGATTGCGGAGTTGAAGAAGGCGTCGCCGTCGAAGGGAATGATCCGGGCGGAGTTTTGTGTGGAGGAGTTGGCTTGGGAGTTGGAAGTGGCGGGGGCGGCCGCGCTTTCGGTGTTGACGGATGCGGAGTTTTTTCAGGGGTCGCTGGAGAATTTGCGGGTGGCTTCGGGGGCGGTGAAGGTGCCGTGCCTGCGCAAGGATTTTATGGTGGATGAATTTCAGTTGCTGGAGGCGCGGGCGAATTCGGCGGATGCAGTGTTGCTGATTGTTGCGGCGTTGACGAACGCAGAACTGAACCGGCTGGCGCTGGGGGCTCGATCACGCGAGCTCGATGTTCTGTGCGAAGTGCATGATGAGGCAGAGTTGGAGCGAGCTTTGGATGCGGGATGCGATTTGATTGGAGTGAACACACGCGATCTGCGGACGTTTAAGGTGGATGCGGAGACGGCATTCCGGCTGGTGGAGAGGATTCCGAAGGGGGTGGTGCGGGTGGCGGAAAGCGGGATCCGGTCGGGAGAGGATATTGCGCGGTTGCGGGCGGCGGGGTATGAGGCGTGTTTGATTGGGGAGACGCTGATGCGGGCGGAGCGGCCGGGTGAGGCGCTGCGGGGGTTGGTGGCGAGTAGCGGGTGCCGGGTACCGAGCGGGCAGTGAAGCCGGTTGCATTTCTGGTCGTGGACGGGGAAAGCAGGTTCCTCTCCGGCTTCGCCGGTTCGGAATGACAAGGCTGACACGGGCTGGGCTGATTTCCATGACTTGGATCAAGATTTGCGGGACTACTAATTTGGAGGATGCGCTGGTGGCGGTTGAGGCCGGGGCGGACGCGGTGGGGTTTGTGTTTTATGAGAAGAGTCCGCGGAAGATTGGGGTGGAGGCGGCGCGGGAGATCGTGAAGAAGCTGCCGGAGAGCGTGGAGAAGGTTGGAGTATTTGTGAACGAGGTAGGAGAGACTCTTTGCGAAGTCGCGGATCGCGCCGGCCTGACGTCGATTCAGATGCACGGCGACAACGAGGATCCACGCGTGGCGGACTTGGTTGCAGCGAAACGACCTCAGTTGAAGGTGCTGGCCGCAATCTCGATGTCGCGGAAGAATCCTGACAGCTGGGCAATGATGTGGCATCCGGAGGTCGTCCACTGCTTTCTGGTCGACTCCGGGGATTCTTCGAAGCAGGGTGGGACGGGTACGACATTTGACTGGCGCGCGTCTTTGCTCATGTTGGAGAACATCAAGAAGCTTGGAAGAGTGGTGGCGGCGGGTGGGTTGACTTCGGAGAATGTGGCGGAGGCGATTGGGATTCTGAAGCCCTGGGGAGTGGATGTGGCTTCGGGGGTGGAGGCTCGGCCTGGGAAAAAAGATCCGGGGAAGGTGCGGGCGTTTGTGAGGGCGGTGCGGGCGGCGGAGGGGCTTCATGGTTCCGGGGGCTAAAGCCCTGTTCTTTTTGGGTTTCACGCGGCGCTGAAGCGCCGCTCTTCCACGGTTGCGGAGGCGGGCGTGGTGGGGGACGAGGTTTTGCTGGTGGACGCGGGAAGCAGGTTCCTCTCCGGCTTCGCCGGTTCGGAATGACAAAGTTTTGCTTGAGTTCGGAATGACAGAGTTTTGCTTGAGTTCGGAATGACAAAGTTTTACTTGAGTTCGGAATGACAAAGTTTTACTTAAGTTCGGAATGACGACGTTTTGCTTGAGTTCGGAATGACAGAGATTTCAAACAAAATGGCTACTGTGCCGAAGACTACTAGAGTCAAAGTCCCCACCCTGGCCTCGCCAAAGAACGGCGAGTCAAGGGTGGGGCACCCTCGGGTTTCTCGCTTGAATACGGCTGGGCGGTTTGGGGTTTATGGCGGGCGGTATGTGCCGGAGACTTTGGTGGCAGCGCTGGAGGAGTTGGAGCGCGAGTATGAGAAAGCTCAGCGCGATCCGAAGTTTCAGCGGCGGTTGGCGGAGTTGTTGCGGAGTTATGCGGGGCGTCCTACGGCGCTGTCGTTTGCGGGGCGGCTTACGCAGAAGCTGGGCGGGGCGAAGATTTATTTGAAGCGGGAAGATCTTTTGCATACCGGGGCGCACAAGATTAACAACTGCCTGGGCCAGGGGCTGCTGGTGGAGCGCATGGGCAAGCGGCGGGTGATCGCGGAGACTGGGGCGGGACAGCACGGAGTGGCTACGGCTACGGTTTGCGCGTTGCTGGGATTTGAGTGCGTGGTGTACATGGGGACGGAGGATATGCGGCGGCAGGAGTTGAATGTGTTCCGCATGCGGCTGCTGGGAGCGGAAGTGCGCGGGGTGGACGCGGGGTCGCGAACTTTGAAGGATGCGATCAACGAGGCGATGCGCGACTGGGTTACGAATGTGCGGACTACCCATTATTTGTTGGGGAGCGTGCTGGGGGCGCATCCTTATCCGACGATGGTTCGGGATTTTCATTGGGTGATTGGGCGGGAGGCGCGGGCGCAGATTTTGAAAGCCGAGGGAAAGCTGCCGGCGGCGGTGATTGCTTGTGTGGGCGGGGGATCGAATGCGATCGGAATTTTCTCCGAGTTTATAAAAGACAAGAAGGTTCGTTTGATTGGCGTGGAGGCCGGTGGTCGCGGCGACGGGTTGGGCGAACATGCGGCGCGGTTTCGGGGAGGGTCGCCGGGAGTGTTGCAGGGAACCTTTTCTTATGTATTGCAAGACTCCTCCGGGCAGATTGCTACTACGCATTCGGTTTCGGCGGGGCTGGATTATCCGTCGATTGGGCCGGAGCATGCGGCTTTGAGGGATGCGGGGCGGGCGGAGTATGTTGCGGCTTCGGATGCGGAAGCACTGGGGGCTACTACTTTACTGGCGCGGACGGAGGGGATTATTCCGGCGCTGGAGTCGGCGCATGCGGTGGCGGAGGTGGTGAAGCGCGCGCCTGGGATGAAGAAATCCGACGTGGTTGTTGTGAATATTTCGGGGCGCGGGGATAAGGATATTGGGATTATGCGGGAATCACTTTTCCTGGGATGACAATTCAAAGCCTTCACCACAGAGGTCACAGAGGTACACAGAGTAAATCTAGACGAAGTGATTTCGAACATGCCCCTATCTTTTTATAAGAAGCCGGCGCTGGTGGTTTACGTTACCTGCGGGGATCCGGATCTTGCGACTACGCGGGATGTGGTTTTGGCGGCGATTGAGGCTGGTGCGGATGTGATTGAGCTGGGCGTGCCGTTCAGCGATCCGGTGGCGGATGGTCCGGTGATTCAACGGGCCAGCGAGCGGGCGTTGAAGCATGGGACTTCGTTGGGGCAAGTGTTGACGCTGGCGGCGGAGGTGCGGCAGCAGGCGCAGTCGACGGGGCTGGTAGTGTTTTCTTATTTGAATCCGATATTGCGGATGGGGATGGAGAAGTTTTGCATGGTGGCGCGGCATGCGGGAGCGGATGGCGTGCTGGTGACGGATTTGCCGGTGGAAGAGGCAGGAGAATATTTGCGGGCGATGAAGGCGCATGATCTGGCTCCGATTTTTCTGGCGGCGCCGACGAGTCCGGATGAGAGGTTGAAGCGGATTGCGGCGGCTTCGCGAGGATTTGTTTATGCGGTTTCGCGGACTGGGGTTACGGGAGCGCGGCAGCAGTTGGCCGGCGAGGCGAAGAAGCTGGTGCGGCGTTTACGGCGCGTGACCCAGTTGCCGGTAGCTGTGGGGTTTGGGATTTCTAGTGCGGAGCAGTTTGCGGAAGTTGGGACGTTTGCGGATGCGGTTGTGGTGGGAAGCGCGATTGTGGAGACGATTGAGCGGAATCGGGGACGGGAAGCGGCGGCTGTTGGGGAATTTGTTACGAGGCTGGCCGGGGTTGCTTGTTAGGAATTCAAAATCCCCACCCTGTCGCAAAGAACGCGACCAGGGTGGGGCACCCAGAGATCTTATGGATATTGCGGAGTGGCGAAGGAAGATTGATGAGCTTGATCGGCTGCTGGTGGAGTTGCTGAGCGAGCGGGCGCGGGCCGCGGTGGCGATTGGGCGGTTGAAGCGGGATACTTCTTTGCCGATCTACGAGCCGGAGCGGGAACGGGTTGTGTTTGAGAATGTGCAGGAGATGAATCGGGGGCCTTTGCCAGGGAGAGATCTGGTGCGGATTTTTGAGCGGATCATGGATGTGATGCGGAATATTCAGAAGGAAGGGATTGGGACGAAGGGGGATGGGGTTGAGGTGGAGACGGATTCAGGAGTGAATGAGTGATCGGGGAAGAGCAGCGGCGCTTAATGCGAAACCAAGGTTCCTCGCTTCGCTCGGAATGACACGCATTCGATAGACGATAGAAGCTGGGCGATAGAAGCTGGGCGATAGACGCTGGAAGCTGGGATTTTCTTATGATTGTGGCGATGCAGGAAATTGCGGATGAGGGGCAGGTGCAGTCGGTGATTGAGCACCTGGTGAAGATGGGGTTTGAGGTGCACCGGTCGACCGGGGCGCGGCAAACCGTGCTGGGCGCGGTGGGAGCGGGAATTGATTTTGATATCCGGATCGTCGAATTGATGCCGGGAGTGCAGGAAGTGCATCGCATCAGTTCGCCTTACAAGTTGGCGGGGAAGAGTTTTCGTCCTGAGGGGACGGTGGTTCAGCTGGCGAATGGGATTGGTATTGGCGGGAACGATGTGGTGGTGATGGCGGGACCGTGCTCGGTGGAGTCGCGAGAGCAGCTTTTTGCTACGGCGGAGGCGGTGTCTAAGGCCGGGGCACGGGTGCTGCGGGGCGGGGCGTTCAAGCCGCGAAGCTCTCCTTATTCTTTTCAGGGGCATGGGGAAGATGCGCTGAAATTGTTGCGCGAGGCGGGAGAGAAATTCAAGCTGCTGGTGATCAGCGAAGTGATGGAGATTTCGCAGATTCCGATGATGCTGCCGTATGTGGATATTCTGCAGCTGGGAGCGCGCAACATGCAGAACTTTAATCTGCTGCGGGAGTTGGGAAAAGTGCGGAAGCCGGTGCTGGTGAAGCGGGGGATCGCGGCGACTTTCGAGGAACTGCTGTTGTCGGCGGAATACATTATGGCGGGCGGGAATTATGAAGTGATTTTGTGCGAGCGAGGAATCCGGACGTTTGAGACGTACACGCGGAACACGATGGACATTTCGGCGATTCCGATTATTCACAAGCTGTCGCATCTGCCGATGACGGCTGATCCTTCGCATGGGACGGGACGGCGCGATAAGGTTGCGCCGATGGCGCGCGCGGCGGTGGCGGCGGGAGCGGATGCGCTGCTGATTGAAGTGCATTGCGATCCGAACAAGGCGTGGTCGGATGGAGCGCAGTCGCTGTTTCCGGAGCAGTTCGCCACGCTGATGGGTGAGTTGCGGATGATTGCGCCGGCGGTGGGACGGAAGATCGGGTGATTTCGTGATCGAGTGATCGGGCGATTGAACATCTCCCTCTGCCTTCTGCTTTTCAAATTGCGCAATTACTAAATTGCCAGATTACTCAATTCCTTTTCTATGGCGATTCGGCAAATTACGGTTGTTGGGGTGGGGCTGATTGGCGGGTCGTTTGCGCTGGCGCTGCGGAAGCGGAAATTTGCGGGGCGGATTGTGGGGTGTGACAGGGAAGCGGCGCTGAAGAAAGCGAAGATGCGAGGCGTGATTGACAGCGGATTTGCCGAGCCCCTGGATGCAGTGCGCGGGAGCCAGCTGGTGGTGCTGGCTACGCCGGTGTTGTCCATTGTGGATTTGATTGGGCGGCTGGGTCCGGGGCTGCCTGCTGGAACTTTGCTGACGGATGTGGGAAGCACGAAGGCGGTTGTGGCTCAACAGGCGCTGCAGGTGTTTGGAAAGAATGCGGGGAAACGGTTTCTGGCGGGGCATCCGATGGCGGGGAAGGAACATAGCGGCGTGGATTATGCGGATGCGGATTTGTTCCAGAATGCGGTTTGGTTCTTGACGCCGCTGCCGGGACAGAACCTGAATGAAGGAATCTTCGCGGAATTTGCGGGGTGGATCGATTCGATTGGGGCGCGCATTGCGATGCTGCCTGCGGAGGATCACGACCGGTTGTGTGCGTGGATCAGCCATTTGCCGCAGATGATTTCCACGGCGCTGGCGGCGGCGCTGGTGGAAGAGTTTGGAGAAGAAGCGCCGTTGCTTCCGGCGGGTGGGCGGGCTTTGCGGGAGATGACGCGGATTGCGGCCAGTCCTTATTCGATGTGGCGGGATATTGCGATCAGCAACAAGAAGAATCTGGAGCATGCGTTGTTGAAGGTGGAGCAGCGGCTGGCGCACGTCCGGGAGAATCTGGCGACGCGGGCGCTGGCTGAGGAGTTTGAGTTGGCGCATGGATTGAAGAAGAGTCCAGGGAAGAAAGAGTGAGATTCACGAGCCGCCACGCCCGGCTGGGGCAGTGGTGGTGCCATGTGCATAGGTCCTTCGCTGCGCTCAGGATGACAGCGTTTTGTTTGTGGCGGCGTTGCTGTGTCGCGGTGATGAATTTCGGCTAGAATCCTTTTCGTTATGAATAAAGTTGTGGCCAGCGCGGAGGAAGCGATTCGGGATGTGGGGGATGGCTCGATCATTATGATCGGGGGGTTTGGGTTGTGCGGGATTCCGGAGAATCTGATTCGGGCGCTGGTGCGGAAGGGATCGAAGAACCTGACGACCATCAGCAATAATGTGGGCGTGGATGGTTTGGGCAACGGGTTGCTGCTTTCCGCGGGGCAGATTCGGCGGCATGTTGGAACTTACGTGGGAGAGAACAAGCTGCTGGAATCGATGGTGCTGGCGGGGAAGGTGGAACTGGATCTGGTGCCGCAAGGGACGTTTTCGGAGCGGATTCGCGCGGCGGGAGCGGGGATTCCGGCGTTCTTTACTCCGACCGGAGTGGGGACTGTGGTGGCTGAGGGGAAAGAGACGCGGGAGTTCGAGGGGCGAACTTACGTGATGGAACGCTGGTTGAAGGCGGACTTCGCATTTGTGAAGGCGTGGAAGGGCGACCGGATGGGGAATCTGGTGTACCGAAAGACGGCGCGGAATTTTAATCCGATTATGGCTACTGCGGCTAGGGTGACGATTGCGGAAGTGGAGCAGTTGGTGGAAGCGGGAGAATTGGACGGGGATCTGGTGCATACGCCATCGGTTTATGTGAAACGTATTTTTCAGGGGGAGTTGTACGAGAAGAGGATTGAGAAGCGGACGGTTAGGAAGAGCAGTGGCTAGTGCCCAGTGTCCAGTACCCAGTACCCAGTGCCTAGAGAACTCCCTGATGAGTTCGCGGTGTGGTTGAGATGATAGGGATCCTTCGACTGCGGTTGTGCTTCGCTTTCGCGAAGCACAATCCTCGCTCAGGATGACAGTGAAAGAAAAAGATTATGACAACCAAACCTGGCAAGGACGTTGAGAAGCGGGAGCGGATTGTGGGGCGGATTGCTCGCGAGCTGCGGGATGGGTTTTATGTGAACCTGGGGATTGGGATGCCTACGCTGGTGGCGAACTGTGTTCCGTCGGGGATTGAAGTGGTGCTGCAGTCGGAGAATGGGATGCTGGGGATTGGGCCTTATCCGGCGGAGGGTCAGGAGGATGCTGACCTGATTAATGCAGGCAAGGAGACGGTTAGCGAGATGGCGGGGACGTCTTATTTTTCGAGCGCGGATTCGTTTGGCATGATCCGCGGGGGGCATGTGGATTTGAGCGTGCTGGGGGCGATGGAAGTGGATGAGGCGGGGAACCTGGCGAACTGGATGATCCCGGGGAAAATGGTGAAGGGGATGGGCGGGGCGATGGACCTGGTGGCCGGAGCGCGGAGGGTGGTGGTGGCGATGGAGCACACGACTCGGGACGGCGCTCCGAAGATTTTGAAGAAGTGCACGCTGCCGCTGACCGGGGTGGGGGTGGTGGATACGATTGTTACGGAGATGGCTTACATCCGAGTGACGGAGCGAGGGTTGGTGTTGGAGGAAGTGGCTCCGGGGTTGACGGCGGAGGATGTGCAGCGGGCTACGGAGGCGCGGTTGGTGGTGAGTGAGGGGTTGAAGGTGATGGAGAGTTGATGTGACTGCCGAGGTACCGCAGGGGCTAAAGCCCAGTCCGAATCGGCCGTTTAGCGCAGGCCTGGAAGGCCTGCTCCACCCGCCTTTTTTTCTTCCGGCTGCTTAGATGCGGAATGGGGCGGCTAGCAGGCGGAACGGGAGCGTGATCGCCAGGTAGATTATTTCCAGAACTCCGTGGACGGCTACGCCTACGATGCGGAACGGGAGCAGAAGCAGCCAGATGAACGGGTAGGCGACCAGGGCGAGGATGGCCAGGGGCCAGCACATCACGAAGAGGATGCACCAGAGCAGGAAAGCGAACATGATGAGGCCTCCTTACTTTGTCTAATTTATTGTACGGCGGGGGTGGGGGGAAAGTTCCGTGAGCCGAAGGCAGCAACGGGCTTGGGGTTTCGGGCAATGTACGCATTTTCGCGGGCGGGGGCGCCCGCTCCACACAATCCCACACAACCTATTCGTAACGTAAGGCTTCGGCGGGGAGGGTTCTGCCGGCGGACCATGAGGGGTAGAGCGTGGCAATGAAGGAGATTCCCACGGCTACCAGGGCTACCCAGAGGCCATCCATGGGGTTTGGGGCGAAGGGGACGTAGTCGATGGAGTAGACCTCGGGGGAGAGCGAGATCAGGTGGTAGTGGCCTCCGGCATAGGAGATGGCGTAGCCGAGCAGCAGGCCGATGGCGGTGCCGATCACGCCGATGAGGACTCCCTGGGCGATGAAGACGTTTCTTACCTGCGCTTTTCGGGTGCCCATCGACATCAGCACGGCGATGTCTTTGGTTTTTTCCATGACCATCATGACCAGAGAAATCAGAATATTCAGAGCGGCCACGAAGACAATCAGGCCGACGGTAACGTAGGTGACCAGGCGCTCCATGTTGAGGGCGTGGAACAGAGCTTTGTTTTGCTCCTTCCAGTTGGTGGCCATGAAGCCGGTTCCGGCGGCGTCTTCGAGCTGGCGGGCAACTTCGTCGGCTTTGTAGATGTCGTCGACCTTGAACTCGATCACGGAAATCAGATCGCCGAGGCCGAAGAGGCGTTGCGCGTCGGAGAGACGGGTGAAGGCCCAGGAGGAGTCGTAATCGAAGAAGCCGGAGTTGAAGATTCCCGCGACGCGGAAGCGGGTGTACTTGGGCACCATGCCGAAGGGGCTCAATTCGCCTTGCGGGCTGGTGACTAAGACGACGTCGCCGACTCTCGCGCCCAGATTGTCGGCCATGTCTTTGCCGAGAATGATTGGGGGCATGGCGGCTATGCGGGCGTGGACGGCGGGGAGGGAATCGGGAGAATCTTCGGTCGCCTGCGCTCCCTGGAGAGCCCCGTTCGACAAGCTCCGGGCAGGCGAGGCGGCTGTCCCCACATGATCCTGCTGTGACTGGGGAGAGGTTTCATCCAGAGCGGCGGCGGAACCTTCTTTTATGGAGTTCAGCAGATCGCCTACCTTGCGTTCGTCGGCTGGGATCATGCCCTTGAGGACTGCGCCGCGGGCGCGGGGGCCGCGGGAGATCAGCACCTGCTCAAAAATCGCGGGGGCGGCGGCGACCACGTGCGGCTGTTTGGAGAGGCGATCGAGCAGCGGGGGCCAATCCTTGATGCCATCGTCGGCTATGCGCAGGAGGCTGACGTGCGAGGTGGATCCGATCAGGCGCTCCTGCAAATCCTGGCGAAAGCCGTTGTTGATGGCCAGGGCGACGATTAGCGAAGCTACTCCGGCGGCTACTCCGATGATGGAGATGCCGGTGATGATACCGATGAAGGCCTGGCGGCGCTTGGCGCGCAGGTAGCGGGTCGCGATGAAGAGTTCGAAGCGCATGGAGCTTTCAGCTGTCAGCTCACAGCTTTCAGCTAGGTCGGATTATAGCTAGGGTCTCTGCTGTGTGGAGATTCCTGCAAATAAAAGTTGCTAACGCGGATCAGGAAAGCCGTGTGATGCCGGGAAAACCATCAAAGCCGGAATCGAACGTGAGGATTCGGTCGATGCCGTGCTGTTCCATCACGGCCAAATGTACGGCATCGCGTGCGGAGAGGCGCGGGTAACTGAGCACGATCTGTTTGGCGCGCTGGGCAACGGCACGGTCCACAGGGAATACTTCATCGGTTACGCTTAGCAGCGCGTCGAAGGCAGGCTGGATGTCGTGACGGCGATTGATGGCTGAATAGCGGTGAAGAATTTCCTGGAGCACCTCTGCGTCGGTAACCAGGCGCTGGCGCTCGCTTACCAGCCTTTCGAGCAGCCGCTGCGCGTCGGTCTTGTGGGTACCTGGCGTACCGGTGAGGTACATCGGGATATTGGAATCGATAAGAATCACGGGTGTTGGCCGGCGGAGTATCCCCGCTCGATTTCCGCCAGCATGGTGTCGATGTCGGCAGTGGGGGATTCATGGCGTGCGGCAGAGCGGATCGCCTCGAGCTTTTTTTCCACGGTGCCCAGCGGTTCGTGGCGGCGCGCCTTCTGCAGAGCCTGCCGAACCCACTCGGCCAGTGACATGTGGCGAGAGCGGGCGGCGCGCTGGATTTCGCGGTATTCGGGGTCCTGCAGGATTACTTGCAGCCGCTTAGCCATGCCATGAGTGTAAATGACTCATCATGATGAGTCAAGCGACCAGGATTCAGATGGTGGTGCAGTTTGATAAGGAAGCGAGTCAAACGCGCGATTAATGGGTCGCAAAGAACGCGACCCGTCGCGCGACTCGCCCAGATCCTTCACGGCGCAGAGAACGCTTGTTCAGGATGACAATCAAACTGCACCACTACCGGATTCAGGGAGTGGCGATAACTTTCGGTGACCCGCTCTTCTATGGCACATTACTCTGTAGCACATTAAAAGGATCAATGCCCGCACCTGCCGAGTCCAGAGCTGGACGCATCGCTTTTACACATCCGGACTTCGTGCTGTTTCAGGGTGCGCGCTTTCTTATTGTGGCCGCGGTCGAAATGCAGGCGGTCGCGGTGGGATGGCAGGTTTATGACATCACGAAGCGCGCTCTCGACCTGGGGTTGGTGGGGCTGGCGCAGTTTCTTCCGGGGATCCTGCTGTTTCTGGTTTCCGGGCATACGTCCGACCGATTCGAGCGACGCAAGGTGCTGGGCGTGTGCTATGCGGGATATGCGCTGTGCTCGGGGCTGTTGCTGGTGATCGCGGAGTGGGGCGCGCATTCGGTTCGGCCGATTTATGCTGTGCTGATTCTGCTGGGCGTGGTGCGCTCGTTCAACGGGACGGCAAGCCGTTCGATTCTGCCGCAACTGGTTCCGGAGGAGCACTTCGCGAACGCCGTGGCGTGGAATGCTACCACGTTTCAGGCGGCGACGATTCTTGGTCCGTCGCTCGGGGGAATTCTTTATGCGCTTTTCCGCGGGCCGTCGGCGGTTTATGCGGGCGCGATGCTGACGGCGGCAGGGGCGCTGGTCTCTACCTTCCGCATCAAGACGCGGCCGCAGGCGCGGCGGCGCGAGCCCATGACTCTGAAGACAGTCTTTGCAGGGTTGCATTTTATCTGGAGGGAGAAGCTGATCCTGGGCGCGATTTCGCTGGATCTGTTCGCGGTGCTGCTGGGCGGAGCCGTGGCACTGCTTCCGGTCTATGCGCGGGAGATTCTGCACACCGGGCCGTGGGGATTGGGGCTGCTGCGGACTGCTCCGGGAGTGGGTGCGGCGGTGATGGCGGTGGCGCTGGCACATCGTCCGCTGCGCGGGCGGGCGGGGCCGACGTTGCTGTGGTCGGTTGCAGGGTTTGGAGTCTGCACCATTCTGTTTGGAGTCTCGACCAGCCTGGTGTTCTCGCTGATTTCGCTGATTTTTCTGGGAGCGGCCGACATGGTCAGTGTGATTATCCGCGCGACGCTGGTGCAGTTACGCACGCCCGATGAAATGCGAGGGCGGGTGATGGCGGTGGATATGGTTTTTATCGGGACATCGAATGAGTTAGGGCAGTTTGAATCGGGATTGACGGCGCAGTGGTTTGGAACTGTGCCCGCTGTTTTGCTGGGGGGAGTGGGAACGCTGGTGGTGATTGCTCTGTGGGCGTGGAGGTTTCCGGAATTGCGGAGGGCTGGAGGGCTGGGGGATATGAGGAGTGTGGCGGAAGATGCTGCGGAGGCGGAGGAAGTGGGTTAGGGGCTGTGGCGAATGGTTTGGGGATGTGGCGCTGCCAGACGCCTCGCTGTGCTCGGCTGAACCCTTCGGCTTCGCTCAGGGCAGGCTCGCGAGGCGCCCGTTCCCACATGAGCGGTTGAACGGGCTAGGCGCTTGTTCCCACTTGCGCCTTTGGCTCTGAACCTTTCTACTTTGCCCTTACCAGGATTTTGGCGGCGCCCATGTTGTCGTAGCGATCGTAGACGCGGACCACGACCACATGGTCCGACTGCGCGGCATCTTTTGCGGTTTCGGGAGTGACTTTGAAGTCATAGCTTTCGGTCCTGGCATCGGAGAGCTGGCCTAGCGGCTCGACGTAATTCCAGTCGCCGGCGTCGACCGAATATTCGGCGCGCTTGATGGGAGAAAAACCGTCGCCGGCCCGGAACGTCACATGAATCTGTGCACCCTCGACGGCGGCAGCCAGACTCTCGATGCGCGGGGGAGTCGTATCCACTTCAAAGCGGCGGCTTTCTTTTGACGCGGTCAGGGCCTCGCCGGGAGAGTGTGACGGGGCGTCCGAGGCAACCACCTTGACCGTGTAGCCGCCATCGGGCAGCAGGCTGGCATCGAACGAATATGCTTTGTCGGTGAGATTGTCTTTGAGGAGCAGCCAGCGGGTCTCGCCGTCGCCGCGGTAGTAGAGGGAGTAGATGAGCTGGTCGTCGTTCTCATCGTGGGCGCTCCATTTCACTCCGATGGAGTCGCGATCGCGCGAACTAGGCGTGGGGATGTCGAAGTGTGGTCCGGAGGCTCCGCTGGAATCCGATCCCAGGGGGTTGCCGGGCATTTTCGGCATGGGCTGGTACTTCACGCCGAGCTGCACGGTTACGTCGTCGATTTCGGGAGCGGCGTTCTTGGGTAGGTAATTCAGGGCCACGCTATCTACGCCGGGTGCCGCGGTCCCGGCGTGCAGCACCGCTTTCCACTGGGCGTAGCGGGCGGCGGGGATTCCGGTGTCTGTGCTCTTGGCCTGGTCGATCTTGGCCAGGTCGATCTTTGTTACGTCAACCTTTGTCCACGGACTCCAATTGCGGTCGGGATTGTCTACGTTGCCGCTACGCGCGTAGATATCCACGGAGCCTGCGCCGCGAAACTCCACCCGTCCCCAACGGGAGAAAATCTTGGCATCGAACACGTCACTCACGTAGGTGCCTTCGGCTTCGGGGCCCGGTCCCAGGACAAATACCTTGCCCAGATTGCTGGTGGCGGCATACAGGCCGCCGCCGGGAGCCCTGGCAAAGGCGGTGACTTGCGAGGCCGGAGCTTTCAGCAGATCGGAGAAGTCATCAAGGCCGGTGATGGCAAAAACGTGGCCGCGATTGCCGGTGCCGGCGAGCAGGCGTCCCTGGGAATCGAAGGCGAGGGCGTAGACGATGTCCTCGTGAGACGTCCAGACTCTGGCGGGGGAACCATCGGGCGCGATACGGTATACATCCGACCCGCCACTTACCCCGCCGCCGGGGAAAGGAAACGGGCCCGCCATCTGGGGCGTGGTGGGCGCTGGAGTGATGGTGATGCCTGGAGCTTGCGGGGCCGTGCCTGCGGTGGGCGCATTGGCGCCCATGGTGAGAAGAGCGGCGGCCAGGCCGGACGTGCTCGGGCCACCTCCGCTGCGTTTTTCGCCGACCGCTGCGGCATAGATGTTGCCCGCGCGATCGAGCGCCAGCGCAGTGATCTCTTTTTTGGGAGCGCTGTAGAGCACGAATCCCTCGCCCGCGGGCGAGATGCGATAGATCAGGCCACTGCCATCGGAGCCGGCGATCAGATTGTTCTGGGCATCGAAGGCGAGAACGCGGATGTGGGTTTCATCGCTCTTGAAAAAGACGGCATGGTCGCCTTTGGGCGTGACGCGATAGATTTCTCCATGATCGCCGGTGGCTACGTAGAGGTTTCCGGCCTTGTCGAGCGCGAGGTCCCAGATGTATTTCGTGGCCGGCTCGAAGTAGATGGAGGAACTCCAGGAGGGATCGGCGGCTAGTTTAGTGGCGTCTTTGTCTTTATCGGAAGCGGATGCCTGGGGAGGGTCGGGTTTCTGAGCTTTGGATCCCGGCTTGTGCTCTAGTTTGTAGACCTTGCCATCGGGGGCGGTGGCGGCGTAGATTGCGCCTCCGGGGCCGGTCTGCAGAGCCTGCACCTGGAGTTCTTTGGGCTCAAAAATGATGGTTGCCTTGCCGTCGGGCGTGATGCGGTAGACGCGGGCGGGCGCGCCGGCAGCCACGTATACGTTGCCGGCGTCATCGGCTGCGATGGCCCAGATGTAGGTGGAAGGCGTGGCGTACAGGCTCTTGAAGGTGGGCGCCAGTTCGAGACCGCCCGCGCTGCGAATCGCAACACCGGTGGCCGTGCCCTTGGTCAGTTCGTCGAATTTCGATTGTTCCCAGGTGCGCGTGCCCTCGGCTAAGGCGGGTGAAACCATCCCGGAGCCGATCAGGTTTGTAATGAGGAAACCAGCAAGAAGGAAGAAGGAAAACTTTCGCGGACTCTGCAATTTCATACCTCGGAGCGTCGTTTGTGGCAGAAGATTCAGGTTATCACGACGGAGTGCGGCGAGGGCTGTGAACACGTAGTGGGAGCGTGATCCAAGCTGTGCCAGTTCCGCAAGAAGGAAACTGCCAATGCAGGGCGTTGCGGGACTGCCAACGAACACCTCGCTGCGCTCGGCTGAACCCTTCGGCTTCACTCAGGGCAGGCTCGCGAGGCGGCCGTTCCCACACGGGCAGGATGGAGGGCGATTCTCCGTGGTATCGTAAGATTTCATGCATTCCTCGCGCCAGGATCTGTTGCGCTTGCTTGCCTGCAAGTCTTTCCGGCTGGGCGAGTTCAAGCTTTCCTCTGGCGGCACGAGCGACTACTACATCGACTGCCGGACCACGACTCTTGACGCCAAGGGCTCGCGATTGACCGGCGAAGTGTTTTCTGAGGAAATCCGGCAGCGAGGATGGAAGCCGCAGGCCATCGGGGGCTTGACCATGGGAGCGGACCCGATCGTGGTGGCGGTGTCGGTGGTGGGCGGCGAACTGAACGGGTTTCTGGTGCGCAAGGCGGAGAAGCAGCACGGGACAGGTCAGCGGATCGAGGGCTTTCGCGAGAAGGGCGCGCGCGTGGTGATTGTTGACGACGTCTGCACCACCGGCGCTTCGACTGTGCAGGCGATCGAAGCGGCGCGTGAATTTGGATTTCAGGTGGTTGGGGCCATGTGCCTGGTGGAGCGCGAAGAGGCGAAAGGAAGGCCGAGCGTGGAGAAGGCTGCGGCCCCAGCGCCGTTTGTCTCTATCTTTACCGCCAGCGATGTTCGGGCGGAGCACATTTCTCAGACGGACGATACCGGCCCAGTGGTCTTGGCCGTCGCAGGCAGTTGCGAAGTGTGCGGGCGGCCGGCCGTGACGAATGTTCCGGGGAATCGCTGTGGAGCGCACAGAGTGTAGCGTCTTCGTGGGGTGGAGTGAGGCGTCATGGAAATACCCTGCGCGGCTAATGGCTGCGCCGGCGGGCAAGGGATCCTTCGACTACGGTTATGCTTCGCATTCGCGAAGCACAACCTTTGCTCAGGATGACAAGGAAATGATTCAGACTCTCGAATGGACTGACAACGGAGTGCGCTTCATCGATCAGACGAAGCTGCCTACGGAAGAAACCTACGTTACCTGCAAGACGCATGAACAGGTTGCCGATGTTATCCGGACCATGGTGGTGCGCGGGGCGCCTGCGATTGGTGTGGCGGCAGCGATGGGGATCGCGTTGGCTGCCAAGAATTCCAAGGCGGAATCAACCGGCGATCTAAAACGCGACATTGACCAGGCCTGCGACCTGATCGGCAAGACTCGCCCGACGGCTGTGAATCTGTTCTGGGCCATCCGGCGGATGCAGGAGAAGTTCGAGCGGGTGCGGGCTCGCCCGACTGCGCAAATCAAACGGGATCTCATTGAAGAATCGCAACGCATGCACGCCGAAGATATCGCGGCCAACCAAGCCATGGGACAGTATGGCGCTACGCTGATGCCAAGCGAGGGCGGAGTGCTTACGCACTGCAATGCGGGCGCGCTGGCCACGGCGGGGTACGGCACCGCGCTGGGCGTGATCCGCGCGGCAGTGGAGCAGGGCAAGAAGATTCACGTTTATGCCGACGAAACCCGGCCGTTCCTGCAAGGTTCGCGGTTGACCGCGTGGGAGCTGATGAAAGACGGCATCCCGACTACCGTCATTTCCGACAACATGGCGGGTGTGATGATGATGCAGGGCAAGATTGGGGCGATCATCGTGGGCGCGGACCGCATCGCGGCCAACGGCGACGTCGCCAACAAGATTGGAACGTATACGGTTGCCGTTCTGGCGAAGGAGCATGGCATCCCGTTTTATGTGGCCGCGCCGATCTCGACGGTCGATCTTGCTACCCCGGACGGCAGCAAGATTCCGATTGAGCAGCGTGATGCGAAGGAAGTCACTCATATCGCCGGGAAGCAGATGGTGCCGGACGGTGTGCCGGTTGAGAATCCGGCTTTCGATGTGACTCCGGCGAAGTTCGTGGCCGCCATTATCACCGAGCGCGGGATTGCACGTGCGCCTTATGAGGAGTCGTTGCGCAGTTTGGCTGGGGCGGAAGCTAAGGTCGAGGTTTAGCAGTTTGCTCCGCTTTCGGGGATCTGCCGGTAGTGGGTGGGTTTGCCAGACCAGCAGCTGAAGCCGCGCGCCTTAAAAACTACATCAAGGTGACGTACTACCGGCTTATCGCAGTCCTGGAATCGGTGTGCCGGTCCGCCTCGCTGTGCTCGGCAGGCTCCCGAGGCGGCTGTCCCGCCTGAGCAAGCCATATGGTTCGAATGGGCCATGGCGGAGCTTGGGCTGTGGTGTGAGAAGATGGCCGGTCCTCCTGTTGCAGGCGGCGGCAGGCTAGAGTTGGGACACGGTGGACCCTTCGGAGGCAGAGTGCATCTAACGGAGCAGGCGGCGGAACAGGAAGTGGAACAAGAAGCGCTGCTCCGGGTTCAAGGATTGAAGAAGGTTTTCCGGTCCGGCGAATCGGACCTGGTGCTCTTTGAAAATTTGTCGTTTGAGGTGAAGCGCGGCGAGATGCTGGCGATTGTGGGCGAGTCGGGAGCGGGGAAGAGTACCTTGTTGCACATCCTCAGCGCTCTTGATCATGCTTCCGCGGGTAACGTATACTGCGCCCAATTGAAACTGAATGCGTTATCGGCGGACGAAGCAGCGGAATTTCGCAATCGAGACGCGGGTTTCGTCTGGCAGTTTCACTATCTGCTGCCGGAATTCACGGCGGCGGAAAACGTGGCTATGCCGCTGCTGGTGCGGGGACGCAGCTGGGCAGAGGCGGCGCCGGAAGCTTCACGCTGGCTGCGTGAGGTCGGGTTGGAGCAACGCGGGCATCATCGCTCGGGAGAGCTTTCGGGCGGGGAGCAACAGCGGGTGGCTCTGGCACGGGCGCTCATTACCGGGCCAAAGTTGTTGCTGGCGGATGAGCCTACCGGGGACCTTGACGGGCAGACGGCGGAAGCGGTGTTCGAATTGATCGCTCGACTGCATCGCGAACATCAACTCACCTCCCTCATTGCAACGCATAATTTGTCGTTCGCGCGGCGCTGCCACCGGGTTTTGCGGCTGCAGCGAGGACGTGTGGAAGAGATCAGGCCGGAGTCGTTGCCGGCGTAGTGAGGCCGCGATCAGGAGGGATGTTAGACAGGAGGAACATTAGCAAGGCAATGTGCAAGACGCAGAGTCAATGGCGGCGAAAGGGGACTGAACAGGTTCCTTCAGTAACATGATTAAAACGTTCGGGTACTTGGGCTCGATGGCTGTTTGATTGCATAATGAGGATAGTAGGGCTGGTCAGGCATTCAGGGGTCCGGCAGGTTGAGCGGGTCTAAGTTCTACTCGACCGGAGGGTTCAGGGGGAAGGGCATTATGTTTGAACGTTATACGGAGAAAGCCAGGCGCGTGATTTTCTTTGCGCGCTACGAAGCAAGCCAGTTCGGGTCTCCTTATATAGAGACCGA